>JGI12210J13797_10017848_pt1 | contig 23526 bp, 25 predicted proteins | sample ElkSlonscriptome_3_FD_13797 | JGI IMG/M metagenome (IMG submission 13797)
GCAAGAACTATCGCGTTGCGCGCTGCAACCCGTCCCGTTCGGCAACCTATTGATTTTTGGCCGGGATCACCCGCTGCGCGCGGGGTCAACGCTCACTTGATCGGACAATCCGGCGACAGGCGGAAGTCGAGATAATTGTCGACCGAGGCCATCATGTCGTCCACCTCGTTCTCGAAAAAGTGGTTCGCGCGCGGAATTTCCTCGTGGTGGATGGTGATGTGCTTTTGCGTGCGCAGCTTGTCGACGAGCTTCTGAACGGCTGGCGGCTGAACCACCGTATCCGCGGCACCCTGGACGAAGATTCCGCTTGCCGGGCAAGGCGCGAGGAACGAGAAATCGTACATGTTGGCTGGCGGCGCGATCGAGATGAAGCCGCGCACTTCCGGACGGCGCATCAGCAGCTGCATGCCGATCAGCGCGCCGAAGGAATAGCCAGCGACCCATGTGGTCTGCGCCTCCGGGTGCATCGACTGGACCCAGTCGAGAGCGCTCGCCGCGTCGGACAATTCGCCAACGCCGCTATCGAAGCTACCCTGACTGCGGCCCACGCCGCGAAAATTGAAGCGTAGCGTGGCAAAACCCCGATCGACGAAGGTCTTGTACAGCCGCTGGACGATCCGGTCGTTCATCGTTCCCCCACCCTCGGGATGCGGGTGCAGGATCAGGGCAACGGGCGCGCGCGGACGTGGCGGGGGCGAGAAACGACCTTCGAGGCGGCCTTCGGGGCCGGGGAAGATGACTGATGGCATGAAAAGGAGACCTTGGTGAGACGTTCGATTGCGGCACGCACGTGGCGGTATTGGTGGCGGGCCGCGAAAGCGCGTTCTATATACGCCCGGATGTCGATTTCGCAATTTTTTGTCGCATAGTCTTCGCATGGGACGAATTTATCTCGATCACGCTGCCACATCGCCGCTGCGCCCAGAGGCGCGAGCCGCGATGGAGGATGGTTTCGTTCTGTGGGCCAACCCGTCCAGCCCCCACGCCGAGGGCCGCAAGGCGAAAGCCGCGCTCGAGGACGCCCGCGCCCGGATCAAGCGGGCATTGGGCTGGGATGGTGAACTGATTTTCACCAGCGGCGCGAGCGAGGCGCTGGCAATCGCGCTCAATAAGTCCAGGGCCAAGCGGCGGCTCGCAAGCGCCGTAGAGCATGACGCGGTGTTCAGAGCGGCGCCGGATGCGGATGTGTTACCGTTGGACGAGCATAAACTCACGGTAGACGAAGAAGCCCTCAGGATCGCTCTGGAGGCTGGCGAGCCGGCCGTCGTTGCGCTTCAAGCGATTAATTCGGAGACCGGGCTTTGTTTCTATCAGTCGCGAGGGTTTGGCGAAATCGACACTGTTAGCGCCCTGGTGCGCGATAATGGCGGATTAGTCCTTTGCGACGCGTCACAGGCAGCAGGACGGGTTGATTTGCCGGATGCCGATATGATCGTCATCTCCGCGCACAAATTCGGCGGCCCGATTGGCATCGGCGCATTATTGGTGCGTGACTTTGCCATGCTGGAGCCCTCGGGCGGGCACGAGCGCGGATATCGTCAAGGTACGGAGAATACGCCCGCAGCATTGGGAATGGCTGCCGCGCTCGAGTGTTGGAAACCTGGTGCCAATGCCACGATCAGCAACCACGAATTCGAAAAAGCGCGAATAGAATACGCGCATTTTTTCGAAACTGGCTACGAATGTGGCTATATCGTTCCTTTCGTTCATCCCACCATGTCCGCGCAAGCGCTTCTGATCCGGCTCGACGCAATGGGCTTTGCCGTTTCTGCGGGAAGCGCTTGCTCCTCGGGCACGCTCAAGAAAAGCCGGGTGCTAGATGCGTTCGGCGTGCCTGACGAGATCGCTGCGCGCACCATTCGCGTGAGCCTTGGCTGGTCCACCGCGCCTGAAGAACTGGAACGATTTGCCCACGCATGGGGTTCGCTCACATGATCTATCTCGATTACCAGGCCACCACCCCGCTCGCACCGGAGGCCCGCGATGCCATGCTCCGATGGCTTGACGGGCCGGAGGGAACCGGCTTTGGCAACCCGCATTCCTCGCATCGCATGGGCCGGCAGGCCGCCGCCGCGATCGAGCTTGCGCGCGAAAGGGTCGCGGCCCTGTTTCCCGCAGGCGGGCGGGTGATCTTTACCAGCGGGGCGACAGAGGCGCTCAATCTCGCGATCCGGGGAAGTGGCCAAGGCAAGGACGGTGGCGGCAGCGTCTCGGTCTCTGCCATAGAACACGCCGCCGTGCTCGACACAGCGCGCACGTTGCGCGCGGGCGAGGGACGAGGGCACGTGCTCAACGTCTCGAAAGAAGGGCAATGCAACACCGCGCAGGACGTGCCCGACGACGTGCGCCTGGTCGCCGTGATGCAGGTCAACAACGAGATCGGCACGATCCAGCCGACCATCGACTGGCACCGCAAGGCGAAGGAGAACAATGCGCTGTTCCTGATCGACGCGGTGCAGGCCTATGGCCGGATCGAAGTGACCGGTGCCGACATGATCGCGGTCTGCGCGCACAAGATTCACGGGCCCAAGGGCGTGGGCGCGTTGTGGGTGCGCGACGGCATCGAACTGGAGGAACAGCAGACCGGAGGGGGGCAGGAGGCGAACGCGCGCTCAGGCACCTTATCCCCCGCCTTGATCGCAGGTTTTGGCGCGGCGGCGGACCTCGCCAGGGAGCAACGTGGCCCCGATGCCGATCATATCGAGACATTGTGGCACCGCGCCCGCGAGCGGTTCGCGGAGTGGGAGCTGAACGGGAGCGAGGATGCGCGCTGGCACGGCAACCTCAACATCCGGCGCAAGGGGTTGGACGTGAACCGCGTGATGAGCGAATGCCGCGACATCATGTTTTCCGCCGGCAGCGCGTGTGCCAGCGGATCGGGCCGGACCAGCCATGTGCTGAAAGCCATCGGCCTGTCCGAGAAACAGGCGAAATCCTCGATCCGGCTGGGCTGGGGGCGCTACACCTCGATCGAGGAGATCGACCGGGCGGCCGATGCAATCAACGCCGCGGCAAAGGAGCAGGGCCTGTGAGCGGGGTCGGACCGATCCGGGTCACGTTCATCGATCCCGCTGGCCGACGCATCGAGACCACCGGTGAGGGGGGCGACAACCTGCTTCGGATCGGACAGGCCGCGGGTCTTCCGCTAGAGGGGACCTGCGAGGGTCAGATGGCATGCTCGACATGCCATGTCGTCGTTGCGCCCGAATGGTTCGACCGGCTTCCCGATGCGAGCGAGGAAGAGGAGGACATGCTCGATTTCGCCGCCGATGTGCGACGCACCAGCCGCCTGTCATGCCAGATCGATCTCGACCAAAGCCTCGACGGACTGACCGTCACCGTGCCCTCCGGCAGCAATGATGCACGGCGAATGTAGCTGCGCTTCCGCATCGAGCCGTTGACGACGATGCAGATCGCACCAGAAATGAAAACCCCGCCGCATCCCTGAGGATACGACGGGGCGGTTGTCAGCGATCGGCCCCCGGAGGGGAAGGACCGAGCGCGACATGGGCTGCGGATTTTCACCCACCGCCCGTTGCTGGGCAGAAGGATCAGGCGTTTTCCGGCACGCGCGATTGCGCGTTGGTCAAGGCGTCCTTCAGTGCCTCGGTAAAGGCAGGAATATCGTCGGGGTTGCGGCTGGTGATGAGATTGCCGTCCACGGCAACCTGCCGGTCGATGACTTCTCCGCCCGCATTTTCGAGGTCGGTCCGGACCGATGGCCAGCTCGTCACGGTCTTGCCGTCGACGATGTCCGCTTCGATCAGCAGCCAGGGCGCGTGGCAGATGGCGGCGATCGGCTTACCTTCGCTGTCGAACTCCTTGATAAGGTCGATCACGGTCTCGTTCAGACGCAGGATATCGGGATTGATCTGGCCGCCGGGCAGCAGCAATGCGTCGTAATCGGCGACGCCGACTTCATCGACAGTGATGTCGACGCTCACGCTCTTGCCCCAGTCATTATTGTCCCAACCCTTGATTTCGCCATCTTCGAGGCTGGCGACGGTGGTTTCGATACCGGCCTCTTCCAACCCCTGCTTGGGCAGCATCAATTCGGATTGCTCGAAGCCGTCGGTGGCTATGATAAGTACGCGTTGCATAGGTGCATCTCCTTGTAATTGCTTTGATTGTTAAACGACCGACCGCGCTTGCCGTTCCCCGTCCGGCGTCCGGGCGTGGCCTGCTTGCGCCCGAATGTTCAATATCAGGGTGGCGCTGCGGGCGAGGCGGCGTGTGAAAAACGCGCGCGAAAGCAGCGGCACGAATCCACATCTGTGGAAACGCCGCTCCCTCGTTCGGGCAAGTGTTGCTAAGCACCGGCGATGGCCGACCCGACCGATATGCAAGAACCCGATTCTCCAGACCCGTTCGATTCCATCGTGGACGCGCCGTTCGATGCTGCCTTGTCCGAACGCTATCTGGTCTATGCGCTCTCGACGATCACCGCCCGCTCGCTGCCCGATCTTCGCGACGGGTTGAAGCCGGTCCATCGCCGCCTGTTATGGACGATGCGGCAATTGCGGCTCGATCCGGGCAGCGGGTTCAAGAAATCCGCCCGCGTCGTCGGCGAGGTGATCGGCAAGTACCACCCGCATGGCGATACTGCCGCCTACGATGCGATGGTGCGGCTCGCGCAGGATTTCGCGCTGCGTTATCCGCTGGTGGAGGGGCAGGGCAATTTCGGCAATGTCGATGGCGATAACGCCGCCGCCTACCGCTATACCGAAGCGCGCCTGACGAAGACCGCCATGCAGTTGATGGAAGGGCTGGACGCGGGCACGGTCGATTTCATCCCGACCTATAATGGCGAGGAGCAGGAGCCGGAATTGATGCCCGGCCTGTTCCCCAACCTGCTGGCCAATGGCGCGAGCGGGATCGCGGTCGGCATGGCGACGAACATTCCCAGTCACAACGTCGCCGAAATCATCGACGCGACGCTGGAACTGATCGACAAGCCTGAAATCGAGCACGAGCAATTGATGGAAATCGTGCGCGGTCCGGATTTCGCCACCGGCGGACAGGTCGTCGACAGCGCCGCCAGCATATCGCAGGCCTATCGCACCGGGCGCGGCAGCTTTCGCCTGCGCGGCGTGTTCGAAGCGCCCGAGGCTGACAATGCGGANGACCAGGCAGCGGGCATCGAGCGGCTGGGCGGCGGGCAGTGGCAATTGGTCATCAGCCAAATTCCCTACCAGGTGCCCAAGGGTAAGCTGATCGAGCAGATCGCGGCCGCCATCGCCGATCGCAAGCTGCCGATCCTGGAGGATGTGCGCGACGAGAGCGACGAGGCGATCCGGATCGTGCTGGTGCCAAGATCGCGAAACGTCGATCCCGATCTGCTGCGCGAAAGCATATTCAAGCTGACCGACATGGAAACGCGGTTCGGCCTGAATATGAACGTGCTCGATTCGACCCGCACGCCGATGGTGATGGGGTTGAAGGAATTGCTCGGCCACTGGACTGCATCGCAGATCGCGATCCTCCAGCGCCGCACCCAATACCGGCTCGACCAGATCGCCAAGCGGCTCGAACTGGTCGAGGGATACATTACCGCCTTCCTCAATCTCGACCGGGTGATCGAAATCATCCGCAACGAGGATGAGCCAAAGCCGATCATGATGGCCGAATTCGACCTGACCGACCGGCAGGCCGAGGCGATCCTCAACATGCGGCTGCGCTCCCTGCGAAAGCTGGAGGAGATGGAACTGCGCCGCGAGAAGGACAAACTGCTGGCCGAGCAGGAGGACCTTGCCAAACTGCTCGACAGCCCGGCGCGCCAGCGGACCCGGCTCAAGAAGGACCTGCGAACGCTGCGCAAGGATTATGCCGAGGATACGGCGCTGGGCCGGCGTCGCACCCGGATCGAGGAAGCGGCGCCTGCCGTCGAATTCTCGATGGACGCCATGATCGAAAAGGAACCGATCACCGTCATTCTGAGCCAGAAGGGCTGGATCCGCGCGGCTAGGGGCCACATCCCGCTCGACCAGGAATTCAAGTACAAGGAAGGCGACGCGCTCGCCTTCATCCTGCATGCGCAGACGACGGACAAGCTGCTTATCGCTGCGGCCAATGGCCGGTTCTACACCCTGGGTTGCGACCGATTGCCCGGTGCACGCGGGTTTGGCGAACCGGTTCGCACCATGATCGACCTCGAAGCCGACACCTCGATCGCGGCGCTGCTGGTGCACAGGCCCGGCGGGCGGCTGCTGCTGGCGGCGAGCACCGGCAAGGGCTTCCTCGCGCAAACCGGCGAATTGCTGGCCGAAACGAGAAAGGGACGGCAGGTCGTCAACCTGCGGGGCGATGCGCAATTGCGCGTCATCCGCGAAGTGGGAGAAAATCACGACCACGTCGCGGCGGTGGGCGACAATCGCAAGCTGATCGTCTTCAATATTGAGGAAATGCCGGAGATGGCGCGCGGGCAGGGCGTGATGCTGCAACGCTATCGCGATGGCGGATTGTCCGATGCGACAACCTTCACGCTGGCAGATGGGTTGAGCTGGACGATGGGCGGAGCGCAGGGGCGGACCCGGACCGAGACCGATATCTGGCAATGGAAGGTCGCGCGCGGTGCCGCGGGCCGGATGCCGCCGCAGGGCTTCCCCAAGGATAACAGCTTCGATTGAGCGGCGGCGATCGCCGCGCAGGCTGGCACGACGCGACCGAAAATCGCCAAAGAAAAAGCCGCGATCGCGCTGGGCGATCGCGGCTTTTTCAAAACATCGTACCCTTTGAAGGTTTAGCCGTCGGCGTCATCGCTCTGATCGGCTTCCATCGCGGCCTCTTCGGCTTCCATGGAGTCTTCTTCGGTTTCCGTCATCGTTTCTTCCATTTCCATGGTCGATCCGCTTCCGGCGACGGCGATCTCGGCGCCTTCGGGCACTTCGACGGTGTTCTGGGCGATCTGGTCCATCGAGAACAGCGCGACCAGTTGTCCGGTCGGATTGATGGCGAAGTGCTCTCGCTTAAGGGTGATGATGCCGCCATCGCGTTCGACGATGATCGCGTCGACCGAGTTGTCGATGGTGTAGACCGTACCGGCGGGCTGGCCATCGGCGCTCATTACCATGGCGCCTTTGATAAGGGCGGCATCGCGCTTGGCGTTCGCCTCTGCGACTTGCTGGTCCATCATCTGGTTGATCTGCGCCTGCGTGGCATTGACCGTCCACTTGCCTTCGCGTTCGGCCAGCAGGTTGGCGGGAAGCGGTGCGTTGTGCTTGCCGGTGTCGACGGTGACCACGCTGCCGTCATTCGCTTCGACCGTGCCGATCGGTGCATCGTCATTGCCGAAAACGGTCGTGCCCACGTCCTGGGCATTGGCCGCAACCGGGAGGGCGGCGATGGCGGTGGCGAAAAGGGCCAGTTTGGCAAATTTCATGAAATGGACTCTCCGTGTTGGAAATCGTCGGGTGGCTACCACTCGAAAGTCAGCGAAGCGCGCGGAACGAGCGCATCACCCGTAGAGACGGGGCGGGCAGCAATGGAAACGCGCAACCCTATAATATCGGGCCGCGCAATCGGTTCCCTAGGCAGGGAAAGAGGCACGCGCAAGTGTGCGGCCTCGTGAAGGCTTTATGTCGGGATACGAATGAAGCGAGCCTTAACAACGCTTTCACCGCTCGCGCAGGGTTTCGTCCAGCAAGGTTTCCACCCGGTCCGCGCCCGGGAAAGCCTCATCCACCCAGCGCCGTTCTACCGCCTGGAGGATGCGAGCGACATCCGGCCCCGCCGCGACCCCGCGTGCGACGATGGCTCCCCCCTTCAGCGGGAAGACGGGCGGTTCCCACCCGGCCAGCGCGGATAGATCCCGGCCGAGCAGAAGCAGCCGGTCGAGCGCCAGCGGTTTGCCGAGCCTGTAGGCCAGCGCGCGCGGATCGTGCTGTTCCGAAGCTGATCGCCGCGCGGTCGAAATTAGCCGGGCGCGCTGTGTTTTGGACAGGCGCAACCGCGCCGCAACCGTTTCCGCGATGCCCGGATCGCAGGGCAGCAGCGCGGCGAGGCGGCGCAGCGGTTCGGGCGGGACGTCGTGCTGGCGTTCGCGTTTCACCAGATCGCCTAGCAATGCTATCTGCTCGCGGCCGGCCTCCGGCACGATCACGCCCAGCACGCCGCGATCGAACATGCGCGCCAGCGTCGGATGCGGATCGGGCAATGCCAGCAAGGCCAGCAATTCGGCACCGATCCGCTCGCGGCTCAACCCCTTGAGCGTATCGGCCAGATCGGCGCACGCTTCCTCTGCCGCCGTGTCTAGCGCGGCGCCGAATCGCGCCTGAAAGCGATAATAGCGCAGGATCCGCAAGTGATCCTCGGCAATGCGTTCGCGCGCGTCTCCGATAAATCGCACCCGCCGATCGGCAAGATCGGCAAGCCCGCCGAACCAGTCGAAGATCTCGAGCGTTTCAGGGTGGGCATAGAGCGCGTTGATCGTGAAATCCCGCCGTGCGGCATCCTCTTGCCAGTCACCGGCAAAAGCGATGGTGGCGCGCCGCCCATCGGTGGATACGTCACGGCGAAGGGTCGTGATTTCGACCGGCCCGTCGTGCATGACAGCTGTCACCGTCCCATGGTCGATCCCGGTCGGGACCGTTCGGATCCCGGCATCTTCGCACAATCGCATCACCGTGTCCGGCAGATGCGTGGTCGCGCAATCGACATCGTTGACCGGGTGATCCAGTAAGGTGTCGCGCACCGAGCCCCCGACCCACCGGATGTTCTGCGCGCCCAGCGCCTTTACGAGCGCGGCGAGGCCGGATCGCTTCGTCCATTGCGCTGGGGGAAGGGTTGACATTTAATTTTTCCGTTTGCGGGTGCGGGTTTTGCCGGTGATGCGTATCGACGATGCACCCGGCGGCCCGTCTATGCCGAACCGATATCGGTCTCAAGCCCCGTCACCTCTCTCAAGCCCGGTCACGTCGATACGCGATGCAAGATTGGCGATGATCGCCGCCGTCACCCCCCAGATGCGATAGCCCGAATAATCCATTTCGAGATATCGCCGCGTCGCACCGCGCCAGAAGACCTCGTTTTCGGTCCAGTTCGATGTGTCGAGCAAAAGCGAAAGCGGTGCCTCGAACCATGCTTCCACCTCTTTCGGGTGGGGCGTAAGTTTCAGATCGGGCGGCACCACGCCCAGGACGGGCGTGACGTCGAACCCGGTGCCGGTGACGTAGAGATCGCTTGTCCCGATCACGCGCACGGCGTCGCGCGGGAGGTCGAGCTCCTCCTCCGCCTCGCGCAGGGCGGCGGTGACCGCATCCTCGCCCGGGTCGAGCTTGCCACCGGGAAAGGCGACCTGCCCGGGATGGTCGCGCATCGAGGTCGGGCGCTGGGTCAGTATCACGCCGGGTTGTTCCGCCCGATCCGTCACCGCGATCAGCACGGCGGCGGGCGTCTGCCGGTCGCCGGTGGCAAACCGCGCATCGGACAGGAGACCGGGAACGTCGCGCGCGTGGCCTTCGTCGAACAACGCCTTCAGCCGTTCGAACAGCCCGCTATCGGGTTCGCGGTCGTGCGGTGCGTTCACGAATGCAGATGGAACATCGCGCCCTGGCTGCCCACGATCCAGTCGTCGCCGCCGGTTTCCAGTGCGATCTCCGCAAGCTGGGCATAGGTCGAACGGTTGAGCCGCGCCTCGCACCCGCGCCGCACATGCAGGTAGATTGCCGGCGTGTCAGGATTGCCCGCAACGCGCAGGCCGTTTTCAGGTCCCGCTATAACAAGCTCGTCGGTGTTGAGACGAAAGGCGAGATCGCCGCCCCGTCTTACGCAATCGACCGCGATGAACGCCGCATCCTCGACCTCGATCGCAAGTTTCTCGAACGGGCTGACCAGCCAGTGCTGGCCCGTGGCGTCGCGGGTCAGAAGGCCGGAAAAGGCGCGCACCATGGCCGGACGGCGGATTACGCCACCCTCGTGGTACCACGTGCCATCGGCAGCAATCCGCATGTCGCTTTCGCCGATGCTGGCGGGCGTCCATTGTTCGACAGGGGGCAGTTTGCGCTGGTCCATTTGTTCGGAGATCTGGGCGAGGGTCAGTCCGGCAAGTTCCGGAGGGGGATCATAGGGCATGGGTTGCAAACGCGATGGATACGCAGCGCGTTCCCACGATGCCCCTGCCGATCACGATGGGACGGGCGATCATCTTTCCGGCCATGGGCCGAGCATCCCTTTTGCAGGCATGGTGACAAGGGCATCGCCGCGGGCGAGCAGCCGATCGCGCTGGTATGGGCCCGGACAGCGCCAGCCGCCCGTGTGTGTCGCTGAAAATCCCCACCGCGCGTAATAGTCGGCATCCCCGATCAGGACCTGCGCGATGGACGGTCCGCCCTCGCGCCGCATCCGCGTCTCGGCCTCCAGCATGGCCGCCATCAGGCCCTGGCCGAACCCTTCGCCCTGACGCTCTGGAAGGACGGCGACCGGTCCGACCATGATCAGCGGCAGCGGGCGGCCTTCGCCCTCGATCAATGCGACGGGCCAGCACTGGATCGTACCGACCAGCATGTCCTCTTCGTCGAGCGCGGCGAAGCTCAGCGCCTCGAGCGGGTCGGTGCCGAGGCGGATGCGATAGGCCGTACGGGCGTGGCGATCGGGACCGAAGGCACGGTCGAGCACCTCTTCGACCATGGCGGGATCGACGCCCGATAGCGGGATCAGCGTGGCGGTATCGGTCATGGTGAAGTGAGTCGCCGCAACAGGTCTGCCATAGCCGCTTTCGCGGACTACATGCTTACCTTGAGAATACGTCCGTTCTCGCCATCCTCGGCCAGATAGATCGCGCCATCGGGTCCCTGATCGATCGAACGCAGGCGGTTCTCGAAATCGTAGCGAGCGACTTCGCGGGCGTCGTCTCCGTCCAGTTCGACCCTCACCAGCGCCATGGTCTTCAGGTTGGCGATCAGGGCATCACCCTGCCACGCTTCGAACATGTCGCCGGAATAGATGATCATGTCGCCAGGAGCGATCACCGGCGTCCAGTACATTGCCGGCTTGGTGAAACCGTCATCGGGCGTATGATCGGCGATCGGCGTGCCGTTGTATTCATCGCCATAGGAACGCTCGGGCCAGCCGTAATTCGCGCCGCGCTTCACCACGTTGAGCTCATCGCCCCCGGCCGGGCCATGCTCGGTTTCCCAAAGGCGCCCCTGTGCATCGAAGTCCATGCCAAGGATGTTGCGGTGGCCCCACGACCAGATTTCATCGGGCACGTCGTCGCGATCGGCATAGGGATTGCCCGCCGCCGGCGTGCCGTCGAGATTCAGTCGCACGATCGTGCCGAGCGTGTTGGACAGATCCTGCGCCGGGGTCTTTTTCTGCCGGTCGCCGCTCGCCACGAACAGGTGTTCGCCATCGGGCGAAACGGCAAAACGATGGGAATAATGCCCCCGGCCGGTGACCTTGGGGTCCTGGCGCCAGATGACGTTCAACCCTTCGATCGCGCAGGACCGCGCCATGTCGCACGACAACATTCCGCGTCCCACGACCGCGCCGCGCGTGTCGCCTTCGCCCGCTTCGGCCCAGCTGAGATAGATCGTGCGGTTTGCGATACCCGCGCCCGCCTCACTCGGGAGAAAGGCGATATCGCCAAGTCCACCCTGTCCACCATAATCGACGCGCGGCAAACCGCTGACGCTGCCGACCTGTCCCGACCCGGTGTCGAGAAACTTCATCGTCCCGGCCTGCTCTGTCACGAACAGCATGTCGGTGCCGGGCGCGAATTCGATCGCCCATGGCTCGTCGAAGGTGGCGAGTTCGCTTACGGACCAGTCGGGTTCCTCGGTATCGGACCCGGCCGTGGTCGCGGCCATGTCGGAAGAGGACCCGCTATCCACCGAATTCGCTCCTGCACAGCTTGCGAGGGCGATCAACGAGAGTGAATGTGCGATCGTGTTCGTCATGAAAGTTGCCATAGCGTGATAACTCCTCGTCGTGATTTCGTTTCCACGCGCGCCGCCAATGCGCCGTGCGTGATCGGGGTCGACGAGGCAGGTCGCGGTCCGCTGGCCGGGCCGGTGGTCGCTGCCGCAGTCGTGCTTGGTGATTGCGTACCCGCAGGGATCGGCGATTCCAAGGCGATTTCTGCGCCCCGGCGCGCCGCGCTGGACGAAGAGATCCGCGCGACCTGTTTTTGGGCCGTCGCGCTGGTCGACCCGAACGAGATCGACCGGCTCAACATCTTCCAGGCGACGATGCAGGCCATGACCCGCTGCGTGGCCTTGTTATGCGGTCAATTGCCGACGGCGCCCGACACCGTACTGATCGACGGAAACCTGACCCCGCAGGGCCGTTGCGCCGAATGGTGCTGGCCTGCCAAAGCAATTGTCGGCGGCGACGGGATCGAACCGGCGATCGGCGCTGCCTCCATTGTTGCCAAGCAATGGCGCGACCGGCTGATGATCGAGGCGGCAGAACGTTACCCACGATATGGCTGGGAGCGGAACAAGGGCTATGGCACGCGCGAACANGTCGAGGCCCTGCGCGTGCACGGCCCGACCCCACTGCATCGCCGCTCCTTCGCGCCCGTGGCTCAGGCCAGCCTGCTGTAGGTGTCACACTTGCCTTGCCAGTGGCGAACAGCGCGTTAAGCGGCGAGGGGCTATGTTCGAAGCGATTCTTCTCTCCCTCGCCGGGCTCGTCGGCCTCGCCATTGGCGGGGAACTGCTGGTGCGCGGTGCCGTTGGCATCGCGCAGAAGCTGGGCGTGTCGACCCTGTTCACGGGGCTCGTCATCGTCGGTTTCGCCACGTCCATGCCCGAAATGGTCGCCAGCGTTCAGGCGAGCCTCGCCGGATCGCCGGAGATCGCTTGGGGCAATATCGTCGGGTCGAACCTTGCCAACACGCTGCTGATCCTGGGCGCGTCGGCGCTGATCGCGCCGATCATCCTGACCGGGACGGGCCGCCGTGATGCGATCTTTGCTCTGTGCGCGACCCTTGTCTTGTGGGCGCTGGCCCTGTCGCAAATCGGATCGCGCTGGATCGGGGCCGTCTTGCTGGCGGGAATCGTCGGCTATATCGTCTGGCGCTATCGCTATCCCGGCGCGGCCGTGCCCGAAGAAGCGGATGCCGACGCGCCCCAGAAGACGCTCCTTGCCGCCGCGCTGTTCCTTGGCGGGCTGACGGTGCTGGTGGTTGGCGGCGATGCGCTGGTGCGCGGCGCGATCGCCCTCGCGACGATTTTCGAAGTGCCCGAGACCGTGATAGGCCTGACCGTGGTGGCGGTGGGCACTTCGCTGCCCGAACTCGCCGCTTCGGTCGCGGCCGCTTTGCGCGGAAAATCAGCTCTGGCGATCGGCAACGTCGTCGGTTCGAACATCTACAACATCCTGCTGATTGGCGGAGCGACAATGACTATCGCGCCGTTCGCGCTTCCGATCGGCCTTGCCGGATTGCAAATGGCGCTATTGACGATCAGCGCGGCTGCGTTGCTCCTGCTGTTGTGGTTCGCGGATCGCATCGGTCGCTGGCTCGGCGCGCTGCTGGTCGCGGCGTTTGCGGCCAATGTCGTGTTCGTTTTCACCTGACCGCTATTTTTTCAGCGCGGATTATCGCTCGCTGAGTCTTTTGGGTGACACCCTTCATGTCGAGTCCCTCGCCAGCGAGGCGACTCCATATCTTGTGCCGGTCCCGTTTCGTTCCGCACCCGGGGATACGGCTTTACGATTCCTTAACCATGGCCTGTGAGAAAAACCGCGCTTGACGCGGAGTCCGCGAGGAATCATGCCTGTGGATAAGTCATTCGCAGTCGAGGCACAGGGGCAGAAATTGAGCGTGATCGAAACCACGAGGGCCGTTCCGGGGACAGCGAAAGACGCTGTGCGGACATCCGGGCCATCGGCTTCGCTTCCGCTCGGCCAGATCCTTTCAGGCGATTGCATCGCCGCGATGCGAACGCTGCCCGATAACAGCGTCGATTGCGTGTTTGCCGATCCGCCCTACAACCTTCAGCTTGGCGGCGACCTCGACCGGCCGGACGGCAGCAGAGTGGATGCCGTGACCGACGATTGGGACCGGTTCGACAGCTTCAGGGTTTACGACGAATTCACGCGTGGCTGGCTTTCCGAGGCGCGCCGGGTGTTGAAACCCGACGGATCGCTGTGGGTGATCGGCAGCTATCACAACATCTACCGGGTCGGGGCGAGCCTGCAGGATCTCGGCTTCTGGATCCTCAACGACATCGTCTGGCGCAAGACCAATCCGATGCCCAATTTCAAGGGCACGCGCTTCACCAATGCCCATGAAACGCTGATCTGGGCGAGCATGGGGGAGAAGGCGCGCTATCACTTCAACTATCGCGCGATGAAGACGCTCAATGACGAATTGCAGATGCGCAGCGACTGGGTGCTGCCGATCTGTTCGGGCGGGGAGCGGTTGAAAGAGGAAAGCGGGCGCAAGGCGCATCCGACGCAAAAGCCCGAGGCGCTGCTTTATCGCGTGCTGCTGGCTACGACCGAGCGCGGCGACGTGGTGCTCGATCCGTTTTTCGGAACCGGGACGACAGGCGCGGTGGCCAAGCGGCTCGGGCGGCAATGGATCGGCTGCGAGCGCGAAGAAAACTACAGGAATGTCGCGCACAAACGGATCGAGCGGGAACTGGCGCTCGACGAGAGTGCGCTCACGACAATGCAGTCACGCAAGTCCGCGCCCCGGGTCGCCTTCGGGACGTTGGTGGAAACCGGACTGATCGCGCCCGGCACAAAGGTGTTCGACAAGAAACGCCGCTGGTGCGCGATCGTCCGGGCAGACGGATCGCTCGAATGCGCAGGATCGGACCGCAAGCAGATCGGTTCGATCCACTCGCTGGGCAAGGATCTGCAAGGCGCGCCAAGCTGCAATGGCTGGACCTTCTGGCATTACGAGAACGGCGGCGAGGTGAAGCCTGTCGATGCGGCACGGGAACTTTACCGGCTCGCGAACGAAGATTGATGGGGTTCGATACCTTGGTCCCGACCTCGTTCGAGCGCTTGCGCGATCGTGAAGGCGCGGCGTGACCGCACGGCTCTACCTCCAGCCGATCGGCTTTGCCACCGGGCCGCAGGCGGTGGCCGGCGCTATCAGGCTCGCGGGGACCATGGTTTATGCCAGCCGCTTCGCCATCGTGGTGAGAGAGGGTGGCGATGTCGTTCACCGGCGGGTGTTCGACGGCACCGAAGCCATTGATGCGCTGGCGGAACCCGCAGGCAATCTTGCTGCCGAGGCCGAGCGGCAATGGTCGAACCTGCAAAGCGTGCACGCGCCGCTCGCATTGGGCGAACGCACGATCCGGCTCGACCAGCCGCAGATCATGGGCGTGCTGAACGTGACGCCCGACAGCTTCTCCGATGGCGGCGAGTTCCTCGAACGGCCCGAGGCCGGGCGCGAACATGCTGCGGCGATGCTCGAAGCGGGGGCGGCAATCATCGACATCGGCGGCGAAAGCACCCGCCCGGGCGCCACCGCGACGTGGGAAGGCGACGAGATCGAGCGGGTCGCACCGGCTGTCGAATATTGCGCCGCCATGGGGGCCGCGATCAGCGTGGATACGCGCCGTGCGGGCGTGCTCGAAGCGGCGCTGGGGAGGGGCGCGCACATGGCGAACGACGTTTCGGCCCTGCGGTACGATCCGCGCATGGCCCCGCTAGTCGCGAACGAGGGGTGCCCCGTGGTGCTGATGCATGCGCCGGGCATGGGCGAAAACCTGCACGAGGGCGGCGATTATGGGGATGTCGTCAGCGAGGTGTTCGACATGCTCGCCGACAGTCGCGAACGCGCGATCGCGGCCAGGATTGCTGCGGATCGCATCGTGCTCGACCCCGGTATCGGGTTCGGCAAGTCGCTGGCCGACAACCTCGCTTTGCTGAACGCTTTGCCGCTGTTCCACGCGCTCGGATCGCCGCTGCTGCTTGGTGTCAGTCGCAAGCGGATGATCGGCGCGCTTTCGAACGAGGAGGCCGCGCATGATCGGCTGGGCGGGTCGATCGCATTGGCGGTGAAGGGAATGGATGCGGGCGTTCACCTGCTGCGCGTGCACGATGTCGCGCAGACGGTCCAGGCGCGCAATGTCTGGCGCGGCCTGCGCGATGCCGCGCTCACAGACTTCACCCAATTGCCGGCTGATTGACAGGCTGGGCGACTTGGCTGACAGACCGTCGCCGTGTTGTCTTGAAAAGATACCGTTGTGCAATCGTGCCACGGGTCATGACCGTCGATCCCCAAGGACCAAGCCCAAAGGACCCCTTTCATGCGTAACAAGTCCGCATTCGCTCTCATCGGCGTGGCCGCTGCGTTGTCCGCCGCGCCGCTTCTCGCCGATGCTCACCTCGATGCTGACGGGGAGCCTGCGGCCGATGAGCGTGCGCCGAGGGAAGTGCCGATCGCGCCCGATGAACTGCTCGCCCCGTATTACGCAAAGCTGAGTGAAACCGTCGATCTGCCCGAAGCCGGGCCGAACCCGGAGCTTGCCAACGATACGGTGCTGACCCGGTTTGCGTTCGGCAGTTGCAACCACCAATCGGCCGAGCAGCACATGTGGGCCCAGATCGCCAGCCAGGACCCGCAGGCATTCCTGATGATCGGGGACAATGTCTATGGCGACAATGCGTGGGACGCGGATGCCGGTCTCGAATCGTTGCGCGTCGCCTATGACGAACAGGCGGCGCATCCGGAATTCGCCCGGTTCCGCGCGCGATACCCGATGATGGCGACGTGGGACGATCACGATTACGGCCTCAACGATGCGGGCGGTGCGTTTCCCATGCGCCGCTGGGCGGAAACGCTGTTCGAAACCTTCTGGAACTCGTCCGAGGCGGTGCGATCGCGCCCGGGGATCTATGACAGCGTGACGGTGGGGCCGGAGGGGCAGCGCGTGCAGTTCATCCTGCTCGATACGCGCTTTTTCCGCTCCGATCTCAAGCGAAAGGCATGGCAGCGTCCGCGACCGGCGCTCGGTTCCTATCTGCCCGATACCGATCCGGCCGCCACGATCCTCGGTGCCGAGCAGTGGGAGTGGCTCGAAGGCGAATTGGCCAAGCCAGCGGACCTGCGCGTGGTGGTCTCGTCGATCCAGGCCATTACCGAGGCGCACGATTACGAAAGCTGGGAGAACTTCCCGCTCGAACGTAAGAAACTGTTCGACATGCTGGGTGAGCGCGAGGATAGCGGCGTGGTGCTGCTGACCGGCGACCGCCATTCAGCCGGGATCTACCGGCTCGATCACGGGGGCGAGACCTTCTGGGAATTGACCAGTTCTTCGCTCAACCTCGCTTTCGGCGATATCGAGCAGAACACTGCGCGCGAGCCCGATCCGCTGCGCGTCACGCCGTTTTTCGGGGTCGAGAATTACGGATTGATCGACATCGACTGGGAGGCGCGCGAACTGACCATGACGCTCAAGGGCGATGAGAGCCAGACCTACGCGGCCCAGTCGTTCAGCTGGTGATCGCCGGCAGCGGTCAACCCGGCGATGCGGCCGACCCGGCGAGCAATCCTCCGTCGAGTGTCAGTTCGGTCCCCGTCATGTAGGCGCTTTCCGCGCTGGCAAGATAGACCGCGAGCGCGGCGACCTCTTCCGGCGTGCCAAAGCGCCTGAGCGGGGTATCGGCCACCAGCGCCGCCATGTTCGCCTCGCGTTCCGGCCCTTCGCCCAGCATCGGCTCCCACATGGGGGTAAGCACGGCGGCGGGGTGGATCGAATTGCAGCGCACCATCCAGCCCTGCTGCGCGGCGTACAGCGCGACGGACTTCGTATGGTTGCGGATCGCCGCTTTCGAAGCGGCATAGGCCGCCGCGCCGGGTATGCCGACAAGACCCGATCGCGACGAGATATTGACGATCGATCCGGTGCCGGTCGCGCGCATCGCCTTCAGGGCATAGCGACAGCCCAGGAAGGTGCCGTCGGTATTGACCTCGTGCACCGCGCGCCAATCGGCCAATGACGCGTGCTCCGGGTCATGTGCCCTCGCGCCGTCTTCGAACCCGGTGACCCCGGCATTGTTGACGACGACATCGACGGCGGGAAACCGTTCAGCAAGGGCGTCCCAATCGGCCTCGCTGCGAACGTCGAGCCGCAGGAAATCGCAGCCGATCGCCGCGGCTGCCTCCTTGCCGCCCTGTTCGTCGATGTCGGTGAGCAGGACATTGCCGCCCTCGGCCTGAAAGGCGGCGCATATGGCTCGGCCGATACCCCTCGCACCGCCGGTTACGACGCAAATTGCGCCATTCAGTCTGGACATAGGAAACCTCGAGGAATTCAGGTGCGCGTCTGGCGTGGTCGAATACCCGCCGGTGTGTCGGATCCGCTTCAGCGGTTACGCTTGATCACCCGAATTTACTCCCCTCGTTCGACGAACCGTTGACGCAATTAGGCGGCATTGTCGATCCCGAGGTTCGACAATTTACGATAGAGCGTCGATCGTCCGATGCCGAGCCGGCGCGCGACTTCGGTCATCCGGCCGCGATAATGACCGATGGCGAGGCGAATGACGTCGGCTTCGATATCTTCGAGCGGGCGCAGATGCCCGTCGGCAGAATACAGCGTGATCCCCGCCCCCTCCGACGCGCCGGTGCTCTCATCGGTCCCCTGTTCTCCCAGAAGTTCGAGCAGCTGCGGGAAGCTTTCCGGCGTTAGGGTCTGACCGTCGCAATATACGGCGGCGCGAAACAGCACGGATTGCAACTGGCTGACATTGCCCGGCCAGTCATAGGCGGCCAGCAGCGCCAGCGCGCTATCGGAGATGCTCAGATGCCGCAATCCCGGCTGCTCCCCGATCCGGGCCAGAAAGTGACGCGACAGGGCGCTGATATCCTCTGCCCGCTCCCGCAGGGGTGGCATCACGATCCTCGTCGCCGAAAGCCGCATTGCCAGATCGGCGTCGAACAGGCCGCCACGCACCAGCTCTGCCAACGATACGTTGCTCGACGACAGCAATCTCACATCGACGCGGTATCCATGCTGCGCGCCGCGTGGGCGAACCACTCCGGTTTCGAGCGCCTCGGCCAGTCGCTTCTGCACGTCGAGCGGCAGATGGTCGACATCGTCGAGGACGAGCGTTCCGCCGTCGCTGTTCTGAATCGCGCCGTGCTGGCGGTCGAATGCGCCGGGAAAGGAATTTGGCTCGTGACCGAACAGAACGGATTCGATCGAGCTTGCCGGTATGTTCGCGATCGCGACGAACCGAAACGCCGTCTTCGCCCGGGGGCTTGCACCCTGCATGGCGCGAATCAGCATTTCCTTGCCGGTTCCTGCCTCCCCCTCGACCAGCACGTTATGCTGACCGCGAGCCGCCTTGGCCGCCTGTGCCAGGGCGGTGCGAAATGCTGGCGCCCTGCCGATCATCGCGTCGAAATCCAGTTCGGCCGACATCTTTTCGCTCAGCGGGGCCAGTTCGTCGCGCCTCGCTTCGCGTGCGGTGACCGATCGCAGCGCCGTCATCAGGCGTTCGGGTGCAATCGGCTTGACGAGATAATCGCTCGCGCCCGCTCGCATCGCTTCGACCGCGAGGCTTGGCGATGCGCTGGTCGTCAACATCAGGATCGGCAGCGAGGGTCGACGTTCCTTCAATTCGGTAATGAGGGCGCATGCATCGTCGCCCGGCACCCAATGGTCGATCAGGATCGCGGACAGGCGCAATCCCTCGCTCGTGCCCAGGGTGGCTATCGCGGCCTCCGCGTCCCCGGCAACCAGGGTGCGCCACCCTTCGCGTGCGGCGATAGCGGTGACCAGGCGGCTTTGCGCAGGTTCGTCATCGATCAGGAGCAGCGAGCGCTCGGCGAGGGCAGCGGGATCCCGCTGGCCCGCATCCGCGTGGGCAGCGAGCCGCGCCGGTGGGCGCAGTTTGCCTGAGGATGTGGTTTCCAGCTTTGACATCTAACGCCCTGTCGCTCCCGAACTCGCCTCAAAAGTGAGCCGTTCCCGGCGATAAGGCGCGCAGGTAAAGAGGCGATTAAGGGTGTGGCGGGGGCATGTCAGGACGCGACGAGGCGCCATGCGACACCGCGTGACAGGGCGGGCAGTGCGGCACTGCGTTTGGAAAGAAGCGTCATCGTGGCTTGAGATCGCGCTTCGCGTCCGATACGGGAGGCACCTCAGCATCGCGCGACGGGTCGGCCCGCTGCGCAAGACATCATTTTCCAGAGGGATCCACGACATGGCAACGCACGACATGGACAAGGCGCGTTCGACGTACGAACGGTTCATGGGGACGCTCAAATGGGCCGTACCGGTCCTTGCCATCATCACCCTGTTCGTCGTCATCATGATTGCCGATTGAAGCGGGGCGCGCGGGGGTGAAAATTGCTGTCCTGAAAGAACGCGCTGCGGGCGAGACCCGCGTTGCGGCCACGCCCGAGACGGTCAAGAAGTTCGCCGGGCTCGGCGCGTATCTCGCTATCGAGAGCGGGGCGGGCGATCATGCCGCGATCCGCGACGAGGATTTCGCGCAGGCCGGGGCGGAGGTGACCGACCTCACCGCGACGGTGAAGGATGCCGACATCGTGCTTGGCGTACAGGCCCCCGACCCCGAACTGCTGAAAGGCGCGAAACCCGGCGCGATGGTGGCCGCCCTGTTCGATCCGTTCACGCAGCGCGAGCGTGTCGATGCCTACGCGAAAGCCGGGTTCGAAGCGTTGTCGATGGAATTCATGCCGCGCATTACCCGTGCGCAAGGAATGGATGTGCTTTCCAGCCAGTCCAACCTCGCCGGATACAAGGCGGTGCTGGTCGCGGCGGATACCTATGGCCGCGCATTTCCGATGATGATGACGGCCGCCGGCACGGTTCAGGCGGCAAAAGCCTTCATCATGGGGGTTGGGGTCGCCGGATTACAGGCGATCGCGACCGCACGGCGGCTCGGCGCTCAGGTTTCGGCCACCGACGTGCGCTCCGCCACGCGCGAACAGATCGAAAGCCTGGGTGCGAAAGCCATTTTCGTGAAGGATGTCGAGGGGATCGAGGGCGAGGGTTCGGGCGGTTACGCCACCGAGATGAGTGATGAATACAAGGCCGCCCAGGCCAAGCTCGTATCCGAGCACATCGCCAAGCAGGACATAGTGATCACCACCGCGCTGATCCCCGGCCGTGCCGCGCCGGTCCTGATCACCGACGAACAGATCGCGACGATGAAGCAGGGCAGCGTGATATATGACCTTGCCGTGGCGCAAGGCGGCAATGTCGAAGGGTCGAGGCCCGACGAAATCGTCGAGAAGCACGGCGTCAGGATCATCGGCTTTTCGAACACACCCGCGCATTTGCCCGCCGACGCCTCGGCGCTGTTTGCGCGCAACCATTTCACCATGTTTCAGGCCTTCTGGGACAAGGACGCTCAGCGGCCGGAATTCGACGAGGAAATCGGCGATGCGATCCGGCTGACCAAGGGCGGCGCCGTGGTGAACGAAAGGCTTGATACATGAATGGTCTCCGACTGATCTTCGCGTCCGCATTGCTGACCGGGCTCAGCGCCTGCGCAACGCTTGGGCTGGGTTCTGGGAGTGATCTGGACAAGCTCAGCGGCGATTGGGACGTCGATCTCAGACCCGATTTTTCCGAGCCGGCGGAAGATCAGCCGATGTCGCTCGAAGTGGACCGCGACGGGACGGTGACCGGGCGGTTCTACGACAGTCCCATCCTCGCGGGTCGCGCGGGCGCCGGGCAGGACCGCATCTGCGCCTCGTTCCGCACATCCGACAATACCGGAGCCTACGAGCACGCCGCATGTCTGGAGGACGGCATGTTGTTCGGCCAGACATGGAGCGAGGGGCGCGAATTAGTAACGCCATGGACGGCGACGAGGGATTAGGGGGAAGACTACGATGGGTTTCTTGAACGCAACGACTGCGTCTGGCGAAGAGTTCGTGCAGGATCACGGCCATTGCCTTGTTGGCGAAGAGAGCGTCCTCGTCGCGTTCAAGGCGGTTCGCGACTGGATCGCGTTCACGAACTGGCGGGTCATCCACGTTGACGTACAGGGCCTGACGGGTTCGAAAAAATCATACAAATCGGTGCCTTACCGATCGATCAACGCCTACTCGATCGAAAGCGCCGGGACATTCGACCTCGATGGCGAGATCAAACTGTACGTATCGGGGCTGGGCATGATCGAATTCAAGATCGGAAAAGACAGCGATGTCGCTGGTCTCCAATCGCTTCTTGCCGAAAAGTTGAACGGATAATGGACTTTATCTCGATCCTGTCGATTTTCGTGCTGGCGTGCTTCGTCGGCTATTACGTGGTCTGGTCGGTTACCCCGGCGCTGCACACGCCGTTGATGGCAGTGACGAATGCAATTTCGTCAGTCATCATCGTCGGCGCGCTGATCGCGGCGGCGATGGCGGACAACGATTTCGCAAAATATCTCGGCCTGTTCGGCGTGGTACTGGCGAGCATCAACATCTTCGGCGGCTTCGCCGTGACCGAACGGATGCTGGCGATGTACAAGAAGAAGGAAAAGTAGGGGTGGGGGACGTCTTCAGCGTCGCAAGGTCGCGCGCGCGGCAAAGCGATCCGGCGCGCAGCGCGATGGGCCAGGCTTTCGCTCCGCTGTTCGCGTTGACGGTGATGTTCCTTGCGGCCCCGGCTTACGCGGCGACCGGTGACACGGGCACGCCCGAATGGGCCATGCTCGCCTATCTCGTGTCGGGCGTGTTTTTCATCCTGGCCCTGCGTGGATTGTCGAGCCCGGCGACGAGTCGCGCGGGCAATCGCAATGGAATGATCGGGATGGCGATCGCCGTCGCGACCACGCTGGTCACGCATGACATCGCCAATATCGTCGAAATCGGCATCGCGATCCTGATCGGCGCGATCATCGGCATCACCGTCGCTCGCAAGATCGCGATGACCGCGATGCCCGAACTGGTCGCTGGCTTTCACAGCCTTGTCGGTCTGGCCGCTGTCGTGGTGGGCTTCGCCGCATGGCTCAATCCCGGCGCGTTCGGGATTCTCGACGATGCCGACCAGATCCTCACGGTCAGCCGGATCGAACTGGGGCTGGGCATAGCTATCGGCGCGATCACGTTTTCGGGCTCGATCATCGCATTTCTGAAACTGTCTGGCCGGATGAGCGGTTCGCCGATCCTTCTGCCTGCGCGCCACCTTATCAATCTGGGCGTTTTGATCGCGATCCTCGTTCTGATCGGGGTTTATTCGGTGTCGGGCGCGGGCGGCGCTGGCGAAGGGCAGATGATCATCTGGATCGCGCTGCTGGCTTTTGCCATCGGCTTCCTGCTGATCATCCCGATCGGCGGGGCGGACATGCCGGTCGTGGTCTCGATGCTGAATTCCTATTCGGGCTGGGCTGCTGCGGCGATGGGCTTCACGCTGGGCAACAGCGCGATGATCATCACCGGCGCGCTGGTTGGCTCATCGGGTGCGATCCTCAGCTACATCATGTGCAAGGCGATGAACCGCAGCTTCATCTCGGTGATCGCAGGCGGCTTTGGTGCGGACAGTTCCGGCGCGGGCGGCGAGGCGAAGGAACAGCGCCCCTACAAACAGGGCAGCGCCGACGATGCGGCCTTCATGCTCGAACAGGCGGAAAAGGTCATCATCATCCCCGGCT
>JGI12210J13797_11090817_pt1 | contig 23402 bp, 23 predicted proteins | sample ElkSlonscriptome_3_FD_13797 | JGI IMG/M metagenome (IMG submission 13797)
AGATCGCATACAACAAGGGGAATTAGCTCAGCTGGTAGAGTGCTGCGATCGCACCGCAGAGGTCAGGGGTTCGAATCCCCTATTCTCCATTCCGCACTGCCCTAGGTCAGGGGTATTTCCTGCGGAAAGGCTGCGCCAACGAATCCCCTATTCTCCATTTCGTACTGCACCAGGTCAGGGGTATTTCCTGCGGAAAGGCTGCGCCAACGAATCCCCTATTCTCCATTTCGCACTGCACCAGGTCAGGGGTATTTCCTGCGGAAAGGCTGCGCCAACGAATCCCCTATTCTCCATTTTGCACCGCACCAGGCCAGACCTTTCCACCGCAGCACGTCGGCTCTGTCGCGGAGCTGCAGATTCTATACACTGCTTAACAAAGGCATCATCCCATGGACGAAAATAGCTCTTCTACCACCCCCCAAGTAGATCAATCTCAAGACGCAGAGACCAAGAAAAAAAAGAAGAAAAAGCATAAGCAGCAGAAAGCCGATCGCAAGGGCGCTGGGCGCAAGACCAAAAAGCGCAAGAGCAAAGAGCACAAGGGCACTGGGCACAAGGTCTTTCACCATATCTCAGAGGGCGAAGGTCGCTCCAAGCTTTCCCGAAAAGTTTATAACAAAGAGCTGGCCCGCCTGCAGCTAGAGCTGGTGAAGATGCAGTACTGGGTCAAGCATACAGGCAGCCGCATCGTGATCATTTTTGAGGGCCGAGACGCCGCTGGCAAAGGCGGCACTATCAAGCGCATCACTGAACCCCTCAACCCCCGAGGCTGCCGCACCGTTGCCCTTGGGACGCCCAGCGATCGCGAAAAGACTGAGTGGTACTTTCAGCGCTACGTCGCCCATTTGCCCGCCGCAGGTGAAATCGTTTGCTTCGACCGCAGCTGGTATAACCGCGCCGGCGTGGAGCACGTTATGGGATTTTGCACTGAGGACCAGTATCAAGAATTTATGCAGACCTGCCCCCAGTTTGAGCAGATGCTGGTGCGCTCCGGCCTGATTTTACTGAAATACTGGTTTTCGGTGAGCGATGACGAGCAAGAGCGCCGCTTTCAGTCGCGAATTACTGACCCATCCCGCCGCTGGAAGATCAGCCCTATGGACTTAGAGTCGCGCGATCGCTGGGCCGACTATTCCCGCGCTAAAGACGCCATGTTTTCCCGCACTAATATTCCCGAAGCGCCCTGGTTTACGGTGGAAGCTGACGATAAGAAGCGGGCCAGGCTCAACTGCATCAGCCATATTCTGAGCAAGGTGCCCTATGTTGACATGACCCCGGAGCCCATTGAGCTACCGCCTCGTCGGCCTGCCCCTGAAGACTATGTCCGTCCCCCCATTAATGAGCAGTTTTTTGTGCCCCAGCAGTTCTAGTCGCGCCCCCGACAGTAGATGCGAGGAGTATTGCCAATGCCGACGTATGACAACAGTACAGCAACGCTGCTGTACTCAGTTATTGCTCTGATTCCGATCGCAGTCGTCTTTCTCCTGCTGGTCGTCGCGCGGCGTCCGGCAGGGCAGGCCATGCCTGTAGCATACGTCGTGACCGTCTGTATTTCAGTCTTGATCTGGAAAGTGCCTCCGATACGAGTCCTTGCCTCCAGCATTCAGGGAATCGTTGCAGCCGCTGAGATTCTCTACATTGTGCTCGGAGCCGTACTGCTGCTGAATACATTGCAGGAATCTGGGGCGATCGCCGCTATTCGTCAAAGCCTGCTGGGCATCTCCAGAGATCGCCGCGTTCAGGTGATCATCATTGCTTGGTTATTCGGTAGCTTCATCGAAGGAGCCTCTGGGTTTGGCACTCCAGCGGTCATCACCGTACCGCTGCTGGTAGCAATCGGATTCCCGGCAATGGCGGCAGTCATTTCAGCTCTGATTATTCAAAGTACTCCTTCTACATTTGGGGCTGTCGGCACCCCCATCTTGATTGGGATCGACGCTGGATTAACGGGTGCTCCTGCCGTAGAGGCGCAGCTAGAGGCCTTAAATATCACTCAAGCCGAGTATCTGGTTGCGGTGGGGAGATGGGCAGGCATATTCCATGGCGTTATTGGCCTCTTTTTGCCGCTGGTATTGGTCATGGTGCTGACAGCCAGCTTTGGCGATCGCAAATCCGTCATGGACGGGATAGCCGCCTGGAAATTCGCCCTATTCTCTGGACTTGCCTTCACGGTGCCCTACACACTGACGGCACTATATTTAGGTCCGGAATTTCCAACGCTGATAGGCGGTCTCGTTGGGCTAGCAATTGTTGTGCCCGCTGCCCGTCGTGGCGTCTTCGTTCCCCCAGATATATGGGATTTTCCGGCAATCGAGCGTTGGCCCGAACAGTGGTCCGGTCAAGACATGCCCCGTTCAACCCCCATCTTGAATACGCTACCGGCCTATAAAGCCTGGTTGCCCTACGTGCTGCTAGGACTGCTGCTGATGCTGTCCCGTTTAGAGCTATTGCCCATTCGGGACCTATTTCAATCCGTCACGCTGACCTGGGCTAACATTTTGGGCACTGATGTCACGGCCAGTACCCAGCCGCTGTATTTGCCGCCGACGGTTTTTATCATTGTGGTGATCATAACTTTCTTCATCCACAACATGACGCTGCCATCTGTGGGACGGGCGATCGCCAATGTTGTTCCGCTACTCAAGAAAACCGTACTGGCCCTTGGAGCAGCGGTCCTCATGGCGCGGGTGTTCATCAATTCTGAACTCAACGGTGCCGACTTACAAAGCATGCCGTTGACCCTCGCCAGCGGGATGTCTAGCTTGGCACAGCAGAGTTGGCCTTTCTTCGCGCCATTTGTCGGGGCGATCGGCTCTTTTGTGGCGGGTAGCGTCACGGTGAGCAATCTGATGTTTGCACTATTTCAGTTTGGCGTAGCCGCTCAGATTGGTCTTTCAACGGCGGTTGTGCTGGCGCTGCAGTGCGTTGGGGCGTCAGCGGGCAACATCATCTGCGTGTCGAACATTGTGGCCGCTGAGGCGACAGTTGGGTTGACTGGGCGCGAAGGGCTGTTGATTCGGAAAGGGTTGGTGCCAGCCCTATACTATGTCACCTTTGCCGGTGGACTGGGATTGTTGGTCATTCGCATCATAAGCGCCTAACGCAGTATGACCGCCATGAAATGTCAGCAGAGTGAGCTACTGTTGATCTCAATAGGTTCGAAAATTTGAGTCTCTACACCGTTGGCGTCATCTAATCACGAAGCCCGTGGCTGATCACTTGCAACCAATAGCCTGCCCCTGCGGCAGCGGTCAGCCTTTAGTAGCCTGCTGCGGTCCCTACCTGCAGGGCGACGTTTCAGCTCCTACAGCAGAAGCGCTGATGCGATCGCGGTATACCGCCTTTTACCAGGGGAACATTGACTACCTGGTTGCCACCCACCATCCCACCCGTCGGTCTCTCGACAGCCGCAGGACGCTGCGCAATACGGCAAACTATGTCACCTGGCTGGGGCTGACGGTGATTGAGACCCGCCAAGGGCAGCCAGAGGACAAGACGGGGATGGTGGAGTTTGTGGCGCTGTATCGAGAGGGGGGAGACACAGCACAGATCCATGAGCGATCGCAGTTTCTGCAGCAGCGGGGTCGCTGGTTTTATGTGGAGGGGGAGATGTTGCCGCTATATCTTCCCAAGCGAAATCAGCCCTGCTGGTGTGGAAGTGGGAAGAAGTTTAAGCAGTGCCATGGGAAAAAGGCCTGATCGATCTACTGCGTCTACATTGACGATTGGGATCCCATTTCTGATTCAAGGCGCGACGCTTCGTAGGCGACTAGCTGGCTAGGAACGGAGATGAAAATCCATTTTGGTCAGGTTCGTCTAGCGAACATCCCAAGGCATCGGGACATTTGCCTGCGCTGCTGCCTAGGAAAATTCGGGTTTCAGCCACTTGTATTGCCCTAAGCAAAAGCGCCAACGTAATAGGGCAACAGTATCCAAATCGGCTCAAAAGACAGCAAGCTAAGATCGGCGATCTACAATATCAATGTCAGATGTACCATCCTGCTGGATGTCTAACTCCTCTCGGCGCACTGTATCCTGCACTGTCACTACCTCTTCCTCTACGTCCTTGCGAATGGTCACTTCCTGACGCACCACAGACTCTTTGCGAACGTCCACTTGGTCACTGTAGAGGCCGGTCTGAACCCCTTCGCCTGTGTTCACCTCTTGTCCACCTACGTTGACTTGGGTAGCACCTGCAATAGACTCAATTTCAATGATGATCTTCTCTTTCCGTAGCGACAGCGACCCTTCTACCGGCTCTGTTTCAATTCGCTTTGTCACGGTCACCTCACCCGTCTTTTCACGGCGTTTTTCAGCAACGAGGCGCTCTTCGTAAAGGCGAAGCCGATGATGCTTGTCGTCGGTCATGTTGTACAGGTCAGGATTCTTCTCGTAGGCGTCCGGTTCAACACGCTTGTCTTTTTCTGCAAGAGGAATAGTGGAGGGTGGAGGGGGAGCAGATACTGCTGGTTTGGGTCGAGGCGGGGGCGGGGGTGGTACCGGACCTGTAGCTGAGTCAGAGGATTTGGGGGATAGTTCAGTGGAATCGTGATTGACTGAAGCGGGTGAAATTGGAGCATTGACGTAGCCCTTGACCCGTTGCTCATCTACGGAAGTTGACGTCTCCACCGGAACAGATTCCTCCACCGGCACATCCCCTAGTGAACTCGCCGCTGGCATCCGATATACCGAACGCACCTGCTCTTCGTAATCGTCATCAATCACGAGTTCATCACTATACTCAGGCAGGTTTTCAACCTGCGCCTTAGTGAGTTCGTTGGCATAAATGCGATCGCCTGCAGTGGGGTCCGTACAGCGTCCGATGGGCAACAGCACCATTTTCCCGAACACCCAAAAGCCCGTATTTAGCACCAGATAGCGAATTCGACCTTCCTCGTTCACCAAAATATCGTGGACAGTGCCAACTTTTTCATCATTGATATCGGTATAGACTGGAAGCCCTTTGACTTCATTGCCGTCTAGATATCTATCCTGATAGTTGGGAAAGCGATCGTCTATCTTGAAAAGTGCCATGACGGTAGTGAATAACAGAACCAGAGAACTAAGTGCAGGTATTATGGCTAGTTTCTCGAGCTAGTTTCGTCAGCCAATGGAGATAAATTTATCAATTATCCAGTGGATAAAATGAGGGACTAGAACTATTGTGCATCAATGCCTGCTAGACATCAATGCCTGCTAAACCAGATCATCTGCCATATCAACAACCCCCTAGGTTCTCAGAACCTAGGGGGTTGAGAATTGGTATCGCTAAACAGATGTATGGCTCAATTCTATGCCAAACTTCTATAGCGGTCAGAATGTCTATCGGTTGACGACATCGGCATTTTTGTCCGCATCAACATCGAGCTTCTCGCGGCGAAGAGTTTCTTTGCCGGTCACCGTATCACGCTCTACTTCCTTCCGGACATTGACTTCTTCTCGCACGTAGGCTTCCTTGTGAATGTCTGCCTCTTCGGCGTAGGTTTCTGCGCTGACCACAGTACCTTCCTTAAAGTCTGGTGTACCCTTGACCTTTCGAGTCGTATCGCTGTCTGTGCGCTCAATCACAACGCGCTCTCGCTCAACGGGGACAGAAACCTCTTTTGTCTCAGTTTCAACCCGCTTTCCGACAGCAACTTTACCGGTCTTAAACCGGTCTTTATCAGCAATCAGACGCTCTTGATAAAGGCGAATGGAGTTATGGCTTTCATCATCCATACCGTACAGGCCTGCTTCGCGATCGTAGTCTAGATCAGCGTCAGTTTGATTGCCTGTTGCGGTGCTGTCCGTTTTTCCATGTAGTGCAGCACTGCCAGGATAAGCCCGGTTTTCCTCGTGGTATTTTCGACCCACAAACTGACGCTTGCGGGTGTCGCCCAGTTCACGATATCCATCACGAACCCGATTCTCGTAATCACGGTCAATTGTCATGTCATCCTGGTACCCAGGCATGTTCTCGACCTGCTCTTTTGTCAAGCCGTCAATGTAGACGCGCTTTTGATTACGGTCGAAGCGAGCCAATCCGACAGGGACTAGAACTTTTTTGCCGAAGATCCAAAATCCAGTATCCGCGATTAGATAGCGGATATTGTTATTTCTGTCGTCGAAGAGAGCATCTTCAATTGATCCAATTTTGTCATCGTTGCGACTGCTGTAGAGCGAGTATTCACGAAATGCAAGTGTATTGCCGTCTCTACCAAAGACCTCATTGTGGTCAGGATAGGCCGCTGAAAATTTGCGAAAGGTCATATTTATTTCTCCAATAGCTGAATTGATTACATTCATAGTATTGAAGTGCGCTATGAAAGTTAAATGATCAATAGGAGGAGATAGATCAACTCCTTTCCCTATCTGCGGAGCAGTATTCTACAAGCTTACACACCGTTTTACCTAGCTCGTTTGGCTATCAAAGAACAGGTGATTAATACTTTAGAGAGTGTAAAATATACTGTATAAAAACGTAATACTTAAGCAAGGTGGTTCGTAGAAAATGGGGTTGTTGTGTTGCAAGCTAGATCGGCAGCGCTTCATGAAAGCCCCCTGCCACTAGGACAATCTGTCGGCAGCAGTATCCCTCGCGATCGCTCGAACCATCACGGCTTAGGACCGCCATAGAAAATTAGGCTCTACCGCATTTGACTGAGCCGATTCTGCGCCGACAGCAGCAAATTTTGGGCTTCTAGGTAAACCGTTGTGCCGCTCTCGACGGTCTGCAGCCGATTAACAATACCCTGCAGCCGACTGACCATTGCATCGCGATCAAGTTGGCTAGCCTCAGCCTGCAGCACCGTGATATCTTTCTGGGCCTGCTGAAACGACGCCACAGATGACATTTCAGTCTCCCGCCGAATTCGTACGGTTGCCAGATTGGCCTGATACTGGGCGGCGATCGCCTGGGCTCGGGTATAGCCCGCCTGGTTTTGCTGCGGCACCTGGCCCAACCGCAGCAGCGCCGCTCTCCATAGCTCCTCAATTTGTGCCCATTCAACTGCCGTGTGGGGTGGGTTCTCCGCCGCCTTGGCTGCCTGCCAGCCAAACCCCCGCGCCGCCTGAATCAGAGTACTGGCTTCCTGGTTCCCGGCAATGCGCCCTGTCACTTCGCCAAAGTCTCGCTCGTAGGCTGGTAGCTTCTGCTGAGCGATCGCCCCGGCTAAGGTGGTACTGGGAAGCTGGTTGAGCTGGTCAATCGCCTGCTGCCACTCAGCGATCGCAGCATCTTGGTCTACAGCAGACGTGACCTGACCATAGCGCTGCTTTGCGGCCTCAAGCTGCTGCTCCGCGTCAAGCAAGACGGTTTGCGCGTTTTCCTCTTGAAAAACTTGGGCATCCAATCGCCCGATGGTCGCTCTTGCCTGATCGAAAGAAATGCGGCTGAAGCGCCAGTTATACCACAGCAATGAGTAATCGGGGTGCCGTGAGAGGAACCCTATAGGCAACCGGTCTAACCGGTCTTGGGCTTGCCTAACTCTCTGCTTGCCCAGGTCAACATCATCAAAACTAGTGGCGCGATCAAGCAGCTGCTTTGCTTGAGCAACAAGGGAGATAGCGGCTCGATAGTCTTGCTCAAACTGAATGTAGCTCGGTAAAAGCAGTGCTGGTGCGGCTTCTGCAATGGGGCGACGAATTGGGGCATAGGGTAAATTGGCAATTCCTAAAATACCGACGGGTAGCCCCAACAGCAAGGCCGAAACAAGTATCTTTTGGGTCAGCGGCAAAAGTCGCCCAGGGCCAGAGTGGCGCGATGGAGATGGCCTGCTATTGTGCTCGGCCTCAATCTCGCGCTCTAGTTCAGATAGGGTCTTTTGTTTTGAACGGCTAGGGTCGGTCGGTTCTGACTCCTTCGCTCGAGATTGGGAAAAAAGACATGAGGCGACTTGACCTGATTACGCGTAGGCTACTTACGTTATAGCCATAATCAAGTCCAAAAGTAGACACCCATGGCAATTAATTGTTCTAATGCTTTAGGACAATTGCCATATCTTGCCTAGCGCTAATGCTGTCGAGGCAGCAGCATGACGCTTCGTAAGGAGGATGTGAAATCTCACTAATTACCTTGGGCGATTGCTTCCCCAAGATGCAAGCTTGAATTGTCGTCATCACAACACAGCATTAAATTATGCGTCGGCGAGATCTAGCAAAAAATAAGTTAAACCAGGCCAAATCCATCGCCCTAGGGCCGCAGCGGCAAGTTTTTAAAGACTTTGTTAATCCCCAGGACAAAAACGACCTATTTCGATTTCGTGCCAGCGGCAGCACCAATCTTCAGCTCAAGCTCCGGGGGCTAAAGGAGAATGCAGACCTACAGGTTTTTACTCCGAAAACCAGCAATCGCGCCGTCAGACGCAACATTGGGAAGACAGACTGGAGCCGCCTAAGTGGAAAAGACATTCGCCAGTTTCTGACCCCCGTAGCGCGGTCTCGCAAGTCAGGGCGCAAGAGTGAGGCGATCGCAGTCGATGTTGAACCTGGTATCTACTACATTCGTGTATCGTCCCGCAGGCAGGCCGATACGCGCTATCGACTCATCGGCAAAGCAGTCGATATCCTGTCAGCACCGCCCAGTCCAACAGCACCATCAAATCCGACATCCCCGGCCCCAATCCCTACCTCCCCATCCCCAGCGACCCCAGGCAGCATAACGACGACAGCGCTTTACAGCGGGACCGGGCTGCCGACCGATCAAGGCGCGCTAACCTTGGGCCAAGTTCCTATTCCCTCCTCCGAGGTGCCTGCAGAGCTGCAGCCCTTCTTGCCCTTTCTGCCAGATTCTGCTGCTGACTTCATCACCCCAACGGCGTTTGCCAGCCAAACGTCAGTCCCAGGCGGCGTTGTGCTCGACACGCGCAATGCCAGCGCTGCCGACCCTAATGAAGGCTACGCTGGCTACTCTAACTACACTGTTGACCTCAGTAGCGTTAGTCTCAACGACCCCACGAATATTACCTTTTCCCCAGTTGATGTCACTTTTCCCGTTTTAGACAGCGCCGGGGGCTATAGCCTGACCTTTGATCTCGCTATCAACGCGGAGTCAAGCGTCGCCGATCGCGCCGGATTCAGCCTGCTCGTAGTTGGCAACGACACCCGGGCCATTGAACTCGACTTCAAAGCTGACAGGATCTTTGCCCAGGCGGCTGCCTTCGGGGCAGCGGAGACGGTGCTGCCTAGCTTCAATCTTGCCAACCGCAACAGCTACAAGCTGAACGTGGCCAACGGGGGCTATACTCTCTTTGGCAATGGCTCACCGCTGCTGTCGGGGGCGCTGCGGAACTATGATTTTGACCCCGCTGCCAGCGACCCCCCGCTGCCAGCAAACCCATACGCCACCCCGAACTTCATCTTTGCGGGGGACCTAACGGACGGAGGATCTTCCCGGACGACCCTAGGGCCAATTTCTCTGTTCACATAAAGTCCTGCCTACTCTAAAACAAAGGGGGGCACAGCATGCTGTGCCCCCCTCGGCGAATTCTACTGGCTGTACCGGTTTAAATTCGAACGAGATCTGGATATTCTGCCACCACCTCGTCAGCCGTCAGGGTTTCCCCTTCAGCTTGGGGGGTCCACAGCACTTCAAGGGCTACCATCTCATCTCCCGAGACAGAACCAACTTGACTCAACGCCTGACGCAGATCCTGGGTTGACGAAAGCTTCGGCAAATCTAGCTTGCGTCGCGTCGCGACTAGCAGCGTTGCCACAATATATTCACCGGACATATCAGCTTCAGCGATCGCGCTGCCAGGCTTAGAATCAGAGCTGCTCAACTGGTTGTTGACATTAGACAGCGACTCCTTGCTGAACTTGCTACGCTCCGTTAGCGCCAGCCGGTTAAACTGGGCCTCTGCAGACTCTAGACGAGCTTGACTGGATTCAGCCGCCGCGTAGATCCAGTACTCTGGGTGCCGCAGCAGCGATAGAGTGGCCTCTTGGGCGACCTGAGCTAAGCCAGCCGAGCTGCTCGTGTCAGCGTTTTCCGCCATGCGGGTAAGATCCTGCTGCAGGTAGCGCGCCTCAGCCAGTAGGCCAACCTGAACTTTGGCAACGGATAGCTTAGAGCTGGCCGTGCTGTAGCCCAAGTCGTCTTCAACGCCCGCACTGCGGAAGCTGCGGACGATGAAGTTGGCAATAGAAATGAAGATCAAAATGGTGAACAGTCCGCCAAAGCCGCCACCAAAGCCAAAGAAAGGCAAGAGAAACGGAAACCCAAAGCCGCCGCCATATCCCCTGCCAGCGTAAGGGGCGGTTCTAGGAGAGCTATAGCTGCGGGGGGCAGAGTAGCTGCGGGGGGCAGAGCGAAAGCTGCCGCCCCCAATCCGTCCACCAGCGCGAGCCGCTAAGGCCGCGTTAGCCTGGCTGAATACAAGCACGGCAATCAGCCCAAGGGCGATCGCCACTTTAGATAGCGATTTGAGCCAGGGCAATCGGATTTTGAAAAGTTGTCTCATAGCAGTCATTTAACAGTCGTTTTCTTAGGCAATACCATGTCTGGGCAATGCAGTGGCTTAACGCCCTCCCCCCACAATGGTAACAATTTCTAGGCGATCGCCCTCTTGGAGCTGGGTGGTTTCCCAATGCTGGCGGTGCAGAATCTCGCCGTTGTATTCCACTGCCACTAACCGGGGGTTGAGATCAATTGAGGTCAGCAGCTGGGGGAGAGAGAGGTTGGGCGCGCAGGTTTGAGGCTCGCCGTTGACCTGAATTTGAATCGTATTTGGAATCGCCATAGCATCATCAAAGGTGTTTGCGGTGAATACTCCCGACGCTCTATCCACAGGGTGAGCGTCGGGAGTATTCACTTTTTCACTTCACTCTCTAAATCTGATTCTAAATCTGGCCAGTGGCGAATTAGCTCTGCCACAGACCAGGCCTGGGCGATCGCCCCTTGGGCTTGGTGGGGAGACGCTCCATCAAATAGCTCTGAGATCGAGCCGATGCCGCCCTCAGACTCGAAATGGGACAGCAGCGCAGTCGCATCTACCGGCAGCGGCTCCTCTGGCAAAAAGCGCTGCCATGCGCGGATAAACGGACCTAGCAGCCAGGTCCATACCGTGCCCTGATGATACACTTGGTCCCGGTATGGGACATCTCCGGCATAGCGTCCCGCATAGCCTGGATCTTTGGGGTCTAGGGATCGCAGACCGTAGGGAGTCAAGAGGCGATCGCGGGCCAGCAGCAGCGCTGCGCGACCGTACTTGTCGGCAACACTACAGTGGGATAACGACAGCGCAATAACGGCGTTAGGGCGAATATGCTCATCGGGGCGGTCATCAGGGCCAATGACGTCGTTGAAGTAGCCCTGCCCAGGGTTCCAAAATTTTTGTAGCGATTCCGCCACTCGCTCGGCCTGCTGTTGGTAGCGACTGGCCTGCCGATCTAGGCCAGGCATATCTGTATTGGTCTGTAGCCACAGCGCCCAGCGGTTCGCCCAGCATAGGCTGGAGTACCATAGTGCATTGATTTCAATTGGCTTACCTCTCCGAGGTGTAACGGGCTGCCCCTCACATATGGCGTCCATCCAGGTCAGCGCCACTTGGGGAGCATCCCAGGTGAGTAATCCATCCATGGCATCAACCCGAATATTGTGTAGCGTCCCAATGGTCAGCGCCTTGTAGATCCGCTGTACCGTCACGTACTGCTCTATCAAGAAATCCCAGTCTTGGGTGGCGTTGAGATAGAGCCCCAGGGTTTCAATCCACCATAGTGAGGCATCTAGGCAATTGTAGAACGGACGCCCCCTAGAATCAGGAAAGGTATTGGGAATTAGGCCGTAGTTGCAGTAGCGGGCGAAGGTGCGCAGCATCCCTTTTGCCAAAGTAAACCGCCCCGTCGTCAATGTCAGCCCTGGCAGCGCAATCAAGGCATCGCGACCCCAGTCGCCAAACCAGGGGTAGCCCGCCAAAAGCGTTGGACTCGACACCGACTGGCGGTACACCACAAACTGGTCTCCAGCCTGCAGCAGCCGCTGTAGCGTTGTGATGTCTGGAGACTCTGGAAACTCTAGAGGCTCTGACGTTGGCCCAGTGGGCAAACTATTGGACCCACTAAGAGAATGATCAAGGCTGGCCGGAGCGTTTAGCGGTTGAACCTGCTGCCAATAGCGATGTAACCGGCGAGATTCTGCTGCAAGGACATCCTCGAAGTCATGGTCGTTTAGGGATGGGCCACTACCATCATCCAGGCTTGCCTCCAGAGTAACGCTAGCTCCCGGTTCCAGTGGCACCACCAGGTAGCCAGGGCTGTAGAGATCTTCGCGATCCCCCAATCCCCGCTGGGTTTCTTCTGGATAGTGATAGTTCCAATACCAAACCCCTGTGGGATAATACGCTCCGCCGGTCCAGCGCAGCGTCCAAGTGGTGCCCGCCTGGTGAGGACGGATGGCCTGCAGCACGACCCGGCGATCGCCTACAACCTGGGAAAACTGAAGGTCGTCATCGGCGGACTGCTGATAGTGAAGACTGCGATCGGCGATCAGGGGGCGCAAATTAAGGATGGCTGACCTATTGCCTTGATAATGGTAGTGGATCATGAGGCGCTGGCGACCCATGATGGGACTATCCGGCTCAGATACGGAGTCGTCTACGTGGCGAGTTACGGGATCTATAGGCCGATTCGCTGTGCCATCATCGTGCCAGGCATAGGGCAGCAGCAGCCGTCTTGTGATACTCCAGTCGTCGCCGCCCCAGATCCATGTCGGCGTAGGGTAGCGCTGAAACGACTGCAGCAGACGGTACCCCATTGGACTGATGTCCCCGCTCTTCCAGTAGTTGGTGCCCAAATCGTAGCGCCGTCGCCCGTCGTCAAAAGAGGCATCAATTCGAGCGAGCAGCAGCCGACGCTGAACAGGTGGGTTGAGAGCCGCAATCAGCCAACCGTGGTACGTCCGGGTATGGGCATCGCTAATAGTGCCGTTGGCATAGCTCCCCAGTCCATTGGTCAACAGCCATTCTCTTATGTCTAAGGTATCCATCCTGTGGGAACGCACCAGCGAAAGGCGATCAGATCTGACATGCTGTCGCCTCGTAAAATAAGAACTATACTCTAGCCGCAGCCTGCAGCGCCGTATTTATCGTATCTTTTGAGATCGCCACCCTATGACACCTGCGACATCTTTATCAGATCTAGCCCCCTCCAAGGGTACAAAGAGCATCACCTGGGGCGCAACCGCTGCGGTGGCCGGCCTGTCCCTGGCGACGACGGCGCTGTCGAGTTTATTTCTTCTAGGACTGGGAATCCTCCCGGCTGCCCAAGCCCAGCCTGCCCAATCGACCTCTGATGCGGCCTCGCTGCTCAATCAGGGGCTAGAGGCCGTTCAACAGGGCAATCTTGACGCAGCCATAGCGGCTTTTCGTCAGGCAACCCTGGCCGCCCCCCAATCTGCCGCCCCATTCTACAATCTGGGGCTAGCGCTGCGGCAGCAGGGGCAGCTCCAAGAGAGCGCTAACGCCTTCTACCGGTCGATTCAGGCTGACCCTGAGTTTTCGGTGGCCTACGCTAACTTGGGAGCAGCATTGCTAGAGGGCAACCAGTTTGACCAAGCTGAGGGCTACCTCCAACAGGCTCTGGACCTAGACGGCAATCTAGGGCTGGCCCACTATAATCTGGGCTTAGTCCATCAGGCTCAAGGCAACCTTGATGATGCTCTAAGAGCGCTCGGTCAGGCCGATCAACTGAGCGACAATGCCCCTGAACCGGCCTATCACATGGGCCAAATTTATCTGCAGCAACAGCGGCTCGACCAGGCCATTGCGGCATTTGACCAAGCGATCGCCCGTCGCCCCGATTATGCTGAGGCCCACTATGGTAGAGGGCTAGCGCTATATCAGCAGCAGCGGGTTTCCCCAGCGTTAGACGCCTTCCGTCGAGCAACCCAGGCCAACCCTGGCTACGCTAGTGCCTATTACAGTGCTGGCGTTATCTTTGTTCAGCGGCAGCAATATGCCGATGCCCGCCGCCTGTTGGCCTATGCCCAAACCCTGTTTGAAGCCCAGGGCAACCAGCAGTGGGCGAGCCAAACCACCCAGCTTCTAGGCGGCCTCCCGCAGCAGTAAACCGGCAACTCCAGCCCCAATGGCCTCCGCCAGGGTACTCACCAGCCGATATAGGGCGATCGCCCCTAGCAGTACCGCCGTGGGCAGCAGCGGTTCCAGCAAGGCCAGGGCTGTCGCTTCGAACACGCCAATTCCCCCCGGTGCTCCCGGTATCACCAGCCCTAGCATCCAGGCCAGGCTAAAGCCACTCAGCAGTTGGGGCACATCCCCCAGGTTGACCGGGGACAAGGCCCGCACCGCCACCAAGAAACCGGCCCCCCGCAGCAGCAAGAAGCCTAGCTCTCCCAGCAGGGGCCGCAGCGGATAGCGGGTGAGGGTAACCGGCATTTGTGTTTTCTGGGCCTCTCTGTCAGATGGCTCCATAGCCTTGAGGGACTTACCTTTTGAGCGGGCCAGACGTTTTAGCATCGGGTTGAGCAGCCGGGGATGCACTGCAGCCAAGCCAAAGACTAGACCTATGACCTGTGGTGCTCCGCAGCGGCTTCCTGCCAGAGCTACCACCAAGGCCGCGATCGCCATGAGCAACGCCTCCATCACCACGCTCACCACCGCGATCGCTACCGGAACCTCTGCTGCTTTGGCGGCCATGACGCGGCCATAAAAATGCCAGACATTGCCCGGTAGGTACTTGGCAATGTTCGTTTTCAAATAGACCAAGGTGCTCCAAGACCCGCTTACCGGCTGAGCCAGAGCCCGCAAAATCCAGCCCCACACCCAGCCCGTCCAGACATGGGCCAGCAGCGTTATCCCTAAGGCGATGGCCAAAAATAGCCATCCTGCTGGGTCCAGCCGCAGCGTCGCCACCTCCCGCCAGTGGTTTTTCACCGCCTGGGCCAGGAAAATCAGGGTGCCGCCCAGAATCATCCAGCGCAGCGCTGGCTTGAGGCGTCGCATCAGCATTGGAAGGGAACCCCCTGAGACTGGTAGCTCTGCATGACCCGAGCTGCGCCTCGCCGCTGCTGGAAATAGACTCGACTCACCTGGTTTTCGGCCTCTGACAGGACATCAATGCCGATGCCGTTTCGGCCCTGCTGCTTGCCGGAGCTGTGGATATAGCCATCGCCCCCCAGGGACAACGCCACATGGGTCGTTCGCTCAGCACCAAAGAAAATGAGATCTCCAGGCTGCAGGTCTTCCTGGTCAATAGGCTGGGTAAAGGCCTCCTGCTGGTAGGAATCTCGGGGAAGCCACACCCCCACAGAGGCAAATGCAGCCTGCACCAGCCCTGAGCAGTCGTAGTCTGGCCCCAGGGTGCCGCCCCATAGGTAAACATTTGGTCGGGCCATGGCCGCTTTGGCAAAGGCGATGACATCTGGGATACGATCGCGGATCTGAGAACGACTCAACCGATGGGGCTGGTAGATCTGGTCTGCTGGCTGGAGGGTCGCCAGCGCCTCGGCAGTGATCCAGCCAGGGTAGTCATCTTCCCACAACAGGACTTCGATAGCCTGATTTTTGGAACTCGCCGAGTCTTCAGGGTTGCCCTCTGGCAGGGGTGATAAGATACGCAGTTGACGCCCCGCTGCCGCCTGGGTCACCAGCTCCACCCCTGCCGGGGATGCATAGAGATTCAGCGACATCTGGCAACTATAGTGCGTATGTTGAGACCCCGTTGAAGGAAATGCCGTATGCCGTTTTTTCATCGTGATGAGCTACTCCAAACCTTAGGCGATCGCCTACTCGATAAAATCTGGGACAGATTTCCAGCGCTGGCGAGAAACCAAATTGCCCTTACCTGGATCCTCTACGATGACCCCGTTCCTGTAAACACCGGCGGGGCGATCAGTCCTAATGACTTTTGGGCACTTTCGGTGCGTGGGTTCTCTTACCGGGGTGTGGAGTGCATTTATCCTGCCAGCGTCGTCAAGCTGTTTTACCTCGTCGCCTTAGAGATCTGGCTTGAGAACGGCATGATTGCCATGACCCCAGAGCTGCGACGGGCCATTGCCGATATGATCGTAGACTCCAGCAACGATGCCACTGGCCTTGTGGTAGATAGCCTCACGGGAACGACGAGCGGCCCTGAGCTGCCCCAGGGGCCCTTCGAAACCTGGCAATGGCAGCGCAATCTGGTCAACCGATATTACCAATCCCTGGGGTGGAAAGAGCTTGATAGCGTCAACATCAACCAAAAAACCTGGTGTGATGGTCCCTATGGGCGAGAGAGAGCATTTTTGGGAGAAACTCTGGAGAATCGTAACGCACTCACCACTGACGCCACAGCGCGGCTGCTTCACGGAATTATCGGCGGCGTTGCCGTTACGCCACAGCGATCCCAAGCCATGATGGATTTGATGTATCGCAGCCTCGACCCGGTGCTGTTGGCTCAAGATCCAGACAACCAGGTGACCGGATTTCTAGGCGCAGGGCTACCCCAAACGGCTCAGGTCTGGTCTAAGGCCGGGCTAACCAGCCGCGTTCGTCACGATGCCGCCTATATTGAGCTACCGGATAAACCACCGTTTCTGCTGGTGGTGTTTACAGAGGGTCACAGTAAAAATGAAGCGCTGCTGCCATTTGTGGCCAGTGAGGTGAGCACATTAGTTGGCGACAGCCGCCAGTAGAGCCGGACTGCTGTCGGACTCTATTGCCGAAAAACGCTGAATCCGTAGTAGCAGGGTTCAGCCTCACAGCCATACATAATCACCTCAATTTGATGTGCGGTCGCGTTGGGCCGCAGGGAGAGAATGGGGTAGGCATCTGATTCTGTGTCTCGGGCCACTTCATTGCCAGACGTAGACAGAACCAAATCTAAATCAGCACAATCAGAATCACAGACAGCGGTGATCACATAATCATAGCTAGCGTCGAGCTGCAGCTCCCGTTGGTGGGACTCCGTTTCGCTCAATCCGCTCGAGTCAATGTATCGATTGACTTGGGTATAGCCTTCTTGTTCCAATACCGCTTGAGCATCGTCGAGCTGGCTATCAACCTGTCTCTGAAACTCATTCATCGTTCTATTTGGGCCAGATTGGGCCATGGCCGGACTGGCGGGCATCAGGGCGATCAGGGTCCACAGGGAGAATGTGCGCATCATCATGTAGCGTTCTCAAAAAATGCAGCAAGGCCTCCACCATTGGAAGCCTTGCACAAAGAATCATTCAATCGTGACGCCCGCAATCAGGAACATCGCTGGCTCCGGCGTTAGCCCGCAGAGCCGACACCTGAATATGAGCCGTAAAAGAATAGGCCTAGGACCGCAAGGGCTCCTAGCCCTGCGATGGTTGCCACGATCCAGAGGGGTATTTTGCCACTTTGAGCCACGGTTTTGTCTCCTAAATAGGTACGAGCTAGCTGATAAAACTTAGTTGAAGAAATAGCTAGAGAACAGGATTCCTAGCACAAAAACAAGCAGCAAACCGAGGTAGAGTGACGTACGGTTTAGCTCTACCGGCTGCTTATTCGGATTTGGGTTTCTATCTAATGCCATGGTGCTTAAAGTTCTAGCGCTGAATAAACTGCATTGCGGCGATCGCGCCCACGAAGAAAACGGAGGGAACGGCAAGGGTATGAATAGCTAGCCAGCGCACGGTAAAAATCGGATAAACGACTGGCTCGTTTGGGGTTTGACTTGTCATAGTTACTTAAAACCTTTCTGAGTAAACGGTGGGATGGCGCTATTGAGCGCCATTAAACTGCTCAATTTGCTGCTTTGCATCTAGGCGATCGCTGACGATGGGAAGCTGCTCTTGGCGCTGCTGAGTAAAGTATTCATCAGGCCGAGGGGTGCCGAACGCATCGTAAGCAAGTCCAGTGCTGACGAACAGCCAGCCGGCAATAAATAGAGCCGGAATGGTGATGCTGTGAATCACCCAATAGCGAATGCTTGTAATGATGTCTGAAAATGGACGTTCACCAGTGGTACCAGCCATATGATCTTCTCCCAGTCGGTATTGTTAACAGGCGTAATAAACATGATACGAGAGTGCGGAGACCGCAACAAGGCCGCTAAGCCGCTTCAGTCTCTCCCACGTATCGAAGCATCGTCTTACCCTGACCCAAAACAAATCCCTGCTCTGGATTTAGGAAAACAATTCTGTAGAGGTTGGAGGGGACATCTTCAACGGCCCGGTCCTTGAGCCAAGTTTTGCCACCGTCAGTGCTGCGCATCAAGTTGCCGCTACCCCCCGAAATCCATATCTCGCCAGGCGTGCGGTATGCCAAGTCTAGTAATCCCCAGCTGGTGGAAAATTCAGGGGCGATCGCATCGTCCCAATTATCTAGGTTGTTGGGCTCACTAAAGCGCACCCGCCCGCCTCGAGCCAGCAGCCATAGTCTGCCATCTTGCCCAAACCCCATATTTTGTAGCCGTCGAGAGCTTTGGCGATTGTGCTGCTCCCAAGCCGCTTGGCCTGGGGTCCAAGTGGAATAGAAGTTACCCCGAGCCGAGACCGTGACATAGTCGCCGTTGGCAGAACGGGAGATATTGCGGTAGACCCCCACCGCTTGGGCAACCATCGCTTTCCAGTGATAGCCGCCGTCCTCAGTGCGGTATATGGCTCCCACATCGGTGGTCATTTCGGCTTGGTCCGGACCTAAGGCCGCAATAGTGCTTGTGGTACCGGGTAGCTTGTCGCTTAGGGGCACCCTCGACCAAGTCTGCCCACCATCTTTGGTATGTAGCAGCAGGCTAGGTTCGCCCACAATCCAGCCATCGTTACCGTTAAAACTAACGGAGTTGAAGTTGTAGACCTGCTCATCGCCCAGGTCAACATCTTGGGCTTCCCACGTCGCTCCGCCGTCTATTGTCTCTAGCAAAGTAGCCTTCTTACCGACAAGCCAGCCATGCTGATCGTCAATAAAACCGACATCCAGAACAGTAGAGTCTACCGGCAGCGTGACCGTCTCCCAGGGATTGTTCTCTAGGGAGTCGAGGTAGACATTGCCGCATCCACTGCACAGCACGACGGCACAGATCGCCACCATCTGCTTTAAGAGTTTGGATATTGACGGCGTAGAACGGGAATAAGACAGCATCGTAAATCTGGAGCTAAGTAAACGGGACGATAAGGTTAGACGGACGGGGGCGAGCGGCAGTTGCGCTGACGCTACTTGAGACCATACAGACTCAGGAAGAACAGAAATCCTACAAACAGGGCACCAAAAATAAGAATATTCTTTTGCCCTGGGGTCAAAGTGTTGACCCCGAGCCCATAGCCTAGGTTTTCTTTGAAGCCTGATGGGTTGCCGACAGGGCCAATATTGCTAAATTGACGCTTTGGCGCACCACAGACAGGACAGCGCCAGCTTTCTTCAATCGTCTCAAATAGGGTGCCAGCGGCAACGGTGTTACCATCGCCTTTGAGTGGCTCGTAGGTATAGCCACAGGCTCGGCATTCGTAGCGATCAAGTTCAGGTTCAGCATTTTCAGGGTCGGCGATCGCCCCATCCACGCCATCGACCACAGGGTCGGCGTCCGGCGGGGGCGTCGGTTCGGGGTTGTTGGATTCAGGTGCCTCAGTACTCATAGCGCTGCCTCTCCTTAAACCGGCTTTAGCCTTGCTGATTGCTATTCTTAAAAACTGTTACATATTATGACATAGCGCGTTGCGCCCAGGACGATGGCACTGAGATTAAACCCATGATTATCTTTGGCCCAATGGGATATTGCCCCAGCTGCCCCAGCAATCGATAACGAATGTCTCTGCATATTGTGATGCTAGATCCATCGAAGGGCTCACCACCACGTCGGCTAAACCAGAACGCCGTCAAATGGCTCGCGGCGGGGCTTATGGTCGTAGACCACATCGGCGTGGTGTTTTTCCCTCAAACGCTGCTGCTTCGCTACCTAGGGCGGCTGAGCTTTCCGCTGTTTAGCTGGCTGCTGGGTCAAGGGGAGCAGCATACCCGCAACGTCTATCGCTATGGGCTGCGGCTGCTGGCATTTGGACTGCTGAGTCAGCCCATCTATAGCGCTCTGTTCAATGCCTACCAGCTCAATGTTTTGTTCACGCTCCTGGTAGGGCTGATCACTTTGCGATTGGGTCGATTGTTTCCGCAGATACATTACCTGATTTGGCCCCTAGGTGTCCTAGTTGCTGCTCTAATTCCCATGGATGGCAGTGGCTATGGCGTGGCTATCATGCTGCTGCTAGCTCAGCCCATAACGGTGCGCTGGTGGGTGGCTTGGGTTGCGCTGCATGGCCTGCTGGCGGCATCTGGCGGTGTTCTACCCATGCAGCTTTGGGCAATTCCAGCGCCGCTAATTGTCATGGTGGCGTCGAGCGCTGGTCAGAGCGTCCCCCCGGCCAAAACCCATCCTGAGAAGCTAGAGCCAGAACCGCCTAAGCCGGGAGGCTTCAGAGCGCGCTGGTTTTACTGGTTTTACCCAGGGCATCTGCTGATGCTGTGGCTGTTTCGCCAGATGGCTTGACCATGGCAAAAGCCCCAGCTCCCAGCTTCTAATCGTGAACTACACTAGGTGTCATGAAAAAACGCGTCACTCTTACTTTCCCCAAGCAGTCGGTCCGTATGCCCGTCACCTACAGGCTGGCCAAAGATTTCAACGTTGCTGCCAACATCATCCGCGCCCAGGTCACCCCCAACCAGGTGGGTACTCTGGTCGTGGAGCTGCAGGGAGATATTGACCAGATTGAAGCAGCTATTGAATGGATGGAAGAGCTGAACGTGCAGGTTTCCACCCGCCAGGGAGAAATTATTATTGATGACGCTACTTGTGTCCATTGTGGTCTCTGTACTGGGGTCTGTCCTACGGAATCCCTAACGCTACATCCAAAAACCTTCGAGCTGACATTTATCCAAAGCTCCTGCATTGTCTGTGAGCAATGCGTTCCCACCTGTCCGGTGAGCGCAATTTCCACAAGCCTCTGACCTCGACTGGGGTTCGTAGCAGCGATACGCTACAATCCGGGATGATTTGCCACGGCACCTGGGGTGCTGCAGATGTCGAAGCAGTCTGCTGAGACTGTAGATGCAAAAACGTTAAGACGCAAAAATTCAGACGCAAAAATTCAGAACTTTAAAAATTATGATGCAGTGGTCGAGACGATTCTGGATGCGATGGGCGGGTGGTATGCTTCTGGGGCTCAGCCTGAGCGGCCTTGCAGCCTGCAGTTCGGGAGAAGACTCTGCCACCGCTGGGGATGCTGAGGTCGAGTTTTGGACCATGCAGCTGCAGCCCCAATTTACAGAGTACTTTGAGGACCTGATTACAGCGTTTGAAGCCGACAACCCCGATGTCACCATTCGCTGGACCGATGTCCCCTGGGCGGATATGCAAAGCAAAATCCTCACGGCGGTCTCTGCAGGAACCGCGCCAGACGTCGTCAACCTCAACCCTGACTTTGCCTCGCAACTCGCCACCCGTAACGCTTGGCTGGATTTGGGCGATCGCGTCCCTGATGAGGTGCAGAACACCTATCTCCCCAAAATTTGGCAGGCCACCACAATCGATGACCAAAGCTTTGGCATCCCCTGGTACCTCACCACTAATGTCACGGTCTATAACCAGGCCCTGTTAGAGCAAGCGGGGCTTGAGCAGTCTCCTCGCACCTACGAAGAGCTCGCAGATGCGGCCCAGTCAATTAAGGCCGAAACTGGGAAATATGCCTTCTTCATCACGTTTGTGCCGGAGGACTCCGCTGAGGTTCTGCAGTCTTTGATCAAGATGGGAGTGTCTTTAGTCGATGCCCAGGGGCAGGCGGCATTCAACACTTCGGCAGGGCGAGAGGCGTTTCAGTATTGGGTGGATCTGTACCAGCAGGAGCTGCTGCCCCGAGAGGTTCTCACCCAGGGTCACCGCCGAGGCATAGATCTCTACCAGTCTGGGGAAACGGCCATGGTGAGCACGAGCCCCCAGTTTATGGACACCATCGCCCGCAATGCCCCGGATATTTCTGCTGTATCGGCAGCGGCCCCGCAAATCACCTCCACTGGCGCACAAAACGTGGCGGCAATGAATCTGGTGATTCCCCAAGCTACCGATCAGCCGGAGGCCGCGCTAGAGTTTGCCCTGTTTGTCACCAACGAGGCCAATCAGCTGGCCTTTGCCAAAGCAGCCAACGTGCTGCCCTCGACCCAGGCCTCTCTAGAGGACAGCTACTTCTCCACCGAAAAGGCGGCGGCAGAGTCAACGCCGGGCGATCGCGCTCGGGTGATCAGCGCTCAGCAGATGGAAAATGCCCAGGTTTTGGTGCCAGCGATGGAGAACGTAAAGCTGCTGCAGAAAATCCTATATGAAAATCTACAGGCGGCTATGCTGGGGCAAAAGTCGGTGGACCAGGCGCTGACCGATGCAGAAACCCAGTGGAATCAGGCAGCCCCGTAGCGCACTATCGCGGCCGCCCTGCGGCCAACGGCCTGCTGCGGCTGTCGCATACCGACGCTTGAGGCTAGCCGCTGCGCGTCAAAAACTGGCTGACGCGCTGCCAGACTCGATCTAACAGATCAGGTTGGTCTGCATCAAACCATTCGATTGTTTTGTCGCCATGGAACCAAGTTCGCTGGCGCTTGGCAAACTGTCGGGTGTGCCCCACGATGTGCTGCACCGTCTCTTCAATGTTGGCGGTACCGTTGAGATGCGCCATCACCTCAGCGTAGCCCAATGTATTTAACAGAGGCAGCTCAGTCCCGTAGGTTGCGCAGATTCCCGTTACTTCGTCTACCAGTCCGGCATCGACCATCTGGTGGGTCCGCTGGCGAATGCGCTGTGTTAAGTCGCCCGAATCCAGACCAATTTGCAAGATGGGATAGGAGGGTGGGCATTCGCCCTGCTGACAGGACATGGGGATCCCTGTCCCATAGAGCACCTCTAGCGATCGCAGCGTTCGAACCTTGTCATTGGGGTGAATTCCACGAGCCGACTGAGGGTCAACCTGCTGCAACATCTCGTAGCATTGCGGCTGGCCTAACTGAGCCAGCTGCGCTCTGAGAAGCGGCTGGGGAGCCACTCGAGGAATCTTTAGCCCGCGCACGATGGACCGAATATATAGGCCCGTGCCCCCCACCAATATGGGGGTGATCGAATGCTGATGGTGTTGAGCTACTATAGGTTGGGACAAGCGCTGGTACTCTGCCAGGGTGAACACATCTGTGGGCTCGCAGATATCGATTAGATAGTGGGGCACGAGCTGACGCTCCTGCAATGACGCTTTGGCCGTGCCAATATCGAACCGTCGATACACCTGCCTAGAGTCAGCGCTAAGGATGGGACTATTGAGGCGAGATGACAGCTGCAGCGCCAAAGACGATTTTCCTGAAGCCGTTGGGCCGCAGATCACAACTAGCCCCGGCGATCGCTGTTGATCGGCTCGCTGTTGGTCAGCATTGTCTTCCTTTCCCATGCTTGTGCCCACGCCCCCGACCATCCGTCAGTTCTGAACCCCGGTAGTGCCTGATTTG
>JGI12210J13797_10428456_pt1 | contig 23400 bp, 27 predicted proteins | sample ElkSlonscriptome_3_FD_13797 | JGI IMG/M metagenome (IMG submission 13797)
GTGCCTGGGGCGGCGGGCATCTTAGTCGATCTGGCCGAAAACCTGCAAGCTCCAGCCGACACGATTCTGCGGCTTGATGGAAGTCTGAAACTGGAACGCCGCGCTGCCTGATGCCATTACCTACGCTACCCGCAGATTGGCAAGATTCGGCCTATCACTCAATGGTGCGATCGCTGCCTGGGCGATGGTTCCATCAGCTCGAATCGAAAGAGTCGCCCCTCTACCCATACCTGTGGGGGCTAGCCTATGCAATGGCACATGCGCGATCAGCGATTCAGGCGGCGCAGGATGCGGCGATACCGATGCGCTCGGGTGGTCCCTGGCTATCACTGCATTTGCAAAGTATCGGATTGCAGCGGCTGCAGAGCGAGTCGGACGCGGCGGCGCGGCGGCGCTATCAGCTTGAATTTGCCCTGACCCGCAACACCAGGGCGGGGCACATGGCGGCGCTGACAGAATTTTTCGGGCTCGAACCGCCACAGATCCGGCTAGAGACAGATTTCGCTGAGGGTAGATATGGTGAATTTAGGCTGATTCTGGATGACACCGATCTACCCTGGACTGAGTTCGACCTAGATTTTGTCGGGCCGTTTGTGCGGCGCTACGTGGCGAATGGCATCACGCCCAGCGTTACAGCGCGGCTGCACTGCCTCCTATATCAAGCACTACCGGCCTATCAATTCTCCGATCAGTTCCCGATGGGCCATAACCAGCTAGGCCCATTTTGGGAGCGGCCCGCGTTCGTATGCCCCGAGAGACTACCTTTTGCCCGCAATCTGATCACTCAGGTAACAGAGCGTGAGTGGAGGGACAGACGCGATACGCTCAAGCAATTCTTTGAGGATGCACGGGTGGACGCTCCCGGCGCGATGTTCATCTACCTGGCGGATTCCTGCCCCTTCTTGGATGCTGAGCTGGAGATCTCCACAGATGATCCCACAGCGATCGCGGTAACAGAGTTCGACCCTGACGGCCTGCAATTCTGTGATGATCTGCCCTATATCGGCTTCTCTGAGCCGTTCCGGCCCATAGCCGAGGATCTGCCCATCGTAGAGGTTAACGGCCTAGTGGCAGACGACCTGCCAGTGATTGAAGAGCAAGGGTACGGCGAGCTAGTCGGGACGGGAGAAGAGAGCGTAGGCCAAAATGTTTTGGGGTACGCGGGGCTCGATTTCACCCGGCTGATCGGCACCGTAATTTATGGCGATTCATTCCCGGCACCGCTTGCCGCTGCGGAGATCAACCGGCTAAGCGATGGCCCTTGGCGGCTGGCACTGACAGAAGGGTTGCCCGAGTGGGGCATCCTTGCCCCTCCCGGCAATGAGATCGCTGGTACTCCCTTCGCTATGCTTCACCCCGATTCGCTGTGGTGGACGGATGCATCGGGGGAGATGCGCAGCGCTTACCCATTTACGGATTCCGATACCGGCGATGTCTTTCTCGTTGTGGAGTTCCTGCTTCCCGCTGCCGCCGCTCCCGATATTCGAGAATTTGCGCTCTATCTGGATGGCGTAGAGGTGCGCTACCAGCGACTCAATCTCCCTATTGATGCAAACACCAATACCGGCTTTATGTTCAAGATTCGAGGTATTCTGACTGATGGCTGACGTCAACGTGAAGCCCAACGACCTAGAGATCTACTGGACTGAACCGCAATCAGTCACGGATCAGCGAGTGCCCAGCGCTCAGGAGTTGCAGGCGGGCTCGCATCTGCACCAGCGAAACCTAAGGGCGGCTCAAGCACTAGAGAGGCCTGCGGGACTGCTGGAGCGACCACAGTTCACGGCTGCGCCCAGCCTTGGCATCACGCTCCCGACTGGGCTATCCCCTTATGCACCGGGGCACCCGGCCCTATCTCCGCTAGATTCTCCCGTCACGGTGGAACTTCCGGCGCTCGGTAGCTCTCTAAGCACCATCAGCCGGTACGACTACGTGGCGCTGGCGGTGCTGGGGGTGGTGGTCACGGGTGAGATCGATCCTGATATTAATCTCACCTTTGAATGGCGCAATCAAACCGGCATAAAACAGATCCTCAGTAAGGAAAATACGCGGCGGCTGCGTACCATGTGGGCGGTGGTGGTGAGTGAGGCAGCGCCCACAACAGCAGGGGAATTGGCGGCGGCGATGGGTGGATCCCTGGCCGTCACTAAGGCGGCGAGCGGTGCGGCGCTATCCTCAACCCTCCAAATTTACCCGCTCGATCCTAACCTGGTAGACACACAAACCTATGCCGTGATCAACGACACCATAGAGGTGGTCGATCTCTGCCGCGCGTGGAGAACCCAAGAATATGAGCAAGCGGGCTATCACTGGGGGAGAGGTGGGGAAGCATCACCGTTTGAGGCTGAATATCACCTGCAGCCTACATACCGCTATGTGGGTGAGGGTTTTCAAGACTGGGAGAGTCGCGGGCGGCAGACGCTATGGAAAATCTTTAACGGTGAACCACTACCCAATAGCCCCATGTACGATCGGGTGGTGCAAAATCTGCTAAACGGACAGGTAGGGACCAACCTAGACGCACCAGGGGAAGCGATCGCTTCCCCAAACGGCTCAGTGGCGATCGCCAACAATCAGCGGATCAGCTTCAGCAACGCTGCAACGACCCAGCGATATTACTGCCTGCCAGTAATCACCGTGGACGCCAACGGTAAGGCACAAGCATCGGTGCCATTCCAATCATCGCCGATGGGTAGCCGCTTCTCCGCCGATGCCGCTACCCATCGCATTTATACTGCCGATGGGCGCGACGTGACACGCGACGGAATCCTGACCGGACTAGGCAGCTCTGGGGCTCTGACGTGGACCGATAACGGCAATGCGGATGTTTCTATTGGCGATGTGGTATTTTTTCAGCCCACGATAACTTACCCGCGAGGCTCAGGGCTGGCGCATACGGGCGAAGTTGAAGCGATCTACCTTGATGCTCAGCCAATTGCAGCGGCCAATGTGCGCGAAGGATATCGCAATGATCTAGAGGCCTATGAGGCTCCAGCTAGCGCCGAAGACTTCATAGTGGTGCATGGAAAAGAGCGGGCGGCGCTCCACTACATCTATAAGAAAGTCACCATCAGCAGCAGCGCAGCGGGGGTGCTGGCTATCCCTATCAGTGAGCGCGGGGCGATCGCGTTTGTCGAGGGAATCGGCGGGCGAATTGATCGGCCCGTGCTAACCGGCCTAGCGGCCTCCGCGAGCTACGATGTGCTGATCTACTACCCTCCAAAAAGCTCGGAATCGTGGCAGCTCCAGATCAAAACCTCGCAGTACAAGGGCAGCAGCGAGAAGGCATGGCTTGATGGGGCAACGATTGCCCACCGGCCTATCACTGTCGGGCACACGCAGGGGGGCGGCAACGGCGAATTTCTCAGCGAGGGGGAGCTGCAGCATGAGGCGATATCCTTTCATCTCCCAAGAAATACGCTGGGGGCGGCTGTGCCTCCGTACAGAGCAGGCTACCGAATGCAGTTTGAGGGAGATCCAGAAATGGGCGCTACATCTGTTAGGGAGATTGAGCTAATCCCTGCGCCCAATCTGCCCTTGCCCCGCTCCGGCCTGGAATTACGAGTCGCGGACGGCGATGAGCCGCAAAGCAAAGGAATGTCGGCGGTGTTATTCGCCGACATCGAAGGACCGGCAAGTGTTGCCCTAGGCTGCAGCAAGCGCCCCTTGGAGTGCGGGGCAGTTTATCAGCTCGTCGTCGCCTTCGTCGCCAGCAAGGGTGGAGATCGTCGCCTGGTTGTGATCACCCTAGCCGATGGTGATCCGGACTCGCTCTCCAGCCTCGCATTCTCCACCAATGCCCCAAACCACGCGGGCATGGACACATTTAGATTGTACTGATGCCAAACTCGAACCTATTCCCCAACCGCTATATCAAACCCTGCACCACGTCAGCGGGGCCGGATCCAGTCGCCGAACTGCAGCGGCAGTTGATCACATTGCGCTATCAATTTGTGCAAGATCAGCGCAAACAGGGCCAGTCAGTCGCCGAACTGCAAAATGCGACGGTAGAAATCGGCTTTAATGAATTTGACCGTCCGGGCCTTGGGCGGGCATATATCGGCGGTGGCCACTCATGGAAAGGGCGGCATGTGGGCGTTGATAAATTCAGATTTCATTCTGAGACAATCAATCCGATTGCCGCCAAGCTGCCATCTCCTATCATCCGCCATGCAGGCGTAGCCAGCTTCACGCGGGGGTACTGGTGCGGGGGATACACCGGAGCGCGGGGTTCCCGATTAAATCAGCAGGTGATCTTCCGCATCGACTTTCACACCGAAGTCACGGCTTTGCAAGGGCAGACTCTGCAGCAGCCTACATCGTACGCTCGGGGTGCCCAGTCCGATACCGCAGGATATATCGGCGGTCGGCATAAGCAAAGCTCCCCAGAAATACCCGAGAGCGGGGAGATTCAAAAGCTTGATTTTGGCGCTGAATCTACCAGCGTTTTGGCTCAAACCCTACCCCGCGTCCAGAGCGGCAGCAATGCCGCTTGGTCCCAGGAAAAAGCATATTTTGCGGGCGGCTGGACCCGAACAAGGGAAATTGATAGCATGACCTTTGCCACAGAATCAACTGCCTCTGTATCTGCTGAGCTTTCCTCTGGGCGGCTACGCGGCGGCAACTTCCACTCACCTATCAAAGGGTATTTCTCCGGGGGGGTGAAGGCTCCTGGAGAGCCTGGGCCTTTATTCTTGAGAAGCGTGGATGCACTAGATTTTGCGTCAGAGTCAACCTATGTTGTCGCCCGCGCTCAGCTGTCCAATCACTCGGTAGACTGCGAGGGCGCAGGATCTAGCTACAAGGGATATCACTTCAGCCACCATTACAAGGGCGCAGCGGAGGGCTCTGATATCCACGCCGTAGATGGGCTCAATTTCACCACTGAAAGAATGTGGCAAATCAGCGCCCGACTGACGTTTGGCGGGGCATACTGCGCCCCTGTTTATCGCCCTTAATTTTCCCTATTAGAAAATGCAATATTCCCCTAACAGTGTTGAAGCGACTCAATGCCTGATTCGCGCTGCGATGACTCCGGCAGCACAGTACCGGCAAGCCCAATTGCAACTCCGACAAGCTCGCCAAACATTCCTCGAATGGGAGCTAGACAAGCAAGCTATTGCCCTAGATACCTCAATCCTTTTTGAGGAAATGCAGCAGCTCCACGCGGCGGGCGATCAACTCTCTTTGCTCCAGGCCAAGAAGAAGGCGATCGCGGCCCAGCGACTACAGCTCCGGCTGGAAGCAACCCGTGAACTCGAAGGCGATACCCTGCGAGAGATCACAACCTGCGAGGCAGAAATCGAGCGCATTGAGCGCGACAGCGGGATAGATTTCTCGACCTTATCCGACAGCGAATTTCAGGCTCAGATGGCTGAAGAGTATCGCTTCAAGATTGCGCGGCGGATGGCGGCGGGGACACTGGCCGTAAATCTGGGAATCAGCGTAGAGGGTGCGATCGCGCTGCTGGAGCTGCCCCCAGAAAAGCGCATCGGCACATTCTTGGAATACCAGCGCGTTGCGGTTGAGGTTTTGGGCGCTGTCGGCTTTGAGGTGGTGAAGCCAAATAATCAAATTGAAGGAATAGCAAATGCCGCTGAGTGATGCACTAATTTTTGATGTGGTCGGTTCGCTGATCACATCCTCGGGCGAAGTGGGGCGCTACTTGAGATCGACACCCGCATACAACGAATCTTTTGTTAACGGGTCTTGGCGGATTTTCGGGATGGGGGCGAACCAACCCCGTTTCGACTTCGACGGGGCGTTGCTGCTCGAAAAAGCCTCTATAAATCTGCTGGACGCTCCGATGGATTTAAGCGATCCATCCTGGATCAAGGGATCGCGCATCAATATTGATCCAGACCAGGTGCAAAGCATGGATGGCACGTACCGGGCCGACCTGGTTACCGTTGGGGCTTTCACCGGGAACACCAATGCCAACACCATGTTCACCGCCTTCGATGAGCTGGGAAGCGCTGAAACCTACACTCTATCGATCTACATTAAGCTGCTGAGCGGGCGGTTTGGGCCTAATGATGTGCTGCGAGTTGTCGGCGATCTGGTGGTGGGCAAGCAGATCAATCTGAACACATTCAATGACCATACCGGCAACTACCTTGTCGCAGACATCGAGTTCACCACGGCGGGCACCGTACCGGACGACGCCGCAAACCATGAGGATATCTTTGAGCCGATCCAAGCCGTGCAGCTCCAGCTCTACGCTGAGAATGCGGTGAGCTTTGCTTGGGGTGGGGCTCAGCTCGAACCGGGCACTATCCGCACATCCCTAATCGCCCAGAATGGCGATCGCCCATCACGGGATCGGGATTGGTTGACATGGCCCAGAAACCCTGTGGCCGGACTGGATACCTTTACCCTGTACATGAATCTGAAGGAATGGCGCGGCGACGGCCTGATCATCCACAGCGGCGACTTCCAAGTCATCATCGAGGGCGGCATCCTCAAAGCGCGGGCCAACACGGTAGAGGTGGCGGACACCGGCGCACTCCCCAAGAGCGCTCAAATCGCCGTGCGTGTATCTCGCGGCTTGGGGCTGATGATGCTCTACGTGAATGGGCGGCTAAAGGCTCAGGAGGCCATCAACGGCTACACCGGCGATACGGACTACCTGCAGCTCTCGGCGGTAGAGATGCGGCGGCTCAAAGCCATTTATTATTTCAATCGCGACCTTGGGGATGGCTCAATTGAAGTAGGGGAGATGGTAGGGGGTGAGCTAGCGGATCTATTTGCTCAAGATTCGCTGCTCGTAGATCGGAGCGACGGCCACAGCCGAATCACTCTAGCCCCTATCGAGCTTTCGCCAGGGGAGCGGCGGCAGGTGCGAATGCCGATGGAGCAAAAGGTACGGCAGGAGATAGAGGCCATCAGCGCAGGTGCCGGTACGGCCCAAACCAAGCAGGTAAGAGTCTACATCGACACGGCGGCAGATGGCCCCTACACCATCGTTATTGGAGATGTTGAATTTACCCACAGTAACAATGGCGGCAGCGTCACCGATATCAAGGATGCGCTAGTGACGGCTATCAACTCACAGCGCCATCGGTACGTTACGGCAGGTTCCGTCTCTACATCGGCCTTCGACGTGTTTGCGGATCGGGGTGGCCGTGAATTCAACCTCAACATTGTTAGCCCCAACATGCGATCGCAGGTGATTCAGCAGGCAACGCACATCGCCGACACCGTGACCGTACCGGCTGCAATCGACTTTGAAGAAGGGCGGCTCCACGTCTTCCGGGGGTACGAATATCTGACAGATGTATTTTGCACCGGCGTCAACAGCGGGGCCAACACCCTAGAGATCAAGCCCACATTCGACGACTACCAGACCCTACAGATTCAGGCTGGGGATGTACTCATCCAATCCGAGTTCAGACAGTTTATTGGGCCGAACAACTATTTCGCTCACCACCTCGAAGACCATCACGAGGTACAGATCAGCCGCAAGATGCCGTGGGGCTGGATCTATGAAAATGTCGGCTTAACTACCAAGACGGTTACGCCTACCCTCAAAATTACCCTCTAGCCACCATGCCTTACATTACTGGCTCTGACAACACGCTTTCATTTGAGTTTCAGGATGGCTCACGATCTCCCGTGGTGCTGCTGGCCTCTACCCAGTCGGGTGCCTTAATGGTTCTTTCCGATGAGCAAGTGACGGCGCTACAGCAGATCAACCTGCCTGATACTTTCCCGCTACCAGACGCGCAGATTAGCACCTTGCGCAACGTCACGGTCTCAAACGTCCCGACAGAAATCGAGGTTGCTAATTTCCCCGATGCCTTTAGCGTTTCCAACCTACCGGCTGAGTTTCCGCTCCCGGCAAGCCAGCAGAATGCGATCGCCAATATCCTAAACAAGCTGAATGCCCAGACCTATGGGGCTGGAGAGGTGACGCCGGGAACGCTGCGGGTGGCCGTGGCAGATAGACCTATTTCCGTGATTCGTACATCTGTGCCAGCGCAGAACGCGGAGCGGCTAGTGGCGTCCGCAAACCCGTCGCGGCGCTACCTCTCAATGTTCAACGATGGCAATAGCAGCATCCGTATCGGTCTGGGATCCTCAGCCGTCAGCGCAGCGGACTTTAGCTTCCTACTGCGGGCGGGCGACTACATGGTTCTAGAGGCGATAGAAGCACCGCTAGAGGTGCGGGCGCTATGGGAAACGATTGATGGGTTTCTGCGAGTTACGGAGGGCATCTGATGGCTAGAATTTTTGCAGCTCCGATCATCTCTACGCCTCCCCCACTAGGCATTCCCGAGGGGCTAAAGCTCTACAAGCTGGACGGGGCCGAACAGAGTATTGGCATCCAGCCGGGGCGCGTCGTTTTCGATTTAGGAGGCGGGGCTCGACAATCGGTACATCTCGCCGCCGACCTTATTAAGCGCATCAATGGCCCATGGGGCGCTGCCGTAACAGGGGGGCGAGGGGTGAATAGCCCTTACGTCTCGAATGGCAGATACCTGGTATACCTTCTGTGGGCACCTGCAACAGGAGATATTGATGCTATCCTCTCAAACGATATTTCGAGCGATCTTCCTATTGGGTGGGTCGCTCGCCGCATTGGTGGCTTCGTCCTTGATGGCTCTGGGTTCATTGTGCCGTTTTTGCAAAATGGGAGCTGGTTTGAGTATCTTTCTGGATTGGTAGTCACCAACTCCGCGAACTTTACCGGCGGCACCTATCCCACACAAAGGGTAGGCTGCATAATTCCCGTGCCTCCTACACACTGCAAAGCCTTGATGACCTACTACCATGGCGCAGCAGCGAACGGAGATCCAATCCAATCAAATATGTTGATTGGGCATTATGATCACACATCAGAAGCCGCCTTTAGCGATTCTAGGCGCGGTGATAGTAACGGCACCACCGGCCCCGTGATTCCAGAGCGCGGATCGATACTCCATCCCCTAGATTCACTAGGCCGCGTCGTTTTTCGCGCTTCTTCTCCTGGGATAATCTTTTCATGCAGCGTTCACGGCTTTGATTTCCCTTTGGGGGAAAGCTTATAGTGATTCACTTAATAAATTCGCTGATCACCTTTGCCGACTACACGATCCTAGCTGTGCTGGCGATCGCCCTTTCGCTTGTAGCTCCCCGAGAGTATCTAGGCAGTGCAGCGCTGTGGGGATTTTTCATTGCCTCATGCGGCATCAATCATCTTTGCGAGGGGCTGCTTGGCCCAGATCACTTCATATCAATGGGCACCTGCACATTTATGAGTGTTGCCAGCACCGTGACTATGATCGACTCGGCACGGCGGTTTTTGCCAGCGAGGGAAGCGATCATTGGCATAGAAGGATCGCTAAGAGAAGGGCGATGGATGCGGGCAGTGTGGGAAAAATCATTTGATGGCCTGGTGCTTTTTCGAGAGGTGCCCGAGAAGCAAGATCTGCGGGTAGAGCTGATCAATCCATCCGCAAAAGCAATGAGCGGCGCACTGGAGGAGGGGGCGCTGCTGTGCGAGAGCTTGCCCAATCATCGGAACCATGTCGATGATGTGGGTGGCCCTTTGATTGATTACTACCTTGATACACTGCGCTCTGGCGGTGCATCCACAAAAGAATTTTACTACAAGGGCGAAGAAGATGAAGCTACCGGGTGGTGGCTCAATACTTCGACCTCGATAGATCGAATGTTGTTGTTGATGGTTTTTAGAGACATCACTCACGAGCGCGAGCGCGAGCAGGAATTGCAGCAGCTCGCATTCTACGATCAACTCACGGGCCTCGCCAATCGATCGCTATTCAAAAGCGTACTGAGAGGGCATCTAGATCGGCTGGAGAGCGAATCCAAGGGGGTAGAGAATCCTAGAAACTGTGTCGTCGCATTTTTGGATGTCGATGACTTCAAAGGAATTAACGACACCTATGGCCATGCGGCAGGGGATGCAGTACTCAAGGCGGTGGCTGATCGTATCCGCTGTAGCATCCGCACTGGCAGCAGCGACAGAGAGGGGGATATAGCTTGTCGCTGGTCGGGCGATGAAATGGTGGTACTTTTCACGAACACCATGGATGCCGCGATCGTGCTAGCAGTGGATCGGATGTGCAAGCGGGTAAGCCGCCCGGTGAAGCTCGGGGCAAAAGAAGTGACGCCTACTATTTCTGCTGGTATCGCCTTTAGCTACCCCGGCATCACCCCGGATGTGCTGATCGGCAACGCCGATAGCGCCATGTATCTATCGAAATCTTCTAAAGAAACCCGAACTCAGCCGTGGAGTTTCTACAGCGCAAAGGCTCATGAAGCTTCTCAGGAATACGCCAAGCTACGCCAAGAGGTTTTGGAAGGTCTGCAAAATGATGAATTTATATTTTACTATCAGCCAATCATAAACCTAGAAGATGGGTCTTTGGCCGCATTCGAGGCGCTAGTCCGGTGGAATAATCCACGGCGGGGCTTGATGGCTCCGGGGCGATTTCTGCCTATTGTCGAATCTGCGGGCCTGATCTCCCAGCTCTCTGAGGTACTGCTGCTCCAGGCGATCGCACAGATCGAGATATGGCAAGAGACTTGCTCCTCAATCAAGATTGCCTTCAATACAAGCCCGCTAGATCCTCACCTAGAAAAGCTAGTGATGTTGCTGCTGGCCGCTGGGCAGGAGCGAAATATCTACTTTGAAATCGTAGAAGAGCGCGATAGCGGCGATCTTGGTGAATTTATTGAGATTGCCTCGAAAAAGGGAATTAAGTTGGCGATTGATGATTGGGGCACAGGATTTAGCGGGCCTGCTCGATTGGTTGAGCATCGCAGGGCACTCCACTTTATCAAATTAGATCGCTCCGCCGCGCTCGACCCTGAGTGGGCGCGGCTGCTGGTGTCTATGGCGAGAGTACCAGGAATTACCCTGCCCATCATTGCCGAGGGCATAGAGACCCGAGAGCAAATGCTATTGTTCAAGCAACTTGGCGTAGACTTTGCTCAGGGCTACTTCTTCAGCAGGCCGGTACCGGCTGAAGTGGCTACCGACTACGTGATAAATAAGACAAGCTTTAGCGAGCTGATGTTGGACTAAAAAAGAGCTGCAGCGATCGCCCAAACCTTATCCTAGGCAGTGTTGCAGAACCCCATAACTGGAATTTGCCCCTAGACCATGCAGAGCAAGGATCTAGGGGCAAATGTTGATTTGCATCGCAACGCAACTAATCCGTAGAGCCCTTTGGTGTCGATTGAGGCAAAGGGCAGACCGCAATCACACCTAGCAACTGCGCCGACTCCATGGCGTTTTCAGAGGGACAATACCATACCTTTGGAGTCCAGTATGGTCCTGTCAGCGGCCCGCTGCTGTAGCGCTGCTGTGCTGCTCCACACCTCGCGCACCAACGGACATGTCCGCCAGTGAGGCTGGCGACATTGGCGATCCAGATGTGACCCTTCTTGGCGCGGCTCACGCGCTGCTTCACCACCCCCTCAACCCTGCTCGTAGCAAGAAAAATCCGGGGCCGGCCCCTTAGGCTTAACGGCGCAAAAAATAAGGGGCGTATCTCCTTCTTCACTTTGTTGTGGCAAAAACTTGCAGCCCCTGCACCGTTCGAAGACGCGAACATAAGTAACCGTTACCTCCGAAATGATCGAGCTTTCAGGAGGCGTGTAAACAGCCTTTTTCAAGACGCTTGAGTTCTCCGTGAGACTGGAGGTTGTGCGACTATCAGTCAAGGCTCTCTTAAGCGTTGACTGATAGTCGAATGCAGAAGAGAGCGCTTCTTCGAAACGCTGATCTTCTTCTCTGAACGACACATCAAAGTGTACCGTTGTTGTTGAGGCTTCATCCATATCTAATCCTTGTATAGCAGCCATGCAAGGCTCGGCCCCTTAAGCCTCGACACCATTGAGGTCAAGGCCGCGTCTCTGTCCGCCTGACTGGCCGTATTCCACTCATATTCAGTCAGATCATCTGTCACCCGTAGATGCCTGTCCTCGGCATCATAGGCTAGGTATCTGACCCTGAAAGCATAGCAATTTCTAGTATCCCAATCGGTAGAGACTCCCAGTATCGATAAAGCCGTTGAGATCTCAGAGTGAGAGAGGTTGCCTAGGTTTCTTATCAGCTTCAAATCTGAAAGCCTACACGCCACCAGATCCGATATCTTCGTAATTCGATTTTCTCGAAGTAAGCTGCAGATTCTGCCGCTGATCTTAAGATCCTCGATCGGTGCGCCCTGCGCTATCAGTCGCCTATTTTTTTTCTGGCAGTACTCCGCAACAGCCGCTTGCTGTGCTTCAAAAGCTTCGTTTGTGGCATCAGAGATAGCCCCAATGGTAAAGGCTACTTTGATCTGAATGTTACGCCCGCCGCGACATATTCGCTGATCGCCTGATCTACTGCTGTGGCAGATGTGCTGGCTACTCATATCAGCAAGCGGCTGAATGTATCGGCTGATGGCCTGCCCTCCTAGCGGCGACATGCCGCCGCTAAACGGACAACTCTTGCAGGGCTGAGGCTGTACTGGCGTTTCAATTAAATTCTTAATTTGAGCTTTCATCGACCTCTGGTAGTGTGATTCTATCTAGCAGCCCCCCTTACAGGCTCTAAATCCGCAGAGGGGCGGTAGATGTTTGCACGATTCTTTTGAGTCTGTGTTTGTTGTTAGCGCAGCGCCCCTCTGGCTTACCCCTAGGGGCGTTGCCTTGTGGAGTCCCTCACTCGTACCAGTGCTTTTCAGTCTGCTGGTGGGGGCGATTGGCCTAGCTGCGGTTTCAGCATATCCCCCTGAGCCTTAGGTTCGATCTCAAATCATTCTAGCAGGAATTAGATGTTTGCACATGCTTGAGCCATCCCTACGCATCCCGAAAAAAGGTACAATAGTACGCAAGTACCATAAAAGAGCTGTGCTGTGCCTTCTTCTAAAAAAACTTCAGATCGTGTGACGATAACGCTTCCAGCCGGTATGCGGGACCAGATATGTCGGCTCTATCCTGATCACAGATGGCAGGAACTAGATTTCGCGAAAAAGCTAATATCGATGCTTAAAGAGCAGATCGACTCAGTAAACGAATCCTTTCGGCAGGATTGAGATCAGCGCCTCACCAATCTAGGGGTGCGATTTGCTCATAGACAAGGCTCTTCAGTTGGGGCGGGGCGAAGCGGATACGCTGTCCGCCTCGCCATGGCACGGGCTCAACGATTGGCGCTACTCGCCGGGATTTGAATCCATATCGGCCTGGTGTCCAGAAGCCTGTAACTAGCTCCAAGTCCGATCGGCGCTTAATATCTTCCACCATCTCACTGCTAAGAATCTCCATCAGTGAGATGCATTTCCCTGTCGGGAGCTGCGCTATGGCATCAAAATCTCCTTCTTCGATTTCTAGCGCAGCCCAAATTTGCGGCAAGGCGATCGCTTTATCAATTTTTTTGGCATGGTCGATCAGCGTCCTCATGCCATCAACGGGATTGCATGAGGATCGAGCTGCCGCGTGGCATATAATCTTGCCGACATAGTTCGTATGCCATGATCTTGTCTCGTACCGCTTTGCCGTAGTCCCCCACAGGGATGCCCATGGCTGATACAGGGTGATTATTCGGGTTTCTGATTTCACTGGTTTCCGTTCGTCCACTCGATAGGTTGGCAATGGGAGGCATCCAGCGTGATTATGCTAGTTGCATCGCGGGCCGATCTCTTGGTGGTGAGCCCTTCAATCTGTTGCCGTTGGGCCGCGATCGTTGCCGCTTGAGTACAATTGATATACTCAAGCGCCGCTATGCGTTCCTCCATGAGTTTTTGTCTCTGAATCGATTTACGGCCTGCCGCCGTAGCATCGGCCTCAACCTTCAGCGCCGCAGCCTCAGCTCTCTGCGCCTTGGTAATCAGCCGCTCCTTGCTAAAAAAGTAGGCCTTGACTCGGACCCACAGCGGAAGACTTAGGGGTAGGGGCAGGGCGAGCTGTACCCGCTTTTCGAGCAGAGACAAAGGATCTCTGATTCTCTGCCTCTTGCAGTATTGGCTGAATGCTCTCACCGCTTCTGGGGGAAGCTGCGCCACTCTTCCGGTTTCTTGTCCCCGGTGCAGTATTCGCACCTGCACGGCTAGGCCGGTGATTTTCGCTTTGCTCATTTTGCCCATTGGGTACTGCGGCTTCGTGGTGTCGCTTGAGAATTTCCAGATCGATATACAAACTGCCCACACTGCCCGATCTGCTGGCGTTGCCCAGCAGGGCGGAGTACTCCCGTTTGACATCGGATAAAAGCCCATCAAACGCGCCCTCAAGCATCTTGATTCCTGGCTTCAAGACAAACGGAGTATCAAATGCTCGCTTTGTGTGAATTGCCAAGTACCACTCTAAAATGGCTTGCTTGTCCGCCGCGTTTTCGGCGGGCTTGGGGTGGGCAAATTTGGGCCTGCGGGCGGGGCTAAGGGCCAATCCTTTACTCCAGCGATCGCCCGCTACTGGGGTTACTGGGGTTACTGGGGTTGCTGGGGTTGCTGGGGTTACTGGTCGGGCTGGTGGGTCTACTGGGTCTGGTGGTGGGTCTACTGGATCTGGTGGTGGGGCTGGGTAATCCAGTAGAGGCTTGCAAATCCGGCGGGCTACCTCGTGCCCGTGACACCGTTTTGGGGCACACCAGCAAGCGATTCGTATCCGCTTGCCCTTCACCACCTTTTCGCGCATCTCGCACAGCAGATCCCATGCTGGCCCCTCCCGCTGGGCCTGCAAGCGGCTCAAATCGTCCCCAAACGCATCGCAGACGCGATCGCGCTCGGCTTTTGATTTATCACTCATTCGGTATGGGTTGGCCAGCGGCGATCGCTTCAATCCTTTGCTGGGATTATCGCGGCCAACGTAATACCAGTCTGGATCATCTGGGAAAATGCCATCGCGGACATTCACCACCTGCACCAGATCGGCGGGCTCTGGCGCTGCAGGGAACAGTACGAGCGGCGCGGGAGACGCTGGCTTAGGCTGCGGCTCATGATCTCGGTGAGGGCGGAATGTCCAGTTGATTCGCGGCCCTACCGCTTTTGTGGTGGTGCCGATCTTGTGCTTGGCTACCGCCTGACATGGGGGCTTCATGATGATCAGATCACCGGAGGCTAGATCGTAGGGCTGTGCCTTGCCCTCGTTGGGCTTCACGAGAAATCGGCGCGTGGCTCCGAGGGATAGCGAGGCGATCGCCACATCCTCGGGCCTGCCTATCTCGGGCTTATCGTCGGCGTGATATCCGATGGCCTTCTTGCCGTCGTCGTAGCGGTTGCCAATCACGATCGGGAAATCATAGCCGGTAGCCTCGGCGATGAGCTGCCGAAGCTCCGCCAGCCACGGCAGCTCATCGAATGGGTGTACCCCAATGGTGTAGCCCGCGACGGTGTACTTAAGCGTAGGATCTACGCTGTACATGGTCTCTAGGCGCGGCAAGGAGATCTTTTTCCCGTACATTTCGATCTGATTTTGCTGCCAGTGCAGCGCCATGCTCAGCTCATAGAGTCGCTGAGCCTCTTTGAAGCCGATGAAGCCAGGGCGGTAGTCCACTAGGTCGGCGATCGCGTGGATCATTGCGTCAGCCCTCGCGTACAGCCTGAACACATCGGTTGGAAGCTGGCTTTATCGAATAGGCGAAGCTGCCCGCGTTCCTCCAGCTTCCATGCCTCGGGTGGAGTCTCACCCCAACGCCAGGGGAAGCGCTCTGTGACACGGCCCTCCAGATCGTCCAGCCAAGCACCCCATTCGGGATACCAAAAAGCAGCCTCGCGGCGATCGTCTTGGCTCTGAGCTGTCCCGCACATGCACTCAGCGCTGCGGCACAACACATCGGAGACGGGATTGGTTTTGAGATTACATTCAGCTACGGCGGCTCTACAGTCTGATTTGCTCCAGTGGTGAATGAGATTAGCCCAGACATTCTTAGACCCCGCCTGCATCGGACGGATGTCGCCCTTCTTGGCGAGATTTTGGCGACGGTTTTTGCTCTCGTTCAGCCTCGCCCCATTGAGCAAAATTACCGTGCGGTTCCGGCGGCGCTGGCGAATAAACTCGCTGATGCCCCGCTCTAGGGGTTGCTTTTTCAGTACGTGCCACGAGAAAGAGTGAGCCCTTTGCCCCACGCCAAAAAACCCCTTACGCAAAACGTAGCGCTCGTAGGCGTCTCCGGCATCCGCGAGAATCAACGGGATTCTCTGCGATTTGGCAAACTGCCTAACAAACTCAGTTGTCTGAGCAATGCCGGTACCAGTCCGGACATGCAGCAGGTAGTCGATCCTGATTCCCATCATTTTCGCCGCTGCATATGCGGCTAAAGAATCGCCACCACCACTGAGGCAGAGGACTGTAGCATACGGTTCCGGGTGAAGCTCCTGCAGGCGTTTATACATGTCCTGGCTAGTCTCCAGGGCATCGGTCTCTAGGGCATTCGTCGTCATGCGGTTACGTCCTCCTTTGACTTCGCATAGGTCATATAGGCGTTTTGCTGAATCAGGGTTTTGAGCACCGCCCCCAACAGGAGGAATCGGTAATCATCCATCTCGGACATCAGCCGGTAGCCATCCCACTGAGGCGATATCTCCATGCGCGATCGCCCGCACCAGGCTCTCAGGCGCACATCAAAAGCGATCTGGTCTAGGCGGCGAGCGCTCTGAAACCAGATCGCGGCTTCGCCCATATCGGCGACAGGCAGTAGCTTGAAATCCTTGGGCACCACTTGCAGCAGCTCGGTGGGTAGCTGCTCTCTCAAGCAGGCAGGGATATGGTCAAATTGCCCTGATATCTGGGTCATACCGCAACCTCCGCCTGCTGCTCCAGCCATCGGACCAGTATCAAGGCATCAGCGGGCTTTAGATCGCCCGTAGTCGCCACCCGTGGGCAGTCGGGGCAAGCCCCTGAGGCCTCGTAGGTGTTTTGATACCGCGTAGCCTTCAGCGCCCGTCCTAGCGCCGCTGGGATATCTTCAGAGCTGAGGGTGGCAGCATTGTCGATGAATGTGCCACCGGCTACCCCTACGGACTCAAGCTCACTGAGCCAGTAGGGAGTAGGGTGGCCAACCTTGCCCTTCAAAAAGATATAGCCATTGGGTGCGCCATACTTAGCCTTGCGCACCTTGGCGGCAAAGAGCTGGCACCCTTGCCGGAATTTATCTAGGTCCAACGGCGTTTCCGCCGCGTGGCCGTCCAGCCACGCCTTAGCGGCCTCAATTCGGCACCCCGGCAAGCTGTTGATCTCATCGCAAAGATCGCGATACCAGGCCCACCAGCCTTCAAAGACATCCGGATCGTGTTCCGCAAGCATGGCATTTACGGCCTCGGCGGCAACGCCGCGTTTCCGCCAAGGCTTCTTAACTTGAGAATTAAACGTCTTGCTTTGAGACTCGCGGGAAGTCTCGCCCTTTTCAGGATTGGAGGCTTCAGAGGAAATCTGCTGTTTCTCGATCCAGGCTTTTACCGATTTGTGTCCTGCGTCTAGATCGTCTTGGCCCACCTCCACTTCTCTTGAAGACAAATCAACGGCAGAGCCTGAAAATCCCCCCGTTTGCGGGGGGACTATGGGGGGATCTTCTAGAGAAAGGTTAGTAAGAGTATTAGTTATAGGTATAGTAGTCGGCAATTTTTGCCCCCTTGCCGTCACTTTTTGACCCCTTGACCCGGCAATTTTTGACCCCTTGCCGTCAGAAATTGACCCGTCAGAAATTGACCCGTCACTTTTTGACCCCTTATCCAGGAGTCCAGGCTCAGCGAGCGCAGCGGCGATCTCTGAGCGGCAATACCAGATGTGCCGGTTTCGACCGGCGAAGATCTTTGTCTTGATGTACCCCATCTTGACCAGCATTTTCAGCTTGGCCTTTAACGAGCTTTCCTTGATGAGCCCATCTAGGAGGCTCATCAGTAATCCATTGGTGCAGGTGCCAGCGATCTCGATCACATCCGGCAGCGGATCGCCTGGATTCCAATCTGGCCATCGAGCAAGGCTGCTCTCGGCCAGGTATTCCAAAACCGACAGCAATGCCGCTGTTGAGGCTTTTCCATCCGCTATCTTCTTGTAGGCAAGATGAATGGTTACGAAGTGATTGCCTGAGGGCATTGTTTGAATATTTATACCTGACTTGCTCATGTTGAAAATTGAAGCTTGCGTTGTATTAAGTGTTGGATAAGGTGTAGAATAAAGACAGACAAATAAAACCTTTTAAGCGGTTTTGTTGGTCTGCCTGCTTGCTCTTTCGGTGATTTAGCTATAACTAAATCACCGTTTTTTTTATGTGAGTTTAGGCTCGAACTTTCGGCCCGCCAGATCACAACTGTTTAGAGCGGATCCTATGGGTTTCCCCATTTGATTTATCGTGCTGCCTCTACTCCTTTCGTCGTAGTAGCACTTCGCTGCATCGTCCAAAAGTGCCATTGCCGCGCTGAGCCTTTTTATGGCATCCAAGTGGCTTTCTGGAAATGGTTCTTTGCTCGGGTTTTTTGATATGTCGCCGCTAGACCCAAAGCATAAAACTATTAGGCTTATTGTTTCCCATATCTGGCTTTGAATCCTATAGATTCTTTCGATACAGGCTTCTGGGTGATTGAGAGCTGGTAAAATCTCGGACCTGATCGCCGTACAGCAAGCGTAGCAAGATAGTCGGCACCGAGTCCAGCTTCCCAGATCGTGTTCCGTCATCGTCATGTGGAACTGCCCGTCCCTCTCCGATTGAGGTTCCCCATTAGCGACGTTCTCCGCCGCAAAGATGGCCTCGTCAAGACCGAGAAGATTGGCCACTTTTGCTGCTGTCTCATGGTTCAGCTCTACTACTTTTTTGTTCTTGTCCATAATCGTAATTTCCTAATAATTTTGAGGGGTTGAGATAAGCGTCGTGCCTTGCATTTCGGCTTCGGAGGTCTGGAGACCACTTCTGCCTGTTTGAGAAATAATGTCAGGGCGGCGACAAGCACCCGATCCTGATTCCACAAAAGCCCTTGATCTAAAAAATCGCCGAGCGCTTTGTGCAACTCTTCCGGAATTTCAGCAAGAATTGAAATCGTGGGAGAGTTGTTAGATGTGGGCCGCAATATTGGCTTTTTTTCCGCAAGGGCTGAGGGATCGATAACCACGAAGTCGGCAGCCAAAACATCCCGGCTCCAGCCAGGATGAAGATTATTTAGCTCAAAGAAAAGCGTGGGCCACCAAGATGGCTCCGTGGTAGATATCCCCAGCTCATGAGCGGCCTGCTCCGCCGCGACTCCAAAGGCTGATAAATCACCTTGGGTAAGGCTTTCTAGGCATCCTGAGTAAGCGATCCTGAGTGCGCGTAGGGTCGCGTCCGATATCCGTTTCTCTGCCTGATTCATGATTTCCCGATAGTGGGCCGTCTGGAGAATTCAGCACCGATCTCGTGCTGAATTGTCCAGATGTTGTCGGCTATCTGTCGCCCCGACTGTGGCTTCCCATTTTTCAGGTAGCTCACGCGGCCTTTCAAATAAACCACGCGAGAGATTCGGTACGGAAAGCAGATTCCATTCTGAATGTGGACCTTGTTGAAGGTGTCGGAGGGCAGTATGAAAACCACCCTTCCGTAGTGTGGATGGATAATCGATAGGGCATGGTTGATGAAGTCTAAGGCCAGGCTGAACGGGGGGTTCCCCGCCACAACCGACACATAATTGAGGCCGTGGCGCTTGGGGCTCCACAGCGTAAAATCATCCTTCACCCACTCGCAATGGGCGGCGCGATCGCGGCCCATTGCGAGGCGCAATGGGTTGGTCTCCAGGCATATTGTGCCTTTCGGCAGGAACCGGCTAATGTTGCCGGTTCCTGCTCCCGCATCGATCACAGCTCCGTAGGGGTTCCCCACCAGGGCAGCGAGCTGCTTCGCTTCCGGCTCCGGGGTCTCGTAATCGTCGCTGCATGTCCAGAGCGCTTTTGGTTCTGTTGCCCACAGCCTCAGTTGTTGGGCTGCTGCTATTGATTGGCCAATCATCAAGCGACCTCCGCCCATGGATCATCCCCGGCGCTGCTGATGATCGGCTCTCTTTTCTCTGGTATGCCATTGGAGAGCATCGACTGAAGATAGGCCTCCCGGACTGCAGGGGTTTCGTTGTGGCCGTATTGAAGTAGAAGCAGAGCCTTGGCTGCCCGCAGTGCATCGTCGGGCGACATGTCTTGATCTGCGGCCCACTCTTCAAAGATGGCGTTGATGTCAGATGCCGGAGTTTGCCGACTCCGGCTGAGTGTAGTATTCTGGTTCATAATTTATAAGAAACTGATGTTTGTAAGAGCCCCGCATCCTGCCAGATGCGGGGCTTTCTCTCTTCCTAGGTCAGGCGCAGCGCCCCAGCTCAGAGGTCTTCTTGGTCTCGATTTCGCCGTTCATGACGGCGGCGGCGAGCTGCCTAATCCATAAGCTCGCGTGATCAAGGCTTCTAAATTCAGGTGGGCGCGTGAGAGCTAAAGGCGCGATCCACCTGGAGGGATTGAACCTCCAAAATGATGGCCTAGATGTTTGCTTGCCGCCGGTATAGAAGGGGATTAGGATCCCGCATCTGACCCTGCCCTCCTCATCGCGCAGTACCGGGCTGGAACCTGCGGCCTCTCGTAGCTGCTCAATCAATGGGCCTGCGAGCGCTACATCTCGGGGGTAAGCAAAGCCGGAATAGATCTGGCCTACATCCGGAACAATGACCGTCAAAGAGATCTCAATGTCGCTGCTATGGAAACCTGCTGAGACGATTGACGATTTCAAGCTACCGCAGCCTCCACAGGTTTGGGCTCAGTGGTTGTGTCGCGCAGCAGATCGGGGTGATTTGTTGCTGCGTACAAAACAATGAGATCGGCGCAGATCTCTTGCTTGTAGCGGCCTTCACGCTGCGTCATTTCTTCTAAAAGCCTTATATGCCCGACCGGCAGGCGCATGTTCGCCTGCCGGGTCGAGACCCCTTCCGTGAGGGGTCTTTGGTGTTTCATTGCCATTATTTAGATTCGTTTTGAAACGATGCTTCATCATCGTAGCTACGATCAGCACCCCTGTCAATCGAAACCGATTTTTATCATTTTTTGTCTTTCGGTTTATAAACGTCAGGCTATGTAAGTTAAGCTGGGGTAGGCATACTTACTCTTTTCGATATCAGTCAAACCCGAGGTGAAACGATGCCGACCGCCGCAGTTCAAAAGCAATCAGAGCTTATCTTCATAGGAGATGAGGAGTACCGAAAACGGCAGATTGCTCTACTCATCTTGAGCCTTTCAGAGCAGTATGGGGGGCAGTCGGCGCTTGCGAAGTTGCTAGGGGTCAGCACCAGCAGGGTAAACGACTACGCCGGACGCGGTTCGGGCGTATCCCTAAATGATCCTTTGTACATGCAGCTATCCCTTTGGCACTCTATCCAACGCCTCCTGCGGGTCTCTGACCCGCTATGGAATAAAGTAATGTGCCACGATCCACAGGCTTCCGGGGGGGCTGCTCCCGTAATTGAGTTGGGAGTAGTGAATTTAAGAAAAAAAATGAACCAGAATCCAGACGGGTCGCTCGACCCGGTTCGGGAATTGCTGATTACCTACGTTGATCTAACCAGCGTTGGTGCATTCGCCGAGAAATCGGGTTTATCTGAGCGCAGAATTAACCAGATGGTAGACTCCACAAAGTCTGTGCGCTACACAGAGCAGGACTTTGTGGGTCTGGCGCGAGGGCTTTCGACTCTAAGAAGCATCTACAGCGCCGAAGGGCTCCGCAGGATGGTCGATGAGTTTAGCAAGCGCAACGGCAACGGTAAAGGGCGCTCTTCCGTTATTCGCTAAGCCCCGATCTTGTTAGATCTCGCTCTAAAAATAGAAGCTCAGGCAATTGGCTTGGAAGCGCCAGATTGGCGCTAGCCTCCCTTTGTGCAAGCTGGCTTATTTTGTGCCGGTAGATGTTGAGTAGGGGAATCCTCAGCCGCTGATCTCCTGCGATCTCCAGGCAGTAGCCCGATAGGGTATCTGCTGGAGATATTCTCACGCTAACTGTGGTGGATGAGGTACAGACAGCATTTCTGATTTGCTCTCTGTACCTGTTGTGTGTTGGCCCTTGGCAAATGGTGTCGATGCCGTATTCGGCCATTACAGCCTGATCTATCTGCTTTTCTAATGAGCGAGCTACGCCATCGTGCTCGCACTCGATCCATATCACCCCACTACTGCAGCTAAGGCGGTTTGGCCCTAGAAGATCATGCTGAATAGTGGTGCGGACTTCCTGGGTTTGCAGGCCCAGAAAAATTTGGATAAGGCGATCTTGAATACCCGACTGACTGCTGCTTGCCATACAAAACGAACCTAAAGGGCTACACACTTCTTAATGGTGGTTTGAGAAAGGCTTAAGTGGTAGTGACGCAGATCACTACCTATCTTTTGCAATAAGTTATACCATCTCGCTCTCAAACCGATTTCATGGCGACGGTGGATGTAATCGTCGCCTAGCACCCAATGCTCCCAATTATTACGCCTTTGGGGCTGTGATGGGTGATCAAAGTTGCTGTGTGTCGTCAGTCTTAAGGGGTAATTTATGATGTTCTCGATCCTTATGAAAACATCATGAACTTGTGTAAAGATACTGAGTCTTTTGCTACCTGGCTTCTGCCGTAGTTCGCTCCCGTTTAATTGCCTCAATTACCTCGCCGGGGATCGGCTTCACATCGCCATTGATGTGCTTGAAGGTGATCAGCGCCTCGTACTCCCGCTTCCCGCTCGCCCCGCCGCCACGGGCTTTGCTGAACATGATCACCGCTCCATATTCGTTTTTCATGGCGCGGCGCTTATAGAGTGCTCCGCCATAGCGCAGGATTGTCGCCCCGTGTGGATCTCTAGCGACCTCTTCAATTCCGTGATCGACTGTATTCCAGTCTAAATTCACCGTGTATTTGTGGAGTGGATATACAAGATCGGGGTTGCCGTTGCCCTGCTCCAGGGCGTTCGCTATCCGGTCTAAGAGCAGCCTTTGTTTTCGCTGCTCTTCTAGCAACCCCTCTATTGCTGTTGTCAATGTCGCGATCTGGTCTGTGGTCATGGGTTGATCTCCGTTGGTTGCTTAATGTGATGCTAGGACTGCTGATCTGGTGGGGGTTCAAACTCGATCGCACCGCTGGCGATCGCCGCCTCCATTGCCGGATCGACAGTAAAGGTTTTTAGGGGGGTGCCCAGATCCTCGCCCCTCAGGAGGCGTAGGAAGCACTCATCCCATTCCAGTCCGTACTTGCGGGCCAGGTACCCGATAATTTTTTCGTACTCCTGCTTCCTCCGGCGGACAAAGTAGCCCACGATTGAGGCCGTCTTTACCCGCAAAGAGCTGCCGGTGGCCGCAGCCATCACTCTGAACCAATCGGCATCATGCTCCCCCACGGGGATGCTGCCTACATTCAATTCTGCTGGTGGTGCCATGCAATTCCTTGATGCCTTGTTTTGGTGGTCTGATTTGTATATGATTACCAGTATGTTACCATTCTTGTGGAAAGG
>JGI12210J13797_10017022_pt1 | contig 23340 bp, 25 predicted proteins | sample ElkSlonscriptome_3_FD_13797 | JGI IMG/M metagenome (IMG submission 13797)
GTATTCCTGGCCATGTGTGGGAGGGCGAATTTTCCAACCGCCTGCCGCTGATCCGCTCCATCCTCGCCTTCAACGCCTTTAGCGAAGGCTGGGCGCTGTATGCCGAACAGCTCGCCGACGAGCTGGGCGCCTATGATGATTTCAAGGTCGGGCGGCTGGGATATCTGCAAGCTATCGCCTTTCGCGCCTGCCGCCTGGTGGTGGACACCGGACTGCATCACAAACGCTGGACGCGTGAGGAGGCGAACCGCTTTTTTGTCGAGCGTAACGGATCCAAGGTCGAGGAAGTCGCCAGCGAAGTGGACCGGTATTGTAGCTGGCCGGGCCAGGCATGTGGCTATAAAATCGGCCATTCCGAAATCCTGCGCCAGCGCGCGCGGGCGCAAAGCGAGCTGGGCGGCGCCTATGACTTCAAGGCGTTTAACACCGCTGTCATCCTTGGCGGCAATGCTCCGCTGAACGTGGTCGGGAACACGGTAAGCCGGTATATTGATAGCGCACGCGGATGAGCCCACATCACCCATGGCGATAACGCCGCAAGGAAACCCACGCCATGGAACAGATCGGTCAGGACCTTGAGACGATGCGGCGCGTGCCGCTGGCTGACGCACATGTTGAGGCGATCTGTGAAATCGGCTCAGAGCGCAGCTATGCCGCGGGCGAAGTGGTGGCAGAAATCGGCGATCCGATGGACACGTTTATCTATGTCCTCGAAGGCGAGATCGAGGTAGTCAATCCCTACACCAATGAACGCATGCTCGAATCTGCGCTTGGCCCGACACAGTTCATGGGCGAGATCGGCTTTCTCAATCGCGGTACCAATTATCTCAGAATGCGCGCCTCGGTGGATACTCGGGTGATCGAGACTCCGCGCACCGCGATGCTGGACCTGATGAGCCGTGTGCCCGAGCTTTCCGACCACATCATCACCGTGTTTTCCGCCCGCCGTCGCAAGCAGTTCGAGATGAGCCATGGCTCGGTCAAAGTCATAGGTGCTGATCGCGATCCGGCGGTGCAGGAAGTGGAGCGCTTCCTCTCGCGCAATCGCATCCCGTTCGAAAGCTATGACATGGACGCGCGCGACGAAGCAACGAACAAGGTCTGCGATCTGACGGGGCACGAACCCAGCGTCATTCTGGGCACCGATACCAAGCTGGAAGACCCCACCCCGCGTAAGGTCGCACAGTTCCTGAATCTTGACCTCGACATCTGTTCGCAGCGCACTTTCGACCTGCTGATCGTTGGTGGCGGACCCGCTGGCGTGGCGGCGGCTGTTTATGCCGGATCCGAAGGGCTCGATGCGCTGGTGATCGAGGATATGGCCGTTGGCGGGCAGGCGGGCACGTCGAGCCGGATCGAGAATTACATGGGCTTTCCAACCGGCATTTCAGGCACCGACCTTACCTATCGCGGGCAGATACAGGCGCTCAAATTCGGCACGCGCTTTGTCATGCCGCGCCGGGTCAATGCGTTGGAGCGGCGCGAGGATGGCAGCTTTTGCGCGAGGCTGGATGGTGACGACGAGGATATCGACGAGATCTGCGCCAATGCCGTGCTCGTCTCCACCGGCGTCCAATATCGCCGCCTGCCACTGGAGAACCTGCGCGAACTCGAAGGGTCCGGCGTGTTTTACTCCGCGACCGAGATGGAAGCGCGCTTTTGCGGCCAGACCGAAGCGGTCGTGATCGGCGGCGGCAATTCCGCCGGCCAAGCCGCCATGTTCCTGTCGCGCACGGCAAAGCATGTGCACCTTGTTGTGCGGTCGGGCAGTCTGGCGGCCTCAATGTCGAGCTATCTCACAAGCCGCCTCGAAGCGGACCCGCGCATTACTATCCATTATAACACGCAGGTTACCGCCTTGCATGGTGAGGACTGGCTGACCGGCGTCACCTTCTCGACGCCCGACGGCGAATCTCATATCGACACGACCGCCCTGTTCATCATGATCGGCGCGGCCCCCAACACCGAATGGCTGTCTGGTCTGGTGGAAACGGACGAGAAAGGCTTTGTCCTTACCGGCAGCGCGGTCGGGCGGGAGAGCCCGTTTGAAACCGGCACCGATGGCATCTTTGCCGTGGGGGATGTGCGATCGGGCTCTGTCAAACGCGTTGCCAGCGCGGTGGGCGAAGGGTCCGTAGTGGTCAGCCAGATCTGGACCTATCTGGACAGCCTGAAGAACCGGGCCTGAAGAACCGGGCCTGAAGAACTGGGCCTCAGAAAGCCGGGCTAAATAGCCAGACTGGATCGAATACCTTCCGATCCGTGTGTGGTCATACAATATCAAGGCGCTATGGTGAATACTCGCAGTGAAGTCGCAGTCACTGATCAAGAGGCCCCACACCCGATGCTTACGCGCACATATAACTTTGCCCTTCTGTTCGCTCTTGCGCTGGGCCTCACTACTCTGATTCCCGGCGCAGCGCGGGCCGACTGGTATGAAGCGTCAAGCGACAACTTCGTCATCTATGCCGACGATAGCGAAAAAGACATTCGGCGATATGCGGAGAACCTTGAAAGGTATCACAAGGCAATGGAGCAGTTGCTGGGCTATCGGGTGGAAAAACCCAGCCCTTCCAACCGCGTCACTATCTTTTCTGTCGGTAGCGGTCGCCAATTGCGCAAAGTGGCAGGTAAAGGATCGCGCAACATTGCCGGCTTTTACATCCCGCGCGCCGGGGCCAGCCGGGCTTTTGTTCAGGATATCAAGAGCAAGGATGGCTACCCGCACTTCTCGACCATCGTCCTGTTGCACGAATATGCGCATCATTTCCTGATTGCGTCCTCGCGTTTTGAAATGCCGCGCTGGATGAGCGAGGGCGGAGCGGAATTCTTTGCCGCTGCGACGTTCAAGAAGGACGGCGGCGTTCTGATCGGGCGGGTCGCCCGCCACCGCGCTCCTGAAATGTCCTATGTCAGGAAATTCCGCCTGCAAGAATTGCTGGCCTCCACCGCGCGCGACAGGCGCAAGGAAAGGCCGACTGATGCGTTCTATGGCCGCAGTTGGGTGCTCTACCACTACCTCACATTCAACCCTGATCGCCGCGATCAACTCGTCACCTATTCCAAAGCGATCAGGAGCGGGCAAAGCTCCATCGACGCGGCAGAATCCGCATTCGGTGATCTTGACACACTGGAACGCGAATTGATGCAATATATTCGAGGGCGCAATTTCAAAATGCTGGAATTGCAAGCCAAAGACATGCCGATTGGCAAGGTGACCTTGCGCCGCCTGCCCGAAGGCGAGTCCAAGGTGATGCCACTGCGCATCCGTTCTCAGCGCGGTGTCAATTCCGAACAGGCCGCAGAAATCCTCGAAGATGTGCGCGAACTGGCCGCCAGATATCCGGCGGATGCGGGCGTCCTGGCCGCGTTGGCAGAGGCTGAATATGACGCAGGTAACGATGATGAGGCCATCGCGGCGGCGGACCGCGCCATTGCGATCGATCCCACTCGCACAAATCCTTATGTGCAGAAAGGCTTTGCGCTGTTCCGCAAGGCGAAGGATTCGCCCGTTCCCGATCAGGCCTATGACGCTGCGATGAAGCCGTTCACTAAGCTGAATCAGATCGAAAACGATCATCCGCTGCCGCTGATCTATTACTATCGCAGCTATACCCAGCGCGGGATCGCACCGCCAGAAAATGCGCGCCACGCGCTGGAGCGTGCGGCCCAGCTTGCTCCGTTTGACAAGGGATTGTGGTTCAATGTCGCGACGATGTGGATGCAGGAAGGCAAGGTGGCACTCGCTAAAAGCGCGCTTCAGCCGATTGCCAATGATCCGCATGGCGGAAGCAGGGCGACCGGCGGCAAGAAACTGATCGCGATCCTCGATAAACTTCCCGAAGGCGAGCCAATCGATATCCGCAAAGCCATGCGAATGAGCGTGAGCGAAAAGGACACGGCTGAAACTGACGGGGAAGACGCCGCCAAAGCGGAAGCACGGAGCGAGGCGGGAAGCGAAAGCGCGGCGGAGAACGGTTCCGAAGGCAATGGAGCGACCGGAGCGGAAGCGACCCGATAGGGTGCGGGCGGGGCCTGAAGCGCCTGATTGCGGACGCTGCACAGGCCATTTTCCTACTCGTCGCCGCGGTGCTAGTTTCGCATCGGCTCTTTCGAATGTCCGATCAGAAACGAAAGCGGGTTGGAAAAGTGTCAAATCCTACAGGGCGATTAAAACCGTTTTAAAAGAGATGACTATCCTGATGATAGCACTTTCGCACAATCGGATGTGTCAAATAAAATAGGATGTGATTTTGCCACACCGCCGCCCCCGGAAGGGATGGACGAACAGCTGACCAGGCGCAAAAAAGGTTTCAGCGCATCATACCGCTGACGATGGAGCCGAGGATACCGCCTAACGCGCCCCCTTGGTTGGCGCCTCCATCGGCCTGGCCTTTTGCTTCCTGGGTCATATATCCCGCCGCCGCCATGGCGAGGATGGGAAGCATTTTCTTGAGCAGGCCCTCGTCCAGACCGGTCACGCCAGCGACTTCGCCAGCCACCGAGCGACTCACATCCTTGCTGCCAAAGATTGTGCCCAGAATATCATTACCCGGCCCGGTCGGCGTCGGATCACTGCCCAGCACCATATCAAGGAGGCCTCCGCCAATTCCGCCAGCCAGCGCGCCGCCAAGGCCGCCTCCACCAGAGGAGGAGGAGCCGAGAATCGCTCCCGCCAGATCACCCAGCCCGCCCATCGGATCAGGCGTTGTCGTACCGCCGGTGGCGCTGCGCCCCATGCCGGCGACAATCGCGGGAAGCAGCGCGCCAGCCGCACTTTTTGCGGTGCCCTCATCGACCCCCAGTTCCTTTGCCATCGAAGCGATAGCTCCGGTCTGCTGCAGCATTTGTGTAAGGCTCACGGAAGTTGCTCCCCTTCGTAAATTGTAGTGCTTATTTCTTGCCGAAAAAGCCCGAGGCAAGATTGGCGACATCGTCGATCACGCTGCCGTCGCCATCCTGATCCAGGAATGCTGCAAAGCCGCTAACCTGGTCAGAACCCTGAACTTTGGTGGCGAGGTCACCCAGCGCACTCTCGCCGCCCAATTGTGCGACAATCGACTGCAAAGCGTTGGTGTCCAGTGGCGATTTTTGCGAGGCCATCTCAACAGTGTTGCCAGGCTGGTCATGCGACTGCCCCAGCGCTGCAAGACCTTTTTCGACGAGCGCCGGGTCGATACCCACCTGCGCGGCGAGGCTTGCAACTGTGTCCGGCGAACCGGAAACCTGTTTCAGAATGCTGTCGAGTGCGCTCATTTGAGTCGTCCTTTTCTGTGTATCTCAAATCCAAGGGTCAGAGTGTGCGCCCCGGAGCAACAAAAGAAAAGGCCCCGCATTGCGAAAATGCGAGGCCTGTTACACAGTTTTACGTCACAACATATTTTAGCGTGCTTTCGATGAACCACTGAACATATACGCAATATCTTCGATGATATTGCCCTGCGCTAAGCTTCCCAGATCATTCGACAAGCCGGCAGCAATGAACTTAAGAGCGCCCTCACCACCAAGCGCCGAAACAATAGCAGTCAACACAGACGCATCATGGCCGGTTTTAATGGCCGCATTCGAAATCGTATCGCCCGCAGCCACATGCGTGTGGGCAAGAGCCATGATCGCTTTTTCGGCTTTGGCGGGGGCAAGGTTTACCTGCTTTGAAAGGCTTACGAGATTATCAGGAGCGTCAGACATGCGCGCAAAAATCGGATCGAGAATACTCATTATGAGGTCCCTTATTCTGTTAAGAAACAGGGCCGGCACAGAACCGGCCCTCGCGATAACAGAACTACGCACCAAGCGATCAAAAGGAGCCGCTAGACCGCAAATAAAGTCTGGTTTGTCCGATCCTTAGGGTTGTCAGGCGGCGACAGGCGCTGCGTTGCGCACACCCTCGTCAACATACGCTTCGAATTCGGCGAAGTTGTCGATGAACAGTTGCACCAGTTTTTGCGCTGTGGCGTCATAATCGCCCTTGTCCGTCCAGGTGCTGCGCGGATCAAGGATTGTCTGGTCGATCCCGGCCTCGGCCAGGACAGGTACGCTGACCGGCACGTCAAAACCGAAATTCAGGTCCTTGCGGTATTCGACGCCATCCAGATCGCCATCCAGCGCGGCATTGAGCAGCGCACGGGTCGCCTTGATCGGCATCCGGTTGCCAACGCCATACTTGCCGCCGGTCCAGCCGGTGTTGAGTAGCCAGCACTGAACCGCGCCCTTGGCGATGCGCTCTTTCAGAAGATTGCCATAGATGCTGGGATGACGCGGCATGAATGGCGCGCCAAAGCAGGTGGAGAAGGTGGCTTCAGGTTCGGTCACGCCGATCTCTGTGCCGGCAACCTTGGCGGTGTAGCCCGAGAGGAAGTGATACATCGCCTGTTCGGGAGTCAGGCGCGCAATCGGAGGCAGCACGCCGAAGGCATCTGCTGTCAGCATGACGACATTGCTGGGCACCGGGCCAAGGTTCTTTTCCGAAGTGTTCGGGATGAAGTTGATCGGATAGGCGCCGCGGGTGTTCTCTGCGAGCGAGTTGTCGTCAAAGTCCAGCTCTCGCGTTACGGGGTCCATCACGACATTTTCCAGCACGGTACCAAACCGCTTGGTCGTGGCATAGATTTCCGGCTCCGCTTCTTCGGAAAGGCGGATCATCTTTGCATAGCAGCCGCCCTCGAAATTGAAGACCGCCGTGTCGGACCAGCCATGCTCGTCATCGCCGATCAACGTACGCGAAGCATCCGCGGACAGCGTCGTCTTGCCGGTGCCCGAAAGTCCGAAAAAGACGCTCGTATTGCCTTCAGAACTGATATTGGCCGAGCAATGCATCGGCATCACGCCCTCTGCAGGCAGCAGATAGTTGAGAATGCCGAACACGCTCTTCTTCATTTCGCCGGCATATTTGGTGCCGCCGATCAGGATCAGCTTCTCGGTGAAGTTGACCGCAATAACCGTCTCGCCGCGTGTCCCGTGGCGCGCGGGGTCGGCGCGAAAGCTTGGCAGATCGATAATCGTGTATTCCGGTGCGAAATCGCCCAGCTCGTCCGCAGTCGGACGCACCAGCAGGGTGCGAATGAACAGATTGTGCCAAGCCAATTCGTTGATGACACGGACGTTCACACGGTGCTCAGTCTGAGAGCCGCCGAACAGGTCCGCGACGTAAAGCGTTTCTTTCTCGCCCACAGCCTTGAAAAAGTCTTCTTTCAGCGCGGCGAAATGCTCCGACGTCATGGACGCGTTGACCTTGCCCCACCAAACAGTGTCCTCAGTCGTTTCATCGCGGACGATGAACTTGTCCTTGGCGCTGCGGCCGGTGTGTGCGCCGGTCTGAACCACCAGCGCCCCGTCCTTGGAAAGCGCACCCTCGCCAGCGGCCAAAGATGCCTCAACCAAGGCAGCCGTGCCGAAATTGGGGCGGATGTCGGCGGAAGTATCAATGCCTTGCGAACCGAGCGAATGTGCGAGGGGGGTCAAGGTTCAGTCCTTTCAAAAGATTAGTATCAATCCGGGATCGAAGCATTGGTTTGGCATCATCCAGCGCACATCGAGCCAAGGTGGTCAGCGCTGTATGAATGATTCGCCGTGGACGTTCAGCCCCCAGATCCCCAAGGGCGGCATAGTCGGGCGTTTTGGGCGCGTCAAACGCGTGGCGCGCAACAAGTGTATTGGGTGAGGCGGGCAGAACCGGACCGGAGCGGAGGGCAGAACGACGGGTGTGTTTCGGGGCAGCGTGCACACGCGGTCGATTGTCTTGCCGCCGCGTTCCCGCTAGATCATTCGAATGGAGGAAAAACGGCAAATGGCTATCGCCACACCCCCGGGTTCAGAAGAAATGGGTGCTGGGACCGCAACGCAGGACGGCACACCGCTGACACATTCGACAGGAGCGGCTTCAAAGAATGCCACATCTGAGACTTCTGAGGCCGCACACCGTCCTTCTGCCGCTGCAGAGGAGGCAGGCGTAATCGCGCTCGTCGATGATGACCGCAACATCCTTACAACAGTCTCCATCGCATTGCAGGCCGAGGGGTTTGTGACCCGGCTTTATTCCGACGGTGAGACAGCTTTGAAAGCCCTGCTGGAAAACCCGCCCGACCTTGCTATTTTCGATATCAAGATGCCGAAAATGGACGGGATGGAATTGCTGCGACGGGTCCGCGAATATTCGCCCCTGCCCGTCATATTCCTGACCAGCAAAGATGACGAGGAGGATGAGGAAGCAGGGCTGGAGTTGGGAGCGGACGATTACATCGCCAAACCGTTCAGCCAACGTCTGTTGATCGCCCGGATTCGCGCCATCCTGCGCCGCGCAGAGCCCGAGCGCGAATTTGAGAATGACACCGCACCATCGCCCAACGCACACCCGATCATCGCGCGCGGCAGGCTGTATATGGACCCAGCGCGTCATTATGTGACGTGGAATGACAGGTCAGTGAGCCTGACCGTGACCGAGTTCCTGATCCTTGAGGCGCTGGCAGCGCGACCAGGTGTGATCAAGAGCCGCAACCAGTTGATGGACGCCGCCTATCCCGACGACGTTTTTGTCGATGACCGCACGGTCGACAGCCATATCAAGCGGATGCGCCGGAAGTTTCGCGTGGTCGATGACCGGTTTGCCGCGATCGATACTCTGTATGGCGCTGGCTACAGCTTCAACGAAGTCTGACGTGGCCCGCCCCGAATGAATACACACCGATGAATGCGCATTCCGATCTTGCAAGCCAGTCGGGCCCCGTCGATCCGGCCTCCGGCGCAACAGGTGCAGACACGCGCGCGCACGTCGCCTCGGCAGGGGTAACACGCGGGGGCGAAACACTCAGTACGACGGGCCGATTTGCCCTCACGGCGCGCATCCTGATTGTGAATATCATGCCACTCGCCCTGCTGGGCGGCGGCCTGTTTTATCTCGACAGCTATCGCACGCAGTTGATCAATGAACGCTTCAAACTGGCGAGGATCGAAGCTCAGATTTCTGCTGAAGCTCTGGCCGGGGCGACGCGTGATCGGCAGAATGCCCTGCTGGTTCAGATCGGCAAAGAGCAGCGCATGCGGATGCGCATGTTTGACGAGAATGGCGACCTGATTGCCGACAGCTTTGAACTGGACGGCCCAGCCTTCGAATTCGACGACATCACCAATGATACCTGGGATCAGCAATTCGCCCGCTGGCTGGACCGCACTGTGGATGCGATTGTGAGCGCAGAGGCGGTGCCCGACTATGTCGAGCCCGAGGCAATGGATGCCGATGCCTGGCCCGAGCTCGCCCGTGCGCGCGAAGAAGGGGTCAGCCAAATCAGCCTGTATGACTGGCGCGATGGGTCGCCGGTTATCACCGCCGCTGCGCCTGTCGGCTTGAATGGCGCGACCCTGCTGACTGTGCGCAACGCGGTGGACATCACTGAGAGCGTGCGTTCTGCGCGTTCTGCGCTGGGGATCGCGGTGATGGTGGTTCTGGGTGCGTCGGCTCTGCTCTCGCTGTTCCTTGCCCGCACCATTGTCACCCCGCTGCGCCAATTGGCCCGCGCCGCCGTGCGCGTGCGGCAGGGACGCGAGCGCGAGGTCGAAGTCCCCCGCCTGCCGCAACGCTCCGATGAGATCGGCCTGCTCGCGCGCGCAGTGTCCGACATGACAGCGGCGCTGCGCCAGCGGATTGACGCCGTCGACAGCTTCGCAGCCGACGTCGCGCATGAGATCAAGAATCCACTCGCCAGCCTGCGCAGCGCGATTGAATCGCTTCCCCGCGTAGAGGACCCGGCCCTGCGAGAGGAGCTGACCTCCATCGCCACGCATGACGTGCTCCGGATTGACAGGCTTGTCAGCGAAATCTCCGATGCGAGCCGGATCGATGCGGAAATGTCGCGTGCGACGCTTGAGCGCATCGATCTTGCCGATCTGGTGCGCGCGATCATCGGCAGCCGCGAATACCGCTCCGAAAATCAGGATCACCTTATCGACCTCAGCACGCGGGGATTTGCCGCCACGGTCATGGGTGTCGGCGCCCGTCTGGAGCGTGTCGTGGAAAACCTGCTGGATAACGCGGTCTCGTTCTCTCCCCCTGATGCGCCGATCGAGGTGATGATCGACAATGACGGGGAGTGCGTCACGGTGGTCGTTTGCGATTCCGGTCCCGGCATTCCCGAAGACAGCCGGGATAAAGTGTTCCAGCGTTTCCATTCTGTGCGCCCTGATAAAGAGGACTTCGGCAACCATTCGGGCCTTGGCCTCGCCATTGCGCGCGCCATTGCCGAGGCGCATGACGGGAGCTTGACCGCGGAAACGCGCCCCGACGGAAAGCCGGGTGCCTGCCTGCGGGTGCGCCTTCCCAGTGCGTGATCGCGAGTGCTTGACCGTGAGTGCTGAATGATGGGCGCATTGTGATGAGCAAAACCTTGTCCCCCGAAACACTCGTCATGCAGGCCAGCGCCGTTGCCATCGAAGGACGAGCGCTGTTGATCGAAGGGGAGCCGGGATCAGGAAAATCCAGCCTTACGCTTGCCCTTATAGAGCGCGGCGCCCAGTTGATAGGAGATGATGGAGTCACTCTTACACGAGTGGAAACCGACAAGGATCCGCAGATCATAGCCTCGCCGCCGCCCAACATCGAAGGCCTTATCGAAGTGCGAGGCGTGGGTCTTGCCAGATTTCCCGTTGCCCCGCCTTGTCCTGTCGCTCTGATCCTTCAGCTAACGGATATGTCCGAGCGCCTGCCAGACCTCGCCGATACGAGCGCCATTCTGGGATGCAACATTCCCGCCCTGCCATTCACCCCGGGCACAATCGCCCCGGCGCAGCGCGCGCGCATTGCGCTCGAAATCCACGGGATATTCGACGTGTAAGGGGGCTGTGGACATTTAGGGGCTTTCTCATAGTGTCAATGCATGACAGCCACGGTGAAGGGCACGAGAGAGGCCCAAGTCAAAAATCCTCTTTCGCAGGCGAGAATCTCCGCCAAGAAGGAACCGCCATGGATACGCCAGTCGCACAACCTTCCCACCAGAATAGCGACCCACAGCGCTTGTTGCTGGTCACCGGATTGTCAGGCGCGGGCAAGTCGACCGCGCTCGCCGTGCTGGAGGATCTGGGCTGGGAGACGATCGATAATTTCCCTGTACGCTTGCTCGACGGTCTCGTCTCCCCCGCCACGGACCGCTCTCAGGGTCCGCTCGCCATCGGGTTTGATTCGCGCACGCGCGGCTTCGTTCCGACGGAGATAATTGGCCTGGTGAAACAGCTCGCCGCGCGCCCCGATCTCGCGATCACCTTCATGTTTATTGATTGCGCGGGCGGAGAGTTGGAGCGGCGCTATAACGAGACCCGGCGCCGCCATCCTATGGCACAGGGCCGCACGGTGCGCGACGGGATCGCGGCGGAGCGTGAATTGCTCGAACCCTTGCGCCGCTGGGCCGATATCGTGATCGACACCACGGGGCTATCGAGCAACGAGTTGCAGAGCCATGTGCGAGAACAGTTCGAACCCAGTGAAGATGGGGCAATGACGCTGACGGTCTCCAGCTTCGGTTTTGCGCGCGGGATGCCGCCACTTGCCGATCTGGTGTTCGACATGCGCTTTCTCGACAATCCTCATTGGATCGAGGACCTGCGCGAGCTTACCGGGCAGGACGCGCCCGTTGGCGAACATATCCAGCGGGATCCTGGCTTTACCCTCGCCTTTAACCAAATCTTCGATCTGCTCACTACGCTGCTGCCGCGCTATGCCGTGCAGGGCAAAGCCTATGTCCATGTCGCCTTTGGTTGTACCGGTGGGAGACACCGGTCAGTCTTCACCGCTGAACGCATGGCGCAAAGCTTGCGCGATGCTGGATTTTCGCCCACTGTCCGCCACCGCAATCTAGGGTCCCGCGCCACAGATGAAATTGAGCGGGAGTCGCGGAAATGATTCGTGTTGCAACAGGGGCAAATCGCGCAACCGACATCGGGCGGTCCGCATATCAGATCAGAAAATGGACCACACTTTCACACATGATCGACCAGGAATAAACGAACAGCAATGATCGGACTGATTTTGGTCACCCATGGTCGCCTTGCCGACCAGTTCGTGCAGGCGATGGAGCACGTTGTCGGCGCGCAATCCGCAGTCGCGACGGTGTGCATCGACGCCAATGACGACATGGAACAACGTCGCAGGGAAATTGCCGATGCGATCGAGGCCGTCGATAGTGGCAAGGGCGTAATCATCCTGACTGATCTGTTTGGCGGAACCCCGTCAAACCTTGCCATATCGCTGCTGGATGCGGGCAAGGTGGAGGTGATCGCGGGGATCAATCTGCCGATGCTGATCCGGCTGGCAGGGGCACGCAAGAAGATGAGCGTCACCGAAGCTGTCGAAGCCGCGCAGGAAGCGGGCCGCAGCTACATAACCGTAGCAAGCGAGCTGTTGGGCAATGAGTGACGTGCGGCAATCTGTGACGATTGTGAACCAGCGCGGGCTGCATGCGCGGGCCAGCGCCAAGTTTGTGGGAGCGGTCGCGGCGCTTGAACAGAACGTCAAAGTGCAAGTGGCCAAGGATGCAAAGGCTGCGGCGGGCGGGTCCATCCTTGGCCTGATGATGCTGGGCGCGGCGAAGGGTGACACGGTTGAGGTCATCGTCGAAGGCGACAGTGCGGAGGCGGTGCTTGCCCAGCTTGTCGGCCTGATAGAGGACGGTTTCGGCGAGGAATGATCAGCGCCCCACAAACGGCTTCATCTTGCTCACTTCGGTAGGACAATCATGCGCAAGCACATTTCCGGATTCTCCAACCCCACTGTCAAATATCTGCGGTCGCTGCGGGACAAAAAACACCGCAAGCGTTCTGGCCAGTTTCTGGTAGAAGGCCTGCGCCTGCTCGAAGATGCGCGCGTTTCCGGCTATATTCCGCGCCAATTGGTGATGGCCGAGGGGCGCGATGATCATGCGCTTCTGGCAGGGCTGGAAGCCAAGGTGAGCGAGGGTGGCGGTGAGGTCATCACGACCGCGCCGGACATACTTTCCAAAATCACCGGAAAGTCCAACACGCAGAGCGTCGTTGGTGTATTTGACGAATTCGACACCAGCCTGAACCGGATGGACCGCAGCACCGCGCCGATCTGGCTGGTGGCGCAAGAGCTGCGCGACCCGGGCAATCTCGGCACGATGCTGCGCACTTGCGATGCGGTGGGTGCGGGCGGGCTGATCCTGATCGACGATTGCGCCGATCCGTTCAGCGCGGAGGCGGTGCGCGCCAGCATGGGCGCGGTTTTCACACAATGCATTGCCCGCGCGCGCTGGGACGAGTTTTTGCCGTGGCTTCGCGGAGGTAACAATGGGGGTGCGGGCCAATTGGTTGCGGCGTCTTTGCGCGATGCCGTGCCCTACCGCGAGGCTGCCTATGCCGCGCCGTGCTTCATTCTGGTCGGCAACGAATCCCAAGGTCTTCCCCAAGCGTATGAGGATGAGTGCGACCTGCGCGTCACCATGCCGATGCGAGGACGCGCAGATTCGCTCAATGCGGCGGTCGCAGGCGCGGTTCTTGCGTACGAAGTGCTGGGAGGGCTGGACGCCCGAAGTTCACACGATTGACGCTATGCTACCTTCCATTTGCGCTATTTTCTTATATACTTCAGACCGTTAACTAATCACTCGAAGTTGACACACTGGCTCGCAAATTCCGCTATATCGGCCAATCGCTTACATGCATGGTTGCGGCGGGATTTGGCATGGGGCAGCCGATCTTCTGCCACCTGCGGGCGTGGTAGGAAGACCGCTTCCGTGAAATGACGTGAATCACGACTGGTCAGTTCAGGCAAGTCACAGGCTTTGCCCCTAGGCCGTGACTGGTGACGATTATTGTGAAACTGGCAGGAACGGCCACGGTTGCGCTGGCGATCTGTGGCTGTGTTTATCCCCGGCCTTCTCACCCGGCGCTGATCCCCGGTACCGAGCGTCCCGTGATCTTGTACGGAACCGGAGAGAGGTGGGATCTGACGGCTGATGAAGAGGTCATCCGCTTTGCCTGTCCCGCGGTGGGCGTCGATTTATCAATGAAAACGCTCCGGCAACGCAAGAGTTTTGCAGGCTACATATACGTCACCCCGGACATCGAATTTCGGAGAGACTTCGGTTCGATCCGCTGCGATGCCGGTCAGACTGGCGAGCGACCAAACTTCGCAGCGCGCTTCGAATATGGCGGCGAGACACTGCTTGGCTGCGGATATTCAGCACGCGTTGCTGGTGCCTAGCGCATCAGCACATGACCGGTAGAGCCGCGCTTTGCGCCGCGTTTGAATGTGATTGCGCGTTATCTGTGTGCAGGGCACGTTTTGTCAGTTTCGGAACCCGACGGAATCCCAGCGAATAAACCGCCTGTGTGCTATCACAAATGCTCCGGCACTATAAAGGGAGAGACCAATCATGTCCGACAACACTTACAAGATCCTCGAAATCGTCGGCAGTTCGACAAAATCTATCGAAGACGCGATTCGTGGTGCGGTAGCCAAGGCCAATGAAACGGTTCGCAACATGAACTGGTTCGAAGTGATCGAGACGCGCGGTCACATCGAAAACGGGGAAGTGGCTCATTTTCAGGTCACTTTGAAGATCGGGTTCACACTGGAGTGATCCCGACAAAAGCGGAACGAAGGCGCGGGCTCATCGAAGGGCCGCGCCATCGCATCGCCGCCTATTCGGCTGCGTCGCGGCTGTCTTCAATGGAAGCCACCTCGGCCGCATCCGCCGCATTGTAGCGCGGCGCGCCCTCGACGAGCGGAACCTCGTCAATCTCTTTGGCCACTTCGATCCCCTTCTCGGCCATGCGGCGTCCTGAGGTGAGCACGTTACGCTCAAAGCTGCCGACAAACTTGTTATAATTGGAGACAGCGCTTTCCAGCCCACCTCCGACGCGCTTCATATGATCGGCAGCGACGCGCAGGCGATCATAGAGTTCCGCCCCCATTCGCCCGATTTCCTGTGCTTCGGCGGCCATCTTGTCCTGTCGCCAAACCTGAGCAATGGTACGCGCAATGGCGACAAGGTTCGTCGGGGTTGCCAGCAGCACCTTGTTACGAAACGCAAAATCCCAAAGCTCTGGATCATGTTCGAGCGCGGCGGCGACGAAATGCTCTCCGGGCACGAACATGACGACATAGTCGGGCGCATCGTCGAACTGACTTTGATAACTCTTGCTGCCCAGCGTCTGCACATGGTTGCGCATCGACTTTGCGTGCATATCAAGATTGCGAATTCGCTCGGACTCATCATCCGCCTCGAAGGCGGCCTGATAGGCGTTGAGCGAGACCTTGGCATCGATCACCAGCTTCTTTTGACCCGGCACGTTCACAATCGCATCAGGACGCTGGCGCCCGGCGTCAGTTTCCATCGATTGTTCCAGGTGAAAATCAGTGTGCTCGGCAAGTCCGCATTGTTCGAGAACATTCTGCAAAGCCCGCTCTCCCCAGCGCCCGCGCGCTTTGGGAGCGTTGGTGAGCGAATTGCCGAGCCGCTGCGCCTCGCGCCGGACCTCTTCCTGACCCACTCGCATTGACTGGATCAAGCCGTGCAGTTGCCCGAAAGCGTCCTTGCGCTGGTTTTCCAGCGTTTCGACCTGCTTCTCGTATTTTTCCAGCCGCTCACCAACGGGATTCAGCAAAGCCTTGATCTTGGCCTCGCCGGTGGCTTCGGATTCCTTGAAGCGGGCCTCTGCGCGTTTGAGGAATTCTTCCTGATTGGCCTTGAGAACTTCGGCACCGGTCGCCTTGAACTCGGTCAACATCGCTTCACGCGCTTCGATCAGAGAGCGTTTCTGTTCCTCGTGCGCTTTGGCTTGCTCATCTTTGGTTGCTTCAACTTCGCGCAGCCGTTCCGAAACACCCAATCGCTTGTTACGCTCATCGCGCAGCTCATCTTCCAAACTTTCCACGCGCCCTGCGCGCTCCGTCATGGTCGAAAGCTTAGCGCGCGCATCGCTCAACTGCGCCTCCCCCTCGCGCGTGCGGCCTTCTGCCTCGCTCAGGCGGGTGCGCAATTCGCCCGCAGGCCTTCCGCCAATAACGAATCCGCCGACTAATCCCGCCAGCAGAGCGATAACGGCGATGATCGCCATGAGAATCCCCGAATCCATCATCGGAACATACATGGAACGAAGAGCGAAACCAAGCGCAGATTTGGAACCTTTCCCCTATCCCGTTCGCTTTCGAAGCAAAGGAGAAAACGATGTCGATCAAGGAAATGATACAGGAACACCCGCAAGTGGGTGACGACTACAACGAAGCGCTGGGCGAAGCGATCAAGCATGCGATGTACGGTGCGGCTATCATGAATTCGTGCGCGGATGCCTGTCTTGCGCACATAAAGGAAGACCGTAGTGAATGCATTCGCCGATGCCTGGACGCCTCGGACGCCTGCACCGCCTTTTATCGCATCGCTTCACGTCGCACCGGCGGCAATGTGTCCGGGATCAAGGCAATCGGAATGGCGACAATTGTCGCGTGTGAGGAATGCCTTGAGCATTGTTCACGGCACGACGATGCGCATTGCAAACGCTGCTCGCGCATGTGTGACGAAGTGATCCGCGACGTGAAGGCTGCGCTAGATGTGATGAAAGCGCATTGATACTGGAAAGCGGTGATTGAGAGCGGTGCTTGAGAGCCTCAGGCAAATTTAAGCCGCCTGACGCAGTTTCTTCAGCTTCTTCAACGCTATACCGCGCTTCAGCCGGCTCAGGTGATCGATGAACAGGATGCCTTCGAGATGGTCCATCTCATGCTGGAGGCAGGTCGCCATCAGCCCTTCGAGCTGCTCTTCATGGGTTTTACCTTCCAGATCCTGGTACCGCACAGTGCAGGTTGCGGGCCGGTCAATATCAGCGAAGATATCGGGCACAGACAGACAGCCTTCCTGATAGGTCGAAAGCGCCTCTGCCGGATCAAGAATCACCGGATTGATATAGACACGCGGATCGTTCTTGGTGGGCTGGTGGGTGTGGGCATCCCCGTCGCCATGATCTTCGTCGCATTCGACTGGTTCAGCGGCAGGATCTTCGGGTTGCAGGTCAATCACCAGCACGCGCTTCGGCACGCCTACCTGAATCGCCGCCAAACCAATGCCGGGCGCGTCATACATGGTTTCAAACATATCCTCGACCAGCGTTCTGAGATCTTCGTTGAACTCGTTCGCTTCGACGGGGGTTGAGACGGTTTTCAGCCGGGGGTCCGGCACTTCAATGATTTCGCGGATAGCCATGATTGTGATTTAGTCGCAGGGTGCCCGTGCTGCAAGCTGGGTATTGCGATTAATGTGGTCGCTATTCCACCGGACGCCTTGCCCGCAATGCCTGGGCCAGAGTGCCCTCGTCCAGATAATCCAGCTCTCCGCCCACCGGCAGGCCATGGGCGAGCTGGGTGACGCGCAGTCCGTGAGGCTCTAGCCGTTCGGCGAGGTAATGCGCGGTGGTCTGCCCTTCGAGAGTGGCGTTCATAGCCAGCACAACCTCGTCAATCGCATTGTCCGCGACACGGTCCAGAAGGCTCGCGATATTGAGGTCTTCGGGGCCGATACCATCGAGCGCGGATAACCGCCCGCCCAGAACATGATAGCGCCCGCGAAACAGGCGTGCACGGTCAAGCGCCCAGACATCGGCCACATCCTCCACCACGCAAAGGCTGCGCTGGTCGCGCTTGGGATCAGCGCAGATCGCACACGGATCACGCGTATCGACATTGCCGCAGATACCGCATTCTACCAGTGTTTCGGAAACGGTCGCCAGCGCCTCCAGCAAAGCGGGCAGTGCGTTTTCACGATTCTTCACCAGCCACAGAACAGCGCGCCGGGCGGACCGGGGGCCAAGACCGGGCAACCGCGCCAATGCGCCGGAGAGTTGATCGATTTCCTGTGACACGCCATCCGGATAACGCTTCAGGCAAAGCTTGTCGAAGCCCTGCCCTTTCTTTTTCCGGTGCTAAAAGTAAGGACGGCCCCAGAAATGACTTAAGGCAAAGGCTCAGGGCGAACGGAAGTGATCAAGTGCGCATAGTTTTCATGGGGACGCCCGATTTTGCAGTGCCGGCCCTGGTCGCCCTTCACGAGGCAGGGCACGAGATCACCTGCGTCTACACCCAACCGCCGCGTCCAGCCGGGCGGGGCAAGAAGCTGCGCCCCTCTCCAGTTCAGGTGAAAGCGGAGGAATTGGGGCTGAGCGTGCGCTCTCCCAAAAGCTTGCGCAGCGAAGAGGCTCAGGCGGAATTTGCCGCTTTGAATGCCGATGTCGCGGTGGTCGCGGCCTATGGTCTGATCCTGCCGCAGACTGTGCTGGATGCGCCAACACGTGGCTGCCTCAACATCCACGCCTCGATCCTGCCACGATGGCGCGGGGCAGCACCCATCCACCGCGCGGTGATGGCGGGCGATGCGGAGACGGGCGTTACAATCATGCAGATGGAGGCAGGGCTGGACACAGGGCCCATGCTGCACATCGTGCGCACGCCTGTCGCGCATAAAACGACGGGCACGCTGACCGAGGAGCTGGCCGTAATGGGTGCAGCGGCGATGGTCGAAGTGCTGGCTGACTTGCCAGCCTTCCCCGCCCAATCACAGGATGACGCCGCCTCCACCTACGCGCCAAAGATCGACAAGGCCGAAGCCCGCATTGACTGGTCTGCCAACGCCGAGGCCATAGAGCGCCATGTTCGCGGTTTGGCTCCATTTCCTGGCGCGTGGTTTGAAATGGACGGGCCAAACGGGCCGGAACGCGTCAAGCTGCTGCTGGCCGAGATCGGTGATGGAAACGGTGGTGCGCCCGGTGAAATCCTGACCACTGACATGATCATTGGCTGCGGCAGGGGTACTATCCGCCCGCTACGCCTTCAGCGCGCTGGCAAACCGGCAATGGACGTGGAGGACTTTCTGCGAGGGCGACCGGTCACACCATCGATGTCTATCGGATGACCCGTTTCGCGCTCACCATAGAGTTTGACGGCACGCCATTTCAGGGTCTGCAACGCCAGAAACATGGGCCAAGTGTGCAGCAATCGATTGAGGATGCGCTGCACCGGCTGACGGGTGAAGAGGCCGTGCTGCACAGCGCCGGGCGAACTGATACCGGCGTGCATGCGCTGGCGATGCGCAGCCATGTCGACCTTGCGAGGGACATGGATCCGTTCCGCTTGTCAGAGGCTCTGAACGCGCATTTACGCCCTGCCCCCATCGCGATCACGCATTGCGAGGTGGTGCCGGATGATTGGCACGCGCGCTTTTCATGCACGGGCCGATACTATGTCTATCGCATCCTCAATCGCCGGGCGCCGCTGACGCTGGCAAAGGACCGCATATGGCAGGTGGTGCCTGACCTTGACGCCGACGCGATGCAGCGTGCGGCTCAGACACTGGTCGGGTGCCACGATTTCACCACCTTCCGCTCAGCCCATTGTCAGGCGAAAGACCCGGTCAAAACGCTCGACCGACTGGATGTTGAAGTGTGCGACACCGACTTTGGACGCGAATTGCGCATCCACGCCGCCGCGCGCAGTTTCCTTCACCATCAGGTGCGCTCCATGGTCGGCTGCCTTAAACTGGTGGGTCAGGGAACATGGAGCGAGGGGCGCATGGTAGAGGCGCTGGCCGCCCGCGACCGCGCCGCTCTGGGCTTCAACGCGCCGCCGCAGGGGCTGTATTTCGTGCGCGCGACCTATCCTGATGAAACCGGCAAACAGGGGGACCGCTGATGGCCAACTGGTACAAGATACCGCCAACTTACGCGGTCACCGAACAGGAATATCGCGCCAATGTTGACGGTATGAATATCGTCTTCGGCGCGGTGCTTGGCTTTGTTCTGGTTGGCGCAGAAGGCCTGCCGGTCAAGGAATTTGCCATTACACTGATCCTGAGCGTCGCGATTGTCGTCATGATCCTCTATCTCGGCTCAAGCGAATATAAGCTGTCCCACGGTGTGATCGCTGCTATCAGCATCTTCTTTCTGCCAGATATCGCCGGCGGTGTGCTTAGACTGGCGCATGTTCCAAAGCTTCAGCCAACCCTTGCTATTTGGCCCTCCATGGTGGTGGCGGTTGAGCTTGTTCCAAAAACGGAAACACAAATAAAACAATCTCAGGAGAACGAACGATGACGACAGGCAAACAACTCTTCACCACGCTGAGCGCTGACGGCAAACTGACGCTGGAAATTAGCGAAGAGAGCTTTCCCGAACCCACAGGCAATCAGGTTCTGGTCAAGATGGAAGCCGCGCCGATCAACCCTTCAGACCTCGCAATCCTGACCAGCGCCGCCGACTTCGAAAATGCGGAATACTCCGCGGGCAAGGTCGTCGCGGATATGCCCGAACCGTTTCTTTCAGGCCAGCGCGCCCGCCACGGTCAACGCCTGCCTGCCGGTAACGAAGGCGCAGGAACCGTGATTGCCACGGGTGACAGCGACATGGCCAAGGCACTGATGGGCCAGCGCGTTGCCTGCGTTCCGGGCAACGCGTTCAGCCAATACGCCATCGCCGATGCGATGATGTGCCTGCCGCTGGGCGATTATTCTGCCGAGGCTGGCGCGTCCAGCTTTGTGAATCCGATGACGGCGCTGGGCTTTGTCGAGACTGCGAAGATGGAAGGGCATGACGCGATCATCCACCTTGCGGCGGCATCCAATCTTGGTCAGATGCTCAACAAGATCTGCCAGGAAGACGGGATGAAACTGGTCAACATCGTGCGCAAGCAAGAGCATGTAGACCTGCTCAAAGGTCTGGGCGCGCAATTTGTCGTGAACTCATCCGACGATGATTACATGAAGCAATTGCGCGCAGCGATTGCCGAAACCGGCGCGTTCCTCGGCTTTGATCCGATTGGCGGCGGGCAGAACACCGATCACGTGCTGAAAGCGATGGAGCAAGTCGCCGTCGCGCAGATGGACGAATATTCGCGCTATGGCTCCAATCAGGATAAAAAGATGTACCAATACGGGCGTCTTGACCTCCAGAATCCGACCATCCTGACCCCGTCATACGGCCTGCAATGGACCGTTTCTGGCTGGCTGCTGACGCCGTTCCTCGCCAAGGTGGGCATGGAAACCGTGATCAAAATGCGCACCCGCGTGCAACAGAATCTGGGCACTACTTTTGCCTCCAGCTATAAGGCGAAAGTCGATCTGGAAGGGATGCTGACCAAGGAAGCGATCACCGACTACCGCCAGATGAAGACCGGCGAGAAGTATCTGGTCACGCCCTGGGGGTGAAGGCACCGCGTTATCTGAAAGCGAAATGCACGATGTGATAGCCCTTCAATCCATGGCGCTGGTTGCTGGCGCTTTCCTGATTATCTGGGTTTTGGAGGGCATGCTGAATTGGGCCATCACAGGCCGCATCATTCGCGATCCGGTGACAGCCAAGGCTGGCTTCGACTGTGTCGGCGTTCTTGCTTGTGAGCGCGCAGTCATGGTTGAACCCGCACTCACGGCATGGCGCCATTCATCTCGGTATAGCAGCAGCGCTGGTTGCGTTGGCGGAAATCCGCAGCGGAATGAAAAAGCGCAAGACGCTGAGTAATATGGATTAACGCCCATCATACGCACGCTGGATCGCGGCGGGATCACTGATCCCGCTTGCGACCAGCAGTGCGAGCAGAATGCGCGCCTTTGCCGGGTTAACCGCACGGCCTGCGATGAAGCGGTTTTCGTCATCCTCAGGCTCGCGATCGACCAGCCCCTCTTCCAGACGGCTTGATCGCACCACCGGCATCCCGCCGCGGGCTAACTCAGCCAAAGCGCTGCGCACCGGATCGGGCATATTGCCCTCACCCACGCCTGCGACAACAATCCCGCGCGTATCCGGTGTGACCAGCCGCGCGACATAATCCGGCGTCATTCCGGCGTGAATATACAGGATCGGCACATCGGGCAGCGCCTCGGTAAAGTCGAACTGTGCGCCCTCGTTCAGGCGCCATGCCGCACCAAACCAGTCAAGCGCGCTGGGCGTAACCAGCCCCACAGACATGCGCGGAAAGCCTGCAAAAGCGTCTGACCCGCGCGTGCGGCTTTTGCGAATATCGCGCGCGGCAAAGACGCGGTCGCCCATCACCACCAGCACGCCGCGCCCCGCAGCCTCCCCGTCGCTCGCCACGCGAATCGCATTGGCAAAATTGCGCAAGCCGTCATAACCGACGGCATCCACAGGCCGCATCGCGCCCACCAGCACAACCGGCTTTGACGTGGGCAAGGTGAGGTCCAACAGGAACGCGGTTTCCTCGATTGTGTCCGTGCCATGGGTGATAATGATTCCGTCGCAGCCCGGATCGGCGATGGCGGCGGTGATTTCGCGTTGGAGTGCGCTCCAGATCGCTGGCCCCATATCCTCCGATCCGATATTGGCGATCTGCTTACCCGTAAGCTGTGCCGCGATGCCGAGCGTACCCACTTTATCCAGCAATTGCTCGATCCCGATCTGGCCCGGACGATAGTCCGCCCGTGTTGCTTCCCCCGCCATGCCGGCGATGGTGCCTCCTGTGGCGAGGACGAGAATGTTGGGCGGGGATGCGCGATCGTTCATTGTGTGCGCAATAACGGTCCCCCTGCCGCCGCGCCAGTCATATGACCGGTCCATCGGCAGCGAGAGCGACCAATAAATTTGGAACGTATCGCCCCACGAACTTCTTGGTGAAAGTGAACAACACAGAATGAATGGAGATCAATAATGCTAGGCTGGGCCATCACTTTCCTCATCATCGCACTCGTCGCGGCGGCACTCGGTTTTGGCGGCATCGCGGGTGCTGCTACCAATATCGCATACATCGTATTTATCGTCGCGCTGATCTTTGCAGTCATCGCCTTTGTGCGAAATATGCTGCGATAAATCTGCGTGATATCATAACGGCAATTGAATTTTGACAATTGTCCGTTATTTGGGAAGCCGATTGCAGCGATGCGATCGGTTTTCTTCTGTCGCAGCTCCGCAAAGCGTGCCGCGACGACGGGCGGTTAGCTCAGTTGGTAGAGCATCTCGTTTACACCGAGAGGGTCGGCGGTTCGAGACCGTCACCGCCCACCACATTTTCTGTCCTCGCCGCTATTCCTTCGCTCACGCTGCGAGGCGGCTGTGTGGGTGCAGTCGCACTTGCGAACTCTCACGAGTTCGACGGGCGTCGGTCTTACTCGGCCAGCGCCTCGCGAATCTGCGCAATCGCTTCTTCGCTGTCCCACTCGTAATCGCCCGCGACGCGGAATACTTCGATCCCCTTGGCGTCATACAGCACCGTGGTCGGCAGCAGGCCGCCATCGGCCAATGTCACGCCCAATTCGGTCTGCGTGTCCATCCACGGTTCCAGATTGGCAAAGCCTTGCTGCTCAAAAAACGGCACGACCTTTTCCGCGCCCTGAATATCCTGACTGACCG
>JGI12210J13797_10404657_pt1 | contig 23340 bp, 19 predicted proteins | sample ElkSlonscriptome_3_FD_13797 | JGI IMG/M metagenome (IMG submission 13797)
CGCTGGTGCTGGCTCGGCGGCTGCGCTCGCGTGGGCCATGGCTGCGGCCGCGGCCGCCACCCGAGCGAAACACCGCCGAGCACGAGGCCGCGGCCGCGGAAGGGACCAGGGGAGATCCGCGCCTCGCCACGACGCCATCGAGGCGCAGGCGGCCAAGTGTGGTCATGGCAGGTCCACAGCAAACTGGCACGTAGTGATCGACCATCGTGCACGAGCAGGACCGACTGATCCCGATCCATGGGTGGAGTTCATCACTGGCTTCCCGAGGCGAGTGCACGGCCGAGCCGATGCCGGCCGGACCGATGCCGGCTGAACCGAGTGGTCGTCTCATGTACATGGATCGACACGGGTCAGGCCTTCACGCGTTTCGTCGAGAAGAGCGAGATCGGGGTCCGGAGCCGGGAGACTCGCGCTCTGCCGGCCCCGGATGACCGGCCCGCTCCTGGCCCGAGCGCTCCGCGACGACACGAGCTGGGCCGATCGGCTCATTGGAATCGAGTGGGTTCGAAGTCTTGATTTCTGCGATCGATGAGTTGCCATCGGGTCTTCGATGTCGCAGGCTTCGCAATCTTGGTGTTGCAGGCGTTGCGGAAGGAGACGACGGAAGGACAGCCACGATGAAGAACCGCAAGCTTGACGCCTCTGCCACCTCCCTCGCGCTATGGGGGCTCGGCTCGATGATGCTCGTCGCGTGCAGCGACGACGGGCTCGGCACGAACGACGGGGTGGCCACCACCACGGGCACGTCCACGTCCACGTCCACGGGCACCTCCGGGCTCACGACCGGCGAGGGCGACGACGAGAGCGGCTTCGGCATGAAGCTGGATGTCTCCTCCGACCCCGGGAGCGTGCCGTCGTGCAGCACCGACGGCACCTGTGACCTCATCGACATCGTGTTCGTGATCGACAACTCGGGCACGATGGGAGAGGAGCAGCTCAACCTCGCCAACAACTTCCAGCACCTCGTCGACGAGCTGCAGGACCTGCGGGACGCCGACGGGGACCCCGTGCGGCCCAATGTCAACATGATGGTGACCACCTCCGACTTCGGTCACCCGCTGTGCACGCCGCACCAGCGACCGGACTACGTCCCCCGGAAGGGCGCGCCCGTCTACCAGGGCTGCAACTCTCGCATCAATCGATTCACCAGCCTCGACGAGACGACCATCCTCGAGGAGGCCTGCACGGCCAATTGCCCCGCCGATGTCGCGCCAGGCGATCACTTCATCAACGTCCACGCGACCGGCAGCAACGTGCCCAACGGCGACGTGGGGGCGGCGCTGTCGTGCATCGGCCCGCAGGGCATCGACGGCTGCGGCTACGAGGCCCCGCTCGAGACGATGATCCAGGCGATCGAGCGAGAGTCGTGCTGGAACGATCCCTCGCAGCCCGCTTGTGCCGATGACCCGGAGTGGTCCCGAGCCACCCGTGGGTTCCTGCGCGACGACGCCATCCTCGTGGTCGTGATCATCACCGACGAGATGGACTGCTCGGTGAAGGCCCCCCATGGCTACTCGTACTTCACCGATCCCGACAACCCGGCCTACTGGAACCTCGACCCCAGCGCCGAGCAGCCGGTGCCCGCGCCCACGTCCGCGGTGTGCTTCAACGCGGGGGTCACCTGCACCGACGCAGACGGCGACGGGGTCTACGAGGGCGGCTGCCAGTCGCAGGAGAACGACGTCTTGCACCCGGTCTGGCGCTACACCGAGTACCTGGACTACCTGAGGGAGAGCCAGGGCAAGGAAGTCGTCATGCTCGGGATCCTCGGCGTGCCCGAGGTGGTGGCCCACAACCCGCTCCCGCCGTTCGAGCCGATCGCCGGGGGCGCGGCGGATCTGATCTACCGCAACTGGGTCGACTTTCCGTATCCCAACGGGGACGTCCTGCCCGAGGAGTGGGAGGAGGGGAAGCGCGCGGCCGACAAGGTGTTCGAGTTCGGCGACATCGGGCCCGGCTGCACCGGGGTGGACGAGGCCGGCGAGTACACCGGCCAGGCGGTCCCGCCGGTGCGGATCCGCGAGGTGTGCGAGCACCTCGACGGAGTCGATGCAACGGGAGAAGCGCGGGTCCGCTGCTGCATCGAGTCGATCTGCGACACCGATTTCAGCCCGGCCATTCGCTGCCTGACCGGCGTGCTCTCCGACGTCATCAGCGGGCCGGGCTGACGAGGCCACGCGAGGGGTCCTCCTCGGGCTGCTAGACTCGGCGTCCGCGAGCATGCCCGTGACCACGCCCTCCTCTCGCCTGCGCTCCTTCGCCCTCGTCGCCGGTCTCGGGCTGGGCTCGTCGACGGTGGCGCAGGGGTGCAGCCCGCCGGCCTCCGACGACGCATCACCGGCCGAGGCCGCACCCACGCCGGCCGAGCCCGCACCCACGCCGGCCGAGCCCGAGCCCGCCGCGGCGGAGGCCTCACCCGGTGCGCACGGGCTGGTCCATGTCTTCCGCGAGCCCGAGCGCCGCTTCGGCGCGTGCGTAGCGGTGGTCCCGCGCGACGCGTGGCCCGAGGCCATCGAGGCGGCGAGACGCTACGCGGCCGCCGGCCGCGATGGCGTGATGGCAAGCGTGCTGACCCCGTGCCTGGGCACGGTGGAGGAACTGGCCGGCCGAGCTCCCACCATCGTCGACGATCTGCCGGCCACCCGGGTGGCCCAGGCCATCGTGCACCTGCGCGACGACGACGACGCGACGTTGGTGGTGGAGGTCCCGAAGCCGGAGGCGATCACGCTGCCCAGCCCCTTCGACCTCCCCTCCTGGAGCCGCGACACTCCGCAGCTGCACCCCGACGCCACGGCCCTGCTCGCGCCGCACTACGACGCGGCGCGGACCAGCCTGATCTTCGACGTGATCGAGGATCGCTGGCGAGGCGCGGGCACGCACGCGTCGGCGGTGCGGGTGACGGTCGATCTCCGCGCGAAGGGCTGGGCGCGGCGCGAGGCCCCCCTGCCGGTCGTGGACGCCGCGAGGGAGCAGCGCGAGGAGGTCGACGGGGTGCTCGGCGGACCGGTGAGCGGTCTCATTCGGATCGAGCGGGGCCCGGGGGCCTGGTTCGTGGCCCGAGGCGCCGGCGAGGCCACGCCCTTCGCTTGGCGGCAGCCCGACGGCACCGTGACCGCCTTCGCGAGCATGCGCGCGCTGGGGGAGGCGCACCCCGAGGTCGTGTCCGCCGACGGGCTGCTCGCGCTCGCCGAGGCCCTCGACGCCCACCTCGTGGAGGAGGGCATGGACCTCATCGAGAACCCGATCGCCTGGGTCGCGGCGTACGAGGCAGCGGAGCCCAAGAGCGTGATCGATCGTCGCTATGTGCGGGGCAAGTCCTACGAAGACCGGCTGACGTTCTCCAACGCTCGGCTCGACGCCATCGCGCCGCCGTCGCTGAAGGGCGATGTGCTCACGATGTACCTGGTGGCGCCCCGCAACGGGCAGCCGTATCGCTGCGTGGTGGACCTCGCGGCGATCGAGCGGGAGGGGGCGCCGGCGGTCACGCTGCTCGCGGAGGTGGAGCGGCACGCCGATCCCACCGACCCCACCGCCGAGTAGGCCCCCGCCGGTTCGTGCCGTGCGGCGAGCCAGCCGCCGGATCGACATCGAGCATCGAGCTCTTTGCCGCCGTAGAGGGGTCGGAACGACGTGACGTCTGCTGGAGGGTCGCTAGACTCCGGTCAGTGAGCGGAGACGAGGAGCACACGCTGCCGGAGACCCTGCCCGGCTGCCCGAACCCCGATCAGCTCGATGCTCGCTTCGCTCTGGCTCGCCTGCGCGAGCGCATGTTCCATGCCTCCACGCCGGTCTACATCGAGCGCTATCGGCTGCTGGGGCTGCTGGGGCGGGGAGCGCACGGGCGGGTGTTCGAGGCCGAGGACTCCGAGCTGCACCGCAAGATCGCGCTCAAGCTGATGCGCGCCGAGGGGCCGGGGCCGGGGATGCCCCGCTCGCTGCTGCGGGAGGCACAGTCGCTGGCCCAGCTCAGTCACCCCAACGTGGTCGCGGTCTACGACGTGGGGCTGCACGACGAGCAGGTCTGGATCGCCATGGAGCTGGTGCGCGGGTGCACCCTCGCCCAGTGGGCTCGACGGCACCCGCCCGGATCGGCGGGGAGCGTCGAGCGGGCGCGGGTGATCCTCGACCAGGCGGCGGCGGGCCTCGCCGCGGCCCACGAGCGCGGCCTGGTCCACCGCGACTTCAAGCCGGCCAACGTCTTGGTGGGCGACGACGGCCGGGTGCGCGTGGCCGACTTCGGCCTGGCCCGCGCCTACTCGACCCGCGCCGATCCGATCGAGTCGGAGCCCGACACGTCGATGACGGCGATCGCGGGCACGCCCCGCTACATGTCCCCCGAGCAGCTGCGCGGCGATCGGGTCGACGCGGCGAGCGACCAGTTCGGCTTCGCCGTGACCGCCTGGGAGCTGCTGCTGGGCGTGCATCCCTTCGCGGGGCTGAGCCCCCCCGAGCTGGCGCATGCCGCCGAGCTGCGCCCGGTGGCCGGCCCCGGCTCCGCGGTGGTGCCGTCGTTCCATGTCCGGGCGCTGCGACGGGCGCTCCAGGCCGATCCGGCCGACCGCTTCGCGTCGATGGACCAGCTGCGGCAGGCGCTGTCCCCTCGAGCGCGCTCGCGCGCGTGGTGGGGGGCGGCGGGCATCGGGGCGATCCTCGCCCTCGCGACGACGACGCTGGTGCTCGAGCGCTCCCGAGCGATGGGCCCGACCCGCTCGGCTCCTCCGTCCCGCGCGCCCGAGCCGGACGCCCCCGCGGCGCCGCCGAGCCCCCGGGAGGCGGCGCTGGGCACCAAGCTCGCGCAGGCCCGGGCCGATCTGGCGGCTGCACGCTACGCGCGGGCGGCCGCGGAATCCGAGGGCATCGCCCAGGAGGCCGCCCGTGCCCGGCTCGGGCAGCTGGCCGCCGACGCTCACGAGGTGGCGGGCATCGCTTGGGGAGAGCTCATCGACCCGCGGCGCTTCGAGGCATTCGAAGCGGCCTACTACCTGACCGCGGAGCTGACCGACGGCCGCGACCTGGCTCGACACGCCAATTCGCTGGCCATGCAGCACGCCTACCACGGGGCGCTCGACGAGGCCGAGGCGTGGGCCCGGCACGCGGAGGCCGGCCTGCGGCGGCATCCCGACGAGGTCCAGCGGCTCGCCCGAGACCACGTGCGCGGGCTGGTGCAGCTCAAGCGCGACGAGCTGCCGGCGGCGATCGCCACGTTCGAGCACGTGCTCGAGCGGCTCGGTGATCGGGGCGAGGAGGCCGAGCGGCTGCGATGGCTGGCCGGCATGGCGCTGCTGCAGACGTACGCGGCCTCGGACCGGCACGCGGACGTGTCCGCGCTCGCCCGGCGCCTTCGGCAGCAGACCGAGCAGACCCTGGGCCCGGCTCACCCTCGGCTGGCCCGGATCTCGATGATCCTGGGCTCGAGCGCGCGCAAGCGGGGGGAGTTCGGCGAGGCCATCGCGCACATGGAGGAGGCGGTGGAGCTGTCGGAGCACGGCTACGGGCCGAGGACCTCGCGCACCGCCATGGCCTACCTCAACCTCGGGTACACCCACCTGTGCGCGGGGGACCGGGACGCGGCCGAGCAGAGCTACCGGCGGGGGCTGGTCGCCATCGGCGACACCCACGACGCCTTCCGGGTCCGGCTGCTGCGTGGCCTGGCCACGGTGTGCTCCGCCCGAGGCGACCATCGCTGCGCCGAGGCGCGGCTGCAGGCCGCGGCGTCCAGCGCCCGAAGGATCTGGCCCGACGGCGGCCCGGAGTTCGACGACACCCTGCGTGGGCTCGCCGAGGAGTTGCTGCGGGGGGGGAGCGCTGTCGAAGCGGCGCATCACCTGCGGGACGTCCTGGAGGCCTCGGGCCCGTCCCCCGCTCCAGACGAGCTGGCGCGCGCCGTGGTGGACTTGGCCGAGGCGGCCGCGCAGGGGGCGGAGGTGCCCGACCTGCCGGTGCAGCTCGAGCGCGCCGCCTCGGCGTGCGGCGCCTCGGGCTCGCCGTGGTGCCAGCGCGTCCGGGTGCAGCGCGACGCAGCGGAGCCGCCGGCCGCCTCAGGGGCGCACGGTCGACAGTAGGTCCAGCAGGGCCGCGCCCTCGGGCCGCTCGAGTCGCGCTTCGAAGTGCTCCCGTGCGCGTCGCAGCCGGCTCTTGACCGTGCCCACCGGAACCTCGAGCACGTCGGCGATCTCGCGTGTCGATCGCTCGCTCCAGTAGTGCAGCTCGAGCACGATCTGGAGGTCGAGGGGCAGCGTGCGCAGCGTGGCCAGGACCTGCGCCTCCTTGGCCTGCCGCCCCATCACGCTCGCGGGCGAGCACCCCATCTCGTGCACCGAGGGCAGCTCGCCGGGCAGATCCTCGCGGCAGCGATGGCGCTTGCGCAGGAAGTCGTAGAGCTTGTTCCGCGCCATGCGAAGCAGGTACGCCTCGAAATTCACGCAGTCTCGCAGCAGGTGCCGGTTCTCCACGCACGCGAGCATCGTCTGCTGGACCACCTCGCTGGTGTCGTCGCCGATCTTGTTGAACAAGAACCGGTAGATCCGGGGGAACACGCTCTGCAGCAGCTGATCACCGGCCGCGTCGTCGCCTTCGCACCAGGCTTGCAAGAGGGCCTCGTCGTCCATGACCACGGCCGACCATGCCTGCAAACGGCTCCGGGTGTAAGCGGGTGGGGGACATTTCCATGCGCGGCCGACCGCCCGCGGGGCGGGTCCGCGCTCGCCTCGGCGCGCAGATGCCACCCGGCGGGCGGGGGGCGGCGGCTCGGAATCGCGGACGAATTCGCGGGTGGACCTTGCGCGAGGACGGCCATGCGTCAGACCACGTCCGTCCGCCATCGCTGCCATGAGCACCGCCCACATCAATCGCATCGCCACCGCGGTGCCGCCCTTCGATGTCCACGAGGCGTTCGTGCAGTTCGCCCGCACCTGCCTCGACGACGACCGGAGCCGGGCCGTGTTCGATCGCCTGGTGTCCAAGGCGGGCATCTCCCGGCGCTCGGCCGTGATCCCGCCGGGCGAGGATCCGGCCGCCGGCACCGTCGACGGGATCGGTCTGTACCGGCGTGGCGCCTTCCCCGGCACCGGCGAGCGCATGCGGCTGTACGAGCGCCACGCCCCGGCGCTGGCGGTCGCGGCGGTGCAGCGGCTGGAGCTGGGCGAGCGGGCGCGGGCCATCACCCACGTGATCGTGACCTCGTGCACCGGCATGTACGCCCCGGGCGTCGACTTCGACGTGATCGAGCGGTGCGGGCTCGACCCGGGGGTCGAGCGGACCATGGTCGGCTTCATGGGCTGCTATGCCGCCATCAACGGCCTGAAGCTGGCGCGGCACATCGTGCGGTCCACCCCGAGCGCGCAGGTGCTGATGATCAACGTCGAGCTGTGCTCGTTGCACCTGCAAGACACGACGAAGCTCGAGGAGCTGCTGTCGTTCCTGGTGTTCGCCGACGGGTGTGCGGCCAGCATCATCAGCGCCGAGCCGACCGGGCTTGCGATCGACCGGTTCTACGCCGCATCCCTGCCGCAGACCCGGTCGCTCATCACGTGGAACGTGGGGGATTCCGGCTTCGACATGCACCTGTCGGGGCGGGTGCCTCGGGCGATCGCGCAGGGGCTCGACGCGAGCGCCCCCCGGATGTTCGAGGGAGCCGGCCCCGCGTCGATCGATCACTGGGCGGTCCACCCGGGGGGGCGATCGGTGCTCGACGCGGTGCAGAGCGGGCTGGGGCTTCTGCCCGAGGACCTCTCGCCCTCTCGGGAGGTCCTCGATCGGCACGGCAACATGTCCTCGGCCACGGTGATGTTCGTGCTCGCGTCGCTGCTGGAGCGCAGCGGGGCGGGGGAGCGCGGCTGCGCCATGTCGTTCGGCCCGGGGCTGGTGGCCGAGACGATGATGTTCCACAAGGTCTGAGATGGCGGCCCTGGACTTCTCGATCCGCTCGCGCGACGACGAGCTCATGGACTCCGAGACCGTGGGCTTCGAGGAGTTTCGCGCGTGCCTGGTCGATCTGGCCCGGGTGAACCGGCTGACCCTGGCCTACCGCCCCACGCTCGCGTTCTTCGACCGCCTGCTGCCCCGGGTGCGCGGGCTGTCCCGGCCGCTGCACGTGGTCGACGTGGGCAGCGGCTACGGCGACATGCTGCGTAGGATCGAGGCGTGGGCCCGGCGGCACGACGTCGCGGTCACGCTGACGGGCGTGGACCTCAACCCGTGGTCGGCCCGGGCCGCGTCGGAGGCCACCCGCGGCGACCACGCCTACGCGTGGGTCACCGAGGACGTGTTCGCGTACGCGCCGCGCGACGGGATCGACGTGGTGGTCAGCTCGCTGTTCACCCACCACCTGCCCGACCCGCTGGTCGTGCGCTTCTTGGCGTGGATGGAGGACCAGGCGCGGATCGGCTGGATCGTCAACGACCTGCACCGCCACCCCGTGCCGTATCACGTCTTCCGGCGGCTCGCGAAGCTGACCCGGATGCACCACTTCGTGCAGCACGACGGGCCGGTCTCCATCGCGCGGGCCTTCACGGCGGCCGACTGGCGGCGGTTGCTGGCCGAGGCGGGCCTCGGGGATGGTCGGGCGGAGGTGCGCTGGTGGATGCCGTTTCGCATCGCCGTCACCCGCGAGAAGCGATGAGCGACGCGGCGATCATCGGAGGCGGGCCGGCCGGAGCCGCGCTCGCGGTGCGGCTGGCCCGGGCCGGGCGGCACGTCGTGCTCTTCGAACGCGACCCCGGCCCGGCCGACAAGGTCTGCGGGGAGTTCCTGTCGCGGGAGGCGGTGACCTACCTCGAGATCCTCGGGCTGGACCTCCGCGGGCTCGGTGCGGTCGCGATCGATGCGGTGCGCTTGGTCGACGGTGATCGCGTGGCCGAGGTCGAGCTTCCGTTCTCGGCGCTGAGCCTGTCGCGGCGCGTGCTCGACGAGGCGCTGCTCGAGCTGGCCGCCGCGGCCGGCTGCGAGCTGCGACGGGGGCAGCGGGTTCACGGCCTGGAGCGGGCCTCCGGCGGCGCGGGGTGGCAGGTGCGGCTGGACGACGACACCCACCACGGGGCGGCGGCGGCGTTCCTGGCCACGGGCAAGCACGACGTGCGGGGCCACCAGCGACCCCCGGGGCGCCAGGACGATCTCGTCGCGTTCAAGCTGCACTGGGTGCTGTCGCCCGAGCAGACCGCTGCGCTGAGCGGCGCCGTGGAGCTGGTGATGTTCGAGGGAGGGTACGCGGGGCTTCAGCGGGTCGAAGCGGGGCGCGCGAACCTCTGCCTGGTGGTGCGACGGTCGCGGCTGCGGGAGGTGGGCGCGCGGTGGTCCTCCGTGCTGGCCGCCATGCGAGCCGAGTCGCCGCACCTCGATCGGCGCCTGGCCGGGGCGGAGCCGCGGTGGGCCAAGCCGCTGGCGCTGTCGCGGATCCCGTATGGTCACGTGCGGCGGCACGCCGATGGCCTGTGGCGGCTGGGCGATCAGGCGGCGGTCATCCCCTCCTTCTCCGGCGACGGCATGTCGATCGCGCTCCACAGCGCCGCGCTGGCGGCCCACACCGTCTTGGCCGGCGGGACGGCCGAGGCCTACCAGCGGCAGCTCGCGCGCGACGTGAGCCGGCAGGTCGCGCTGGCCACCGCGTGCTCCCAGGCCCTCGTGCGTCGCCCGGGGCAGGTGGTGCTGGGGGCCGTCGCGCGCGCGTGGCCGGGCTTGATGTCGTCGGTCGCCCTCGGCACGCGGGTGCGCGACGCGGCGATGGCGAGGACGACGGCGGGGGCTCGCGCGTGACGGACGGCGCTCCCCATGTCCGCGCCGTGGGAAGCTCGTGGCCCGGAGGCCCCGCTGCACATGCTGGCCCACGACTTCGCCATGCGGCAGCTTCCCCCGCTCGCAGGCGTCTTGGGCCGGCTGGGCGCGATCCGGGCCAACCCCCGCAACGCGATCGCGGCCCTGGAGCGCGGCGCTCAGGTGCTGGTCTATCCCGGCGGCGATCTCGACGCGTACCGGCATGGACGGCGTCGCGACGAGGTGGTCTTGGGGAAGCGCACCGGCTTCGTTCGCGTCGCGCAGGCGGCCGGGATGCCGATCCTCGAAGCCTGGCCGAGCCCCGAGGGGGGCGCAGCGTGCTGCCCCGGCTGCGGGAGTGACGCGGTCCTGGGCGCCCGACGGTGCCGCACCGCCTCTCCCCCCGCGCGGGCCTGCGGTCGGCATGCGGTCGGGCAGGGGCCTCCCGCTCCCCGTGCACGGCGTGGCTCGGCTCCTCGGTCGGCTTGTGTTGCCCCCCAGGGAGGGTAGAACGGCGTCCTCATGTTCGTGCGGCGACGAATCCCGTGGCGGTGGACGCTCGCGGTGACCTGGCCCAGCCTGACCTACTTCTTGATGGTCGCGGTCGTGGTGCACCTGCTGCGCCAGCAGGTCTACCAGACGGGGCTGGAGATCCCGTTCCAGCCGGTGGTGATCCTCGGCACTGCCTTGTCGATCTTCTTGGGGTTCAAGAACAACGAGGCCTACGGGCGCTGGTGGGAGGCCCGGATCATCTGGGGGCTGGCGGTCAACTACAGCCGGGCGTGGGGCCGCCAGGTGCTCACGCTGATGCGGGCGCCGGAGCACGAGCGCGCCGAGCTGCAGAAGTTCCAGCGCAAGCTGGTCCTGCGCCACAGCGCCTTCATCCACGCCCTGCGGGTGTACCTGCGGCGCACCAAGTCGTTCCCCCAAGCGCCCCCCGAGAAGCTCCTGGCCGCCCGCAACGAGTACGTCGATTGCGTGTCGATGCTGAGCGACGACGACTACGCGCGGATGCTCATGGCCGACAACCCCCCCAACGTGCTGCTGCAGCTTCAGGGGGAGGGGCTGGCCCTCGCGCGCGAGCGCGGCTGGCTAGATCCGTACGTGCTCGTGCAGCTCGACCAGACGCTGGTCGAGTTCAACAACATCCAGGGGCGAAGCGAGCGGATCAAGAAGACGCCGCTGCCCCGCCTCTACAGCTACTTCCAGCGGGTCATCGTGCACGTGCACGGCACGCTGTTGCCGTTTGCCATCGTCACCGAGGTCGGCTGGCCGATGATCCCCATCTCGCTCGCGGTCAGCTTCGTGTTCCTGGTGCTCGACATCATCGGCTCGCGGACCGAGGATCCGTTCGAGAACCGAGTGGACGACACCCCGCTGTCTTCGCTGGCCCGCACCATCGAGCGCAACGTGAAGGAGCAGCTCGGCGATCAAGAGCTTCCCCCCAACGTCGAGCCCAAGGACGGTGTGTTGATGTGAGCGCTCAGCGCGGGGTCGGGTCAGGTCAGAGCTTCGTGCTCGGATCGCACGTGACCTCTTGGCCGCTCAAGAACCGCAGCATCAGCGGCGTGACGTCTTCCTGGCGCTCGAGGTGGGGAGCATGGGCGGCGTTCTCGAACACGCACAGCGTGGACCCGGCCAGCTCGCCGTGGATCCGCTCTCCGGCCTGCGTCGGGAACACCTGATCGTGCTCGCCCCACACGATGAGGGTGGGCTGCGAGGGGGCCTGGAACATCTCGCGGTGCTCGGCGGCGTTCTGCGGCACCGAGCGCAGCAGCCGGAGGTGATGCTCGCGGTTGGGCTGGTAGTAGCGCTCGATGACGCCCTGCGCGATGAAGTCGGGCACGCGGCGCGGCTTCCAGTAGGCCAGGCCCATCAGGCGCCGCAGATCGGAGGGCTGCTGGGGGAGCAGCAGATCCTCCACGGTGCTCACCTCGAGATCGTGCAGCACCGCCTTCTTGTCCTCGGCCATGAACGCGCGGGCCGGCGAGGACACCAAGACCACCCGGTCCACCCGCTCGGGCGCACGCCCGATGATCTCGTGCGACACCATCCCGCCGTAGCTGACGCCGATCAGGTGGAAGTTCTCCACGCCCTCGTGGTCGAGCAGCCGCAGCACCGCGCGTGCCTGGTGCTGGATCGAGTAGTCGTTGTCGCTGGACTTCGACTGACCGAACCACAGGAGATCCGGCGCGATCACCCGGTACTGCTCGGCCAGCTGCTGCATCTGGGGGCGCCACTGCCACGTGGCGTCGGCCCCGAACCCGTGCAGCAGCACCACCGTCTCCTTGCCGCTGCCGCCCTCCCAGTAGCGGACGCGGTCGTTGCCGAGCTTGACCTGCTTGGAGTGCAAGCCCGAGCGCCCCAGCCGCCGCTCCTGCACGCGCGTGGCCTGATCGACGAACGAGCACGCCCCCAGCGACGCCAGCCCGCAGACCCCAGCCAGTGCGACCGTCGCGGCAAGCAGCCGCCTCCCGATTCCCCTCTTCTTCGACATGTTCACGCCCCTCCCGCGGGAGGACGGTAGCGAATCGGTGCCCGGCGTCCATCTCGACCCGCCGCCGGCGCGGCGCGGCGCCGCCCGGAGAGGCCCTCACTGTAGCCAAACCCGCACAGTGAGCCCGTTCGCTCACTCGTGGAGCTTTCGAATCTCGAGCACCTCGCGCCACGGCTCCGCGGTGGCGTCGGCATCGCCGAGCGATGCGCCGCACGCTCCGGCTTCGGCCCGCGCCGGTCGAGGACCCGGTGCGCCGGTCGCCCCGCCGGTTCGCCCGCGCATCGATGCGGCTTCGTGCCCCCGCTTTGCGGAAGCGCTCACCCGCGGCCGGGAGCACCCGGGCGGGCGCCGGCCCGATGTCACATCCCCGCCGGCGCTCCTCCATCTGGATATGCTCGCATCCACCCTCTTGGCCCTGGCCGTGCTTCCCGCTCCTTCCCTACCGGTCACGGCGGTCGATCGCCCCGTCATTCACCGCAAGGTCGCGGCCCCGGTGGCCAGCGCGACCGTAGCCGACAGCGCCTGCGATCTCTCCAAGGCGCCCCACCACTCGAAGGTCCCGCAGAAGGCGGGGCTGAGCAAGTTCCGCAAGGCCATCCTGCGCGAGGCCGAGGGCGAGCTGGGCCTGGTCTCCCCCAGCCAGGATGGCCTCACGATCCCCATGGTCATGACCACCAAGAAGGGCGCCGATCGCCTGCTGGAGTACTCGATGGTCTCCTATGGGACCAACGTCGACGGCTGGCTCGGCTCGGTGGGGCCGATGTTCGCCAAGAACCAGAAGCACATCACCTGGTGCGGAATCTTCGCGCTGTGGGCGATCAAGTCCGCCGCTTCGGTCACCGCCAAGGACTACGCCAGCTCGATGGGCAAGGCGCTGAACAACCCCTTGGTCGCGGTCGTCGCGGGCGCCTTCTACGACTTCTACGCTCCCGCCTACACCGACGACAGCAAGTGGTCGAGCTACCGCAAGCTCGAGTGGCGCAACGGCGCGGGCATCACCGTGCCCAGCGGCAATACACGCAAGTCCAAGCTGCCCGTCGGGGTGTCGACGTGGTTCTCCAAGCATCAGGCCCCGCCCATCGAGCCGGGCGACATCGGCTACGTGGACATCCCGCTGGCCAGCCCGCCGCCCAACAGCGATGGCTTCTCGCACCACCACTTCTTGGTGGAGAAGATCCACCAGATGGGCAGCCACATCGTCTACTACACGATCGAGGGCAACTTCCACAATCAGCAGGTCATGCGCTGGAAGCGTTGCTACAAGAACAACGAGGGCATCCACGCCTTCTACGACGTGGACGCGCTCGCGAACTGAGGTCGAGGTCGAGGTCGAGGTCCGGCGTGCTTGGCTCGTCGGGCGCTCGTGCCGTCCGTTCCTCGCTCCAGGGAGGCGGAGGCGGAGGCGACCCGCCACGCCAGAGCCGTGGCCCGGCGCGTGCCGCCGACCCCACGGTCGCTCACGCTGCGGGAGACTCCGCGCCGCCATGCAATCTGCGATCATCGGGTCGATGCGCGATCACCTTGCCGCTTGCCCCTTGCTCCTGACGCTGCTCGCCCTCGGGGCGTGCTCCGACCCGCCCCCGCCGGGGGGAGACGGCTCGACCACCGACGAGCCCGAGCCCACGACCGGCGGAACGACCACGGCCACGACGATGACCACGGGGGGGGCCGACTCCACGGGCGAGGAGGCGTGCGTGCCCCAGCCGGAGAACCCCCAGCCGCTGGCGGCTGTCGTGGCGTGGCCCGAGGTCTCCGACAGCGCGCAGCGGCTCCGCGACTTCGTGCAGAGCGACGACCCTGCGTACACCTACGCGCTCGACAGCGAGGTGCTCGGGATCGGCTACACGTCGTACTTCCTCCAGATGGACTCCCAGCAGTGGCGCACCGACGACGAGATCTCGCCGTCGGTGTGGAGCCACTGGCTGACGATCCTCGTGCCGGACATCGTGACCAACACCAAGGCCCACCTGGTGATCGTGGGCGGTGACGTGTCGGAGGATCTCCCGAGCATGGGCGAGCTGCCGATCTTCGTGCAGGTCGCGATCGCGACCGGCAGCCCCGTGGCGGTGCTCGGCCAGATCCCCGCCCAGCCCTCCACCGCGCCGGATCGGCCCGAGCCCATGAGGGAGGACGACCTGGTCGCCTACTCGTGGCGCAAGGCCATGGACACGCAAGACCCCACGTGGGCCGCCTACTTCCCGATGACGAAGGCGGCCGTCCGCGCCATCGACACCACCCAGGAGTTCTTGGGCGACCGGATCGCGCAGACCCCCGACGGCTTCATCGTGACCGGGTTCTCCAAGCGCGGGGCCACGGCCTGGCTGACCGCCGCGGCCGACGACCGCGTGGAGGCGGTGGTGCCCGGCGTGTTCACGGCGCTGGAGCTGGGCGTGCTCGCCGAGCGGCAGTTCCAGAGCTACGGAGCCTACGCCGACGCGGCCGAGGACTACGTGGACGAGCGGGTGCTGCAGGAGGTGCGCTCGCCCGAGGGCTACTTCCTGCGCAGCGTGGTCGACCCGATAAGCTACACCGACGCGCTGACCATGCCGCACTACGTGCTGCAAGCGAGCGGAGACGAGTTCTTCCTCGCCGACGCGGCGCGGGAGTTCCTGCACCGGATCCCCGGCGAGTCCCCGCAGCGGATCGTGCCCAACGAGTCGCACAGCCTCGAGCACAACCTCGAGACCAACCTCACCGCGCTCGTGGGCTGGTACCAGGCGATCCTGGCCGACGCGCCGCGCCCCAGCCTCACCGAGGAGGTCAGCGACGGGGTGCTGACGATCCAGTCCGACCAGGAGCCCTCGAGCGTGACGCTGTGGGTGGCGTCCACCGAGGACATCCCCGACTTCCGGTACACCACCATCGCCGACGCGTGGCAGCCCACGCCGCTGGAGCCCAGCGGCCCCCAGACCTACGAGGTTCAGCTGTCGAGCCCCGCCCGGGGCTACGACGCCCACCTGGTCGAGCTCCGCTACCCCGGGATCGACGCGATGGCCGAGGAGCAGGTCTACTCGTCGCACGTCTACATCACGCCCGAGACGCGCCCCTTCGAGCTGGACCAGCCGCTGGGCTCGCCCGTGAGCCTGCCCCAGTGGCGGTGCGACGTGGCCTCCGGCGTGGACATGGCGGAGCCGCTGCACGCCACGCTGGCCGAGGCGCTGCCGATCCTGGTGCGGGGGCAGTCGATCACCGACGTGTCGGCGCTGGTCGAGGCGCTCACGGGGGACGGCACGCCGGACGAGCAGGCGCTCGCGCAGTGCACGGCCGCGCGCCTGAACCTCGAGCTGGGCGACCTGGCCTGGTACGCGCGCACCCCCGACGACGCCTTCGTGTGGGAGCACATCGCGTCGGCGGAGCAAGAGGACCCAGAGGCGGCCGCGCTGCGCTGCCAGGCGCTCAACAACCGGTAGGGCCGCCCTACTCCGTGCGGCGCGCGCTGCAACCCCGTCGAGCGAGGTGAGATGCACGGTTCGAGCGTGGATTGACGTCGCGCCGAGGATGACGCAGCCTGGTCGGCGATGGGTCAGCTCGTGTGTGCATTGTTCGACGACGAGACCACGGCCTCGGCTGCCGTGCAGCGCCTGCTCGACAGCGGCGTGGGTGAGCATGTGGTGAGCGCCGTGGTGCACTCGGGCGAGCTGCACCACGAAGATCTCCCGCTGTCGGCCAACCCCACCGGGGTGCGGTCCGTGGAGGGCGCCGCCATCGGCTCGGTGGTGGGGGCGGTGCTCGGGGGGCTGCTCGCTGGCCCGGCCGGGTTGCTGGCGGTGGGTCCGATCGTCGCTGCCCTAGCGGGCGGCGCCTCGGGGGGCATGTATGGCGCCATCGGAGGCGCCATCACGGGGCGCGACGACATCCAGCCCGAGCTGAACGAGCTGTCCAAGGCGATCGCGCGCGGCCAGGTGCTGGTCACGGTGGAGCTCGTGGACGACTCCGCCGAGGACGACGAGCGGGCGCGCAAGTGCCTCGAGGGCCCCGGCAGCCGGCTGGTCACGCTGCCCTGAGGCCGCGGGCGGGTTGCTCGGTCCACCGGGTAGGCCGGTCGCGCGTCTCGTGTCGCTGCGCTGGCCATGTCGAACCGGCTCCTCATCGCGACCCTCGTGGGCGTGGCCGCGGCCATCGGCACGATCCTCGGGTTCGGGGGCGGGGCGGCCCATGTCTACGTGGCGCCGCCATCGGCTCGGTGGTGGGGGCGGGGCTCGGCCGGCGGGCTCTCGGCTCCTCTCGGTCGTGAGGGGGGGTGCCGTCCGTGGCCCCCAGCGCACGGGGGCGCCCGGCGGGGGGCAGCTCACATGCCGCGGCGGGCCGGTGGTCGGGGGTACTTTCGCTGGGGTGCAACCACGCGCAGGGGGGCCCGTCGAAGGTGGCAGGTGACCACGATGAACCCTTCGATGCTCCGCTCGGCTGCTCTGCTGGCCGTCTCCTCGCTCCTCGTCGCCGCCGCTGCCTGCTCCGTCGACCCGGGCGACGACATCGATTTCGGGGACCCCGATCCCTACGGGGCGGGGCTGGTCGATTCCGCCGGCGGTCCGTCGGGCGAGGACGAGGACGAGCCCGAGGCCGTCCCCCACGCCCACGGCACGATCGTGCTGGGCGAGACCCACGAGCCGGGCGGGGGCCAGCCCACGTCGGTCCTGACCGCCTCGTTCGTGCCCGACAGCGAGATGATGCTCGACCGCTGCAGCACGGAGGTGCAGGGCTGCACGGTGGCCACGCTGCCCGAGTGCGCGGGGGGCTGCGGGCTGGACGAGCTGTGCGTCTTCGATGGGGGCTGCGCGGCGAGCTGCCAGCCGATCTGCGACCTGCCGTGTGGCGAGGGCGAGACGTGCTACTTCCCGGTGCCCGGCAGCCCGGCGTGCCGCGACCGCGAGACCTTCGACGCCGGGGCGCTCACGTTTGCCGGCACCACGGTGCCCGTGACCCTGTTCCCGCCCTACGAATTCGTGGGCGACGTGTCCGGGGCGCTCGCCGTGCCCGACCAGGTGATCACGGTCAACGCCTCGGGGGCCTCGGCGGCCGGGTTCCAGGCCTTCGAGCGCTCGTTCACCGCGACCGCGCCGCTGGTCAGCTCGATCGACGCCATCACCATGGAGGAGGCCTACGGCGCGGGGCCGATGCCCGTGCGCTGGACCGCCGGTGAGGACTCGATCCGCGTGTCGCTCACCGTCAGCGGCGTGGAGGGGGGCTACGGCGTCGTCACGTGTGATGCCGACGACAGCGGCGACTTCGACGTGCCGCGCGCGGCGATCACGGCCGCGGTGCCCGGCGACGAGCCCGCGTCGATCTTCATGGAGCTGATGCGCCACGACACCACCGTGCACACCGATCTGGGCACCACGGGCTCGCTGGTCGACGCGAAGGTCCAGCCCCAGGCGTGGGTCGAGCTGGTGTCCAGCTCCACGGAGAGCACCTTCATCGAGGGGTGCGGCGGGCTGGCCTTCTGCGGCAACGAGTGCGTCGATCTCGACACCGACGATGGCAACTGCGGCGGCTGCAACGTGGTCTGCGGCCCCGCGCAGGCCTGCTCGCTGGGCGAGTGCATCGAGGGCACCCCGGGCGGTGGCGGTGGCGGTGGCGGTGGCGGTGGCGGTGCGTGCTGTAGCCCCTCGGCCGCGCCGGGGTGCAGCGACGCCTCGGTGGAGGCGTGCGTGTGCGCGACCGACTCGTACTGCTGCTCCACCGAGTGGGATGCCACGTGCGCCGACGAGGTGGCCAGCCTCGGCTGCGGCACTTGCTGAGGCGTCGACGCCCGGGGCGGCGGGACCGAGCTGACCGGGCATGCCAACGGGCGGGCCAGCGGGGCGCGCGGGGCGTGGCGGGGTGGTCGCGTGGCGGGGCGGCCCCGGTATACTGCCGCGCATGCGCGTGACGGGATCGATCCTCTTGGCATGCATGGTGGCGTGCTCTGCCAACAAGCCGGCGACCGACGCCGAGTCACCCGTCGCGACGACGCCGAAGCCCGGCGTCGATCCGGAGCCCGTCGGCCCCAAGGGGGAGGGCGGGGCCGAGGGCGGGGCCGAGGGCGGAGCCGAGGCGGAGCCGTGGGACGAGACCGCGGCCTTCATGGCGGTGTTCTCGGCGTTGCGCACCGGCGACTGGGCGAGCTTCGAGCGCTTCGCCGGCGCGCCCATCAGCTTCGAGCGCATCAACAGCATCGGCGAGCAGCCTCCCGAGCAGACCACGGTCGAGGCCGGGGACGCGCACACCTGGCTGGACCAGGTGGCGGCCACCTGGGCGCCGGGCTGCCTCGAGTCGCCCGAGCCGCCGTGCCGCTCGTTCAACCAGCTGTCGCTGGGCACGCCCGGCGAGCAGGCGCCGCGGCTGAGCTGCCGCGACGGCTGCTGTCGCCACGAGCCCGCGCTGCTGCACAACACCCCATTCCTCGCCGAGCTGTGCTTCGACGAGGACCACCACCTCACCAAGGTGGTGGTGATCGACGGGTAGGAGCGCCCTCAGGCCTCGACCAAGGGCCACACGATCCACGAGAACACCACCACCTCGCCGGGCTTCGCCTTCACGGCCATCGGGAACGAGGTGACCTCGCCGGCGGGGATGTCGTCGCCCCAGCACTCTACGACCGCGAGCGCGCCGTGGTCCTTGAAGACCTGCGCCGCGTCGGTCGCCAGCTTTCGGTAGTCGTCCTTGCGGTCCTCGGGGACCGGGAGCAGGAAACCATCCACGTAGCTCATGCTGCACCTCCGTCGAACGCGGCCTGCAGGGCGGCCACGTCGAACTTCACCTGGTTCATCATGGCCTGCATCACGCGGCCCGATTGCTCGGGCGTGCCGGACTTCATCAGCTCGCCGAACTGGCGCGGCACGATCTGCCAAGTGACGCCGAAGCGGTCCTGAAGCCAGCCGCAGGCCATGGTGCGGCCCCCTTCGGAGAGCGCTGCCCACAGCCGGTCGACCTCGGGCTGGCCGTCGCAGACGATGGAGATGGAGAACGCCTCGTTCAGCGTGTAGCGCGGCCCGCCGTTCATCGCGGTGTAGTCGTTGCCGCACAGCGTGAAGGACACGATGAAGGCCTCGCCGTCGGCCTCGCCGCCGTGACGACGCTCGACGTGGGTGATCTCCGAGTTCGGGAGCAGCGACACGTAGAACTCGGCCGCGGCTTCGGCGTTGCCGTGAAACCAGAGGAAGGAGGATGTCTTGGGATACTCGCTCATGGATGCCTGGGTGCGTCGCGGCCGGAGCCGGAGCGGGATAGAGGGAGAAGAGGGACAGAGGGTGAAGAGGAAGGAGAGGCTGGAGATCAGCGCTTGGCGCTGAGGCGCCCGGGTGGGGGTCGGTCGAACAGGAGGTGGATGTAGCGGAGGAGGTGGTCGACCATCTCCTCGGCCACGGTCACGTCGCCGCTGGCCTTGGCGAGGATGAAGGCGCCCTGCAGCACGGCCTGGGTGTGCAGGGCGAGGCTCTTGGCGCTCCAGCCGGGCGCGATGCCGTGGGCCTCGATCGCCGCCTCTACGTCGGTCTCCAGGGTCTCGGCGTGGCCGAAGATCGACGCCTTGCAGGCGTCGCGGATGTCAGGGCTGGAGGCGTAGGCCTCCTGCACCATCGTGCCGACCAAGCAGGTGTACTCCGCCGTCTCGCCGGCCAGCAGCTGCTTGCGGAACTGCACGTAGGCGATGAAGCGATCGAGCGGATCGGCGTGGTCGTGGTAGGGCGCGGCCTCGAACAGCGCGCCGGTCATGTCCGCCCAGTGGTTGGCCGCCGCCACCCCGAGGGCTTCCTTGGTGTCGAAGTGGTGGAAGAACGCGCCCTTGGTGACGCCGGCGGCCCTGCACAGCTCGTCGACGGTGGTGGCCGCGAAGCCCTTGGTGCGCACCAGGGTGAGGGCCGCATCGAGCAGCTTTCGTCGGGCAGGGCTGGCACGTCTCGCCATGGGGCTCGAGCTTGGTTGGATTACATACCAACCGGTTGGTATGTGTCAAGGGTGGAATTACGGGCACTGGGGCGGGGATCTGGGCCTAGGCTGGGGCCTAGAGATCGTGGAGGGCCTGGCCGCGTCCGTTGAACGACCTCATGGGAATTCGCCGCTTCCTGCATGCCTTGCTGATCGCACGGGTCTCCGAGTGGCCGATCCAGCAGGTCAGGACCCTGACTTCGTCGATCCCACCGCTCTTGATGCTCGCCAGCAGTCTCCGTTGCTCACCGACGCCACCTTCCTTCGAACTCGCGAACAGCCGGAGGATGATGCCGGGCTTGGAATCGAGGTGACGCGCGATCATGTCGCTGTTGCCACCGACGAGCGCGATGACGCGTGACGTCGAGCGTAGGGGCCTGCGCCGTGGATCATTCCGCCGTCGGTTGCCACCGCCCACGGGTCACCTCCAGTCCGCTCGCGATCCGTCGAAGCTCGTCGATGCCGCTCGGGTGTCGCCCCTCGGTGCGGGCAAGGGCCTCGGCCAGGCATGCCATCCGGTGGTGCTCGTGGCGGTCGAAGGAGGACGAGGCGACCACCATCGGCATCACCGCGCCGTCCTCTTCGAGGCTCCAGCGCTCGCGCTCGCGCTCGAGCTTGGTGCCCCGCAGCAGCATCAGCGGGAACGCCTTGAGCACGGGGACCCGTCGGCGCAGGCACCAGTCGATGCTCGCCTCGAACGACGCGAGCGTCTGCTCGGGCAGCCCATGGATCAGCGAGACCTCGTGGTCGATGGACAACCGGCGAAGTCGCGCCAGGGCATCGTCGACCCGGTCGATGTGGTTGCGACGATCGATGGCCGTGCCTTCGGCCTCGTGGATGGTCTGCAGCCCCAGCTCGAGGCGAACGTCGAGGCCCGCGGCGAGGGCGAGGAAGTCTGCGCTGAGCGACTCGGCCCGGCACTGCAGCGACAGGCGGCCCGTGAACCCTCGGCTCGAGAACCGCTCGAGCACGCGATGCGCCTCGGGCCCCACGTTGAAGATGGGATCGAGGACGGCGATGTCCTCCACGCCGCAGCGGCACAGCAGATCGATCTCCTCGGAGAGGCGATCCCCGTCGAAGGAGCGCCGCCGCAGGCGGGCCCCGGGCTCGCGGTGCTGGCAGAAGGCGCAGCGGAACGGACAGCCTCGCTGGGTCTCCCACCGAACGAAGCGCTGACCCGCGAGGGGGATGGTCTCGGTCAGCCAGGGGGAGGGCAGCTCGGCGAACTCGACGCTGGCCTGGGTGCAGGTGTCGATGTCTCCGGCCCAGCATGCTCCGGGCACACGGATCCGCTCGGGCGAGCGGACCAGCTCGCGGAGGACCTGCTCTCCGTAGCCCCGGACCAGCACGTCGGCCTCGGGGTACGCCTTGGCGATGCCCGGGCCGGCGTAGGAGATCTGGGGGCCGCCGAGGATGAGCCGGCCGCGAAACCCTCGCGCCCGGAGCAACGGCAGCAGCTGCACGATGATGTGCTCCGCCCAGACATAGGCTCCGATGCCGATGTCGACCGCGTCGGGGGGCAGCCCTCGTGCGTGGCCGAGGATCTCGTCGGCGAGGTCCTCGATCGCCACCGGCTGCGCGTTCACGGCCCGAACGATGCTGCGTGTATCCACCGAGGGCTCGAGCGCCAGCGATGCGAGCAGGGATGCGTGCCCCAGGGGCACCCGAGGGTCCTTGTCACGCGTCCAGTGGAGATCGATGAGGATGATTCGACGTTTCATGGGCAGCAGATGTCCAGCGAGCATGGGTCGGGAGCGGGGCGCACGGATCACGAGGCGCACCGACCTCGCCCCGAGGTCGGTGTCGATCGACTCGACGATGGCCGCGAAGCGGCGGGTCAGCTATTGCGGTAGGCGTCGGCGATCGCGACGGTGTCACGATTGGAGAGCGGCTGGTCCGCGGAGCCGAGGGCGGTGGCGAGCTCCTCGCGCGCCGCCGCGATGTACCGCTTGACGGTCGCGAGCGAGACCTCCATGGCGTCGGCCACCTCCTTCAGCTCGAGCTGCTCGACGTGGCGGAGCTCGAAGGCGATCTGGTGATCGAGGGGGAGGGTGCGCATCGCGTTGAGCAGCATGTTGCGGCGATCGAGCCGGGCACTCAGGCTCGTGCCGAGGTCGGCGATGGAGTGCAGCGTGCTGTCGAACTGCTGCGTGGGCCGACGCTTCTGGAGGCTCTGGAGCACCTTCATGCGGGCGATGCCCCACAGGTAGGCGCGCGGGTCGGCCACCTGGGAGAGGTTGGCGGAGAGGAAGACCTTGATCACCTCGTTGGCCTGGTCGTAGCAGTCCGGCTCGGGCAGCTTGTTGCGCAAGAACCGCTTCACTCGGGGGTAGAGATCGCGGACGAGGGTATCGAGGCTCTCGGTGGTCATGGTGCGTTGCGGGGTTCGAGGATGAGGTCGTGGGCAGGGCCCCAAACGGCTCACCGCGGCCTGGGGCAAAGCGACATGGCCTACGATTCCTTGTGAGCGGAGAGCAGGGAGCCGTCTACGGCGACCCCATGGGCTGGATTCCAGCCCATGAAGCTCCACCGCGGATGGGCCTGGCCCGGCTCGACCAGCATCCAGGCTCCCTTCCCATCGACCAGGACGGTGCTGGGGCGGGGGGCTTCGTCCCGAGCCTGGAGCGACGCAGACAGCGTGCAGGGCCCGACCGCCGGCCCGATGCGGAGCCCCAGCGCCTGCGCGCCCTCGGCAGAGCGCTGGACCACCGCCCACTGGCCGACCAGGGCCTCGGTCGCGCGGCGACAGTTTCGTGCGCCGGCCTCGTCGGCGGTCGACTCGAGCACGGACGGCACGGTTGCGCGGAGGTTGTCGACCGCGATCGCAGGCGGCGAGACGTTGGCCGACGGCACGCACATCTGCACCGCCGCGGTGGGGTCGGCCTCGCAGTGCTGCTCGATGCATGCCTCGGCCGCCGAGCGATCGGCGCAGGCCAGTCGACAGCGTGACGGGCACGGCAGCCCCGCTGCATCGGGTTCGATGTCTCGAGCAGGGGCCTCGCGCCCGCCCCGCACGACTCCCTTCCAGCGGATCCGGCCGGTCTCCGAGTCGAGCCGCCGGTAGTCCCCGGTGACGGTGTCCCCGGAGAAGTGCAGGTCGAAGCGGTAGCGCAGGCGACCACGCGCATCGGAGGACAGATCGAAGACCTCGCCGAGCCACACGCCGTCGGGGCCGGGGAGCAGCTCGGCGG
>JGI12210J13797_10018452_pt1 | contig 23331 bp, 18 predicted proteins | sample ElkSlonscriptome_3_FD_13797 | JGI IMG/M metagenome (IMG submission 13797)
CCACAGGTGAGGTGCCCGGCAGGAGGCGACCCCCAGCACAGGGGTGGTGGTGTCAGGTTTTCAGCTGTTCGCTGGCCCTCGACAGCTCCTCCTCCAGCATGCCCCGAAACATTGCCATTTTGTAGCCATTGTCGCGCAGTGGCACGGCTCCGTCCATCGCCGCCGATGCCGCCTCCGCAATTGTTGCGGCATTCAACTCTTTTCCCTTCAAGACCTTCTCCGCTGCCCTGCTGCGCCACGGTACCGGAGCCGCACCGGAGAGCACTACCGCCGCCTCCCTGATACTGCCGTTGTCTGCCGGCACCAGTAAAAGAGCCGCACCGGCCAGGGCGAAATCCCAGCTCCTTCTGGCCCTCACTTTGCGATAGGAAGTATAGGCACCCTGTGGCAGCGGCGGAACGATGACATGGGTGAGTATCTCCCCCTGTTCCAGAACCGTCTCCCTCGTGGCATCCTGACGCGGGGGAACATGCAGTTTCTCCACAGCCAGTGTTCTCTTGCCCTTCGGTCCGCTCACCCCTACTTTGGCATTGAGGGCGACAAAGACGGGAGCGGTGTCGGAGGGATGGGTAATAGCACAAATAGAGTCATGGCCCAGAATGGCATGAAACTGGTTCTCTCCCCCCAGGGCGTAACAGATATCGCCGCCCTTGCGTCTGCAGTGGAAATCGCCACGATAGTACCAACACCGCGGCTTCTGGCAAAGGTTGCCGCCGACGGTTCCCTGGTTGCGGAGTTGCGGACTGGCCACTTCTCCTGCCGCCTGGGACAAACCGGGGTACAATGAGGCCACTATCTCAGAATCGGATAGCTCTGTGATGGTGGTCAATGCGCCTATGTGCACGCCGCCGTTGCCGGTTTTTCGAATGCCTCTGAGTGTCTCTACAGCGCTTATACTAACCACCGTCCCGCTCTGTATGATCCGTTCACGCAGGCATCCCAACAGGTCGGTGCCACCGGCGTGTACGGTTGCGTCCCCCTTGCTCAAATGCGTTATTGCCTCGTCAAGGGAGGCTGGACGTATATAGGAAAATTTCGGCAACATTGCTTACCCCTCGTGCTGTGTGGAAAGTTGATGGATGATGTCCATAGGCATCACCGGCGCCCTGGTAAAACGAATGCCGGTAGCCATATACAGGGCATTTGCCAGAGCCGGAGCCGTCGGAATGGTGACCGGTTCACCCAGGCCCTTGGCGCCGGTATTATTGGCTTCGGGATCATCGATTTCTATGGGCAGACTGACCGTCTGCAGGGGCACATCCATTGCCGTCGGCAGTTTGTAATCGTGCCAGTTTTTGTTGCAGAGCTTCCCTGTCTGGCGGGAGTCGAGTTTTCTGAACTCGGTAAAGGCAAAACCGATACCCATAACAATGCCGCCGTAGACCTGACTGTCGTAGGTCGCCCTATTGAGAACCCTGCCGCTGTCATGCGCCCCGAGAAAACGTAATATTTTGACCTCGCCTGTACGCATATTGACTTCGATTTCGCAGAACTGGGCGGCGAATGGGTTGATCACCTTATCGTCGATATTGGGGCCTCGATAACCGACCCCAATGACCTCCCCGCGCTTCTGCAATCCCTTGATTTCAGCCACCTTGAGCTTTTCTCCTTTGCCGCGTATACTGATCCATTCTCCTTGGTAGACAAGATCTGTGACGTCTGCTTCCAACTCCTCAGCTGCCATTTTCAGCAACTCACGTTTGAGGGCGATGGCGGCACTGCGCACCGTCGGCGCCTCGGTGGGCACCGTTTTACTGCCACCGCTGGGAGTTGCGAACTGGGTGGTTGCCGTATCCGCATATTCTATCTGAATGACAGAGGGCTGAACCCCCAGCTCTTCGGCCGCCACCTGCGCCATGACCGTCTTGGTACCTGTACCGATGTCACTTGCGCCCATATTGAGGTTGATGGAGCCGTCACGATAAAGCTTGATAATCACAGTGGATGGCGGACCTCCGTCTCCGGCAATCCAGAGGCAGGAGCCGAGTCCGATCCCCCGCCTGGTATGGTTGTGGTTTTCATTGAACTCTCTGACCCGTTGCAGCGACTGTTTCCAGCCGAACTCCTCTGCTCCTTTTTCCAGGCACTGGCGCAGACCAGTCTTTGTGTACGGTTTTCCTCCCCTGGCCTGACTTGCCTCGGGTATGTTGCGCAGTCGAAACTCAAGGGGATCCATACCTATATTCACCGCCATCTCGTCGATCATCTGCTCGAGTGCCCAGGCACCCTGGGGGTGCCCTGGCGCCCGGAAGGGCCTGGCGGGTCCGGCATTGATGAGTACGTCTTTGCTTGAGGTGCTGACGTTATCGCAGAGGTAAAGATCACGTATCAACCAGTCGACCAGCTGCGCCCCTCCGGCAGGATAGGCCCCGCTGGGCCCTGTGCAGCCAAACTCGAGGGCGGTAATGGTGCCATCTTTTTTGACACCGGCCTTGAGCTGCATGCTGCTGGCCGGCCTGTTGCCGACACAGAGATAGGTCTCTTCCCTGCTCAACAGCATCTTTACCGGACGCGCGCTTATTTTAGCGAGCAGGACGCTGATAAGCGTATATTTTCCCGGCCAGAGCTTACTGCCGAAACCACCGCCCATATAGTGGTTGGCAACCCGAATCTTCGACAGCGGGATACCCAGGGCCTCGGCAATACGAGACTGCACTCCATAGACACCCTGGCTCGATTCCCAGACCGTAAGGCGATCGCGATCCCAGCTGGCTACGCAGCCGTGGAGCTCGAGAGGAGTGTGGAGCTCACAGGATGTGGTATAGTTCCGCTCAAAAACCATATGTGCGTCAGCGAAGCCACGGTTGGTATTGCCGCGGCTGTAGGTATCTTCACTTATCAGGTTATCTTCCCCACCCACTTTCGCCGCATCGTTCTGCAGTGCCTTTTCGTGGTCAACGACAAAGGGCAGAACCTCATATTCTACGGCTATCGACCGTATCGCATCGCTTGCCTGATACCAGCTATCGGCGGCGACTGCGGCTACCGCCTCACCTTCAAACCGGCAATGCGGATCGAACAGGGGAACCGTCTGATCATTGTACTTCCACTGTATACCGTTGGCCTCTTCTGAACTGCCGCTGAGAACCGCTCGTACCCCCTCCATCTTCTCTGCTTTTGCAGTGTCCACAGAGAGTACTCTGGCATGAGGGTGGGGACACCTGAGAATCGCCGCATAGAGCATACCCGGCAGGACTATGTCAGAGGGATACTGGGCAGTACCGCTTACCCTCTCATACCCGTCGACACGCGGTAGAGGTTTACCAACCACATCCGTCTTCTTCCACTGTTCGGGATCGGCATCAGCCCCTGGCGTTTCCGGAACCGGAAGACCTTCCCTGTAGTATATCGTATCGTTACCAGCCATGGATTACGTCCCCCGTTATTTTTTATGCCGTGAGGCCTTTTCCGCCGCCGCGAAGATATTCTGGTAGGCGCCGCAACGGCAAAGGTTTCCCGAACAGCCCTTCTGGATCTCCTCCGGCTCAGGCGACGGGGTTTTGCGGAGCATGCCCTCCACCGCCATTATCTGCCCCGACGTGCAGTAGCCGCACTGGAAGGCGTCTTCTTCGACAAAGGCAGACTGCACATCGCCCAGCTCCTCGCCTTTCATCAAGCCTTCAACCGTCGTTATTTCCGCATTTTCAGCCTCCACAGCCAGCGTCATGCATGAATATCTGGGTATATCGTCTATAAGCACCGTGCAGGCCCCGCATTCCCCCCGATCACACCCTATCTTTGTTCCGGCCAGGCCGATAATCTCTCGCAAGACATAGAGCAATGACCAGCGCGGTTCAACCAACAGATCATACTGACGGGAATTCACGCGGAGGAGAATCCTGGTCGCCGATGCATCAGACATGACTGATACCCCCTGCGCTGCCTGGAGATCTCGTAGGAGGGGTTGGGAAAGCAGCGTTGTCCCCACCACCCCAGCGCTCACACCGATAAATTGCATAAATCCCCTGCGGCTGTAGCCCGTGAATTCCTCTCTTTCTTCCCTGTCCGTGCTCATACTCCCTCCTAGGTAAAACTGTCTGCCACGGCCTCTATTCAGAGCTCCCGCGTGCTGTAAGCCTTCCAGCCAGTAAAAACCTCTGGCCGGAGCGTGCGTATGCATGAGAAATTATATTATTTTTATCTACTAACGTACAGAAATGAACTTCCTGTTCATGCACTGGACATGCTTATCTCACAGGACACCATCCCTGGGGGATTCGCTGCGTCCAGGTATCATCCCCACTTTTCATGATGATCCACCTGAAAGTGTTTGGTTCAGGACGTTCTCCATTGAATCGTACGGTCCCGCTCGGCTCTGCTATGCTGTTTCGAGTCGTCTTCTTCTGGCTCGCTTTTCCTGTTTTCCTGGATTTCGTGCTGCTCTTCTTCTGCAGGAGAGTGATCGACTGCGTGTTGCTCTTCGTCCCCGGCACTCTTACGCCGGTCCTCCTTCTCCAGCGTCTCTTGTCTGTTCTCTTCTTTCCGGATGGGCTTCTCCGGCTTCGGTGATGGGGCAAAAAGAGACTTGAACCACAACCACAGTCGCTCAAAAACACCTTTTTTCCGCCTTGATTCGACAATTTCCCGGCGCTTCACTTCCGTCGAAAGTATTTCCTCCGGAGTAAAATCTTTTCGGAAAAAATTCTCCGCAACCTCGACATCATGCCTTTTCAAAGGATCGCCGCCGAAGTTAATTGCGGCGACTTCAACCTCCTTGAATCCGAGGTTTTTGCAAGCCTGCAGCCGGCGGTAGCCAGCGATCAGCGTATTGTTCTCATCGATAACAAGGGGGTTGATCAACCCCACTTTTTCGATCGACTCCTCCAGGGACTTCAGGTTGCCTATATCTGCGCGAATTCGTTCCGACTCATCTACCTGTATCCGCTCAACGGCTATTTTCATAATTCCTCCGGAATAACTGAGTTTCTGCCACCTCGCCGTATTCTTTCGGCGTGCTGCTGTCTTTGAGGGGGGAGACAACTGGTTGCGCTCAACTCAAATGAACAGTTGTGGCTCTTTTCTCGTGCTGCAATTTTCGTGCAGCCAGTGTTTTTTTTCCAGCAATGGCGGTGCATGAATACTGACAGCATCCACCGGACATATTTTGATGCAGGCGCAGCAGTGTATACAGTTTTCAACATCAATGCTCACCGCATCCGTTATAGCGATAGCCCCCCCTGGGCACAAGGGTTGGCATGCGCCACAGAGAGTGCAGATCTCTTCGTCCACCTTCGGCGTAAACGGAATAGTAGGTGTTGCCGCCAGGTACGGGACGTTTCCAGGAAGGTGCAGGTGTTCCCGACGAGTGGGTTCACTTTGTATCAGCTGCGCTATTTTCATGCCAAACTCCCTGGCAATGACAAGGTCAGCTGCATCGGGACGGGCCTGGGCTATTGGGGAGTCCGTTGAGGAAAAGGAGTGTTCCCCTATAAAACTGCAGCCGGCAATTACCTCGAAGGACAGCCACTCCGCTATATCCCGCAGTTCAACCAGCGCATCCTCGAACTCACGGTTACCATAGACGACAACAACCACCGCCGGTGTCTTTTGTCCTCGGAAGCGTTTTAGGCGTTGGGCCGCCAGTGGCGCCACTCTTCCCGCGTAAACAGGAACGCCGATAACTGCAATATGATCCCCGGAAACCACCGTTTCATCCATACCCGGCGGATAGGTCAAATCATGAACCACCGCCGGGGCCTCTGCACTAAGAGATTGCGCTAATGCGCTGACCAGTTTTCTGGTTGTACCCGTTGGCGAGAATACTGCCGTGTGCACCTTCGTCGCTGTCATAGCTGTCCCTCAAGTAATAAACGTCCAGCCGCTAAAGGCGGCCAGTCTTCTCTTCTCGTTTCTGGGCTGCCCACACCCGGAGTGAAAGATCCTCTCGACTACGGGCTTTTCCACCAGGCCCAGATTACTCACCTATTATTTTAACTAAAACTCTTTTTTTTCTCCTCCCATCGAACTCTCCGTAAAAGATTCTCTCCCAGGTACCGAAATCGAGACGACCCTCCGTAACAGCCACAACTACTTCCCGGCCCATGATCTGTCTTTTCAAATGGGCATCCGCGTTGTCCTCATAGCCATTATGGTGATATTGCTCCACCGGAGCGTGTGGTGCCAGCTTTTCCAGCCAGACCTCGTAGTCATGATGCAGTCCCGACTCGTCATCATTAATGAACACCGAAGCGGTTATATGCATAGCGTTTACAAGAACCAATCCCTCGCGAATGCCGCTCTCCAAAAGGCAGTCTTCAATCGTTCCGGTAATATTTATAAAACCCCTTCTTGCGGGTAACTCAAACCATAACTCCTTTCGATAGCTTTTCATGGTGTCACTCTTGTGGTTATATTGTTTCTCGTCCCAGCCATTGTCCGTTTCGATAACTATGCGCGCCCACGCTCCAAACACTCACTGTCAACCTGAAGTTAAAATTTTTCCTCTCACCCTAAAACCCCATCAGAGCAATTTCCTCAGAAATCGCGCGCTCCTTTCCGCCTATCTGCAAAGGGTCGATGCCGTGTGCTCCCCAGGGAAGGAGTTATGGCACCCCGGGGAAAAACGCATCCCGTCTAAGCCAGAGGCGCAGAACCATAGGGTAAGGAGATGGTACTCTGCGTCTACACCAGCAGTGTATGTCAAAAACACAGATGACGTCAAACCCCAAAGGAGGATGTTGCCTGCCGTCATCGATTGCGAAAGGCACCAAGAGTTCGCCAGAAGCCTTTTTTTTTCGTTATCGTGCCGAGCAATCGCTATTTTGCTGAGACCACAACTCTTTCAGGAACAAACCAAATTAAAAAAAACGGTATGTGTCTAGTACAGACAGCTTCTATTGGTCATAATGTTTTGTCAAAAGCAGATCACGGCGTGTAACGCGAACTCTGTGGATTATATGACCCACCTTGGGATGGTATATTTGCTAGGGTGTAAGATATACTTGCCTCTACCAAACACAGAAGTGACGAAGATGAGCAGTACAATACCGGCTATCCCGAAGAAGGAAAATACACAGAGCCTGCTTTCATTACTCAATCGACCAAGCGCCACACTCATATTTTCCCACAAAAAACAGTTCAATCTTTTTAACACAGTGTAGACGACAATGCTTTGTCAGTTTTGGGAGAAAGACTCCAGGAACCAGTCCATCTCCCTGATATTATGAGATATCCCTGCGGCTCTTTCAGTCCAGCCCGGCAGATCAGGCAAAAACCCCTGCAATTGCTCCACCACAGGACGGACAGGTCGATTTCTTCGTCACCTTCACCCTGCCTACAGAAAAATATTCACGCTCAATGACAATCTCTCCACATCCAGGACAGGTGGTGTTGCGATTTTCCCCTGGAACATTTCCTACGTAGATGTATCTCAAACCCGCCTCTCCTCCTATCTTTTTAGCCACATCCAGGGTCTTCAAGGGCGTAGCTCCACCATCCGTAACTTTATAGTTTGGATGGAACCTGCTAATATGCCATGGGATACTTTTGTCGACATCAGCTATAAACCCGGCTATATCCCGTAGCTCTTCCATATCATCATTTTGCCCCGGCACCACCAGCGTCGTTACTTCCACCCAGATGTCAAGTTCACGCATTAGCCTGATCGTATCAAGCACCGGCTGCAGTCTGCCATTACAAGAATTGCGATAAAAGGAATCGCGGAATGATTTTAAATCAACATTGGCTGCATCAAGATAAGGCTGTATGGTTTTGACGGCCTCGGGTGTCATAAAACCATTGGTGACGAAGACATTATACAACCCGGCTTTGTGAGCCTCCAAGGCAGTATCGTAGGCATATTCAAAATAGATCGTTGGTTCCGTGTAGGTATAGGCGACGCTTTGACAATCGTCGCGCCGTGCGAATCTGACAATATCTTCTGGAGCAGCAGGTTTTCCACCAAGGTCACTGCCATCTGCAGATGTTTGTGATATCTGCCAGTTTTGGCAAAACCCACACTGAAAATTGCACCCCTTGGTGGCGATGGAGAAAGTCCTTGATCCCGGCAGGAAATGATAGAGGGGCTTCTTTTCGATGGGATCAACATGAGCGGCGATGGTTTCGCCATACACATGCGTATAGAGCCTACCGTTGCGGTTTTGCCGTACTCTACAGACGCCGAACTTGGAATCAGAAATTTTACAGTGATGGCCGCAGAGAAAACAGTGTACGCTCACTTTTTCCCCTTTCTTCACAGTCTCATAGAGCATCGCTTCCCGAATCATTTTCCATTCCCCTTCGTCTGAACTCAATCAGCCGGAGTTTACCGGCTAGAAGAGAGGCTACCGGTGAGACTCTATTGAAACGCCAAAGGCATGCGTTGCTTTTTCAATATGTAAACCATGCCGGCCGCCAGACTCCCATATTGTTTATTGGGCATTTTTTCAGAAGTTACACAAAAACATAACTCCGATCTCCCAAAACAAAACCCTCCGTACCATACAGCCCCACGAGTTACACCTGTCCGTTCAGAGAAAAGTCCTGTTAAAAACGACCAAAATGCTATTCACAGCCATGTAACCCAGCCCACACATCACACACAAGCAGCTGTATTCATAGGAAATAAATATGTCGCTCGCTGTGAGATATGTCCCTTTTTTTAGAGATTGTGTTGGTTACCTATACCAAAAACCACCTTTACCAGTAGATCCACGAATTTGTGAAATCCTGGAGTGCAGTCAAATATTGCACCACGTAAAAATATTTTTCAGTAGTGGATGAATTAATTATCTGTCGCCACACTTCCTCATTTTTCGTGAAAACCAGCATTTTTCATTCTGACTGTTTCCGTCCAATTCACGACAACAATCTCGTCATCCTATGAATGTAATGTGTCACCTATATCCTTTTGCTGGCTGTTACAGGGTATAACGATCAACCAATCGTACCTGCCACTCATCCTGGAAATGCTGCCGTTGAAAAATATTCCAGTGCAGATCTCTGTCGTTTTTTTCAGGATAGTCGAGTATAAAGTGGAGCCCCCGAGATTCTTTCCTGTGAAGAGCGGCCTCGATTATCATCATTGCCACAATACTGATATTTCGCAACTCTACCATATTGACCGTGAGATGGTAGTTCCTGTAATGTTCTTCGATTTCCCTGAGAATATCTTTCATCCGTTGTTTAGCCAACTGGAGGCGTTGAGTTTTCCTCACAATACCGACATAGTTCCACATTGTCCGTCTAATGAGGTCCCAGTTATGATGAATGAGTACTTCTTCCTCTAAATCTATCGCCTCCCCAGCACTCCAGTGGTCGATATCCGGCAGGGGTTGTTGTAAAATTCCATCTATATTGGCCTGACAATATTTGAAAGCCTTTTCCGCAAACACGACTGCTTCTAACAATGAATTGCTTGCAAGTCTATTCCCCCCATGTAAGCCTGTGTTTGCCGACTCCCCAAGGACCATCAGCCCTTCAACGCTGCTCTGTCCATGTTTATCAACCATGACACCGCCACACATATAATGCGCTGCTGGCACAACAGGAATAGGTTCTTTGGCCATATGTATCCCTAAATCCTGACAGCGAGCATATATCGTTGGAAACCTTTTTCGTAAAAATACTTCACTTTTTGAGCGTATATCGAGGTATACACAATCCAAACCGCGCTCTTTCATTTCCTTATCTATTGCACGTGCAACGGTATCCCTGGTCGCCAATTCTCCGCGATCATCATATTTCTGCATGAAGCGTTTACCCTGTCCATCCACCAACACTGCACCTTCCCCCCTGACCGCCTCTGAAATGAGAAAGTTTTTGGCCTGTGGATGATAGAGACAAGTAGGGTGAAACTGAACAAACTCCATATTGGCCATTCTGGCGCCAGCTCTAAAGGCCATTGCCATACCATCGCCTGTCGAAATATCAGGATTACTGGTATAGAGATACACCTTACCACAACCGCCAGTACACAGGACAGTATACCGAGCACGACAGGCGAAGACCTCCTGAGGGTTTTCTCTCAGTACGTATGCACCCACACACCGCCTATCCCCGCCACCCCCCTCATGAATCAGCAAATCGACAGCGGCATGATTATCAAGCACTTCGATATTCTCATGACCCTTCACGGCATCAAGCATGGCCCTCTCAATTTCTTTACCAGTGAGGTCATAGGCATGGGCCACTCGCCGGTGTGAATGCCCACCTTCTTTTCCCAAGTCGAGATCCATGCCCGATGCTTTATGGACAAAACGCACCCCTAAACGCATAAGATCTCTTATCCTTTCACCTCCATCGGCCACAACCATCTTCACTATTTCCCTGTCGCACAATCCGGCACCCGAACGTAACGTATCCTCAATATGAAACTCATGGCGGTCCTCTTTTGCAATCACCGCGGCTATACCACCCTGAGCCAGGTTGGTGGCAGAATCTATTCTCTGTTTTTTGGTCATCACCGTCACCCTGCCTAACTCTGCAGCACGCAAAGCAAAAGAAAGCCCGGCAATACCAGACCCTAATACCAGAAAATCCGTATCCATACACACTCCCTATGTTTCACGTGAAACAAATCACTCCTCAATTCCCCTCCGTTAAACCGAAATACGGTAAAACCGCAAGTGTTATTTCGATGGTAGATCAAGTGAGCAGGTAAAAAAGGCCGATATTGATCTAAACTGGTTTTTTCATTGTTTGTCGGCCCTCGATATATTAAGACAACTATACTATAAGGAGGTAGAGACATGACAGCTGAGCGCAGAGCTAAAGTTATTGCCGTAGCGAACCAGAAAGGCGGTGTTGGTAAAACAACTTCATCCGTTAATTTGGCGGCGGCCGTAGCTACCAAAAACAAAAAGGTACTTATTGTCGACTCAGACCCCCAGGGCAATGCTTCAAGCGGTGTCGGCTTGAACATCAAAAACAGAAAAAAACATCTGTATCATGTGTACACTGGTGAAACATCAGTCACGGATGTCCTGGTGAAAACCCAAGTCAAAAATCTTTCGGTTCTCCCCGCCAGTATAGACCTTGTTGCCACAGAGATAGAGTTGGTATCCTCCCAGAGTCGAGAGCGGGTGCTCAAGGAGCTATTGCAAGATGTTTGCCCATCGTTTGACTATATTTTCATAGATTGCCCACCTTCGTTGGGTCTCTTGACGGTTAATGCCCTTACAGCCTCTGATTCAGTGCTCATTCCACTGCAGTGTGAATATTTTGCTATGGAAGGACTGGCGCAACTGGTGTCGACTATTCGCTCTGTTAAAAAGAGCTTTAACAAGGACCTTTACATAGAGGGTCTATTGCTTACCATGTATGACAAAAGAAACAGGCTGACCTACCAGGTAGCCGACAAAATAAAAGAACACTTTAATGATAAGGTTTTTAAAACGGTTATTCCCAGAAATGTACGTTTGAGCGAATGCCCCAGTCATGGTCAAACCATAAGCGAGTATGACAGTCACTCTTCGGGGGCGAAAGCATACAACAGCCTTGCCAATGAATTCTTACGACTACAAAGGAACTAATTGTGACCAAAAACAAAGGACTCGGTCAGGGAGTCGGCGTTCTCTTCTCCAGCGAAAATGAGGATGAACTGTATTTTGAGTGTAATGTAGACAACATTGTCGCCAACAAACACCAACCTCGTCGCTACTTTGATGAAGGGGATCTCCAGGAACTCGCTGACTCTATAAAAGAGCACGGTGTACTCCAACCACTTGTTGTCAGGCGTGCTGACGCAGAAGAAGGTAGGTTCGAACTCATTGCAGGTGAGCGTCGCTTTCGCGCAACAAAACTTCTCGGGCTTGCGACGGTCCCGGTGATTGTCAGAGATGTTGAGGATGAAAACACCCTTCTCGAGCTCGCCCTCATCGAAAACATCCAACGCACCGACCTCAATCCTATAGAAGAGGCGGAAGCGTATCAAAGCCTTATCAGCAAATTCCAGTATACGCAGGAGCAGGCCTCAACCAAGCTTGGGAAAAGTCGATCATCAATATCTAACATACTAAGATTACTTAACCTTCCTGAGTTTGTCAAGCAGGACCTCATCAAGGGTACTCTCTCAGAAGGTCATGCACGACCACTGTTGCGTATTGCCGATGACAAGAGTGCTATCAAGGACATTCGAGATCAAGTGGTCAACAAAAAACTCTCCGTTAGACAAACGGAATTGCTTGTGCGCAGGTTTCTGAATAAACCTTCTACTTCGGTCTCACAGAAACGTGAGCAGAAAAGCCAGATACCGTCGTCCTATTGTAGTTCACTGGTTAACCAACTAAGCAACAAGCTTTCTTCGAAGGTAACTATATTACAGAATGGGTCTCGGGGTAAAATCGAAATAGAATACTACTCACTTGACGATCTCGAGCGAGTTATTGGCCTAGTCGTCAACGACTAAATATCATAAACCTCTACGATAGTTCTCCTTATGTTATACATGAAAACAGCTTCCACTCTTGCCATTCTCTTTCTCTCCATCATCTTCTCGGTAACTGTGGCCGCAGCAGAGATGTTAAGCGTTAATGTAGATACGGTAAATCTACGATCGGGACCAGGAACCAACTACTCTGTGAAGTGGGAATATGGCAAAGGCTTTCCCTTACAGGTGCTCGAGAAAAAGGGCGATTGGGTGAAAGTTCAGGATTTCGAAGATGACACTGGCTGGATATACAAACCTCTTTTATCCGATAAAGGCCATATGATCGTCAAGATGTTTAAGAACAAAAACAAGAAGATAAATATTCGCAGTGGTCCAGGGACCAGCAATAGGATCGTCGGCAAGGCGTATTACGGTGTCGTCTTCGAGACCATCGAGCAGAGCGATGGTTGGGCAAAGGTGAAGCATGAGACCGGTCTTGTCGGTTGGATCAAGCGAACTCTTATATGGGGCTTTTAAGGGTAAATTGGCGGAGAGAGAGGGATTCGAACCCTCGGTGGAGTATAACCCCCACACTCGCTTAGCAGGCGAGCACCATCAGCCGACTCGGTCATCTCTCCGTTGATGATGTGTGGCGGAGGGAGTAGGATTCGAACCCACGGTACTTTCGTACAACGGTTTTCAAGACCGCCGCCTTAAACCACTCGGCCATCCCTCCGGTTTTGAGACAGGGATTTCTTAACACCTCTGGATCAGATTGTCAACAAGGGCAAGCGGACACACCATCTTTTTCTCTTCCATTATACATTTTTGTAACATATTGTGGATAATATTCCGGAATATGTTATGGTGCGCACAAGCTACAGTGGGGCTGCTGCAAGGCACGCGTTCGTTTTCACTCTATTTCCTGAAACTTTTCGTGTGCTGGAATGAAAATTTCGGCCGGTTCTCCGGCTGAGTGAGCGCATCCACTACAGTTTCGGCGGTGGTCATGCTGGTGGAACACACTGTCAATGACTTGTCAGAACCAAGAATCATTAAAGATGGACGGTAATGAAACGCAAATCAGCTATAGAAGTAGAACTCCAGGATCTTTCCTGTCTTTACAATATAACCAGAGAACTCGCGTCTTCCGGAGATATTTCCGAGTGTCTTGAAAAATCAATGGAAATACTCTCTTCCCATAAGGATATGGAAAACGGTACCGTTACCATCGTCAATCCGGTTACCGGAAAACTTGAAATTGAGGTGGCATACGGCATAACTGCAGAGGGTCGGAAGAGGGGCAAATACAAAATAGGCGAAGGTATCACCGGCAGGGTCGTGGCTACGGGTGAACCTATTATTGTTCCTCACATAGCTGAAGAGCCCCTTTTTCTTAATCGTACTCGTTCCAGGGGAGACATAAAGAATCAAAACCGTTCCTTCCTCTGTGTACCGGTTAAAGACGGAAAACAGGTTATAGGTGCTCTTTCAGTTGATAGAATCTATGAATCGGGTCTCGATGATCAGGCACACAAAGATCTGCAGTTCCTTACCGTTTTGAGCGGATTGATAGCCCAGACTACCAGGCGAATACAAATCGTCAACCGAGAGAAAGAAAAGCTCCGCATTGAAAACCTTAAACTCAAAAGAGAACTCTCAGAAAAAAACAAAATTAACGAAATTATAGGCAATTCCAGTCGAATGCAGGATGTTTACGAAATGGTGCACAGGGTTGTCGATTCGAATGCAACCGTTCTCCTCCGTGGGGAATCGGGCACTGGAAAAACACTCGTGGCCAAGGCTCTGCATTATAACAGCAAACGCAGGGAAAAACCTTTCATCGTTGTTAATTGCTCGGCCTTGCCCGAAACCCTCCTGGAAAGTGAGCTTTTTGGCCATGAAAAAGGTGCTTTTACGGGAGCGACCGAGCGAAAAACAGGACGATTCGAACAGGCAGAAGGAGGAACGCTTTTTTTGGATGAGATTGGCGAAATCAGCCATTCGGTCCAGGTCAAACTCTTAAATGTAGTACAGGAACGCTCTTTTCAAAGATTAGGCTCCTCACAGTCAATAGACTGTGACGTTCGCCTTGTGGCCGCTACCAACCGAGATCTTGAAAAAGCGGTGGCTGCAAAAAATTTTCGTGAAGATCTCTATTACAGACTTAATGTTTTTCCTGTATTTATGCCGCCTCTCAGAGAAAGGAGAACGGATATTCTCCTGCTGGCAGAATTTTTCCTTGCAAAATATACTAAGGAAAACACTAAAACTATCAGGAGAATATCTACCTCAGCAATCGACATGCTTATCCAATATCATTGGCCTGGGAACGTCCGCGAACTGCAGAATTGCATAGAACGGGCGGTACTTATCTGCGACGACGATTCTATAAAAGGCATTCATCTGCCACCTACTCTGCAGATATCCGATGAAAATTCATCAGATAAGCCTCTATCCCTCACATCGGCAGTGGAAAGATTCGAAAAAGATCTTATAATAGACGGACTGAAGAAGAATAACGGCAATCAGACGAAGACGGCAAAATATCTAGATACCAGTCTTCGCATTATCAACTACAAGATCCATCAGTACTCCATAGATCCCAAAAAGTATAAGGTATAGATGAAAATCCTCCTCCATACCTGCTGTGGGCCCTGCCTTACTTACCCGGTAGATTTTCTCCACACATCAGGCGATTGGGATATTACAGCTTTTTTCTATAATCCCAATATTCATCCCTATCAGGAGTTTAAACGCAGAATTGAAACACTTGTGTCTTTCTGTGAGCATACAGGTATTAGACTTATCGCTGACAAAGAATACGGCCTCCAGGAATTTATGCGACGGGTCGTCTTTCATGAACAAAAACGATGCAGCATCTGTTATTCGTTGCGGCTACGCTCTACCGTTGCCTATGCCAAGGCCAACGATTTCTCCTCTTTTTCAACCACCCTTCTCTACAGCCGCTATCAACGGCATGACACCATAAAGCAACTCTGTTATGCTCTGGCCGAAGAATTTGACATTCCTTTTGTGTATCATGACTTTCGAGCGGGATGGCAGCAGGGTATTGACCTGTCGATTGCCAGTGGTATGTATCGGCAGCCCTATTGCGGCTGCATATATAGTGAACAGGAAAGATATGACAACCGTTTAAAAAAACGACTCCGCAAAACGAAAAACCCCCTCATAATACAGGAATCCCATGGTAAACATCATAGTTCTGGCAACAACGAACACACATAAAGTTAAAGAATTTCGAAAACTCATGGGTGATTTTCAGGTTGAAATTCGATCCCTGGCCGATTTTGGACCTCTTCCCCCGGTCATCGAAGACGGTGAAACCTTTGATGAAAATGCCTATAAAAAGGCATATCATACGGCTAAGGTTCTTGGTCTGCCGGCGATTGCAGACGATTCAGGGCTTGTTGTTGAAGTTCTGGGCGGACAGCCGGGAGTACATTCTGCCCGGTACGCCGGTTCTTCGGCAGGTGACGACGACAATGTAGATAAACTTCTCGAGGAGATGGACGGCTTCAACAATCGTACCGCTTATTTCCAATGCACCGTGTCAATAGCCGTTCCTTCCGGACCTGCCTTGACCTATGAAGCGAAATGTCCAGGAACAATAACCTCCGAGCGTAGAGGGGAGGGAGGTTTTGGCTACGATCCTGTTTTTTATCATGAGGGTCTTGGCAAAACTTTTGCCCAGGCAACCATGGAAGAAAAAAACACCGTCAGCCACCGCGGACGTGTTATGCAGGAGATAGCCAGTGAGTCAGAAAAGATACTGGAATGGTTGAAACTTCGGTTGGAGGAGGAGAAACCCGAAAAGCCCGATCATAACCAGTTTCTTGATAACGACTGGTCGAGTCAGTAGTTATTCGCTTTTCAACTCGCGGGCGAGAAGATCGTCGACGGCTGCTGTGCAATTTTTATTCTCGTAGATAATTTTATAAACCTGCTCAAGTATAGGCATCTCTATATCATAGCTTTTTGCCAGGCTATATGCCGATAATGTAGTTTTTACTCCTTCCGCCACCATAGACATTTCAGAGAGAATCTGATCTATTTTTTGGCCGCTGCCGAGCTTTAGCCCCACCCCTCTATTGCGGCTCAGATCGCCTGTACAGGTAAGTATGAGGTCCCCCATTCCACTTAAACCGGAGAAAGTAGCGGCATCAGCTCCCACATGCAGCCCCAGTCGGGTAATTTCCGCTAACCCTCTGGTTATCAATGCAGCTCGTGTGTTGTGCCCATAGCCAATACCATCACAAATACCGGCGGCTATGGCTATTATGTTTTTAAAAGCACCACTTATCTCAAGCCCTATTACATCACTGCTGGCGTAGACTCGAAAAGAAGAAGTACCGAAAATATTTTGCAGTTTCCTAACTTTGTCCGTATTTTTGCAGCCTATAGTGACAGCAGTGGGTACATATTCAGCCACTTCTCTGGCAAAAGATGGGCCCGAGAGCACGGCAAAGTGAAGGTTGTTTGTTCCTTGTCGTTCCCGTAACGCAGACTCCTCTTCCATTACCTGTGTCATGGTGAGCAGGCTGTCGTTTTCTATACCCTTTGCTGCAGAAACAATGGTCGTTCCCGCGGATACAGAATTGATAACACGTCTGAAAACCGAACGGTAAAACTGTGAAGGTACAGCCATGCACACAACTTCACATCCTTCGACACTGGTCTGCAGGTCAGCCAGTGGTGCAAGGGATTTATCAAAGGCTATTCCGGGGAGATATCGGCTGTTTTCTCTTTCATTTTTTAGCGCCTCGACATGCTGAAAACTATGAGCCCAGAGATGAACCCTATACCCTTTTCTGCTGAGAAGAACCGCAATAGCCGTTCCCCACGAGCCAGCTCCAAGTACGGCAATTTTAGTGCTCGTCAAGTTCTTCTTCCTCGTCAACAAAGGCAACAGTATCCATTGCCACTACCTTTTCATTTTCCTCGAGGTTAATAAGTTTCACGCCCTGTGTAGTTCGACCGATAAGGCGTAGATTACTCAGATTCATACGAATCATTTTACCTGAATCGGCAATAAGAATGACCTCATCGTTATCGTTCACCTGGAGGGCTCCAATTATATCTCCGTTGCGCTCACTCTGCTTGATGGCGAAAACGCCTTTGCCACCGCGTCTTTGCAGACGATATTCGCTCACCGGTGTTCTCTTTCCATACCCTTTCTCGGTAACCGTCAGAATAGAATCACCGGCAGAGGGAACTATTGCACCGACAATTTCATCATCTTTTTGTAGCCGTATACCACGAACTCCTGCAGCAATTCTTCCCATGACACGGACATCGTTTTCGTTAAAATGGATGCACATACCATTTTTGGATATAAGGAAAATGGAATCATTACCGCTAAGCACGCTGGCGGATATTATTTCGTCTCCGTCATTGATAGTAAGCGCTCGTTTCCCTTTGCGCAGAGGGCGGCTGAATTCGCTTAGCAACGTTTTTTTGACGCGACCGTAACGGGTTACCATCATTATGGTTTTCGTTTCATCTATATCACCAAAGGTGGGTATTGGTAAAATGGCGGCCACTTTTTCTCCTTCTGCGAGTTCAAGAAGATTGACAATGGCTTTGCCCCTTGCGGTCCTGCCTGCTTGAGGAAGCTGGTAGACTTTTCTCCAAAATATTTTTCCTAAATTAGTAAAGAAAAGAAATGTATCCAGGGTTGAGGCTACATAGAGATTGGATACAAAATCCTCTTCTATATTATTGACACCCCGTATACCTTTGCCGCCTCTTCGTTGCGCTCGATACAGGCTTATGGGGTTGCGCTTTATATAACCAGTGTGGGTGACTGTAACTGCCATCTCCTCAGGAGCTATGAGATCTTCGGGCAGTATTTCATCGACGGCGTCTATAATTTCAGTACGTCTCTCGTCGCCGTAGGTGTCTCTAATGGTAGTGAATTCATCCTTGATGACTTCCATAACCTTGTGCTCATTATCGAGAATATCCCTGAGTCGTTCTATCTCCTTAATAATATTTTCATAATCTTCAGCAATTTTATCACGCTCCAGACCTGTGAGTCTCTGCAGACGCATGTCGAGTATGCTCTGTGCCTGGACATCGGTGAGTTCAAAACGGTCTATCAGTTCGGCTTTGGCTATGGCAGGATTTTTCGCGGCCCGTATAAGAGCAACGACCTCATCGAGATTATTTATGGCTATATTGAGACCTTCGAGGAGGTGAGCCTTTTCCTCAGCCTTGTTGAGTTCAAAAGCGGTGCGGCGATAGACGACTGTTTTTCTGTGGAGGATGAAATATTCAAGAATCTGTTTTATGTTGAGTATTTCCGGTTTGTTATTTACTATGGCTAAGAAAATAATGCCAAATGATCTCTGTAGAGGAGTCATTTTATAGAGCTGATTGATGACAACCTCGGCTATCTCATCGCGTTTGAGATCTAAAACGATGCGTGTTCCCTGGCGATCTGATTCGTCGCGTATCTCCGAGATAGATAGCAGCTTTTTATCCTTGACCAGCTGGGCAATTTTTTCGACGAGGAGGGCTTTGTTCTGCTGGTAGGGAATTTCTGTTATGACGATTGATTCACGGTTTGTATCTTTTGCCTTCTCAATATGATTTTTGGAACGCATGGTTATAATTCCGCGTCCAGTTTCATATGCTTCACGTATTCCAGCTCGACCACATATAATTGCGCCTGTTGGAAAATCAGGGCCGGAAATAATAGAGATGAGTTCGTGAACCGTTATATTGGCATCCTCTATCATGGCTATCAAACCGTTGATAACCTCGGTTATATTATGAGGAGGGATATTGGTGGCCATGCCGACGGCTATACCTGAAGATCCGTTTATTAACAGCGTCGGTATTTTACTGGGCATCACCGAAGGCTCGGTGAGCGAATTGTCGTAATTGGAAACAAAATCAACGGTTTCTTTGTCGAGATCATCGACAATTTCACGATCAATTCTGGTCATTCTCGCTTCGGTATAGCGCATAGCCGCAGGAGAATCTCCATCGAGTGAACCAAAGTTACCCTGGCCATCGACAAGAGGATAGCGCATTGAGAAATCCTGGGCCATCCGAACGATGGTATCATAGGCGGCCGTATCTCCGTGTGGATGGTATTTACCTATGACATCACCGACTATGCGAGCAGATTTTACATAGGGTCTGTTATAAGAAACGCCTAATTCCCGCATTGCAAAGAGTGCCCGTCGATGTACTGGCTTCAATCCATCGCGGACGTCGGGCAGGGCCCTGCCTATGATGACGCTCATGGCGTAATCAAGGTAGGATTTTTTAAGTTCCTTTTCTATGGATATACCGGATCGCTTTTCTTTTTGTTTTTCTATATCGTTTGTCATGAATGAGTGGGATAAATAGATTAAGGTGATTAAATATCGAGATCAGTTACTTCAAGCGCGTGATTCTGTATAAATTCTCTCCGCGGTTCGACTTTATCACCCATGAGGGTAGTGAACATATCATCTGCTTTTTCAGCATCTTCTATTCTAACCTGTATGAGCGATCGATTTTCCGGGTTCATGGTGGTTTGCCATAATTGCTCCGGATTCATCTCACCCAAACCTTTATAGCGCTGGAGATGGCTTCCTTTGAATGATTCAGTCCTGACGGTTTCAACCATTTTTTTCCAGCTTTCGCAGAGTATTTCTCTCTCCTCGCCGCCTTTGGAAGATATTCGCAGAATAAACGAAGAGCGAAGGTACTTTTCAATATGTCTGAAAAGTTCAAGAGCAGTTCGGTACTCACGTATCAACGGTATCTCGGGTCCGAGAGTCATCATCTCCTGAACCTTGCCGCGAACGGCGACATCGACGTCGTAGCAGTCAGGACGCCAGCGGCAGGGCCGTATATTGCCAATTATCAGTTTCTCTCCATCAAGATCCTCGACCAGTTTCTCGACAAACTCCTTGTCGCCGAACTGATCGGCCGATTTGACATTATGGGAGAGGAGAAAGAACAGCATTTCCTCCCATATGCTCATTCTGTCGAGATAGTTGACTATTCGTTCATAGGTAGCAATCTTCTCCAATAACGAGACCATACCCTCGCCCTCGATGAATTCATCTTCATCACGGAGACCTATGCTCATTCTTTTACTGGCCTCGTTGAAGAGATAGGTGTTGAGGTCACCTTCCTCGAGGAAGTATTTTTCCTGCTTTCCACGACCGAGACGATAGAGCGGCGGCTGCCCTATGTAGATAAAGCCATGCTGGAGAACTGGCAGCATTTGTCTATAAAAAAATGTCAGCAACAGGGTACGTATATGGGCTCCATCAACATCGGCATCTGTCATTATGATTATCTTGTGATACCGCAGTTTTTCGACATCAAATTCATCTTTTCCTATACCGCAACCAAGGGCGCCAATAAGCTGCTTTATCTCTTCGCTGCCGAGAATTTTGTCGAATCTCGCCTTCTCTACGTTCATTATCTTACCGCGCAGCGGTAGTATGGCCTGGGTTTTTCTATCCCGTCCCTGTTTGGCCGAACCTCCGGCTGAATCACCCTCGACTATGAATATTTCACGCTTTGCCGGATCTTTTTCCTGGCACTCTGCCAGTTTTCCTGCCATCAACAAACTGGTAGATCCCTTCTTTCTGCTCAGATCCCTGGCTCTTTTCGCCGCTTCCCGGGCCCGGGCTGCTTCAACAACCTTGGTGAGAATCCTTTTGGCAACATTTGGATTCTGTTCGAGAAAGAGTGTCAGTTTGTCTGTACAGATGGAGTCGACTATCCATTTCACCTCGGAGTTACCGAGTTTGGTTTTGGTCTGTCCTTCGAACTGAGGGTTGGGAACATGCACGGAAATAATGCAGGTTAGCCCCTCGCGCACATCGTCACCGCCCATCTTCTCACGCAGATTTTTCGGGATTATATCATCGCTGGCGTAACGGTTAATGCACTTAGTCAATGCCGAACGGAACCCTGCAACATGGCTGCCACCCTCCCTTGTGTTTATATTGTTAACAAAAGAAAAAAGTCTCTCCGAATAACCATCGAAATACTGCAATGATATTTCGACGACGACATCGTCTTTGGTTCCGGCTATATAAATGGGCTCGGGAGTAAGCGGAGTCCGTTTGCGATTGAGATATTCGACGTAGGAATTAATTCCTCCCTCGGCATGGAATTTATCTTCTGCTCCGGTCCGTTCATCCTTGAGATATATACGTATATTGCGGTTAAGAAAAGCAAGTTCCCGCAAACGGTTACGAACTATGTCATAGTCATAAACTGTACTTTCACTGAATATTTCAGGATCTGGTTTAAAGTGGATAAGAGTCCCTGTTTTCTCACTCTTCCCGAGAACTTCAACATCTCCCTTCTTCTGACCAAAAGCGTATTTCTGCATGTATATGGTGCCGTTACGCCGTATTTTAGCATAGGCTTCCACCGACAGCGCGTTGACAACCGACACGCCAACACCATGCAATCCACCGGATACCTTGTAGGTTGAATGATCAAACTTACCGCCAGCATGCAAGGTGGTCATAACCAGTTCGAGAGCAGATATCTTCTCGGTAGGGTGCGGCTCCACGGGAATACCGCGGCCATCGTCCTCGACTGAAACGGAGTCATCCTCATGGATGGTTACCCGTATTCTCTTGCAGTATCCGGCCAGAGCTTCGTCTATGGAGTTGTCGACAACTTCCCATATGAGGTGGTGCAGTCCCTCCATGGCAGTGTTACCGATGTACATCGACGGTCTTTTGCGTACCGCTTCCAGACCATCGAGGACTTTGATATTTTCTGCACTATATTTCGAGTTTTCTTCTATCACTGTAGTTTTTTCCTTAAGTGGCCAGGTTGTAAAGACAATATTTTCTCTTAGAGCTGCATGGGCATGATGATGCTGAGAAACCCCTTGTCATTGTCAGATTTCATAAGACAGGGGCTGTTATTGGAGTTTATGAAGGCTTTTACGGTATCGCACTCCATCACCTGCAGCGTTTCTATAAAATATCTGCAGTTGAAACCGAGAACCAGTGGCTGTCCCGAGTAGTTGACGTTCTGTTCATCCTTGGCGTTTCCGAGATCGGCATTCTGCGAGGAGAGTATCATGACGCCGTTTTCTATTTTCAGTTGGATGGTATGAAATATGTCCTCGGTGAAAAGATTTATCCTCTTTAACGATTCTAAAAAAGGTATTCTACTTATCTCCATACAGTTGTCGAGTTGGACGGCATCAACGATGGCACGGTATTGAGGAAATTCTCCCTGTTTGAGCCGTACGATCATTACAGCTTCACCATCGCGGACTACCATCTGCTTTTTTTCAAATGAAATTTCGACGCTGTCTCTGCTTTCGCAGAATTTTTTAAGCTCTTGAATGCCTTTCTTCGGTATAAGCGTTAGAGGATTGAGTTTGAGTGGATCGACATCGGCGGCGACATCTTTCTCCATGATAGACAGGCGATGACCATCCGAAGAAATCATACGAAGATAGGACTGTCCTTCCCTTTTTTCCTTTTCAAAGAGCACAGTGGTGAGAGAGTAGATGTTTTCCTGTTCACTGGCGATAGAGAATATGACCTTATCTATGAGATCGAGGAAAATGTGGGATTCAAAAGAAATAAAGCTTTCTGTTTCGTATTCTGGAAATTCGGGATATTCGTCTGCGGCTATTCCAGCCAGGTTGTAGGTGCTTAATCCAGCCTTGATAACCGCCCAACTGTTCTCCGTCTCTTCCAGGGTTATTTCCGTGGAGCCCGATTCTCGTACTATCTCGAAAATTTTCTTTGAAGGCAGAGTGATTTTGCCTGTTTCCTTTATTTCGGCAGGAACAAAAAGACGAAGTCCAACCTCCAAATCTGTGCCGGTCAGAATTATACCGTCGGTGGTCGTTTCGATAAGAACATTGGCAAGAATGGCCAGCGTACCCTTTTTATTCGTTATATTTTGTAGACTATTTACCCCGTCAAGCAACTCGTTTTTTGAAACAGTGCAGTTAAGTCCCATAGCTGTCCTTTCTCTTCTGTATAAGTAGTATTCTTTTTATT
>JGI12210J13797_10757345_pt1 | contig 23328 bp, 22 predicted proteins | sample ElkSlonscriptome_3_FD_13797 | JGI IMG/M metagenome (IMG submission 13797)
GGGAGAGGGATTCGAACCCCCGCTGACGGAGTCAGAGTCCGTAGTCCTACCACTAGACGATCCCCCAAAACTGGATCGTTTAACTGTCTCGCCAACGAGGGTCCTTAAGTTCGCGAGTGGATTGTCGGTGCTGGCAAGGCTTTGGGGCGGTCAAGAAGCGGAGTGTACTTCAGTACATGAGCATTCTTGACCGACCCGAAACGCGGCCAGCGGCGACAAAGACGCCGCCAAATCAGCGCTTGGAGTACTGAGTCGCCTTGCGCGCCTTATGCAAACCAATCTTCTTGCGCTCGACGGCGCGGGCGTCGCGAGTCACGAATCCTGCGCGGCGCAGTGACGCGCGCAGCGTCTCGTCGTATTCCATTAAGGCCCGTGCGAGCCCCAGTCGAATCGCGCCGGCCTGACCGGTGGTCCCGCCGCCGGTCACGGTAACGTTGACGTCGAATTTGTCGGCTAGCTCGACCAACTCAAGCGGCTGACGAACGATCATCTGCGCGGTCTTGCGGCCGAAAAACTCGTCCAGCGGCTTGCGATTGACCGTGATTGCACCGCCTCCACGCCGCATGAAGACTCTTGCGCTGGAGGTCTTGCGGCGTCCGGTTCCGTAAAACTGTTCAGTTGCCATGATCTGCTTTTCCTAAGTTCAGAGGTCCAGCGCCTGCGGCTGCTGGGCGGCATGCGGGTGTTCGCTGCCTGCATAAATCTTGAGTTTGCGCAACATGTCGCGACCCAGAGGTCCTTTGGGCATCATGCCTTTCACGGCCAGCTGAATCACACGCTCGGGCTTGCGAGCCAGGAGCTTTTCCAGGCTAATCGACTTCAGGTTGCCGATATAACCGGTGTGGTGGTGATACATCTTGTCGCTCATTTTCTTGCCCGTGGCCTGGATCTTTTCGGCATTGATAACAACGATGTAATCGCCGGTATCCATATGGGGCGTATATTCCGGCTTGTGCTTGCCGCGCAAACGGCGGGCAATTTCTGTCGCCAGGCGACCCAGCGTTTTGCCGTCGGCATCGACTAGATGCCATTGACGCCGAATGTCCTGCGGTCGGGCGCTAAAAGTTTTCATCAAACAAGTCTCGCTTAGGTGTGTTTGCTGCGCGAAAGAGCGGGAATTCTACAGGAAGAATTCGGGCCGCGCAACGCCCGTTCACTTGTTCTCAGGGGAGTTCGGTAGCCGGAGCCGTTCGACCACCTGCCCCTTCAATAAATGAGCTTCGAAAATCTCGTCCAGATCGTCTTCGTCGACAAAGGTATACCAGACACCCTCGGGGTAGACCACCAGACACGGCCCCTCCTCGCAGCGGTCCAGACAGCCCGCGCTGTTGATTCGTACGCGATCCGGCCCCTGATTGAGGCCGAGCGACTTGACGCGAGACTTGAAATGAGCGCGCAGGCGATCACTGTCGCAGTAACCGCACGAGGGCCGTTCTGCTCCCTCAGGGCGCTGATTGGTGCAGAAAAAATAGTGCTGACGGTAGTATCCCACGCTAGAAGGCCACGCTCACTCGCCGAAGTTATAGACCAAATTCATGGTCGTCAAAGTGTCGGTCTTTTCTCTCCCAGGATCCACATCGGTGTTGTGGCGGACGGAAACGCCGGCCTTCAGCGCAAGGCGCGTGTTGATGGCTACCGTCAGACCCAGGATGTTTTCAGCAAACGTATTGTCAGCGCCGGCCTCAATCAGCAGACGATTGGTCAGCTCCGTGCTTTCCGAAATTACCCACGTGTAATCGGCGAGTCCACGAAGGATGGCCTCGTTTTCCGTTTCGTTGGTGTCTCGACGCTCTGCGACGCGAAATCCAGGGCCTGCCTCGACGCTCAGTTGATGTCGCTCGCTGTCGATCAGGCGATGTCCCGCGCCAAGTGACAGCGTGCCCTGATAGCTGAACGCCGAGAATCGGTCCCGATCGTAGCGAAGGGCGCCATAGAAATAGCTTCGATCGTTGAAGCTGTAGTTTGTGCGATTGGCAGCCACGAAGCGATTGGAATTGGTGGTTCCATCGTCACGACCGTAGACAAAGGTCGCCGTCGATTCATTGAGCCAGGGCCCCTCTTCCCAGGTCAGGTTGAGCGCGCTGTTAAAGGTTTCGGTCTCACTGTTTCCCGTCGAGAACAGCAGCCCGAGTTCCCCACTGCCGGTCACGTCGGCCGCCACTGGCAAAGCCAATCCGATCCAGCAGAGCGCGAAAACAAAAGACTTAAATTTCATAACATGCAGACCTGCCACAATTCGTAGGACCGAATTATAGCGGTTACCGTGTTAAAACCAACACCGAAAACCAAGGGCGGCTGACCCGAGCTCTCTTCCGCTATACCCCTTCGACAATCCTTTCGGAGGAAGCCGCTACACTTTTACATCGATCAATACAAACAGCTCGTCATGCGAAATATCTCATTTCTCGATCACTGGATCAGTCAGGCCGATCAAGCGCTTCGAGTTTCAGCCGGGCCGGCGCCGGGCAACACTCAGCCCTCACCGGCCGAGAACACGCCGGACCACGAGCTGAACGAGAAAGAGCGTCGGCACGCCGCGGGACTGATGCGAGTCAACCACACTGGTGAGGTCTGCGCCCAGGCGCTTTATGCCGGACAGGCTGCCACCGCGCGTTCCGACCATGTTCGAACCGAAATGGCCGAGGCGGCGCGAGAAGAGGAGGATCACCTGGCCTGGTGCGCCGAGCGGCTAGATGAATTAATGGACCGGCCCAGCTATCTAAACCCGATCTGGTATGCGAGCAGCTTCTCGATTGGTGCCTTTGCCGGTTTGATGGGTGATCGCTGGAGCCTGGGCTTTGTCGAAGCAACCGAGCGCCAGGTCGAAGCGCACCTAGACCACCATCTAGAAATCCTTCCCGCGCCCGATCAACGCTCGCGGGCCATTGTCGAGCAGATGAAGGAGGACGAAGCGCGCCATGCGGACATGGCCGTGGAACAGGGCGCGCGCGCCCTGCCCGGACCAATACAGGGATTTATGGCTGCCACCGCCGGAGTCATGAAGCTGATTGCTTATCGACTGTGAGGCTCGGGCCGGTTTTTTTGATCAGCTGTTAATAATTCTGCGACGGATCGCGCCAGAAATCATGTCGATGGCCAGCACCACAATGATGGTTAGGATCAGCACAGCGGCGGCTTTCTCCAAATGGCGGTAGCTGAGGGTGTTCAGTAACACGCCACCCACCCCACCGGCACCGACCACGCCGAGTACGGCCGATGCGCGGATGTTCAGCTCGAATCGAAACAGCCAGTGCGCCACGATCTCGGGCAGCACCTGCGGCAGCACCGCGTAGCGAAGCGCGAGAATCCGGGAGCCTCCGCTGGCCTCGACCGCTTCGACGGGGCCGAAGTCGATCGACTCCACCACCTCAGCACCCAGCTTGGTCAGCATGCCGACCGAGGAAATCCCGATCGCAAGGGCACCGGCGAAGGGGCCAAGACCGACGATCGGCACAAAGTAAATGGCCAAAAGTATTTCGGGGAACGCGCGCGCCGTAGCCGAGATGAATTTGACAATACGGGCCACGCGGGGAAACAGGGTACGCGCGCCGAACAGCGCCAGTGGGAGGGACAGGATGGCCGCGATGATTGTGCCGACCCAGGCAATCTGGATCGACTCGACGATCGCGGGCAACACGGCTTCCCAACCGTAGGCCATGTCGGGTGGATAGTAGGCTTTTAAGTCTTCCGCCACCTTGGCCGGCACTTGCAGCATGATTTGGGGCGAAAACTCGATCGCCCAGAGGGAAATCAGAAACAGGGCTGCGATGATAAATGTCGTCCAGGTCGCCCAGCCTACTCGGCCTCCTGGCGCCGTCAGAACACGTTCGGTCATGTCAATCGCCTCCGAATCGCCTCGGAGATTTCCTCGATGATCAGCACCGCGATCAGCACCGCCAGAATAATCATCGTTACGCGTTCGTATTCGAAATTGGCCTGCTGGGTTTTCAGAATCATGCCGATTCCACCGGCACCGACCAGGCCCAAAACCATTGAGGCACGCACGTTGAGCTCAAACGCGTAAAGGGCATAGGAGACGTAGTGAGGCAAGCCCTGCGGCATGGCACCGAACTGGATCATTTCTCGCCAGGTGCCGCCGACCGATCGAATCGCCTCAGGAAGGCCCATATCGATTGACTCCAGCGATTCCGACCACAGCTTGGAGATCACCGCGATGGTAAAGACCGACAGGGCCAACGCTCCCGCCACGGGCCCGAATCCGACGGCCGTCGCAAACAGCATCGCCCAGAACAGATCAGGCAGGGTGCGCAGAATGTTCATAAAGTTGCGGTCAGTGAACCAGATCAGCGGGCCGAGGGTCAGATTCCGGGCCGCCAGAATCGCGATCGGAATGGCCAGGATGCCGCCGACGACCGTTCCGATGATCGCGATATAGATCGTCTCCATGAACGGCTCGTAAAGGCGCGGGATGAAGCCGAAGTCAGGCGGCCAGGATTCCTCGAGCAGGCGACTGCCGCGAGTAATATTGCAGACCAGCTCGAACAAGGAAAAGCCGATCCCGTGTGCCGACCACAGGGTCATGGCCAGCAGGAATCCGATCACGCCTAGCCACAGCGGCCAGTTACGACGCGGTTTGCTAGGAACAGTGCTTCCAGCCGGCCCGTTCATCCGTCGACAGCTTCCTCGTCGAGCACGTCGTCTTTGCTCACCTCGCGGCCATAGATGTCTTCGAAATCCTTGTCGGTGACCGTATCGGCCGAGCCGTCGTAGACGAGCTCACCGAAGCGCAATCCGATAATTCGCTCGCCGTACTCGCGTGCCAGGTCGAGAAAATGCAGATTGACCAGGGTGGTGATACCCAGCTCGCGATTGATGCGCACCAGATCCTGCATGATCTGGTGCGTGGTGACTGGATCGAGCGAGGCCACTGGCTCATCGGCCAAGATAATCGCGGGTTCTTGGGCCAAAGCACGAGCGATACCCACCCGCTGCTGCTGACCCCCCGAAAGATCCGAGGCCTTGATCCAGGCCTTGTCCGGAATACCGACCCGCTCGAGCGCCTTAATAGCGATCTCACGATCTTCTGTTGGCCAAAGATTTAACAGGGTCCGCCAGGACGGGACGTGGCCCAGCCGTCCGATCAGCACGTTTGACATCACCGTCAGACGTTTGACCAGCCGAAAATCCTGAAAGATCATGCCGATCTGTTTGCGCAACTGCCGAAGCTCTCGGCCGTCCTTCCTCGGCACTTGCTCTCCGTTGACCTCGACGCGCCCGGAAGTGAGCGTGTTCAGTCCATTGACGGCTCTCAGAAGCGTCGACTTTCCGGCCCCGGACGACCCGACGATTACCACGAACTCCCCCGGCTTGATCTCCAGATCCAGGTCTTTCATACCGACCACGCCGTTGGGATAAACGATATTGGCCTTGCCGAAACGGATGGCGCCCGCGTTTTGATTGTTGGAAGTCTCGGTCATGGAATCCTCTATTGGCGAACGATCTCATAGGCGGAGCGAACGGGATCGTAGGTGCCGGGCTCAAAACGCTGGAAGCCATCGATTTCGTAGAGCACCCACAGAACTTTCTCATCATCAGGCAGCGTCGCCTGCTCGGCCGCCAGCTTCAGAAATGCCTGGATGATGGCCTCCTTGAGATCGGGCGGTAAATCAGGACGGAGTTGCACGCCATCGTTTGGGATCATCGGTGCGAAATCGAAAACAATCACCCTCTCGCCGATATCAGGATACTGATTGCAAACCATGTTGCGGGCGTCTTGGTAGGCCACGCCGAAGCGAGTGTCGCCGCCATAAACCGCGAGAACTGCCGCATCATGCGCACCAACGAACAGGCCGTTGATATCGCGCTCGTGGTCAATGCCCATATCCAGAAGCTGCACGGCGGGGAAAAGGAACCCGGAGGTGCTGTTGGGATCGGTGAACGCAACCGAATCACCGCGGATCTGCTCTAAGTCGCCCTCGCAGCTCAAAAATCGCTGGATCACGTCCTCGCGGCCAACGACGCGCGATTCGCAGACGCGCTCGACAACCACCGGCGGCTCGCGACAGACCGAGGGATCGTTCGTCATCCACTGCGTGCGGTAACCGGTCTCGCCGCGTCGGGTTGAAATCAGAATCGGCTCGAGGTCATAGCGGCGCTGGCCCAGCATGGCAGCGAACGGGGGCAGCATGCCGATGTCGGCGCGCCCCGAGCCGAGCGCTTCGACCAGCCCCGTGTAGTCCTGCGGCACGAAGGAGGTCACGGGCATTCCGAGTTCCTGTTCAAGGTACTCGGCGAGGGGGTCCAGGTTGTCGATCAGCGCTTCGGCTTCCAGCGCCGGCACGAGCCCAAGAACCAGCTCGGTTGGCCAACCGCGCTCATCGACCTGCTCGCCCGGACAACAGCCAACCAGAAGCAGCAGAGAGGCTGCACTGAGGAGTAGCGTTTTCACGGCATGGGAGTTCTAGGAGGAAAACACGAATGCTAACCCAAGCGGCCCACGTTGAGCCACCCGAATCATCGGTTTATTAATCGCCGAGAGGCTCGGCTCAGGTTTCGACTCAAGGACGAGCGTGCGAGCCGAGCTCACTGATGATTCTGTGTTCAATCCAGCTGTCCAGACGCCAGTTCTCGATAAAACCGCAGTGTCCGCCCCGCTCATGCACCTCAATTTCAAGCGAGCTCGAGCTGGGCAGATCATAGAAATCCTTGACGGGAATGATTGGATCGTCGGCCGCCGTGATGATTCGAGTCGGCACGCTCAGTCCCTCAAGGTAATCGCCGGCAACCGAATAACCCTCCAGATAGGACTCCAAGTCCGGATAGTCGGTGAGATTGCGAACAAGCCAGTCGGTTTGCTCGCGCAGCCCCTTCATCGCAAACCACTCCTCGAGCTGATAACGCTCGGGGTACAGCGACTGCTTAAGCTGGAGCGACTTGCGCCATTTACGAACAAAATACAAGTGATAGATCACCAGGCCTTCTTCCAGCGAATCAAGCACGTTATGCGGCCGTATCACCGGCGAGACTGCAATGACCTGGTCCAGGTCGTAGCCATGATCTGGTGCCGATCGCGCGACGCGCAGAGAGAAATTGCCCCCCAGAGAAAATCCGACAAGGAAAACCGGCTGATCTGCTTGGGCCTGACGAATCTGACCCACTGCGTCCACGACTTCGAACAGGCGGCAGGAGTGAAACAGCTCGGTGTTGAGGTGATGCGATTCGCCGTGGTCTCGAAAATTCAGGCGAAAGGTGTCGAAGCCAGCACGATCGAGTGCAACAGATGCAGCCAACAAATAATTGGATTCGCTGCTGCCCTCCCACCCATGGAGCAGGATTACCATCGCATTGCGACGTCTCTCGGTGGCCCGGTTGTGAAAACCCAGCAGGCGAGTGCCGTCTGAAGCCTCGATAATCTTGCGTTCGCTTCGCTCCAGATAGTCGGCCGCCTGACGCTGCACCCGTCGTTTGCGAATCGGTCCGGAGGTCAGCAAAGACTGGACGTGGCGATTACTCAGCAGCCCTCGCGGCCGGTACGGTCGAAGGTCGATGATGCTGGATTCAGGATTCATAGCTAGCCTCGACGATCTGATTGCAGGTGCGAGCAAGGCGGCTGCGCTGACCGGTCTGGCCCAGCACCGGCTCGCCAATGACCACGCGCGCTTCGAACGGGGCCTGTCGGATAACCCGAGACAGATTGCCGAAGAAGCTTTCTCCGGGCCCGAACACCATGACGTCATGAAGATCGCCAGCTCGATCATACCGGATCGAGACCGGAATGGCCGGCACGTCGGCTCGCAGCGCGGGAGCGAATAACCGCGCGTGAAATCGATTGACACCTCTCTCAGGCCGAATACCGCCCTCCGGAAAAATGCCGACAAACTCTCCGCGCTTGAGCAGTGCAGTCATACGCCGGCCGATGCGCTTGCGTGAAGCCTCGCTGCCGCGTTGAATGAAAAGGGTCCCGGCCAGGTGAGCCAAGACGCCAACCAGCGGCCAGCTGCGGATTTCAGCCTTGGCCACCAGCCAGATCGGCCAGACCGCGTGGAGGACTACGATATCGAGCCAGCTGATGTGGTTAGCGACTACCAGTCCGGCGCCAGGCGGCAGCGCGCCGCTGATCTGTAGCCGACAGCCAAGGACCCGCAGCATGCCCCGGGACCAGGCTTGATGGGTCCACTGATGCAGTCGCATCGGCCCGACTGAAATCTGCCGAATACCGGGCAGGAAAGTCAGCAGCACTAGCGGGATTCCGATCAGAAGATGAAGCAGCAGAAGGGGCACGCGCCACAGCAACCTCAGGGCATGACGATCCATCTCAAAGGACTCCCGCTGCGCCGGCGCAGCGCCAGCACGCGCTGAACTGGCCCTCGATGCGTTCGTTGCACTGCGAGCAAGTCCAATCGTCCCTCTGGTTGCGTTGATCGGCATTGGCCAGAACATCACGAGCGCGGACCAGATCCCGATCCCTGACCCAGACCGAGGGTCGAGCCCCTTCGGCAAAATAGATCTCGACGGCCGCTGCCCACAAGTCCATGCTCTGAACCCGAGTGTCGAGGCCATCGGCATCAAGTAGACCGCGGGTGAAGCCCAAGTCAACCGGATTATCCGCCGTATAGAGTCGTGTCCAGCCCTTCACCGTCGATCAATAAAATTTGTCAGCAATTCGAGGCGGCGAAGGTTAGCATACGAACCGATCCAGACCGCTGCAGTTGCCTAGTGCGTTCACTCCACCGACAGCAATTTGCACAAGGCCTGCGAGCTGCCGCAGGTCGACTCGACGTTTTGCGGCGTGACTGAATTTTATGATCCATCGCACAAGCAATCCCATGACCGACACCACGGCAATGCACACAATTACTCTGATGCCCAGCGGGCGCCAGTTCCAGGCGCAGGCCGGTGAAACCGTTCTCGGGGCGGCCCTTCGCAACGGGGTGGTTCTGCCCTATTCCTGCAAGAATGGCACCTGCGCCTCCTGCAAATGTCGCCTGCGAGAGGGTGCCGTCGAGTACCCCTACAACCCACCGGAGGCGCTGGAACTTGAGGATCTCGGCGAGGGCTTCGGGCTGAGCTGTCAGGCCGTTCCCGCCTCTGATCTGACCATCGAGGCCCGTGAAATTGAGCAGGTCGCCGATATTCCCGTCCGTATGTGGCCGGCCCGAGTCGAGTCACTGGAACGCTTCACCTCAGAAATTGTGCGGCTTCGAGTAAAGCTGCCACGCTCAGCACGCATGCAGTTTCTAGCCGGCCAATACATCGATATTCTGATGCCGGGCGGCAAGCGGCGGGCCTTCTCGATCGCCTCGGCTCCGTCCGAAGCAGACTTTATCGAACTGCATATCAAGCACGTCGACGGCGGCGGATTCACAGGCCACGTCTTTTCCGACATGGAACTCAAGGAAATCCTGCGCATTGAAGGTCCCCTCGGCACGTTCTTCGTGCGTAAGACCTCCGATCGACCCATGATCATGATGGGCGGCGGCACCGGATTCGCACCGCTGAAATCGATGATCGAGGAATTGATCGAGTGCGAAGATCGTCGGCCGCTGACCCTGTTCTGGGGTGTGGCGCAGGCCTCCGACCTCTACGCCGCAGATTTGATCGAGGACTGGACTCACCAGCGTCCTGACTTCGACTTCATTCCGGTCCTGGTCCACCCCGATGATGGCTGGAAGGGCGAGCAAGGTTTTGTGCATGAAGCGGTGCTTCGCACGTTTCCTGACCTAGCGCCATTCGATGTCTACATGTCCGGGCCACCTGCCATGGTGCATACCGCCCGAAGCGCCTTTTTGGACGCAGGCGTCACCGAAACGCACCTGTTTTACGACTCTTTCGACTTCGCCCCCGATGTGCCACCGGCAAAAATCTAGAGGGCCCGCTGCGCTCGCCCTTGCAGGGCCAGAACACGCCCTCAGACAAGCAGCTGGTGCAGAGCCTGACCTGGATCGGGCTGGCGCATGAAGGACTCGCCAATCAAAAACGCACCGATGCCGCCAGCCCGCAGCCTGGCGATGTCTGGCGGACCGTGAATACCGCTTTCCGAGACCACCAGGCGATCATCCGGCACGCGGGGTGCCAGGCGCAGCGTCGTATCAAGATCGGTGACGAAGCGGTGCAGATCACGATTATTGATGCCGAGCAAGCGGCCGGGAACGCTCAGCGCTTGCTCGAGTTCTTCTTCGTTGTGAACTTCGACCAGGACGCCCAGGCCCAGCGATTCAGCCAGCGACGACAGCTCGGCCAATTTTTCGACATCAAGCGCCGCCGCGATCAACAGCAGCGCATCGGCACCCATGGCACGGGTTTGATAAACCTGCCAGGCATCAACGATGAATTCCTTGCGCAGAACCGGTAAATCACAGGCCGCACGTGCTTGCGCGACAAAGGCATCGTCGCCTTTAAAGAATTGCTGATCGGTCAATACGGACAGGCAGGTCGCACCACCTGCCGCGTAGGAGGCGGCCAACCAGGCGGGGTCGAAATCCTCGCGAATCAGACCGGCCGACGGAGAGGCCCGTTTGATCTCGGCAATCACCGCATCGCCGGTGGTGTTCGCGCGCTCAATCAGCGCGGCGACAAAGTCCCGCATCGGCGGCAAATCGGCGATTCGGGCTTGAAGCTCGGCCTGCGGCTGCTTTGACTTGCCGGCAGCGACCTCGTCGACCTTAACTTCGAGAATCTTCGCCAGGATATCGGCGCTCATAGGCTGCAGCTCCGCTGAGCATAGCGACGCAAGCGCTCCAGCCCGCGACCATCGGCCAGGACTTCGCGGGCCCGGCCCACTCCGGCACCGAGATCCTCGGCACGACCGGACACGTAGACGGCCGCACCTGCATTGAGCGCAATCATGTCGGCGGCCGGTCCGATCTGCCCGCCCAGGGCGGCCTCAATAAGTGCCAGGCTGTCCTGAGCCGTCTCGACGGCCAGCGAGTCTAAGGACTCGACGTGGACATCAAAGTCATCGGGCTCTAGCCGATAATCACGAATCTCACCGCCCTTGAGCTCGGCCACGGTGGTGGATCGGACCGGCGAAATCTCGTCCAGGCCCTCATCGCTGTGAACGACCAGCACGTGGCGCGCACCCAGTGCCTGCATCACCTCGGCCATCGGGCGCACCAGGTCGACGTCGAACACGCCGAGCACCTGATTCGGCGCCAGGGCCGGATTGGTCAGGGGCCCAAGCAGATTGAACAGGGTCCGCACGCCAAGGGCCTTGCGCGCCCCGATGGCATGCTTCATGGCCGAATGATGACTGGGCGCAAACATGAAAGCGACGCCGAGTTCGTCGATCAGAGCCGCCACCTGATCGGCGTTCAGATCCAGTCGGCAGCCGGCCGCCTCAAGCACGTCGGCCGCGCCGGACTTGCTCGACACGGAACGGTTGCCGTGCTTGGCCACGCGCACGCCGGCGGCCGCCGCGACAAAGGCCGAAGCGGTGGAGACATTAAACAGCGAGGCGCCATCGCCGCCGGTGCCGACGATGTCGGTCAGGCCTTCAGTGTCGATGATGACGCGGGAGGCCAGCTCACGCATAACTCGAGCCGCCGCAGCGATCTCGACCGGCGTCTCGCCCTTAACGCGAAGGGCCATGAGAAACCCGCCAATCTGGGCCTCCTCGGCCTGACCGGTCATGATTTCACGCATGGCGCGACTCATCAGGTCGGCATCAAGATGCTGGCCTTCGGCCATGCGATGGATTGCTGCTCTGAGCTCACTCATAGTCGATCCAGAAAATTCTTAAGCAGGGCGTGGCCCTGACGGGTCAGGATGGATTCGGGGTGGAACTGCACACCCTCGATCGGCAAGGAGTCGTGACGGAAACCCATGATCTCGTCGCGCTCACCGGCCTCGCCCACGGTCCAGGCCGTTTCGATCAGGCAGGCAGGCAGCGATTCGCGCGCCACGATCAGCGAGTGATAACGGGTGGCTTCGAAGGGATTCGGCAGCCCGGCAAACACGCCCTCGTCGGCGTGGTGCATGGGCGAGGTCTTGCCGTGCATGACCTGTCGGGCCCGGACCACCTCGCCACCGAAGGCCTGGCCGATCGCTTGATGGCCCAGGCAGACGCCCAGCATGGGATAGTCGCCGGCCATCTCGTCGAGAACCGCGAGGCAGATGCCCGACTCGTCCGGCGTGCAAGGGCCCGGGGAGAGCACGATCGCATCGGGCTTCAAGTCCCGGATCTGCTCCAGGCTGATCGCGTCGTTGCGATGGGTGACGACCTCAGCCCCCAGCTCGCCCAGGTACTGGACCAGGTTGTAGGTAAACGAGTCGTAGTTGTCGATCATCAGCAGTTTCACTGATGCAGGCCTCCGCTGGCGTCGGCAATGGCGCGAATCAGCGCCCTGCCCTTGTTGAGGGTTTCTTCCCATTCTCGGTCGGGATCGGAGTCCGCCACGATACCGGCGCCGGCCTGGATATGGACCGTGCCTTGCTTGACTAGCGCGGTGCGAATAGCAATCGCCAGATCGGCTTCGCCAAACCAGTTGAGGTACCCAACCGCGCCGGCATAGACCCCGCGCCGTACCGGTTCGAGCTCGCCGATGATCTCCATCGCTCGCACCTTGGGCGCGCCGGACAGCGTGCCCGCCGGAAAGGTGGCGCGGAGCACGTCGAGGGCACTGCGATCATCGGCAATTTGACCATGCACCTCCGAGACCAAATGCATGACGTGGCTGTAGCGCTCGATCACCATCTGGTCAGTCAAAACGACAGACCCGGTCTCGGCGATTCGTCCGATGTCGTTGCGACCCAGATCAATCAGCATAAGGTGCTCGGCAAGCTCTTTGGGGTCGGCCTTGAGCTCGTCTTCGAGCGCTCGGTCTTCCTCGGGACTGGCACCGCGCGGTCGCGTTCCGGCAATCGGGCGAACCATCGCCTCGCCGTCCTGAACGCGCACCAGCACTTCGGGCGAAGCACCGACAACTTGGAAGTCGCCGAAGTCGAAGAAATACATGTAGGGGGATGGATTCAGGCTGCGCAGGGCGCGGTAGACGTCAAGCGGCCGCGCAGCCAGCTCCACGCTCATGCGCTGCGACAGAACCACCTGCATCACATCACCGGCCAGAATGTAGTCCTTGATGTCCTTGACCGCGCGCTGGAAATCCTCTCGCTCAAATTCGAACTGATAATCTGATTCTACGGGTGCCGGCAGTCTCACGGCCGATGGATAGCCAGGCGAACCACAGCGCAGGCGATGACTGAGCTGATCCAGACGGCGCTGAGCGCGAACAAAGGCGTCAGGCTCCGCCGGGTCGGCAAGCACGATCAAGTTCAGGCGCCCCGACAGATTGTCGAACACGGCCAGTTCTTCAGCATCCAACAGCAGGATTTCCGGCACGCCAAGGGCATCAGGCTTGTCGCTGAAGTCGAGTCGACGCTCAAGATGGGCGACGATCTCGTAGCCGAAGTAACCCACCAATCCGCCGGTAAACCCAGGCAGGTCGTCGAGGCGCGGGGCTCGGGTGTTTTTCATGATCCCCGCGAGCGCTTCGAGCGGATCCACGTCCTCGTGGCGTTCGACGACCTGACCGAAATCCAGCTTCTCGAGCACTCGTCCGGTGGCGCGCCAGGCGCGGCGGCAAGGCAGCCCGATGATTGAGTAGCGCCCCCAGTTCTCGCCGCCCTGCACGGACTCCAATAGGAAGGCCGAGGGCCCGTCAGCAAGCTTGAGATAGACCGACAGCGGCGTATCAAGATCCGCCGAAATCTGCCGGAACACCGGAATGCGGTTGTAGCCCTGGTCAGCCAGGACCTGGAAACGGGAGGGGTTCAAAACCGGCATCCGCTCAGAATCAATGAGCGGCGTATTGTAGCCAGCAGATCGTGCAGGGGCCAGCGACGCGCGCCAGCGATATCAGCCGATGCGCGCCGACACGCCCTCTCAATAGATCACTGCAGCTCGAATCGATCCCGGAAGACCTCGTCTGTTGGCTCCTCGAATCGATCATTGAAAACCTGGTCCACAGAGACATCGAACGGAGCGGTCACAATCGCCGACAGCCCGCGGCTGAGCACGCTGGCTTCGAGCTGATAGTCCTCGCCGACCCGGTCGATGCTGAGATCGCTGAAATCAGCAACGCCATCGGTCACCTGGATCGAGGTCGTGCCACTCAGGGTCGCGCCAGTCGGGTTGATGGCAATCGCGATCTGGATCACGGTGGTGTTGTCATCGCTCACTACCTGACCTTGGGAATTGACCACCTGGACCACCAGACCCGGCAGCAGTGGGCCGCCGGCGATTCCAAGCACGGGCTCGAGCGCGAACTCCAACGCTGCGGGACCGCTGTCAACGATCGTGTAGCCGGTGCTATCCGAGCTTGGACTGTTGATGGCATCGCCCGGATAGCTGGCGGTAATCGTCTTCGACCCGGCCGTTGTCGACACGAGGTCGCAACCGTTGTCCGGCAGGTCGAAGCTGCACTGCGCGCCCGCACCGTCATCAACGCTTACCGTACCCGACGGACTGTTGCCGGTCACGTTTACGGTCACCGTGTAGGCGACACCGATGTCCTGCTGGGCCGGCGGCGTGATGCCCAGAATCGAGGTGTTCGATTCTGCGGCGACGACCGTGTAGGCCTGGGTATCGCCGCTCGCGAGATTATTTGAGTCACCGCTGTAATCCGCCGTCAGGCTTTTCGAGCCCACCGTCGTCGAGATTAGATCACAGCCGGCCTGAGGCAGAACGATCTGGCAGCTGGAACCTTCGCCATCGCCGACATCAATCGTGCCGGTGGGATTGAAACCACTGACCGCCACGTTGACCGTGTAGGGCTGACCGACGGTCTGCTCGGTCGGCGGCGAGACGCTGGTGATGGTGGTGGTCGAGGCCGCTTGATCGATCGTGTAACTAGCCGTGTCCGAGCTCGAGGCATTATTCAAATCGCCGGCATAGGCGGCGGTCACCGTGACCGCACCGGCGCTGGTCGATGTCAGGGCACATCGATCCTCGCCAGGCCAGGTCAGGGTGCAGCTGCCACCCTGACCGTCATCCACCGTGACCTGGCCGGTCGGCGTGACGCCGGATACGCCGACCACGACCTCGTAGGCCTGCCCGACGGCCTGCGAACCCGTCGGGTTGATCGACACGATGCTGGTCGTCGAGGACGACTCGGTGATATTGAAGCTGTTGCTCTGCAGGATTGGCAGCGCCCCCGGGTTGGCCTGGGCATCGAGAGAATAGCCAACGCCCGCGGTGTCGACGGCCAGTCCCGGGAAACTCGCCGCACCATTGCTGACGATCGTCGCGCTGTAGTTCAGCAAAGCGGCACCCGGAGGCCCATTCAGGACCAGCGATATTTCGGTCGAATTGTCGCTTGTCACGCGATTGCCGAAGGCATCGCGCACGCTGACGACGACATCGGGCGTGATCGCTGCGTTGACTAGCGTGGTGCTCGGATTGACATCAAAGCGGAGCGCGGCAGCCACGCCCGGCCCGATCTCGAAAAGCTCGCTGGTGTCGCCGCTCAAACCCGTCGCCGAGGCCTGAAGCCGATAGTCGTCCGCGGCCCGATCCACCGTGATCGAGTCAAAGCTGGCGACCCCGTTGACCACCGTGACCGCAGCGCCGCCACCCAGAGTAGCGGCGGGATCGCCGCCGATCAGTGACAGCGTCACGCTGGTCGAATTGTCCGACAGCACCGGGTTGTCGAAGGCATCAAAAACCTGAACTTCAATCGGCGGCGAAAGAGCCACGCCAGCAGTGCCGCTGCCGGGCTGAACGATGAAACCGAGGCGAGCCGGTGGACCTGCCACGATGGAATAAGGCGCGGTATCGCTATCGCCCGCATTGTTCGTATCCCCGGGGTAGCTGGCCGTGATGGTTCTTGAACCGACGCTGGTCGAGGACAGATCACAGCTCGTTGCCGGCAGGACTATCAGACAGCTTGCACCCTCGCCGTCGTCTACAGTCATCACACCGGTCGGATTGAAGCCGCCACTGACGCTGACGCTAACAGTGTAGGCCGTATTGACCCCCTGCTGCCCGGCCGGATCGATCGAATCAATGCTCACCGTCGTCGCTGCCTGGGTGATGGTGTAGCTGGCGATATCGTTGCTCGAGCCGTTGTTGGCGTCACCCGGATAGTTTGCGGTCAGGGTTTTCGGGCCAACCGAGGTCGAGGTCAAGTCACAGCTCGTCGCGGGCAGGACGATGGCGCAGCTGGCACCGCCACCGTCGGTGACCGTCACCGTGCCGGTCGGATTGAATCCGGTGACCTGAACCGTCACAGCGTAGGGCTGGCCCACGACCTGTGACCCGGCCGGGTCGACGCTGACTATGTTGGTCACCGACCCGGAGCTGGTCACGTCGAAGACGGTACTGGCAGGTCCGCTCAGGCCACCCGGCGAACCCGACGGTGTCAACAGATAGGCCGTGCCCACCTGATTGACGGTCAGGCCGGCGAAGCTGGCTATACCGCCAGAGACCGTCAGCGGACCGCCGCCGGACAGGGCGGCGCCGGGCGTGCCGCCCGACAGGACCAGGCTGATGTCGGTAGTGTTGTCGCTGGTCACCGTGAAGCCAAAGGCATCGACCACCCGGACTGCCACGGGCGGCGAGATTGTCTGCCCGACAACGGCATCAGAAGGCTGGGCGATGATCTCGAGGCTGACCGGTGCACCCGGGAAAACGTCGAAGGCCGCGCTGGTGTCCGGCGTCAGCGTTGCGAGGCTGTCCGAGGCGACCAGGGTAAAGCCACTACCAACCTGATCAATCGAGAGATCGGCGAAGGCGGCTTGTCCCCCGCTGGCGACTGCCGATAACGTGCCGCCCAGATTAGCGCTGCCGCTCGGGTCGCTCCCCAGGTTGATCTGGACCACCGTGGAGTTGTCCAGGGCTACCAGACTGCCAGAACTGTCCTGGACCTCCACAACCACAGACGGCGAAATCGATTGATTGACGCCAACATCAGACGGTTGGACAGAGAAGGCCAGCTGGGCCGGAATCTGAGTGGAGCCCTGAATGCTGGCCGTTGTGTCGCCGATACTCGTCTGGACCTCAAGCTGGCCCGTAAACATCCCGTCGACCGTGGAGTCGAACTGGATGATCACACTGCAGAAATCGCCATCGTTCAGGGTGGCGCCACTGCAGGTCTCGGAAAGAATAGTAAACTGAGCCGCGCCGCTCAGCACAAGCGCATTGACGTCAAAGCTAGTGCCCGGATCACCGGTGTTGCTGACGGTAAAGCTATCGGTCTGCGGCAGATCAGCCGCCGCAACCAGACCGAAATCCATGGGGTCTGGGCTAAGCGACAGTTCCGGCTGGGGGCCGGGTGTGCCGTTGCCGGACAGGGCGACGACGTCGTTCAGAACCGAACCGGCGTCGCTGACCACCCGAAGATTGGTACTCAGAGGCCCCAGATCCTGAGGGTCGAAAATTACCAACTGCGTGCAGCTCTGGCCAGAGTTTAGCGTGAACGGGGGCGGAGAGCAGCTGCCACCCGTCGCCAGGCTGAAGTGCGTTGGGTCATCGAGGGCAATACTGCTCACCGTCAGCGACGTGCCGGCGACGCCCGAGTTCTGAATCGTCACCTCCTCAGGCGGGCTGGCACCACGCGGGACAGGATCGGTGTCGGCCAGGACGTGACCCACCTGGCAGAACAGCAGCAGAGCCAGCCAGCGCGTTGCCCTGATTGAAGAATTTTTCATACGGCCGTCAACCCCCAATTTTTCTGCATTCGAACGATCTCTCGAGACACTCGACAACGACTCCCTCGCAGATAGCAGCAAGCTGTAGTTCCACCTTCTAGGCTGTAGGCTGCCTTAAACCTGAATCGAGCGCAAGCTGTCGATGACGGCCGCGTAGTCGTCAGCCCCAAAAATTGCCGACCCGGCCACCAGCGTATCGGCACCCGCAGCCTGAATCTCGGCCGCATTGGCGGGCTTGACGCCGCCGTCAACTTCAAGACGGATCGGGTAGCCGCTGGCGTCGATCCGACGACGCGCCTCGCGCAGCTTGTCCAGCGCCGAGGGGATGAATGCCTGGCCACCAAATCCCGGATTGACCGACATAATCAAAATCAGATCGATCTTGTCCATCAGCCAGTCCAGGATAGTGAGAGGCGTGCCCGGGTTGAACACCAGGCCGGCCTTGCAGCCACATTCACGAATCAGGGCCAGGCTCCGGTCGACGTGCTCGGTCGATTCCGGATGGATGCTGATGACCGTGGCGCCGGCGTCGGCAAAGTCCGGGATGATGCGATCGACCGGCTTGATCATCAGGTGCACGTCGATTGGCGCGGTAATGCCATAGTCGCGCAGGGCTCGACAGACCATCGGGCCGATGGTCAGGTTGGGAACATAATGGTTGTCCATCACGTCGAAATGCACCCAGTCGGCGCCGGCCTCCAGCACTGCCCGGGTATCGTCACCCAGACGGGCGAAATCAGCTGAAAGAATCGATGGTGCAATCACCAGGGGCTGCGGCATGATCAGTCGCTCCAGAGCGTATAATTCGAATTTAACCTAGTGTAACTGTCGTTGCCGTGTCAGATTATCCCCGCCCAGCACTCGACCTGGTTCATCAGGGCAAAGTTCGCGATATCTATGCCGTCGACGATAAGCGCCTGCTGATCGTCGCCTCGGACCGATTGTCAGCCTTCGACGTCCAGCTTCCTGATCCGATTCCCGGCAAGGGAGAGATCCTGACCCGAATTTCGAAATTCTGGTTTGCTCAGTTCACCGACCAGATCACTGATCACCTGATCGATGGCGACCTGGCTCGCGTCCTTGACGACGACGAGCTGGCCCGCGCGCTCGGCCCGCGCAGCATGCTGGTCAAGCGGCTCAAGCCCCTGCCGATCGAAGCGATCGTGCGCGGCTATCTGGCCGGCTCAGGATGGAAGGACTATCGTGCCAGCGGCAAGATCAGCGGGATCAAGCTGCCGCCTGGCCTCGAGCGGGCCGGCACGCTGCCCGAACCGATCTTCACCCCCTCAACCAAGGCCAAGGTTGGCGATCACGACGACAACATTGACTTTCCGGCCATGAAGGCCCTGATCGGCACCGATATGGCGCTGCGGGTCCGCGACGTTTCCCTGGCGATCTATCGACGCGCGGCCGGCTACGCGCGCGAGCGCGGCATCATCATTGCCGACACCAAGTTCGAGTTCGGAACCGATGCTGACGGTGAGCTGTACCTGATCGATGAGGTGCTCACGCCCGACAGCTCTCGATTCTGGCCGGTCGATGAATGGCAGCTGGGCATCAGCCCGCCGAGCTTTGATAAGCAATTCATCCGCGACTACTTGGAAACCCTGGACTGGAACAAAAAGCCGCCCGGGCCCTCGCTTCCAGCAGCCATCATCGAGCAGACTCAACAACGCTATCGCGAGGCGCTGCGCCGACTGATGGGCCCGGACTGAGCCGGAAAGACCGAAGCCGACTGGACCCGCGCGAGTAAACTAACGCCCTGTCCGATCCTGACTGATTTGGAGCGAAACACCCATGACACCATCGACTCGACCCAGCACCAACGGAAACGACAAGAGTGGCGGCGGCAGCACGCCCGCCAACGCAGAACGCGGCTACCGCGTTACCCACGACGATCTGCCGCTGAGTTGTCCTACGCCCGAGATGTCACTGTGGAATTCGCACCCCAGAGTCTATCTTCCGATTGAAAAAACCGGCCGGGCATCCTGCCCTTACTGCGGCGCCGAATTTGTGCTCGAGGACGATAGCAAGTCGGATTGATCGCGCGTCAGTACACCCGTCGACCTGGACGTTCTGAACTCTCCCTAATGTTTCAAGGAAGCAAATCGAACTCTCGTATCGCCCAGAGTTTAGGAATCGGCGACCGGCCGTGACCGATGACGCTCGAAGCAACGCTGCTCACCCCGCTTGGCTGCAGCGCGGGGTCGTTCTAACGGTGTTTTTGACCTTGAGCCTCGGGCTCGTGGTTCCGAAGGTCGCCGGCGCTGGCTACCTGCTGCTCGGTCTTACGGCAGCGGTCTGGCTGACCATCGGTTCACGCTGGCGATCGAATCAGCCCGCGCCGACGGAGCGATTGCTATTCCTGGCCGTAATGAGCTTCCTTGTGATCTGGTTGCTGGGCTGGATGATCCATGGAATGCCCCCTTCAGAACGGACCTCCCTGAGTCATGTCGCTCGCTTGCTCTTGATCATGCCCATCGTCATCATGCTTCGCCAGCTCGATGGCGTTGAATCGGCCTGGTGGCAGGGACTGACCGGCGGTGCCCTGATCGCGGGTGCCTATGCGTCGTGGCACTACCTGAGTGGCTATGTCGGCGAGCACGGCGAGCGCGTAATCGGGACGACCAATCCACTTTACTTCGGCGGGCTTGCCCTGGCCTTTGCCCTCATGCTTTTGCCCCGCTTGCGCGATGCCTCGCTGCCGGCGTCCATGCGCGCACTGACCGTCCTGGCAGTGATCGCGGCGATCACAGCCAGCGCACTTTCCGGATCGCGCGGCGCCTGGGCCGCGCTGCCCCTGTTACTTCTGGTTTTTCTTTTTACCCTGGACAGACACCAACCTGCGCGCTGGCGCTTCGGGGTTCCGGCCGCCTTCATGGCGGTTGCTCTTCTGTTCATGCTCAGCCCGATCAGCCCGATGAACGAGCGCGCGTTAAGCGCGTGGCAGGACGTGACCGCGTTGGTTCAGGGCGAACAGGCCGAGGGGACGATCGGGCGACGCATAGCGCTTTGGTCGATTGCCGGCGAGGCACTCGGAAACCATCCCTGGATCGGGACCGGTCCCGGCGTTTATCCAGAGCTGATTGAGGAGACAGTGGAATCAGGCCGACTGCCCGAAGATTTCATCGAATACCGCCATCCACACAATGCCTATCTGTCGGCCTGGCTGCAGAGCGGGGTGCTAGGGCTATTGAGCCTATTTTTTCTCTTCTGGGTGGTCCTGCAGCGCGATGCGCGAGCTCTGCAGGCCGGGCGCCGGCCAACCCGACATCTGGGCTGGTCGGGCCTGGCCGGCGTGGCCACTCTGGCGATCATGGCGCTGACTGAATCGCTGTTCGAGCGCAACATCGGACTGGTCTGGTTCGGCCTGTTTACCGCCCTGCCAATCGGGCTTATCGGTGCGCAACGACGCCAGGGTCTGAACCCGCAGGCGCAACGCTTGCATCAATTGAGCGTGATCGTCATCTGCAAGAATCAGTCCGGAGAAATCGATCGATGCCTCGGCTCCGTAGCGGGCTGGGCTGATGAAATCATCGTGCTAGATTCGGGCAGCGACGACGATACGGTCGAGCGCTGTCGACGCTACACCGATCAGGTTTTCGAGACCGACTGGCCCGGCTTCGGCCCACAAAAGCAGCGAGCGTTGGAACGCGCGAGCTCAGAATGGGTCCTGTCGATGGACGCTGATGAAGCGCTCAGCAGCGAGCTCAGACGGGAAATCGATTTTGTTCTGAGTCAGCAGACTCACGACGTTCCAGGCTTTGCCGGCTTTCGGCTGGCCTGGAGGACTCACGCCTTTGGCTCCACCCTAATGTTCGGTCACTGGGCGCGGTCGCCGCTGCGCCTGTTCAAACGTAACCAGGGTCGGTTCACGCCGGTGGCCGTACACGAAAAGGTCGTGCTTCAACCGGGCGCCCGCGTTGCTTGCCTCGAGGGACCGCTTGAACATTTTGTTTATCGGGACCTGGACCATGCGCGCTCCAAACTGCGGCGCTATGCCACGCTGCAGGCCCGCGAGCGTCATGCTGGAGGCCGTCGGGTGCGCAACCGCCTGACGCCCGTCATTCGGGGCGTGTTCAACTGGCTCGATAACATGATCCTGCGTCTTGCCATCCTTGACGGCCGCGCCGGCTGGACCCTCAGCGCCCTCTACGCCCGCTACACGTACGACAAATACGACCGATTACGCCGCCTTTCTCAGAACGAAGATTCCTGAAACCATTCCGGCACCGTGCACGGCGGGTCAGGATCGGCTCGTCGGATCGACATCCGCATAGCGATCGGGCTCACCGTCTGGGGCGCTCTTGAAGCGGCGGTGCAGCCACCAGTACTGGGCCGGCGCTTTGAGAATCTGCTCTTCGAGGAAGCGGTTGTATTGAAGCAAATCCGACTCTGGGTCTTGGCTAGGGACTCCGTCGAAGGCCGGCAGCAGCTGCACCGTGACCTGCCCGCTGTTCGGGTCTTTCAGGGGATACATCGGCACCACCCGTGCGCGCCCCAGCCGGGCAAGATCCAACATTCCGCGCGTGGTCGCGGTCGACAGCCCGAAAAACGGGACAAACGCACTGCGATCCGGCCCAAAATCCTGATCCGGAGCGTACCAGACCACCTCACCGGCTCGAAGGTGTCGAATCATCGACTTCAGCCGATCGCGCGGAATCATGCCCTGACCGTAGCGCGCGCGACCCCGGTTCTGGAATTGGTTGAGGACCGGATTGCGCAAAGGACGATACACACCACGGGCCTCGACGTGTTCTGCAAACAGTCGTGCGCCGATCTCAAGGCAGGTCGTGTGACCGGTAACGAGCAAAACGCCGCGACCGTCGGACCTCGCGGCCTCGAGATGCTCCCCACCCACCACCCGGCCGTGATCAAGACCGAGCGGCCGACGATGGCACCAGCAGAACGCGATCTCGGCAACCGCTTCCGAGAGCTGGACAAAGTGTGCCTGTCGGACGGCCCGACGCTGCTCGTTGGACCAGCCCGGGAAACACAGCTCGAGATTCCGATCCACGACAACGCGTCGCCGCTTCATCAAACGCTCGATCAAGGGCGACCACGGACGCGCCAGGGCCCGTCCGAACTTCAGCGGCAGACGCCCGAGCAGTCGAGCCGGCAGCAGGGCAAGATGAGTCAAAAATCGACGGGTGGAAGACATAGGTGCATTATCCGCATTCCGCTCCACTCGGGTAAACTGCCGGCCCATGTTCTGGATCTATCGCGCGCTTTCGGTCTTGATCTCTCCGCTGCTGGCCTGGCGCCTGCAGCGCGGTGAGAGAGATCAGGAGACCCGGCACGCCGGTACGCGCCAGCGCCGGGGATGGGTCGAGCCCGCCGGGCAAAGACCGATTTGGATCCATGCGGCTTCGGTCGGTGAAATCAATGCGGTCAGCCCCCTTGTCCACGCCCTAGGCAAGCGACACCCCGAAACCCCTCTACTGATCAGCACCTTTACCCGAAGCGGCCAGCAACAGGCCCAGCGACGCTTTGGCGATACGATCCAGCACCGACTTGTTCCCTTGGACACCCCTCGGGCCTGCGCCCGCTGGCTAGACACTATTGAACCGATGATCGCGCTGATCGCGGAAACTGAAATCTGGCCGGAACTCTTTCACCAGACTCACCAGCGGGGAATCCCGCTGTACCTGATCAACGCGCGGCTGAGCGCGCGCGGTCTGAAGCGATCGCTTCGGGTCAGGCGCCTGTTCGCGCGCTCGTTGC
>JGI12210J13797_10072036_pt1 | contig 23303 bp, 19 predicted proteins | sample ElkSlonscriptome_3_FD_13797 | JGI IMG/M metagenome (IMG submission 13797)
GTTCGCACACCCCAAGCCGCTCGGCGAGCGGCAGCCACCTGGGGTCCTCCGAGGTGGCGCGCTCTCGCCGAGAGCGCAGGATCGCACACCCCAAGCCGCTCAGCGACCGCAGCTACAAAACTCCCAACGAACCCGCATCCGCAGACACACTCAAGGACTCACAAATGGGACGACCTCTGAATTATGAACTATTCAGGTCAATTCTGGTGTCGTTGTCGCCACTGCCCGGGAGAACACTGGTGGCGGCCGCGAAACGCTTTATTCAAATGGTGGATGTCGTAGAATCCACAGCGATCAGCAATTTCTTTTATCCTGGCATCGGTCGCTTCGAGTAAAGCCGCGGCATGATCGAGTCGCCGATCCTGGACGTAGCCAAGAATCGTTCTACCGGTTGCGCGATGAAACGCCCGGGTCAATCGATGCCGCGCCGTCCCGACCTCGTGGCAGAGCGCGGCGACCTCCTGTGTTTCATGAAACCGGGCGTCGAGGATCCGGCGAAGCTGTTGCACGGCGCCGGGCACGCCCTCTTCAGATGATTGCGGGAGTGCTTCTCTTGCGAGGGTGAGCGCGAGCAGGAGTTGTTGGAAAGCGGCAACCGCAGCCCGTTGCGCTAAGGCCCGCTGATCGTGATGCCAGCGGATGACCTGTTCGAATAACTGCGGTTGAGCGAAATCGGCAGCCGCCAGATGCCACGGCAGCTCCACTTTCTGGCCACGAGTCCGCCCTTGAGCGGACCGGAGGTGCAGACAGTAATGCCAACCGTTCTCCTCGAGTTGGTATTCAGTTGAGATCGCCTCTGGCGAAACCGTCACATCGCCAGGTGCAATCCTATAGACGGCATGGGGAAACTCGATCTGCCCATGGTAAAAATGCATATGGATTGCCAACGAGCGATGCACATAACGCCGTGCTTGTTGATGCGCGTGCATGGGAAATCGCCCGGCCAACCGGATTTCGCCGGGGGATTCCAACGACCATCGAACGGCGGAAAGGGTCGGCTTGTTCGAGTTTTTACCCATCTTTTGCAATCTTTACCCATGCACACTTCAAGCTCCAGCGCTTTCTTAACCAAATGCGCTCCATAACCACCTCCGAAACCGAACAAATCCGCAACCAATTTGAACAGGACGGTTTTTACCACGCCCGAGCGGTCTTCGATCCGGCGGAATTGGCCGAACTGGAAACCGATTTCGATCGCATCGTCGATCAACTCTGTCGCAGCAACGAGAAGATCAACGCCCGTTGGCAAGGCGAACAAATGCAAGAGGCCAGCATTGCCGACACAGAAGTCATACATACGCACAACGTGCAGAGTTATTCAGCCATCTGGGCGCGCGCGCTGTTTCAACCTCGGTTTCTTGACATGGCCTCCGCTATCCTCGGTCCGGATGTGGTGTTGCATCATACAAAGCTATTCCAGAAACCTCCGGAAAAAGGGGCTCCCTTTCCCATTCACCAAGACTGGACCTATTTCCCCACCGAACGTGATAGCATGATCGCCGGGATCATCCACGTCAGAGACGCCGATGACACGATGGGTTGCCTTCGTGTCTATCCCGGCAGTCATCGTCTGGGGCGCGTAGCCAACAGTCATGGTAGACGACGCATTGATGTGCTGCGGCAACATCCCTTGGAACAGGCCACCCCTATCGAGGCCAAAGCGGGTGACGTCGTTTTCTTCCATTACTTCACTCTGCACGGGTCGCTGCCGAACCGGTCTGAACGAACTCGGAAAACGGTCCTGGTCCAGCTAATGAATGGCCGTGATGCAACGGAAGGTGAAGTGAAACATCCCGACACCAAACTCGTTCTCCGCGGATGGAATCACCGCATGACCCGATCGGGAAACATCCTTCCATTAGGCTAGAATCATCACCATTTCCTTCGGCCGATAATGGGTGACCGCAATCCCTGCATTCTTTGGGATAACGAAACACGCGAAAGGGAGATGCGGCCTGCGTTTTCATGGAGCACTTCCATGCGAACGCGGTCGAGACCGGTTCGGCCGTTGCGAGGGTTTCCATGATCGCCCATCGCTTCTCAGCGTCGTGAAAAACATCATAAAGCAGCCCGGCAGTGACGAGAATTGGCAGGGCCGTGATAAAGGGGGGCTCATCGACCCCCGGTTGACCACGGCTAAGCCCCAACACGGTTCACTTTACGCCTAAGAACGTCTCGATTCACGCGCCAGCATGGTAGGGTTGGACCGCTGGGGCGGCCTCCTGAGCGAAATCCATGGCACAGTATCATGCCGAGGTTTCATCGTGTTGGCTCGTGAGAACATGGAAGGGGAATCTTGACCGCTTCGTAGTGTTCCGGTTGAGCACTTCGAAAACTATAGCCTGAGGCGCTCTGTTTAGAAAAACAAAAACCCCCGAGGCAATCGGGCAAGAGATCCTGCAGGACCTCTTGCCTGTTGCTTCGGGGATAAATGGTTACGAGCGGAAGCTTAGTTTTTCCCTCAACTGGCCCGGCGACGGCGGGCAAGCGCGCCAGCAAGACCAGCGAAGAGGAGGAAAGCAGCAGTTGATGGCTCCGGAACGATGGAAAGGTTGTCAATCGCCAGCGCTGAAGTACTGGTGTCTTTGTTCCAAACCACCCAGAAATCATCGCCATTCTCCCAACTAAGGCCGGTGATCGTATGGCTGAGAGCGCTGCTGTTGGCTCCCAAGGTGCCGTCGATAATGCTGTCTGATCCGGTTTGCGGGGCGGTATAACTCAGCTGGCTGACCAGAGTCCCATTGTTGGTGATGTCCATCCCATTAGTACCTTCATTTCGGAGCCCTGTGAAGCTACTGTCAACCCCATTCACGTCGTAATAGTAGAAATCAAGACTACCGGCTGACGATTCTTGAAACCATTGTTGCGCGGTGAACGAGATCTCGAGAGAGGTAAGCGTCCCGCCGCTGTTGTTGCGGAGACGCAAACCAAAGGCGGCACCATCGGGAGCACCACTGAATCCTTGAGCGCGCAGACCCATGGAGCGGTCTGTCGTGGCGCCCGTTGCTCCAAACGAAAGAATACGATCCGTGCCGGCACGGGAGGTGTCACCGGTAGGTGCCAGTGCGCGGCCATCGTCTGAGTCGTCAAAATTTTTGTTGCTCGTACTGAAATACCAGTCGGAAATCGTGTTGTTGCTTCCGTCACTGATATCGTTGTTCCAAGCGAAGTTGTCGTTACTTCCCGAACTATCGCCCGTAGGTAACGAATTGAAATTCTGACTATAAGAACTGCCGTCGAAAAGCAGCTGGGCTTGGGCGGCTGACGTGAAAACGCTCAGGAGAGCGACGCATGTGATGGATAAGGGTTTTGTCATAACATCTTCCAACATACCGATTGTGAGTCAACTGACAGTAGCTGGATCCGTTCGAAAAGGTGTCCAATTCCGAGATTCCTTCAAAATCTTTCCAGCCGCACCGGTTCCTTCGACGGAATGGACGAGTTGGCGCGTACGGTTATGACGTGTTTAAGGGTTCAGGAGGTGATCTCTCGAGGAGCTGAGTTTTGCCACACCGATGGCCTCTTCGCCGGAGCCGGAATAATACAGGTAAAGGGTGCCGTCCAGATCACGGAAAACATAGGGGTCCCGGAGCTGATGGAGACCAGTGCCACCACCTTTTCGGGAGTTTTCGACCGGCTCGTTGACTCCTTCCCAGGCGCGTTCGGGCCGCAGAATTTCTTCAGCGGCGGAGAGCGTCCACTTTCGCCAGTCTGGATCTGTCGCATCGAACTTCGTCATCAGGATGCGTTCGGGCGGATGATCTTTCTTCACCGAATAGAAGAGGTGAAACCGGTTCTCACCGACGGGCAGGATGGCGCAATGCCGGATTTGACCGGGTCCATGACCGACCAGGAGCTTTTCCGCCCACTCACCTTCGATCTTTTCCCGGAAATCCGGGAGTTCTTTCCAGTAATAGCCGGTTGGAAAATCGTCTGGCGGATTCATGGCGCGGTCATCGGTGGCCTTGGTTCCCGCTGGAGCCCGGAAGAGTCTGCAGCCATTGGCAAAAGCGTAAGCCTGGCCGTTGACATGGAAGATGCGGAAATACGAGGTGCCAGCGGCACAAGGCTGAAGTCCCCCGTTGAAATCCAGTCCATCCGGGGAAACCGCCGGCATGCTGTATTGGCCAGCGACACCGCCCTCACCGACACCATGAAAATACATGACGAAGCGTTGGTTCTCGTCATCGATCAGCACCTCCGGCGAGGCAATATGGCCCTTGAATCGGTAAGAATCCGCGGCTTTCAGCAGGCGACCCTCGCCCATGTCGAGCACCCCGCGTGAGCCCACGGGAACGCCAGCCCCAACCCGGTAAAGGGTGAACGGCCCGGCCGGACTCGCGGCCCAGGCCATGCGGATGTAACGCCCGCCGTGATGAGCGAAGTAGAGATAATATTGTGCGGATGGATCCGCCCGGCGCTCTGGCGGTAACCAGGCTGGAAGTTTGACGAGGGTTGCCCCGTTAATGTTCTGACCTTCCCGTTCCGTGGCACCCACCTGCTCGAACATTTCCTCGCTGATGATCGGCTCGCCTTCGTTGAGCCTCTCAACTTCATAGGTTTGTGCGTGGCTGATAGAATTTGTGAGCGCCAAAAGCGTGACGAGGGCGGGAAAGACCCTCAGAAGAAATGAACGTTGAGTCTTCAAGCCTCGGCGAGTTCGACGGGTTTTGCGATCTCCCGGGCAATCTGCTTGAAAGGCAGGTGATGCGGCGAAATGTTGTTTTTGGCTGCGTGCGCCGCAGCAACTCCTGCCGCTTCCCCCATGGCCACGGCGTCACCGGTCACGCGGTAACTGGAATGGGCAATGAAGTCCCCACTGATACAGCGCCCAGCGATGAAGAGTCCATCCCGGTCACGGGCGACCAAAGCGCGCAGAGGGATATCATACGGCAGGGATTGGGTGCCCGGCTCGAGCCCAGGCCATTCATGCCCATCCCCGTGAGCGCGATCCGTGGAATGCACATCAATGGGGGCATGAACGCGGCAGATGCCGTCCTCGTGAGAAGCGCCTTCCAGTAAGTCCTGCAGGGTTACCCTGTAGAGTCCGTGAATGCGGCGCCCCTCCCGCAGCCCGATCTGTTCTCCCGTGGCCACCAGGCGCACATTCTGCCACGCTCCACCCCGTGCCCGCAGGGCGTCGATCATCTCATGGACCTCCGCCCGCGCCCTCAGTGTGGCGGCAGTGATGTCATCGGCGGAAATGGCGCTGACGCCGTATTCATGGTTCGCCATGAACATGTAAAGCCCGTCGTGAATGGGAAAAAGCGAGGGCTTGCCGTAGCTCGGGTGGATCCCGGCTTCCTCTAATTCCATCCGAATGCGCGCTTTACCTTTGCGAGCGCGCTGGTAATCGTGCCCCAACGTTTCGCCCTCCTTTTTCCAGCCGGAGAGGTAAGGCTCCACCTCCGTCAGCGAAGGTCCGGCCAGGATGCCCAGCAGACTGAACGGCTGGGTTTTTCCTGTTTCCGGATGGCCCATCTCGAACCCGCACCCACAGCGCGCAGCGAAATCTCCTTCCCCGGAGCAATCCACAAAGACCTTGGCCGGCCAAGCTTCGCGCCCGGATTTCGACTCCGTGATCACATGGGTCACGCGTCCGGCATCATCGACCACGCCATCCACAATCATGGTGTGGAGGCGGATGCGCACCCCCGCCTCCAGGCAAAGGCGTTCCAGCAAGCGTTTCATCCTTTCCGGATCAAACGCATGACCATAGGTGTTGTCCTGGTTGACCGTGCGCAGCTTTTCCTGATCAAGCAACCGCACGAGCTCACCCATGACTCCCTCTTTGTGGCCGGCATCGACGATCCAACTCAACACCCCGGCCGTCCACACACCGCCCAGACATCCTTTACCCTCAATCACCAAGGCGCTCGCGCCTTGGCGGGCGGCAGCCAGAGCCGCAGCCGTGCCGGCGGGCCCTCCGCCGCAAATAATGACGTCATAGGCTTCACGAACCGGGACTTCCCGGGCATGCTCACGCAACGTTGTGTTCGGGTGGATAAAATGATTCATGGCATTTTTTTCATCGGCTCAGGATTGCATGGAAATACTTATGTTAGAAATCGCGCGAATATTCATTCATCGCGAGCGTTCACCCGCAGAAAGAGGCTGTCCTGATTTTCAGGAATCCGAATGCGATACTGGTAGAGAATGGCAGATCCATCGCCATCGGGATCGGCATCGACAATCTCTTTGATCACGTCCACACCGTCGATTCCGGGTTCGGCCCAGTCTTCGTCACGCAGAGATTGGGAGACATTGAGCACGAGCCGCGTGTCGCCCATGTTAGTCGCTTCGCGGACGCGGTATTCCACCCATGTCGACCCGCCGGAGGGGACAAGTTCCACCGGAAACCTGAATTGCGGCTGATCTTGTCGCGGATTGAGATCCATCGCCATTTCGAGGCGTTCACTCAGACCATCCCGATCAAAGTCATCTGCAAAACTTACTTCGTAGATGGAGGAGTAATGCGCGTGCTCCCATTCGTCAGGCAGTTGATCCAGGTCCGCATCGGCGAACGTATGCTCCAGCAGCGTCTGCAGATATTCACCCCGGGTGATCTGGCCATCGGCGGTGAGGGGGAATTCTTCGAGAGAACCAGCACCGAAAATCGCCTCATAACGTCCCCGCCAGAACGCTTCCACCGTCTCGGATAGAATGGCTGAGGGCGGGTTCGAGGTTTCCGCAGACGGCGGCACAGGTTCCTCGAGGAAGAACGCCAGGTCGTCCCAGCGCGTCCAACTGCTGGACGTGAATCCGAAAGCTTTGATCTTACGCCCCTCTGGAGCCTGATAAGCAAAGAGAGCGTCCACACCGTCTGTCGTCATGCGGTCAAATACCACTTGGCTATCATCATCGAGAGTGATGACCGCATCCACAGTCCGGTCATCGTCATCAACAGCCACGATGCCGAACAGATCCGGCATCGGATCAAACTGGATCTCCCAACCGCTCTGTCCTGCGCCGTCCCCGGCATCGAGACCGCGCGTGCCGGAGATCGATTCCTGCGTGTCGACCGCTGTATCCACAGCATTGCTGAAGTTCAAAATCATTTTGTGGGAACCGTAATGGACTTCCAGAATGTTGGTCGCGCTGATGTCCTGCTCGAAATTGACGATTCCCCCTTGCCCATCAACGTAGCCCTGTTCCACCAATGCCTCGAACTCAGCACGGGTCAGGTTGCTGCCGGTCGCCGTTCGTTGGACGGTATTCGCGTTGGTGATGTTTTCGTCAAAATCTCCGATGGCGCTGATGGCTGGCCCTTCAGCGGACATCTCGATCTGATTCAGCAGCACGTCATGATATTTCGGAGGCTCGCCCCATTGCGTATTGCTCAGATCCACGGGAGCCGGATAATTTGTCCCGGTGCCAATGAGTTCCGTGGCATGGAAAAAGCCGAGGTTGCCGAAGTATTGCACCGCCAGGAAATGCGGCGAATCCCGGGGGACATCGGAGGTGTAGAAGGTCATGGCTCCCGCCTTGTGCAGTTGGCGCCGAAGAAGGTTCGTATCGACGTCACGCGGATGAATTTGCTCCTGCACAGCCTGCGCCGCGGCGACCCCTGCAGCCTGGCCCAGGGCCATCCACGTCGGTTCCATGCGGATGGCGTTATACATAGTGGAATCGCAACTGACCGCCACCGGGACGAGCAACCCATCCAGACTCACCGGCACAATGGAGCCGTAGGGCACTTCAAAAGGCAGGTTCCCCGTCCCAATACCGATGTTGCTGAATGGTAGATCCGGCAGGGCCACCGCCTGCTGCGTCTGAGAGGAGCCGGTGCTTTCCTCCGCTGGCCAATCACGTACCACCTGCGCGCCTTGCGGCAAAAAGTCTTCAGGACCGATTCCAAAGTCCGTATATTCGCGGTGTGCAACCGATTGATAATCACCAATGGCCACGGAATCCGGGTGAGCGCGGGAGCGCACCGAGTAAGCCGGTTGGGAGCGGTCCCAGCCGGTCACTTGATAAACCCCCACCATTTGCCGGCCTTGCCGCACATAGAGTTCCGGTGTCCAGTGGTTGGTTTCGGGGTATTCATCCGCCGCATACCCCCACTGCCGGGCCTGCTGCTGGATCTGGTGACCGCTCAAGTCCGGGTCAGTCGCCAGGAAATAGAAAAAACCCTGCGCCACAGTCGTCGCCAGATCGAACATGGCTTGCCGGTATTCAGGAGTGCCCTCCGTCCAACCGTTGGCATCGATGGAAAAGTGGTAATCCGCGTTGAACGCCTTGCTGTTGAAATCCTTTTTCCCGTTGACTCCGTCGCGAATGCTCACCTCGCTAGTCAGGTTCAGGCCGGGATTATTCAGCAAATACTGACGGAACCCACTGAAATCCATCTCCTCATATTTCGGCGGCTTCACATCGGCGAACGGGATCTGGTTCGCTGGATCTTCCGACATGCAGATACGGAAGTTGTAAGTCTGCATATTGGTGATGAACGATTCTCCTCCCGCCAGGGCCAGGAGATCCCCTTCATAAGTGGCATCGATGAAGACCTCCGCGGCAACCGTCACCGGGGCGTTGGAGGCCAGGTCCGTGAACGTCACTTCATGCACTTGGCGCCGGCCCTCGCTGTTGGTGATCGTGGCCGCAGAGTCAATGGGGTGATCTTGAAAAATCGTGACACCGGCATCTTCCAGCATCTGAGTAAAAATCATGCGCGCCACCCCCGGCTCGAACCATGCGCCAGCCTTGCAATCGGCTACTTGTTGACTGGCCGGTCCATACGTCTCGGTATAATAGGCAAGCACGCGATCCATGAAATCCCGCCAAGAGCCGCCGAGCCCCTGGAAACTTTCGAAATCGGTGTTCGTCAATCCTCCGGCAGGAACTCCTCCAATGTGCTGTTTTTCCGAAAATAGCGCTGTTGAATGCCCGGCTTCTGCTGCGCTCACCGCCGCCGCCACCCCCGCTGGGGTCGAGCCAACTACCACCACGTCAAACTCAGCACTTTCCTCAGCAGCAAACGAGTTCACGGTAAAGACCGCCAAGGAGAGGCATTTCAGAAGCAGGCAACTGTATTTCAACATGACTGTTCCCACCATACCGGACTTCAGGCGGCCATATGGAGTTCCTTTCCGTGCGCAATGGTGTCCAAATCCGTTATTTCATGGGGAATTGGATTTTGCCGCCCATCCTCATCTCATGCCCCTGGCTGATCTCCTATGGGATGGCGTCCGCTCCGCGAAATCAGGGCACGGCCTCAGGCCAAAAGCTCAGAAAATTACAAGGACTCTGCGTGGGGCGTTTGGCCAGACGCTGACGAATCATTCGCTTACGGTCTGGCCGAGCCAAACCCGAAAGAACCCCCGTGGGGGAGTCAATTCCATCTGCCAGGCGTGATGCGATGGGAGAAGCGGCAGCTCATGCGGCGCTTTCCAGGCAGCCTCTGGATGGTCGATACGGACGAAATTTTGTGTTAAATCAGCGGCCCGAGTGCCGGAACCCGAACGGCTGGCCACCCACTGCACATCCACAGTGTCTCTTGCGTGTAAGCCCGTAATCTGGAAGCTCACCGTCTGCGGATCGCCGTTATCGAGCTCGGTCAGCGAGAAAAATGAGCTCTGCTCACCCACGGAGGAGTTGAACCTGGCTCCCCCCTTCTCTCATCCCATTAATCCATCGGTGGCGTTGGTGAGAGAGCCGTGGTGGTAATTCCGCTTTTGTTCTAGCGACACGAGCAGGGAAATCTCCCGCGCATTTCCTTGAGCATGGGTAGATTCCCATAAACGGTCGCAGCGGGGATGAGGCAAAAAGTTTGGGAATGTTCATTGAGATTGTCGTCGAATGCTCAAACATTTTATGGCGGCACGGTTGCGGGGACGCTTCGAAGAGAGGTCTGGAGGCAACTTTGGGCGGTGCGCACTCATAGCGCTCACAATAGCGGAGTTCGAAGGTTTCAGGGGGTCCCGTTCCGTGCGCAGTGGGGTCCAAATCCGTTATTTCGTGGTGAATCGAATTTTGTGCGCCTACAGTTCGATTATGCCTCAGGATTTCCCCCAGGATGTAAAATCCGCCCGGCGCCAACGGTTCTTCGAGAAGCTGACGCTCGCCAGGCGCTCAGCAAATGCCTTTCAATCCACGACACCGCATCTTCTGGATAAGCTGATGGATGTCATGGAACGCGCCCACCCCGGCGTAAGACTGAATTTTGAAGATACCACGGGATTCAGCTTGGACGCGCCAGAGTTCCAGCTGAAGCGGCCTCACCGGATTCATAGTTGCGAATTTTGTGAGCACGCCCGGGCTCTCCCGGGCACCCGTTGTATCGTCAACAAAATGGCGGCAAACCGTAAAGCCCATCGACTCGAAGAGGAGAGTCTCTTCGATGGCCAATGTTATCTCGGGCTCAGTGAGTTGGTGATGCCGTTCCGGTTCCGTGGAAAAACGCTGGGCGTCTTCTATTGCGGTTCTGTTTTACGTGAGGAAACCGTGAAAATTGCCGATGAACGTTTGGAAGCCGGCATGCAGCATTTGAACGCTGACCAGGAGAAATTGCGGACGCTTCGCCAGCAAATGCCGGTGCTCAACGAGCAGGATTGGCAGGCCCTCAGGGAAGATTTTCTGCTGCTCCACGACCTGGCCCTGACCCTGCTGGAAGCGCTGGATCTGCCCATCGGGCACTATCGCCCGCACCGGATCAGCGCCCTGGCCCGGGAGGAGCATGATCGGCCGCCCCTCGTGCGTCGAGCGCTCAATGAGATCCGGCTCAACTTTCATGGGATCCACAACCTCGCCCATCTGGCGGAAATCCTGCACTGCTCACCGGACCACCTCTCGCGCCAATTTAAAAATTGCCTGGAGATTTCCGTCAATGACCACATCCACCACGTCCGGGTCGAGCACGGCAAGCATCGCCTCCGCACTTCTGATCGAACGGTCGAAGAAATCGCTTACTCACTCGGCTACCTGGATAAGAGCCATTTTCTCAAACAATTCAAACGCCAGACCGGCAAAACCCCGAGCGAGTTTCGCGAATGCCCTTGACCATTTCACTAGCCAGCTAACGGCACGGCTTGGTCGCGCGGGATGAATTCGCTCCGCGGGAGAATTTCTGCGTCCCCTTGATAAGAGGGCCAAAGGGCTTGCACTTTATTCCTAGCCTCATCTGGCCAGTCCGCTGGAAGCTGGTGAATTTTATCTTGCACAATCCGCGCTTTGAGCCGGTCCGAAAACTCCTCAAACCGGGTTTGATACCAGAGGGTAAAAAGGGTCCGATGTTGGTCGCTCTGGTTGGCATGCGCGGCGTGCAGGATCCGGGCATCGCCGATCAAAAGATCGCCGGCCTTCACAGGCACATCGACTTCATCGGGATGATCCTGATAGTAGAAGGAATTTTGATTTTTCTCATCATAGACAGCGGTGTTGTGGGCCAGACCAAGCTTTTCGTGGAACGCACTCGGGATGTAATGCGACTTGGGCACCACCCGCAGGCAACCATTCTCGCGCGTCGTATCGGTGAGGTAATACATGAAAAAGACTTGCGGCGGCGTCTTGTCGTAGCTGACCGGGTCAGGCCAGCCGCTCCAGTCATAATGCCAAAATAACCGCGGGCTTTTGGGCGGTTTGGTGATCAGATAACCATCCGTAAAGGAGACGGCATCGAACCCAAGCGACTTTAACACATCGATGGCGGGCTGATAAGCGATAAGGTCAGCGAACCCTGGGTGGGTATTCATGGTGATCATGCTGCCGGTCTGCTTTTTTCTCTGCTCGGGAGGCGCCTGCTCATAGAGCTCGAGCGCCAACTTTTGGTAGCGCTCAATGTAATCGGGCGTGAGCACACCGGGAATCGCGCAGAAGCCGAGTTCATCCAGTTCATGACGTTTCGTTCGCAATAGATCGGGTGGATAATCCATGTGGACAACCTGACAAGGAGCATGCTTCGAGAAAATGGCTCTGCCTGCGGAGTTCATGCCGGAAACAGGCCTCATGAGCGTTTTGGACATGCTCAGCTTATTTTTGTCATACCAAAGCTTGAGTGCGATACTCGATGAGGTAGGTTCGGTTATGTCAACTAAACGGGATGCTCAAACCGTCACTGCCAATAGCCGCTGCCGGCAGCGATTCGCTTCTCTACAGGGAGATGCCGCTTTTGCGCTGCGCGAATGCGGGGTGATTCTAGCCGGTTTCAATGAGATGTATGATCCGTGGGAAGTCCGGCGAGCAGCGCCCAACTTTCATGTGGTGTTCTTTAGCATGGAAGGCGAAGGATGGGTGAGATACCGCAATTGTCGATATACAGCGCGCCCAGGCACGTGCTGGGTCCTGCCTGCGGGTGCACCACACGAATATGGGATCTCAAAAGAACCCTGGAAACTCTTCTGGTTTCATCTCAGCGACTGCGAGCTCTGGAAATATCTCGGATCTGCTGAGGCGGAATTTTGTTATCAAGAAATCGATCAGGCCCCGCTTCGAATACTCCTTGATGGATACCTCCGCGAAAGCGCCATTGAGCATGGGAACTCCCAACAGGCGGCAAATGCATATGCCCAATTAATCGCTCATTCCCTCCGGCGCCTCCTGGTCCCGCCCATGCAAGACCCGCGAAGTTTCAGTGACGACCGGATCGGCCGACTTTGGCTCGATGTTCAGAATGATTTGAAACGTGATTGGAGGATTCAGGAAATGGCAGCACGCGTGCATTGTTCGACCTCCCATTTCCATCGGCTCGTGATGAAGCGGCATGGAGTTTCTCCGAAAAAGCTTTTACAAAAATTCCGGATGGAACGGGCACGGGAATTGGTTGCGCACCCGGATTACACGCTGGATTCCATCGCCGACCTGGTCGGGTATCAAAGCGGCTTCGCCCTTTCACGCGCCTTCAAAGCCTGGCACGGTGTTGCGCCAGCCCATTATCGGAACAGAAGCGTGGATGCCAATAAAGCACCAACCGCTAGTCCATTATCGGGCTGAATGGACCGGCGGGCGTCCCCTCAGGGAGGACTATGCTCTCAGATCGAGCCAGGCCACTTCTTCTTGTGTCAACGGAGTCTCGAGACATTGCAAACTACTAATCGTTTCACTGATGAGTCGAGGGCCGATCAACGCAAACGTTGGAAAGGGCTGAGCCAGCACATAGGCCGCCGCGATCGCGATCGGACTCGTTCCCTTTTGTTCCGCCAACTGGAGTGTCCGGTTTCTCCGCTCGAAATTTTCTGCCGAATACCAGCATCGGACCAGTTCCGCATCCGATGTTTTGTCTGGACCCGCCCGGTCGGTGAAGAAGCCGCGTGCTTGGCTCGACCATGGTAGAAGCGGCATCTGTTGTTCGGTCAACCATTCTCGCGAGGCATCGTCGCTCGCCGCAATGCAGCCTTTCCAGACCGGATCGATCATACGCGCCAGGGAGAAATTGTTGGAAACCGCGCCGAACCCTTGTTTACCAGTCCGCTGCGCATATTGGTTGGCAGCGTGAATACGATCAAGCGACCAATTGGAACCGCCATAGACGTGGAACCGCCCAGCCTTGACGTGGCCATCGAGGAGATCGACGAATTCATCGACGGGAATCTCCAGATTATCTCGATGCAGACAATAGATATCGAGGTGATCAGTTTGCAGCCGCTCTAACGTTTCCATCAATTGACGATCGATTGCTTCCGGAAAACAATTGGGGGTATGACCGCCCTTCCCGAGGATCACCACCTGATCGCGCAAGCCGAGCGCTCGCAACCATTGTCCGAGTAAACGCTCCATCAATCCCCCGCCATAGCCATAGGCGGTATCAAACGTGTTCCCTCCTCGCTCGAAGTAATCTTCCCAGATAGCGGCCGCATGCGGCATGGTGCGCTGATTGTCGCAACCCATCACGAGCCGCGAAACGGGTTTCTCGAGACCCTCGATTTGACCGTATTGCATGGGCGCATCGGAGCGGTGCTGCAACGGCCGGCGTTTCATTGGCCGATGGTAGTTTTCTTGTTTCTCGCTTTCATAGACGAGACCAATGCTAGACCTCCAGGCATCGAGCGTTTTCATGTTGCCGAGCGTGTCTTCGTGAGAACAAACCGCGACTTCTTTCCGGCCAGCAAAGACGGCTTCAGCCACGGCATCGGCTTCATAGCCGTAAAGACCGCGATCGGGTTGGATGGTGATTCGCTCCAACTCCCCGCCAGCGGGATGGAAGATGAGGTCGGTCGGAGTGGCATCCCGCGCGATGACGTAAGGTGACGGAATTTCGAGCCACCCGTTCGACCCATAGATGCGCACGGTATTCTCCTGTTGCAAACCGACGCCACACGCGACTTGGGCCAAGAGACCATTGGGAAATTGCAGGACTGCTGCGGCCACCGCATCCGCACCTGTTTCCGGATGGAGACGGCCCACACCCGACACTTTCTCCGGGTTCTGGAAAGGTCGACCTTCCATGGCGCCGGCAATGAGCCGCGCATAGGAGACGGGATAACCACCCACATCCAGGATGCCGCCGCCACCAAGTGCATTGGCCCAGGCGCGGCTTTCCGGATCGAATGGAGACCGAAAACTGAAGGTGGCCTGCACCATGCCAATCTCGCCGAGACGCCCTTCCTGAATGAGGTCAACCAGCTTGTTCGTCTGTGGATGGCAGCGATACATCCAGGCTTCCATGAGTAGCACACCATTTTCGCGCGCCGCTTCGATGGCAACCATGGCTTCGGCATGATTCAGGCCGATCGGTTTTTCAACAAGGATCTGTTTCTTCGCTTCAGCGGCTTTGACTACCCATTCCAGATGTTGCGGGTGGGGCGTGGCAATATAGACGGCATCCACTGCAGGGTCGGCCAAAAGCGCTTCATAACTGCCATGGGCGGTGGCTTCGAGGTTCGGAAACTCCTTGATGAAGGCTTTCGCGCGTTCGTGATCGCGGCTGCCGACCGCTGTGATCTGGCTCTGATGCGAAGCAAGCACCCCGTGCGTGAACTTTCGGGCAATCCGGCCGGCACCAAGAATACCCCAACGAAGAAGGGAGGACGAAATGGAAGACATCCTTTTATCTTGGAGCACAGAGCTGGCCTGACAAGAAGCTTGCAGGAAAAGAGTTGTTCCTTTTGATTTCTTCAATCGATTTTATGCCGACAATCAGTCGTTCCAGACAACTTTTTCATCAAACCCCTCGGCTACGACTCGCCTCCATCGTGCGTCGTAACCTTCCAGCAGGCCGGCAATTCAAGAATCATGCTCACCCCTTTTATGAATTGGCATTGATGTTCGAAGGGGCCTGCGAATGGCAATTACCCAATCGCACCTGGTCGCTAAACGAGGGCCAACTCCTTCTTTTAGCCCCGGGCCGTTTCCATCGGGAAAAGGTCGAACCCGGGACAGGTGCCCGCCAAGGTTGGGTGGGGTTCGAACTCGACCATGAGCTGCCGCGGGCATGGCAGGCGCCTGTGGCGAGCGGCGCGTATTTCTCGGAATTCAAACGGCTTTACCGTGTGGTGTATGAGGAACACCAATCGGCAACCATCGGCGCGGAGCTACGTTCCAGTCTGGCATTACATGAAATTCTGATCCTCTTCTGCCGGTTGTTCGAGGCGCCGGAAGCCCTTCCACCCGGCTCAATGGATGGGCGCCAGATGGCGGGGGCCGCGGCACAAACGATTCGGGCAAATTTGCAGGCGCCGATCCCGATCCGGCAATTAGCCGATTACCATTCGTTGAGTGTCAGCCGGTTTTCGGCTGTGTTCCGTGAGATACATGGAATGGGCCCGGGGCGCTTCCTGCAAAAGGCGAGAGTCGAGCGTGCCCGGCAGTTGTTACGCGACTCGGAATATTCGATCAAAGAAATTGCCGCCCTGTGTGGGTATGCGGATTCGGCCCATTTTAGCCATGCGTTTTCGCGAGCGTGCGGCCGGTCGCCGCGAGCCTATCGGAGGGCGGATGTTCGGACATGAGCGCGCGACGCCGCCAGGCACGCGGACCTAGACCGGTGATCCGGCGGAAGGTTCGATGAAATTGCGGGTAGCTCCCAAATCCCGCTTCGAAGGCAGCCTCCGTCATGCTCCATTCTGGATGGTTGACGAGCAGTGCCATGGCGCGCTCGACGAGGAGTCGCTGTTGAAAATCGCGAAAAGTCACACCGAGCGCCTCGTGAAAACGGCGGCTGAAATGGGTGGCGCTGAGGCCGACTTGTCTGGCAGTCGAGGCGAGGTCCGGGCGGGTTGGGGATTCGCGCAACCAAGCCACAGCCCGAGTGACAGCGGGATGGATGACGGCGCCTGGCGGTTGGGCCTCGCGAGAGGCGGTCATCGCCCAGGCATGTTCAAGCAGAAAGGCGAGTCCCCCATTTCTTCCAGTGGCCGACCCCTGGAAGCTTTGGATCAAGGCGCACTGTTGGTCGAGGCGCTCATATTCACGGCCGGCGATCTGCACCAGACGAAAGCCTTCAGTCTGAGTCCACAATTGGCGAAGCTCTGGACGACCGCCTCGCTGTGGCAGGAGGTTCTGACGAAAGACGGCGATCCACATGGTGGTATCCTGAGAGCGACGCGTCAGGACATGTTCATGGCCGGGTAATAACCAAAGGAGACTGCCAACCGTGAGTCGAACGAGTTGTTCGCCGACCAGATAATCGATTTCGCCTTGGGTGACATAATTAAATTCCAATTCATCGTGCCGGTGGGACTCGATGAGGCGCGCGTGCGAGGAATATTGCCAGACGCTTCCGCGCCAGCCGTCCGGAATCTTGAGGCGCTGGAACATAAACGCAAAAGATGATCACTTTTTCAAAAAAGGCGAGAAGACTTAGCGGAATAATCCGGGCAGCTTCTGGCGTTATGAATGCACCACTAGCGCCCGCCCAAGTTGTCACCGATCAACATCGTCAAGAATTCCAGGAACGCGGTTTCTTTGTTCTAGAAAAGGTTTTACCGGAGGAACACCTCGCACTCCTGCGCGATCGCTGCCAGCGATTCATCGATCGGGCCGATGCCGACATGGATGCGAAGGGGGTCGATAGCGAGGGGATCACGCATCGCAATAAACGTTACTTTGTATCGAAATGTTATCAGCAGGAACCAAGCCTTGGGGACTTCATTTTCAGTCCGTTGATGGCGGAAATTTGCCGGGCGACGATCGGGGATGAGGCCTCGCTGTTCTGGGATCAATACGTCGTGAAAGGTCCCGATCCAGAGAGTCACTTTTCGTGGCATCAGGATTCCGGTTACGTGCATCTCGATTGCCCGATGTATCTGACCTGCTGGGTGACCCTCGATGATGTCGATGAGACCAATGGCTCGGTCTATGTGTTACCCTACGACCAGATCGGGATACGGACCGTGGTCAAACATATCAAAGATCCGCGTTATAACGATCGGGTCGGATACTTCGGAAAAGAACCCGGCGTGCCAGTGGTTGCGCCCGCCGGCAGCATCGCGGTTTTTTCCAGCTATCTCTTTCATCGGAGCGGCGCCAACATGACGGATCGGATGCGCCGCGTTTATCTGGCGCAATATAGTTCCGAGACCATTCGCCGGCAGGATGGCGAGGTCTGGGGACAAGACGTGCCTTTCTTGCGGGAAGGCAAGATCGTGCCTCAGCCGGGAGAGGCTTGAGCGAGGGCCGGCGGTGAGTGACGGCATGCCGCATTGGCGGTCATGCCATGAATTCAATCTGCCGAGCCGCCCGATGGCTTCAATCACCCCCTATTGTCTATTGACGCATGGGCTTGGAGGCGGCCAATTTAGCCGCTTCCATGACCCTTTCCTTCTCAACCTGCTGGAATTCACACCGCCATCGTGACGGTCGTGCCATGCTGGATGAAATCCGGAACCTTGGTTTCCGCCAGGTGGAGCTCGGGCATGGGGTCAAACTTTCGCTCATTCCCGGGATCCGGGAAGCCTCGGATGCGGGAGCGGTTTTCTCGAGCCTGCACAACTTCTGCCCGGTGCCGGTCGAAGTGCAAAAAGCTTCCCCGGACTGTTACGAATTCACCTCGCATCAGAAAAGTGCGAGGTCGCGCGCCCTTAAACTGACTTACCAGACCATCGACCTGGCGGTTGAACTCGAGGCGTCGTTCGTCATTCTCCACCTCGGCAGTGTCCCCATGGAGGCCGCGACCGATTCGCTGGAAGATTACGCGGAAAAGTATGGGCTCTATTCCCGGCAATACATCGATCAGAAATTAAAACTGATCGCCAAGCGTGAGTCGTTGGGGCCTCGTTATTATGACCGGGCGCTGGAAGCCTTGCGACATCTCGCGGAGTATGCCGCCGCTCGCAATATCCATCTCGGAATCGAAAGCCGACATGGATACGAACAAGTCCCGAGCGAACGGGAAATGCTGCGGATGCTCGATGAGCTAAACTCGCCTTACGTCGGTTACTGGCATGATTTCGGACATGTCCAGATCAAGGCGAACCTTGGGCTGCTCGACCATGTGGAATGGCTTCGAATGATCCGGCACCGGCTGCTCGGATGTCATCTTCATGACGTCCGCTGGCTGGCGCGCGATCATCAACCGCCCTTCACCGGAATGATCGACTACGACACCCTGATTCCGTTACTCCCCTCGGACTGTTTACTCGTTTGGGAAATGAGCCCCAGCCGTTCGCTGGAACAGGTCATTGAAGCCCGCGATCGCTGGGAAACGACTTTCACATGAAAAAAATTATTATTACTACGCTTCAGATCATTCTGACTGTCGGGATCATCTATTATGTCTTTCGCGATCCGGAGAAACGGGCCGAGATGGTGGAGACCTTGCGAAACGCGGACACCGCCTGGCTGATCGGGGCGGTGCTGGCGTTTGGCGGCATCGTATTCGCCGGGATGACGCGCTGGATGATCCTGCTACGCGCGGTTGGTGTCGGGCTGGCCCGGTGGCGCATTGCTTGTCTATTCATGATCGGCCTCTTTTTCAATGCGTTCATGTTAGGTGCTACCGGGGGCGATGTCGTGAAAATGTTCTACATTTATCGGGAAGTTCCAGATAAACGGACGTCCGGCCTGGTCAGTATCGTCGTGGATCGCGTCATCGGATTAATGGCACTCATTGTCATCGCCATTGCCTTCGTGATTTTCAAATATTCCTGGCTCACCAGCCATCCCGACGCGGCTCGTTATGTCTATGGTCTGATTCTCATCCTTGCGGCGGCGGGCGGCGGGCTTGCTTTTGTCTCGATTCTCGCCTGGCTCGATCTGGCGCAGAAACTGCCCGAATGGATGCCGCTGCGAGGGAAGCTCATTGAAGTGTCGGATGCCTTGCGGGTGTATGGTCGTGCACCAGGAGCGCTGGTATGGGCTTTCGGGTTATCGATCATCGGGCATTTTAGTATGTTTGTTTCTTTCTTCCTGCTGGCGCGCGCGTTCGGCGCCGTAATCGCTTTGGTACCTTTCTTCTCTATCATGCCGATGATCTCAGTTTACACGTCGCTACCCATTACATTGGGCGGATTGGGTGTGCGCGAAAAATTATTCGAAGATCTCCTGGGAAATCTGGCGAATGTCCCGGCGGACATCGGTGTATTAATCGGGTCGTCCGGCTTCGTCGTCTTGATTATCTGGGCGTTGTTGGGTGGTGTGATCTATCTCTTCTATCGTTCGGCTAAAGGAGCACCCGAATCCGTGGAAACCCCGATCGAACTAGAAGTGCCGGACCATTCCACGAACAAAAACATGGAATGAGCCGACCGAAGGTCATCACTAATTTCGCCATCACGCTGGATGGCAAAATCAGCACGGTTGCGCGAATTCCTTCCACCTTCTCTTCAGAAACCGATAAGAAGCGGTTCCTCGAGATTCGCGCCATGGGCGATGCCGTGATGGCGGCGCGAGGGACAGTAGAAGCCGATGATATGCGAATGACTTTGCCGGAAGCGCAACTCCGCAACGAACGCCAGTCCCGGGGTCAATCGGCGGAACCACTGCGGGTCATCGTCACAGGAAGCGGCCAACTCGACCCGAATCTGAAAGTTTTCCAAACAGAGGGCAGTCCGATTATCATCGTGACAACTACCGCCATTGAGAAAAGTCAAAGCAAGCAATTATCCCAATTGGGCGAGGTCGCCCCGATTTCCGACCCGCCGCTCGACTTGCCCAAGGCGCTTGATTATTTAAGCGATCAGCACGGCGTGCATAGCGTGGTCTGCGAAGGCGGCCCCACCTTGATTCGGGAATTTTTTCGGGCGGACCTGGTGACTGACGTTTACCTTACCGTCACACCATGGCTTTTCGGCGGGCAGCAATCGCCAACACTGACTGGTGTGCCCGGCGATTTCTTGCCCCAATTGTTGGAATTCGAACTCGTGGATGCCAAACAGGTCGGCCAGGAAATTTTCACTTACTATCGCCGACGTCGAGAGCGTTGAGCATGCCGGACTAGCAGCTGCCCGCCCCCTCGCTTTCTTCACTGCCGAAACGCTTCCAGCGCGCCATGGTAGACTTCGCGGACCGGCAAGCCGAGCGCTTCACTGGCCGCAAGACAATCATCAAACTCCGGCGATACCTGAATGGTTTCATCACCGGCTGTTCCGATCTTGATCCGAATCGCTTGGCCGTTCCATTGCACTGTCTCGGAGCGACGTTGTAATTTCCAGCGCTCCCAAGTCGTGCGGCGAATGCCAAAAGCGCTGCTTTCGCGAAAGATCGTTCCAGCCAATGATTCGGCGAGATCTTCAGGCGCCAGAACGCTCAATAAAAATCCGGGCCGACTTTTTTTCATAACGATCGGAGTATGCCAGACATCGAGAGCGCCAGCTTTCAGTAAGCGTTGGACGAGGGCGCCACCGAATTCCGGTGAAAGATCGTCGAGATTACTCTCCAGGAGCGTCACTCGATCCGTATCGTAAACGCCGGGTGCCACCTGCTGCGCCCGCTCTCCAAGCAAGGCTCGCAAGGCATTGGGCCGGTTTGGCAATCGCTTGGTTCCCAGCCCGTAACCGATGGCTTCCACTTGCATCTCAGGGATGGCACAAAATTCGGTAGCGAACTCCGCGACAATCGCGGCACCGGTCGGGGTGACGAATTCAAAATTTTCATCAACCTGTTTAAACGGAATTCCTTTCAAAATCTCCAAGGTGGCCATGGCTGGAATCGGGTATTCTCCGTGGGCGCATTGAATCCATCCTTTCCCATCAAACAACGGAGTCGCCACGACTCGAGGTCGCCCCAAAGCTTCTAACCCGACGCAGGTGGCGACGATATCGACAATGGAATCTACCGCGCCAACCTCGTGAAAACCCACATCATCGGGCGGGACCCCATGGATGCGGCCTTCAGCCACTGCGATCCGCTGAAAAATGGCGAGCGATTGGGTTTTTACGAAATCACTCAGATCGCTGTTTTGAATCAAATCACGGATCTGCCCGTGCGTCCGGCCATGCACGTGTGGATGCGCATGATCGTGGTCATGATGATGATCGTCATGCGTGTGGGAATGGCTGTGGCTGTGAGAATGCGAATGACTATGCGTGTGAGAATGGTCGTGGGAATGGGTGTGCGTCGAAGGTTGCGCTTCGGCTGAGCAATCTCCCTCGTGCACGGTAAACTTTACCCCCGTGACCAACTGGCGTTCCTGGCGTTCGAAATGCATATGCATCCCTTCGAGTTCCAGTTTCGCCAGCTCCCATTGGAGCACAGACGGTTTGACGCCGAGATCGACCAGAGCGCCGACGGTCATGTCGCCGCTGATACCGGAAAAACAGTCTAAAAAGAGAATGCGTTCAGCCATGGCCGAACTCTGGCCACATCCGGGGCGGGATGCAATGTGGGAAAATTGAATACTGGGCTGGTTGGGAACCGCACCCAAGGTGCCTCAATACGCGGCCTCAACGCGGAATTTCGTCGAGCAGCTGTTCGTTCGTTGGGAATTTAATCAGGAATCCGAGCAATCGCTCAATCGCTTCGATAGGCCGATGATCCGCTAAGCCACGTCGGATCACATTGATTTTCTCCAGGTGATGGGCCGGGATGAGCAATTCCTCCCGGCGCGTTCCAGACCCGAAAATATCGACGGCGGGATAGACCCGTTGTTCGGCGATCTTCCGATCGAGGACGAGCTCCATATTACCGGTTCCTTTGAATTCCTGAAAAATCAGATCGTCCATGCGGCTGCCGGTTTCAACGAGTGCGGTTCCCAAGATGGTCAGAGAACCCGCTTCCTCGGTGTTTCGAGCCCCAGAGAATAAACGCCGCGGGATTTCCATCGCGCGCGCATCCATTCCACCGGAAAGGGTGCGGCCACTACCGGTCGTGGCGTTGTTGAAGGCGCGCCCGACTCGCGTGATGGAATCGAGCAGAATGAAAACGTCGCGCCCGGCTTCGACCAACCGTTTGGCTCGTTCGATGGCGAGTTGGGCAATGTGCGTGTGACTCTTGAGATCACTATCATTGGAACTGGCCATGATCTCGGCTTTGGGAACGGCGCGGCTTAATTCGGTAACTTCCTCAGGCCGCTCATCGACCAAGAGGATAATGAGTTTCACATCGGGATGATTGGTCGTCATGGCTTCGGCGATATGCTGAAGCAACGTCGTTTTCCCGGTCCGAGGCGGCGCGACGATCAGGCCGCGCTGACCCTTGCCGACCGGCGTCATCATATCGATCACCCGGGTGGTAAAACGGTCGGGGGTGGTTTCCATCTTCAATTGCTCGATCGGGTTGATCACCGTGAGCTCCTCGAAGAGCGGCATGTTAAGAAAATTCTCGGGGGCTTCCCCTTCAATCTCGCTCAATTTGAACAACTGATAGCCACGACTCCCGCGTCGCACTTCTCCGCGCAGCCACATGCCGTCACGAACCGAATGTTTTCGGATGACCTCTGGGGTGACGAAAATATCTTGGGGCGATTGAGAAAAATTGCGGCTCTGATCCCGCAAGAACCCGAATCCTTTTCCAGAAATTTCTACAACCCCTTCGCCGAAGACGGTTTCATAGCGGATAACGGCAGGTTCCTCGGTTTTTGGTTCCTGCGGTTTAACAACGGGGTCCTGCTCGGGATCAGGTTCGGTCTCGATCGGACCATTGCCAAAGGAACTCCCTTCTTTTGGCGGACGATAGACATAAGGTTCATCCCGAGGCGCGTCTTCCCGCCGTCCGCCGCGTCGCGAACGATTACGGCGTCCACCACCGCGGCGCCGATTGGAGCGGTTACGACTATCCTGCTGATAATCTTTTCCCGACGGCTGGTTGGAGGAATCGGCCTGGGACCCGGTTGACTCGGAGGAAGCTTTGGTTGGTTCCTTGTCAGCGATTTCCTGTGCCGGTCTTGATGTCGCTTGGGGCGCCGGTTTGGGAGCCGTTTTCGGTGCCGGTTTCGGTGCCGGTTTTGGTGATGCGGCAGGTCCCTCACCGGGGCTCCATTCTTGCGGCGGCGTTTG
>JGI12210J13797_11122326_pt1 | contig 23295 bp, 20 predicted proteins | sample ElkSlonscriptome_3_FD_13797 | JGI IMG/M metagenome (IMG submission 13797)
CCCAGACTGGTCGGCGCAGTGGAGCGGGCAGGGCGGATGAAAACCCGGCGGGAAACCATCGACGCCGCGCCCGCACCGGGCATCGATCCAGGCGTTGCGGGCGAACGCATCCCCGCGCTGAGGCAGAGTGGTTCGCCCGAAGATACGCCCTGAATCAAACGCGTCAGAACCGACCGGTTACCGCAAAGCGGGCATTGATCGGCGCACCGACCGTCACCTGGTGGGTCGCGTGCGAATTGGGGAAATACAATTCGTCCGTCACGTTTTCGACGTTGACCTGCAGGCGCAGATTGTCGCTCACATCGTAGAATGCGGCGGCATCGATGCGGGTGTAGGACGGCAGGACCGCCGTGTTGCCGTTATTGACGAAGCTTTCCCCCTGATGGGTCAGGCCGATGCCGAATGCGAACCGATCTGTCAGTTCGACCTGGTTCCAGATCGAGAACATGTGGTCGGGCAATTCGCGCGGGGTAAGGCCAGTCGGCCCGGTGCGATCGACCTGTTCGCCATCGAGGTAGCTGTAACCGGCGTTCACCGACCAGCCCGGCATTACCTCGCCCAGCGCCTGCAATTCGAAGCCCTGAACCTTGGAATCGATCACGTCGAGCGTTTCGGGGTCGTTGTCGCTCGGCTGCGGAGAGCTCTGCTCGATTTCGAATACCGCTGCGGTCAGCTTGATCCCGGTGGGAAGGTTCCATTTGATCCCGGCTTCGAGATTGGTGAACGTGTTCGGGTCCAGCGCGTCCGCACCGCCGCCCAGGTTGGCAAATTGTTCGCCCGAACGCGGCTGGAAGCTTTCCGAATAGCTGGCATAGATCGAGATATTGTCCTGCGGTTTCAGGATCAGGCCGCCACGAGGGGAGAATTCCTCGTCCTTGCGGCTGCGAATCTCGTTCGCGGGCACGTTCAGCACCTCGATATCGAAACTGTCGAACCGCCCACCCGCGACCAGCAACAGCCAGTCGGTCACCGTGATTTCGTCCTGGATGTAGGCGGAAACGACGTCGATCTCGACCCTGGTGAAATCGTTCAGATCGGCCGTGAAATCGTTGACCGTCCGGTTGCCCTCGGCATTGGTCCCGATCCCGCCTCGCAGCGCGAGCGGCCGCTGGATGGCAAAGATTTCGTTGTCGTCCTGCGTCGTATCCCAGAACGCGTTGAACCGGTCCTGATCGCTGTTCGTGCTGATGAATTCCGCACCGACCAGCAACGAATGTTCGATCGACCCGGTGTCGAACGCGCCGATCAGATTGCCCGACAGGATCAGGTTTTCGCGCCGCGTCGTGTCGATGTAACCGTCCAGCGTCACCACGTTCGGGGTGTCCACCGCGTCGTAGCCCGACGCATAGAAGTTCGAATAGGCCTTGTCGTAATCGCCGTAGAACGCGCTGAACACGCCCTTGAAATTCTCGTTGAATTCCTGGCTCAGATTGGCGCGCAGCAGATGCGCTTCGAGATCGGTATAGTTTTCTTCCGGATCGCCGAACACGATGTCCTCGAACGCTTCGACGGGACGTCCGTCGCTGCCGGTCGGGATGCCGCGATCAATGAAACGTTCGTGGTCGGCATATTCGTATGACAGATCGAGCAGCGTGGTTTCGCCCAGTTGAAACCGCGCGGTCGGATTGATCCCGATGCGTTCCCCGTCATAGAAATCGCGATGGTTGTCGAGGCTGTCATAGGCTGCGTTCACCCGTACTGCGATATTCTCCCCAGCGGCCAGGTTGATGTCGCCCTGTAGCGAAAATGCACCGAAGGTATCGATGGCGGCCTGACCGCCGCTGAAGTTTTCGCCAATGGCACCCTTTTTCGTGACCCGGTTGACAACGCCGCCCGTCCCGCCGCGGCCGAACAGCAGGGCGTTCGGCCCGCGCAGGATTTCGACCTGTTCCAGATTGTAGAGACCGCGATAGTACTGAACGTCGTCGCGCACGCCATCGATGAAGAAATCCGCCGTCGAACGGATTCCGCGAAACACGATCGCATCGCGGTGACCTTCGCCCTGCGACGTGTTCACGCCGGGCGTGTAATCGACGATATCGGACAGGGCGGTGAAACCGCGATCGACGATCTGTTCCTGCGTCGTGATGGTCAGCGATTGCGGGACGTTGATAACCGGCGTCGGCGTTTTCACCGAATTGACGAGGTCGGAATACAGCACCTCTCCGGTAACGAGGATGTCCTCTCCCTGCGTTTCAAGGATCGGGCCGGGTTCGGCGAGAATTTCGCCGTCGTCCTGCGCCTGTGTTTCGGCATGGGCAGGCATTGCGGCTGCGGCGCAGCCAAGCAACAAAGCGGTTCGAATCGAATTGGTAAGCATATATCCCTTCCTGTTGCTCCAGCCGGTATTGCAATCCAGTCGCAGGAACAACAGAAAAGGTGAGAATTATTCGCAATCTCATTTTGGCGACGAAAAACCGTCGTTGCCGGATTACAGGGGCGCCCGCCGTGAACACCGCCGTGAACACCGCCGCGAACGCCGCTTCGGCGACGCGCCCACTTGGCTTGAACGCGGCGTTCAATTGCGGCGCGGCGCGGTCCCGGTCATTTCGCGGTCGCGCGCCAGCATGCGCCATCCGACCGCGATTACCGACAGGCACAGCGCAATGGCCAGCCCGAAGCCGAGCCAGTCGCTGATATTGTAAAGCCATACGCCAAGCGCGGGCGCATAGATGAAGCTGGCCCCGGCGACGCTGGCGACTATGCCTGAGGCCTGCCCCTGTTCGGCCCGGCTGACAGCGAGCGATGTGCCCGCCGTCGTCCCCGGCCTGAACAGGCCGAAGCCGAGCGAGGCGATCGCATAGCCGAGCGTGATCGTATGCAGATCGCCTGCTGCGCCCAGAATCAGAATCCCGATCGCCGCGATGAGCGCGCCCGACAAGGTCGCCATGCGCGGGCCCAGATCGAATCGCGGGATCAGCCCCCATTGCGCCAGCAACGTGGCAAGCGCCCCGAACATCAGCACGATGCCGACCGGACCCGCACCAAGTTCAGGCGTATCGCGCAGCGCCAACCGGTCGAGTACGAGAAAGCCGGAAATGCCGAGGATCATTGCCTGCGCATGCCCGCCAAGCAGCCCGGCGATCACCCACGGCCGCAATCGCGGCTCGAACCACCGCAGGTTCGCGACCTCACGCGGATCGGCCGCCGTGGATCCCTCCACGGGAACTCCATCGTCATCATCGTCGTCTTCGCCACCATCGTCGTAACTCGCGCGGTGATCGGCGGGCGCGCCGCCCGAACCGCTGGCATAGGGCGCATCGAAAGTCCGGGACCTGGCGGCGAATTGCGGTTCATCATTGGGCAGTTTCAACCGCAAGACTATCAATGCGACGAGGCCGATCAGCGCAAAGCAGAGGAACGGCCCGGTCAGACCCAGCCCCGTAAACGGCAACACCATGAGCGGGGCCAGCGCCGGGCCGATGACTGTGCCAAGGCCGAAACTCGACGCGATCAATGACAGCGCCTTGGTCCGTTCGACGCGCGGCGTGCGCGATGCAACATAGGCCTGCACGGCGGGCGGGGCGGCGCTGCCGAAACCGCCATAAAGGCTGCGCGCCGCGGCAAACGCGATCAACGCTACAAATGCCGTTATCCATCCGGCCAGCCCCGCCCACAGGACCAGTCCGCACAGCGCCATCGACAGGATGAACCCGACGAGGCCAAGCGCCATCATCGCTTTTCGCCCGCGTCTGTCAGATCGGCGGGCCCAGATCGGCGCGCAAACGACCCACAACAGTGCCGACCAGCTATAGGCAAGACTGATCCAGACATCGTCGACCTGCAGCGCGGTGCCAATTGACGGCATGACCGATTGCATCGCGGTATTTCCGGCCGCCGTCACCAGCATGACCGTAAACAGCAGCGCCATGCGGCCGCTGGAAATCGTACTCCGGCGCACCGGCCCTTCGGTCGTGGTGCGATCCGTTGTCGCTGTTTCGAAAGCCGGGTCGCGATCAGCCATGCCCAGTGCGCTAGGCCAGCGCGGCATCGGTTTCAATCGCGCCGCCCGATTCAAGCCTCTTCTGCGACGAAAGGAGCCGCCCTAGTCGAAGGTCCGTTCGATCTGTTCGGCGTCGGGTCCGGCCAAGTGGGTGAACATTGCGACGGCTATAGCCGAAACGAGGATCCCGACTGCCATCGCCGTTGCACCGTTGACCAGGCCGAGAAGGGCCATTGCCGCTGTTCCCGTTCCCATCAGCGCGGCCACGACCCCGAACAAGCCGGTCACCAGCAGGGAGACCAGCAGGTAGACCGCGAAAATCACGACCCAGAAAAGTGTGATCGCCCATTGGCGGGGCCGGGTCAGGCGAAAACTGTGCGCCATCGCTTTTGCCGGATTGAGAGAATGCCCGAGCACCAGCGCAGGCAGACTGAGTGAAAACCGCGCCATCAGCCAGATCATCAGGACCACCACAACGATCGCCCCGATCACCGAAAGCACCGGCACCCCGCCAAGCGAGGCCAACAGCGATACCGGCGCGATTACCGCGATGCTGCCGATCATGTAGGCTATAACGAACAGGATCAGGATGCCGATCGTGCTGGGTACGGCGGCGAATCCGGTTTTCAGCGCGGTACCGACGGTCGGACGGGCGCGCCCCATAAGAGCGACCATCGTGGCATACCCTGCGAAGTTGAGAACGATGGCAACGATCAGCAGCACGCTGAGCGGGCCGGCCAGTTCGGCCATCAGGGCCTCGCTCGCATCGGCATCGGTCGATGGATCGACCAGAGCCTGAAAATCGGGGATCAGCAAGTATCCCGCCATTGTCGGCAGCAGCAGGAAGAGCCCGCCGATCACCGCCAACAGCTGAAAATTGTCGCGCACCAGTTCGACGCTACGCGACCATGTCGCATTCATGCTGAAATCCATACCGCGTCCCCGCCCCGAAATGCCTTGCCTCTTGATCTGACCCGTCAATGGCCCCACGCAAGATGGATGGCAAGCACAGCGCCCAGCTCGACCCGGATGACGGGGGTCAAAGATATCGACGATGCCGCGAACGTCGAATGGCGACGCAGCGGCGCGCCCGTGCCCTATCGGCAGGCACTGACCAACATGGAAGATCGCAATGGCGCCGTTGCTGCGGGTGAGGCGAAGGAGCTGGTCTGGATGCTGGAGCACCCGCCGGTCTATACCGCCGGAACCAGCGCCGACCCGGCCGAATTGACCGATCCGCGTTTCGAAGTGGTCGAGGCGGGGCGGGGCGGGCGCTATACCTATCATGGGCCGGGCCAACGGGTCGGCTATCTCGTGCTGGACCTTGCGGCGCGTGGACGCGATGTGAGGCGGTTCGTCCATGCGATCGAAGGGTGGGTGATCGGTACGCTAGGCGAATTCGGCGTTGCCGCGCGGCGCGCGCCGGGCCGGGTGGGTATATGGACCGACGACATTGACGGGAGCGAGGCCAAGATCGGGGCCATTGGCGTGCGCGTTCGCCGGTGGGTTACGATGCACGGATTTTCAGTCAATCTCGATCCGGACCTTGCTCATTTTACCGGAATAGTCCCGTGCGGAATCGCGGACTACGGCGTGACGAGCATGGCGCGACTGGGCAAAACGGTGACGGCGCGCCAATGGGATGAAGCGCTGATCGCCAACGCGCCGCAATTTTTTACCAAGCTGCGCGATCGCGATGCGGGCGCACGATCCGGGACGAACCAATGAAACATTTCCTGACTGCGGTGGCTCTTGCCGGGGCAACATTTCTGGCCGGGTGCGAGGACGAGGCCGATGAAGCACGCTCCGACGCGCAGACCGGGGGGGAGGCCGCCGGCGAAATCATCGGAGGAACGATCAGCGACGAAATGCTCCCGCTTGAACAGCTGACGTCGACATCGCCTCCGGCACAGGATCAGCCGGACGACGAAGACGCGCCAGAGGGCTGACACCCGCCAGAGACGGACGCTTTATCAAGAGCGACGACATCGCCGCGTAGCGATGCGGTTCGCCCCTGAACCGGCGCGCCTCATGCGGCGTCGCTGGCTTGCTTTTCCTCCTCCAGCGTCGGGTAATCGATGTATCCTTCGGGGATCGGGAAATACCAGCTTTTGGGCACGTCCTTGTTCGGGGCGAGGTCGGCGCCCAGCTTTATCCGTCGGGCCAGGTCCGGGTTCGAGATGTAGGGGCGGCCGAAACTGACCGCATCGCATTTGCCGCTTTCGACATTTTCGACGGCGCGCTCCGGTCCGTAATCCGAATTCAGGATCAGCGGGCCGGAATACAGTGTGCGGATCAGCGGGCTTTGCCGCGGAACGTCGGTCGATCCGAACGTCCCCTCCGGACCCGGTTCACGCAGTTCTAGAAAGGCGAGGCCGAGTTCCTCGATCACCTTTGCCGCCGCTCCGAACGTCGCTGCGGGATCGCTGTCGTCCACGCCTTGCGTTTCGCCATTGGGCGACAGGCGGATGCCGACCCGGTCCGCGCCCCACACATCGATCAACGCTTCGAGCACTTCGCGCATGAAGCGCGTGCGTTTTTCAGGCGTGCCGCCGTAATCGTCTTCGCGCAGGTTTGAACTGTTGCGCAGGAATTGATCGACGAGATACCCGTTCGCTCCATGCAATTGCACCCCGTCGAAACCGGCGGCCTTGGCATTCTGCGCGGCCCGGCGGTAATCGGCGATGGTCCGGTCGATGTCGTCTTTCGTCATCGCACGCGCTTCGCCGTAATCGAGTTTGCCTTCGGGCGTATGCGCCTGACCGGGGGCCTGCGTTGCGCTGGCCGAAACGGGCGCGCCGCCGTCGAGGAACACCGGGTGCACCAGACGGCCCATGTGCCACAATTGCATGACGATCAGCCCGCCTTCGTCGTGGACACCTTTGACGATAGGCTTCCACGCCTCGACCTGCTCCTCGCTCCAGATGCCGGGGGCCGACGGCCAGCCAAGCCCTTCGCGGCTGATCCCGGTCGCTTCGGTCAGGATCATCCCGGCATTGGCGCGCTGTTTGTAGTAGGTCGCCATCATCGCATTGGGCGTAAACATCGGATCCGCGGCGCGACCACGCGTCAACGGGGCCATGAAAATGCGATTGCGCGCTTCGAGCGCGCCCATGGTCAAAGGCTGAAACAGGGCGTCGTGCATATCGGGTCAATCCTTTCGCGTTGCGTGGATGCGACTATCCGTTTGAAGAACCGCGCGCTAGGCCGCAACCCATGACCGGGGTGCGATCATGAAAAAACCGAAAGCCGCGGTCATGAAAAGCCGGGCCGAGTCCACGCGCCCGGCCTGGCTGCTGCTCGGCGCGCTACTATGTGGCAATATCGCGCTCGCGCTTGGGCCGTGGATGGTCCGCGAAGCCGACACCGGTCCGGTTAGCGCGGCTTTCTGGCGATTGTTCCTCGCGCTGCCGTTTCTGGTCGCGCTCGCCCGGGTCAACGGGCAGGCGATCGGCGGCGTTTCGGGCCGGACGCTGGCGTTCGTCGCGCTGGGCGCGACGGCCTTCGCGCTCGACCTTGCAAGCTGGCATATCGGAATCGGGATGACCCGGCTGGGCAATGCGGTTCTGTTCGGCAATGCCGGGTCGATCGTGCTTTTGTTCTGGGGTTTTGTCGCGGCGCGGATATTGCCGCGCGGGCTGGAATGGCTGGCGATCGGCTGTGCGCTTTCGGGTGCGGCAATCCTCATGGGTCGCAGCCTCGAAATATCGGTCGATACGTTCATCGGCGACCTGTTCTGTCTGACCGCCGGAATCCTTTATGCGGTCTACCTGCTGACGCTTCAGCGCGCGCGATCGCGGTTCGGCGCGTTCAGCCTGCTGGTCTGGGTCTCGATCATCGCCTGCCCGGTCCTGCTTGCGCTCGCGCTGATACTGGATGAACCGATATGGCCGACCGACTGGACCCCGATCCTGATCCTGTTCGTGTCCAGCCAGATCATCGGGCAGGGCCTGCTGGTCTATTCGCTCGGCCATTTTCCGCCACTCGTCATCGGGGTCGCGCTGCTGACGCAGCCTGCCGTCGCGGCGATCGTCGGCTACGGCGCATTCGGGGAAGTGCTAAGCGCGCTCGACATCGTGGGCATGGTGCTGTTGGGAAGCGCGCTTGCCGTCGCGCGCGCCGGTGCAAGTTCATCGGTTCCGGTTCAGGACGAGAAACGGCGTTCGAAATCCTCGTAGTTCTTCTCCAGGTAGTCGAGGTCCGGGCCCGACAGCGCGATGCGCGCCTGTTCGATCAACGCGGTGCCCTGTTCGCGCAGGAGTGCGAGCCGTTTGTCGTCTTTCACGGATATGGCGGCGTTGGCGACGGTGTCGAGCATGACTTTCGCCGCATTCGGGCTGGTGGCGACGGCGTTGCGGATCGAGCCAAAGCCGCGCCCCACGTAATGCGCGAAATCATCGGGCAACGGAATGACCGAACAGGTATCGGGATCGGCCCGGCATACGTCCTTTCGCAAATCGCGGCGACCGAACTCCGACGTCGCTGCGCCAAGCCAATGCAGAGCGGTGATCGCGGTAAATGGATCATTGATACCGGGCGACAGCGCTCGCAACCCGATTTCGACCAATTCGTCGATCAGGAATTCGGGGTCCTGAACGGGGGTCCTGACAGGACCGAGCGTAATGCATTCGCGCACAGGCTCCTCCAGATTTTTTCGGGCACCGCCCGTCACATCCAGCAGAGCAAGATTGCGATGCACGAAATCGCCCGTCCGGACCCGCAGTGAAAACGTGCAGCCATGTTCGTCGGCGATATCTTCCAGCGCCTCGAAATCGATCACCTGGACGTAACCCGTCCCGCGGGCGGTAAGCGGCAATCCGTCGGCAGGTGTGCGCGCATCGGCGAATTCGTCACCCTCGACCGGGAATTCCTTGCGGATTGACCGGACCAGCCGCAATCCAATCGATTCCAGGACCTTGTTGATCCGTATCGACGAGGGGACGTGATTGAGGAAATAGACCAGCACCGCGACGCAGGCCGCCATCAATGCATAGGCGACCAACAGCGACAATTGCGGGGTGAACCCCGGCAGTTCGCCATCCATCCCCACCGGCGTTTCTGACGGTATGCGAACAGCGCGCAGCACGACCAGCGCATAGACGAACGTGGCGATGAAGGTCGCAAGGCTGATCTGGTTTCCGCGATCTTCGAGGAAATTGGTCAGCAGGCGCGGCCCATACGTTCCGCTGGCATAGGAAACCGCGACGATCGTGATGGAAAACACGGTCGAGGCGACGGTGATCATGCTGCTGGCGATAACGGTCAGAATGTCGGAGGCGCCACGCGGTTGTGCCGGGATCAGCCAGTCGCTTTGAGTCAGGAAATCGGCCGATCCGCTGCGGTCGAGAGCAACCGTCACCGATCCCAGCACCACGGCCAGAAGGGCGAACAGCGCGGGATAAAACCAGTAATTGGCGCCGAGGCGCGCGATGTAGAACCGAATTTTCGAGGTCATCGACAGCGACAACGCGCGAAGCGGCGAAAAGGGTGCGATCCGATCAGTCGCCGCTGGGAATATCGCCGCCGGGAACGTCCTCGATCTCGACCGCGCCGATATCGCCCTTGCCCACGGTGTTGCTGGCCATTTCGAGCATCCGGTCGAGGCTCTTTTTCGCGTCGAGCCGCAATTGCTCCTCGATCTCGATCCGGGGGGTGAGATCGCGCAGGGCGGTGTAGAGCTTCTCCATCGTATTGAGAGCCATGTACGGGCAGATGTTGCACGAACAGTTCCCGTCCGCCCCGGGCGCGCCGATAAAGGTTTTTTCCGGCAACGCCTTTTCCATCTGGTGGATGATGTGCGGTTCGGTCGCCACGATCAGGGTGTCGCCGGAAAAATCCTTGGCAAAGGACAGGATCGAACTGGTCGATCCGACATGGTCGGCATGATCGATGATGGTCGGCGGACATTCCGGGTGCGCGGCGATCGGGGCATCGGGGTGCTGCTCCTTCAGCTTTAGCAGCTCGGTTTCGCTGAACGCTTCGTGGACGATGCAAACGCCCGGCCACAACAGCATTTCCCGGTCGAATTTGCGCGATAGCCATCCGCCCAGGTGCCGGTCCGGGCCGAAAATGATCTTCTGATCCTTTGGTATCTGCTGCAGGATCGTTTCCGCACTGGACGATGTGACGATGATGTCGCTGAGCGCCTTCACCTCCGTCGAACAATTGATGTAGGTCAGCGCGATGTGATCGGGATGCGCCTCGCGGAACGCCTTGAACTTTTCAGGCGGACAACTGTCCTCCAGGCTGCATCCGGCGTCCATGTCAGGCAGGATCACGGTTTTTTCCGGACTGAGGATCTTGGCCGTGTCGGCCATGAACTTGACCCCGCAAAACGCGATCACGTCGGCATCGGTATCCGCCGCCTTGCGCGACAATTCGAGACTGTCGCCAACGAAATCGGCGATGTCCTGCAGATCCGGCGTCTGGTAATAATGCGCGAGGATCACCGCATTGCGTTCTTTACGCAGCCGTTCGATCTCCGAAAGGAGGTCTTCGCCGCGCGGGATCTTGTTTTCGATGCTCATTTATTGCTCTCGCCAATTGCCATTTGCACCCGATATAACGATCGAACTGTTATTTTCGAGCGCATTCCCGGAGCGACGCGATTATCGCGGCCATGGCGCGAGGTTATGTACGTCATTTCGAGGCGACGACGATCGTGACCATCATGGCACCTGGCCGCATGACAGCGGATCGCGGCGCAGGCCATTCTGCTTGGCCGTGAGTGAAGGTCGGATTTCAGGGCGCATCTCGCCACAATGGCAAGCGACACGCGAGCACTCCCGGCGTTAGCCGGGATGCCAGATTTCCACGCCCGATTCCTGCGCCCGTTTTACCAAACCGCGCTTTTCCAGGTCGATCAGGTGGGCCGTCACGCTCATCTCGGCGGCGGGGACCAGTCTTTCATCGAGACCTTTATACATTTTCGGGATGAATTGCGCGACGGTGCGCGCTTCTTCGCCCAGCAGTCGACGGATCTGGTTCTCACGCTGGCGCCTGTGGCCGATCATGCCGCGCACCAATTGCCGGGGTTTCTCGATTGCGGGTCCGTGCGCGGAATGGAAAACACGGTCATCGCGCGACAACAGCTTTTCCAGGCTGGCAAGGTAGTGACCCATATCGCCATCGGGGGGAACCACGACGCTGGTTGACCATCCCATGACATGATCGCCGGTGAAAAGCGCTTCGCTTTCCTCCAGCGCAAAGCACAAATGGTTCGACGTATGACCCGGCGTCGCCACGGCGATGAGGGTCCAGCCGTTGCCCTGCATACCCTCACCATCGTCGAGCACGCGATCGGGCGAATAGGTCTTGTCGAAACTTTCATCCGCTCGCGGCAAGTCGGTCGACAGGACGAGCGGGGCGCAGCCCACCACAGGCGCGCCGGTGCGATCGCGCAGAGGGGCAGCCGCCGGTGAATGATCCCGGTGCGTGTGGGTGCACATTATCGCAGTCAATTCACGCGTGCCCACGGCCGCTGCGATTGCGTCCAGATGCGCTTCGTCGGCGGGACCGGGATCGATGACCGCGCAATCGGGCCCGTCCGGGCGGCCGACGACGTAGGTTTGCGTGCCGGTAAAGGTATAGGGCGACGGATTGGGGGCCAGCACCCGCGCAATCAGCGGGTCGAGTTGCTCGGCCGTTCCGGTCGGCCACGGTTTTTCGGGAATGGCTGCCATCGTCTTTTCCTATGGGCGCAGACATGGCAAATGTCACGGTGATGCGGGCGATTTTAGTAACCGCATCGGCAAGGGGGGTTATGTCGGACTACATTCTCGTTCTCGATGAAGGCACGACGTCGACGCGCGCGATGCTGTTTGCCAGCGACGGTGTGCTGGCGGCAAGCGCGCAGGCCGAATTGACACAGCATTATCCGCGCGATGGCTGGGTCGAACACGATCCGAACGAGGTTTGGGACAAGACCCTCGCCTGCATGCGCGAGATCGTGCCGCAAATCGGTGGCGCGGCGATGGTGGCCGCGATCGGCATTACGAACCAGCGCGAAACCGTGGTCGCATGGGACAAATCGACCGGCGATCCGCTGACGCGCGCTATCGTATGGCAGGATCGCCGCACCGCACCGTTATGCGCGAAAATGCGCGAGGCGGGGCAGGAAGAAGAGATCCAGCAACGCACGGGTCTGCTGCTCGACCCGTATTTCTCCGCAACCAAAATGCGCTGGATGATGGACAACGTGCCCGAAGTGCGCGCCGCGGCAGAGGCTGGAACGCTGGCGTTCGGGACGATCGAAAGCTGGCTGATATTCAAGCTGACGGGCGGGCAGGCCCATATCAGTGATGCCAGCAATGCCAGCCGCACGTTGCTGCTGGAATTGGACGGCGCGGACTTCGACGCGGGATTGTGCGACCTGTTCGAGGTTCCGCGACATGCCTTGCCCGAAGTGGTCGACATGGCGGGTAATCTGGCAAAGAGCGATCCGCGGCTGCTTGGCCGGGCGATCCCGATTACCGGCCTCGCCGGGGACCAGCAGGCTGCGACCATCGGCCAGGCCTGCCTTTCACCCGGAGAGACGAAGGCGACCTATGGTACGGGCGCGTTTATCCTGACCAGTCAGGGCGAAACGATCCCGCGATCGAAGCACCGTCTGCTGGGCACCGTCCTGACCCAGGTCGACGGGCGACGCACCTATGCGATCGAAGGGTCGGTATTCGTCGCGGGAAGCTTGATCCAGTGGTTGCGCGATTCGCTCGGCATCGTCGAGGTGTCGAGCCAGACCGAGGCGCTGGCCCGCTCGATCCCGGATAGCGGCGGCGTCACCATAGTGCCCGCCCTCGCCGGGCTCGGCGCGCCGCACTGGCTGGCCGAAGCGCGGGGGATCATATCGGGATTGAGCTTTGCCAGCGGTAAAGCGCAGTTGGCGCGGGCCGCGCTGGAGGCGATGGCGCACCAGACCTGCGACCTTGCTCGCGCTTTTGCGTCGGATGGTGCGGACTGGCAGAAATTGCGGATCGATGGCGGCATGGCGGCCAATGACTGGATGGCGCAGGACCTTGCCGACATGCTCGGCATCGTCGTCGAACGGCCCGCTTTCGTCGAGACGACCGCGCTCGGCGCGGCGATGCTGGCGGCGACGGGTGCCGGGCTGTATCCGGATCTCGATGCCGCGATTGCGGGAATGCGGGGCGAAGTGGTGCCGTTCACCCCGCAAATGGACGAGGCCACCCGCGAAAAACGACTGGCGAACTGGGCCTCTGCCCTGACGATGCTGCGGGCGCAGTGACCGGGTTTTAGCGCGCCGCGCCGAACGATCGTTCGATGCGGCGCGTCAGGGTGTGTGGCGGGGCTTCCGGTTCGACTTGTGTGCGCCAGCGGGCATCGAGTCGTTCGATCCGCAGGTACAATTGTTCCGACCTGAAGATCAGCTCGCGCGTTTCCGGCTCCAGCATGGCGAGAGCTTCGGGATCGGGCGTACGATCATCGGGCAGCGTTCCGTGGCGAAGCACCTGCGCCTGGCTCAATTCGCCGGAGAACAGGGCGCGTTGATTGAGCAGCCATGCCAGCGCGTGCATCATGCGCGTCGTCGTCTTCAGCCCCTCTGTCGAAAGGGCGAGCCGCGTGGTTACTTCGCGCTTGCTGCGGTTATCGCCGGTCTGGTCCTCGTCGCGCACCTCGATAAAGGCGCTCGTGCCAAGAGCGAAGACGGCGCGCGCCTCGTCGGCAAGGACGAGCGCCTCGTCATAGAGCGACTCGACGATCGGATGCGAAAGATTGCTGGTGTCGGACATGGGATCGCCTGATACGCTTCGGAAGGGGCTGCGAACAGCCGCCCCTTGGTTAATTTCCCGATACGATTATTTGGCGTCCCTAAATAACATACTAGTAGTCGCAGGTTAAAGAGTCGTTAAATCTCGACCTTCGTTCTCTACCCGCAGATCGGCCTCCTGCTCGGTGTTCGACAGATCCGGTGGTCAGGCGATTATATCGGGCAACAGGGCATCCTCGATCAGGGCAATCTGATCTTTCAGCGCCAGCTTGCGCTTCTTGAGCCTGGCGATCTGAAGCTGGTCGTTCGTTTCAGCCTGCGTCAACGCAGAAATCGCCGCATCCAGGTCGCGATGTTCGCTGCGCAGCGTTTCGAGCCGCTTTGATAGCTCCGCCTCGTTCATTCGCTGCTTCCCCGTCGTGCAGGTTTTGTACCTGGTGGTGATCATCTGCGATCCGTGCCGCCGTTTAGCCTTCTGCTCCACGTTTTAGCAATGTCGTGCACTCGCCCCTTGGCAATTCGCCGCGAATTTCGATGGACACACCGCGCCCGCTGTCGATCACCTCTTTGCAATCGCGCGGTCCTGTGGTCCGATGATGACGAGCGGCGCGATACCTACGACTCGAGTCGCTTTGCGGGATAGGTATCCTGCAACAATATGGACCATCATAGGAGAACGCATATGGCATCGACCGCAGCTTCATCCCACGTGAATGCTCTCCAATCGAAACATGCCGGCCTAGAAGCGCGTCTGCGCGCCGAACTTGCCCGCCCGGCCCCCGATGCGGCGATGATCCAGCAATTGAAGAAACGCAAACTGCGATTGAAAGAAGAGATCGCCCAGACTTAGCCGGTTTTATCGGAATTCGTCCGGGGCAGGCGCGCGATCCTGGTCGTGCGCCTGCCGTGCGATAATCGTGGTTTCAAACCGTACGCAACTGTTCGCGCTATATCTGACCAGATCCCGTCATCGCGGCCATCAGACGCGCCCACAGACTTGTCGGCGATGAATTTTCTTGCGCCGAACCAATTTTGCTTTTGAAGGGTTTGGGGCCTAGACCCTGATCGGTATGACCGCAGCCGCCTCTGCCCGCCAGATCCTGACCCGCCTGCACGAAGTGATGGCGTCGCGCCTGCACGCGCAGGGCAAACTTGATCAGGTGGTCGAAATCATCGGCGAATGCCTGACGAGCGAGGTCTGCTCGATCTATCTCTTGCGCGAAGGGATGCTCGAACTGTTTGCCACGCGCGGCCTCGATGCAGGGGCCGTCCACGTGACCCGGATGGCCGTCGGCGAAGGGTTGACGGGCATGATCGCGCTCAACACCGAAACGCTCAACCTGGCCGAGGCGAAAGCCCATCCCGATTTCCAGTATCGCCCGGAAACCGGAGAGGAAAAGTTCCATTCCTTCGCCGGGGTGCCGATCGTCAACCGCGAACGCGCCGTCGGCGTCCTGTCGGTCCAGCATGTCGAACCGCGCCGCTACGAAGATGTCGAGATCGAGGCATTGCAGACGACGGCGATGGTCCTGTCCGAACTGATCGCCAACGCCGAACTCGTCGACGAGGAAGCCGCGCTCGGATTGAGCGAGGCACAGACCGGGACGCAAACGGTGGCCGGTCTCACCTTGGTGAAGGGGCTGGGTGTGGGGGTCGCCGCCTATCACCAGCCGCGCGTGCAGATCACGCAGGTCGTCGCCGAAGATACCGAAGCCGAGCGGCAGCGGGTCTATCGCGCCTTCGACAAGATGCGCGACCAGATCGACAACCTGTCCAGCCAGGCCGAATTCAGGAGCGGCGGAGAGCACGAGGAGGTGCTCGAGACGTACAAGATGTTCGCCTATGACGAAGGCTGGTCGAGGCGCATCAACGAAGCGATCGATTCCGGCCTGACCGCCGAAGCCGCGATCGAACGCGTTCAACAGCACACGCGGATGCGGATGCGAGAGATCGACGATCCGCTGCTGGCCGAAAGGATGCACGATCTCGAGGATCTCGCCAATCGGCTGGTCCGTATCGTCGCAGGGCAGCTTGGCACCGCCGCATCGCAGGGGCTCAGGCGCGATACTATCCTGATCGCCCGCAATCTCGGCCCGGCGGAGCTGCTGGAATATGACAGACGGCGGCTGAAAGGCGTTATCCTCGAAGAAGGATCGCTGACCGCCCATGTCGTGATCGTCGCACGGGCGATGGGGGTGCCGGTGTTGGGCCGGGTCAAAAACATCCGCGGCACGGTGCGCGAAGGCGATGAAATCCTACTCGATGCCGGCGCGGGCAGTGCGGTCATCCGCCCGACGGCCAACCTTGCCGACGTGTTCGAGGCGCGGTTTGCCAAATCGCGGGAAAAACAGGCGGCCTATGCCAGCCTGCGCGATGTCGAACCCTTCACCCGCTGCGGAACGCGGATACAGGTAATGATCAATGCCGGCTTGCGCGAAGATATGAGCGCGTTGGCGATGAGCGGGGCCGACGGGGTCGGCCTGTTCCGTACCGAGTTCCAGTTCCTCGTTTCCGCGACCCTGCCGCAAAGGGAACGGCAGCAGCGGCTCTATCGCGACGTTCTCGATGCGGCGGGGGACAAACCGGTCATCTTTCGCACCGTCGACATCGGCGGCGACAAGGCGGTGCCATATCTGACCTCCGAAATATCGCGGGCCGACGAAAACCCGGCCATGGGCTGGCGCGCGCTCCGTCTGGCTCTGACGCGCGAAGGGTTGATGAAAGCGCAGGCGCGCGCGCTGCTCGAAGCGGCGGCTGGCCGTTCGCTTTACGTCATGTTTCCGATGGTGTCCGAACCGTGGGAATTCGATGCCGCGAAAACCGTTTTCGAAGACCAGTACGCATTTCTGCGAAACAAGAAGAAACTGGTGCCTGAAAAAATCCACTACGGTGCGATGCTCGAAGTGCCCGCATTGGCCGAAATGCTCGACGTGCTGCTTCCCAAGCTGAGCTTTCTGTCGGTCGGCACGAACGATTTGACCCAGTTCCTGTTCGCGGCAGATCGCGCCAATCCCAGTCTTGCCCAGCGCTATGACTGGCTGTCGCCATCGATCATGCGGTTCATGCGCCGGATTGCGATGGGGACTGTCGGCAGTGGTGTCGATCTGGGCATTTGCGGCGAAATGGGAGGGCGCCGGCTGGAGGCGCTCGCTCTGCTCGGAGTGGGCTATACGCGGTTTTCGATCACTCCGGCGGCCGTCGGGCCGATCAAGGAACTGGTCCGTAAAATCGACCTTGCCGAAATCTCCGACGCGATGGCAGGCTGGCTCACCACGCCTGAGACGAACTTGCGCGAATCACTTTCGAAATGGGCCGAAGACCGCAATATCGAAGTCGACTGAAAGCGGATGGCAGATCCCATTGCGAATGGCCCGTTGGAACGCACGAAGCCGCTCACGTTTCCCCGGACGGACGCGGACACGGCACAAGTCGCCGCGAACTGCGGATGGCGGCGCATAGGTGCGGTTGACAGGATTAATGTGGCAGAGCTTTGTGAAAGCTATAACAAATTCATAAAAACCACGTTAAAGTGGCAAGGGTCATGATCAGCAAAACCGAAATGCAGGGCTCCGATGCGCTCGATACCTCCGATTCGTTCGAAGACGATAGGGGCGAAAGCGTTGATGGCGCACACGCCTCAGAGGCTCAGCACATGAATGCGGGCGCTCGACTTCGTGCGGCGCGCGAAGCGAAGCGGATGGAATTGTCGCACGTTGCGGCGCAAACGCGCATTCCGATCCGTCACCTCGAATCGATCGAGGAGGGGCGCTATCACGATTTGCCGTCGCGGACCTACGCGATCGGCTTTTCCAAGAATTATGCCCGGGCGGTTGACCTCGACCGAGAGGAAATCGCCGATCTCGTGCGCGCGGAATTGTCCAACGGGGAATCGCATCGCGGTTCGGCAGAGCGCAAGCTGGAGCCGGGCGATCCGGCGAAGGTTCCCTCCGCACGGCTTGCATGGTTCGGAGCGATCGCGGCGTTGTTGCTCGCGGTCGGGGTCGTATCTTTCTACAGTTCCTATTTCGGCGCGGGCAGTGGCCCACCCCCGATCGCAGCGGAAACCGAAACCGAGACGCAGACGCCGGTGGAGGCAACCGACGAACAATTGGCAAGCGAGACCGCGCCAAGCGAGGACGGACAAGTCGTCTTTACCGCGATGGAGGACGACGTCTGGGTGCGGTTCTACGAACCGGGCGGCGCACGTCTGTACGAAGCGATCATGCAGGAGGGCGACGCGTTCGAAATACCCTCCGATGTCGAAGAACCGTTGATCAATACCGGCCGACCGCATCTGCTCGCGATAACGATCGATGGTCAGGATGTTGCGAAACTGTCTGACGAGCAGACGACGCTCGGCGATGTGCCGGTATCGGCAGAGGCGCTGTTGGCCCGCGATGAAACCTCCGATGGTGCGGCGACGGGCGACGATCAGGATGCGGTGACCGACTGATAGCGACAGGCCGGTCGCAACAGGGCCGTTGCCGACATCGGGGTCAAACACGCACAGCCCGGTCTTGCGCGGCGAAGTTCCCATGCATGATCAAACTGTAAGCGGCGGGCACGGCTTCTCCCCATGTTCATTTGCGTATGGTATGCCCGCGCGGCTACGGCTGGGACGCACCCGCCCAATATGACACGAACGAAAAGAGCTCGAACCGCCATGAACCTTATTCGACCCCCGTTTACCCGCCAGATCGGCCCCGTACTGACGACGATCGCCACAGCTTTCGCCGTGATCGCAGTACCGGCGCCCGCTTTCGCCCAGGATGACAGCGAAGCCCGCCTGCGCCGGGCCGAGGCAGAAATTCGTGCGTTGCAGCGGGCGGTCTTCCCCGGCGGCGACGGGCGTTTCTTCGAACCGCAGATCGCCGCGAGCGAGGGCGGCGCGAATACGACGCCAACGACCAATTCGCCTTCGACGTCCGCCGTGACGGATATCCTGGCGCGGCTCGAAGCCATGGAGGGGCAGCTGCAGCGCCTCACCGCTCTGACCGAAGAGAATGCGAATACGCTGTCCGGACTGGAAATGCGTCTGACTGCGGTCGAAAATGCCGGAACAGCGCCAGCGCAGGTTGATGGCATGCGCGGAACCAACGGCGTCGAGGCACAAATGGACGTAGCGCCCGATGTGGATGCAGAGGCGGCGACCGATTCGAATCTCGCGGCAATGTCGGGTGGTGCATCGCAGCCGCAAACGCCGGAAGCGAACGAGCAAGAGGCGACGCGGCCTAGTCCGGAACGGCTCGCCGCGGTGCGCGCGATCGCCAAACCGCAGACCGGCGATGCGGGCGAGGATGAATACACCTACGGATTCCGCCTCTGGAACGCGGGCCTCTATCCCGAAGCGCGCCAGCAACTGGCGTCCTATGTCGAGGACTATCCCAACCATTTCCGCGTGACCTACGGGCGCAACCTGCTGGGCCGCGCATTTCTCGACGACAACCTGCCCGAAGAGGCGGCGCGCTGGTTCCTTCGCAATTACCAGGCGGACAGGACGGCCCGTCGTGCGCCCGACAGCCTGCTCTATCTGGCCGAAGCGATGATCGCGATGGACGACACGCGCCGCGCCTGCATTGCGCTGGCCGAATTCGGAGAAACCTATCCGGCCGTTGCGACCGGGCGGCTGTCCGATCAGTACGAGGCCAATCGCCGCAGGGTGAACTGCCAGTAGTATACCGGAAATCGGGCGTGGGGACGCAGACCGACAGGCCAATCATCGCCGGATCGTTCGATCCCGAATTGTGCGCGCGGTTTCGCGCTGCGATTGACCGGCTATGGCCGGCGGAGGACCGCGAGGGTCGCCTCGGCATTGCCGTTTCGGGCGGGCCCGACAGCATGGCGCTGTTATTGCTGGCCCACGCCGTGATGCCCGACACGATCGCGGTCGCCAGCATTGATCATGGATTGCGGGCCGAAGCGGTGGGCGAGGTAGCGCTTGTCGAACGGGTTTGCGCAGCGCTGGAAATTCCGTTCACGCCCCTGTCGGTCACGGTCGAAGGGGGAAATCTGCAAGCCAATGCGCGCAGGGCGCGATACAGGGCGCTGCGCGACTGGGCCGATGTCGAGCGCCTGGGCGCGGTGGCGACGGCGCATCATGCGGACGATCAGGCGGAAACCCTGCTGATGCGCCTGCTGCGCGGCAGCGGCCTATCGGGCCTCGCGGGGGTGCGAGAGGCTGGACAGGTTCCGGGCAGCGATCTGCCGCTCATCCGGCCATTGCTGACGATGAGGAAGGATGAGCTGAGCAATGTTGTGCGGGCAGCGGGAATCGACCCGGTGCGCGATCCGACGAATGCCGATCCCGCCTTCGACCGCGCCCGCATCAGGGGCCATATTGCCGTGCAGGACTGGCTCGATGTGGAACCGCTCGCCCGCAGCGCGCAGCATCTGGCCGAGGCATGGCGGGCAATCGAATGGTACGCCCAGATTGATTGGGAGGAAATGGTTTTCCCCGATAGCGGGCAATCGGACCAAGCAGCGCCGGGTTTCCGGTATTACGCCAACGTACCACGTGCCATTCAGGTCGAAACCGTGCGGCGCATCGTTGCAGAACTGGGCGGTGACGTATCGCGCAGCGAAGCGGGCAGGGCGGCGGACCGCCTGTGGCGCGGCGAAAACGCTTCGCTTGGCGGGGTTCTTGCAAAGCCTTCGATCGAACGGGTCGAAAAAATCGGGGTGAACATGCGAGTCTGGCGGTTCAGCGCCGAACCTGCGCGGACGCGTCACTGATCCGCATTGATCGACCGCGTGTCGGGTGCCTACCCTTCAGGACGAAGCGGTGCGGGCGACAAACGCATGAGCCGCGCCGAGCAGACCGGGCTGGGGATGGGTGATCAGCTTTACCGGGATCGACTGCATCATGTCGCGATATCGCCCCTTGTCGGAAAAGCCGGCCTGAAAAACCGGATCCGACAGCAGATCGCGCAGCCTCAGGCCCAATCCGCCAGCGATCACCACCCCGGCCGATCCGTGGGATAGCGCATAATCGCCAGCGACCCTGCCCAGCGTTTTGACGAAGTGCCTGATTGCATCTCGCGCCAATCCCGACGCGACTTCCTGCTCCGTTTCGTTCTCGCCGCCCAACCCCGCCTGCCAGACCGCCAGCGCATCGGGCGGATCGCGGGTGTCGGCGATGGCGGCGTAGATCCAGCGGATACCCTCTCCCGAAACGACCCGTTCGACCGATACGCGTCCATGCAGGTCGCGCAGCAGAGAGAGCACCCTGTCATCGAGGTCGGAGGCGGGCGGGAAATCGATATGCGCGCCTTCGGTCGGTTGAATCGACGCGTGGCCATCGGTGCACCGGAAATGAGCGACGCCGAGGCCGGTGCCGGGGCCGATGACCGTGATCCTGCGATCGGACGGCAGATCCTGCCGAGGGCCGGCCACGTATTCGAGGTGATCGGCGGCGGGATCACCGGCGACCGCATAGGCAATCGCCTCGAAATCATTGAGCAGGACGGCGCGGGGCAAACCGATTTCGTCATGCACCGTTCGCGTGTCGAACGACCATTGCGCGTTGGTAAGCTTGAACCGGCCTGAACCGACCGGTCCGGCAAGCGCGAGGGCGGCTCCTTCGGGTTCGAAGCCGGGTTCGGCATCCAGAAACGCGCGCCACGCATCGGGCAGGGTTTCGTGGTCGCTGGTTCGCAATACCACCGGATCGGACAATTCGATCGCGCCCAACGAAGTTCGATGCGCCCTCGCAAATCGGGCGTGCGTGCCTCCGATATCGGCGACAGCGAAGCGGGTTGGGCCAAGGCGGTCGGAGGCGGGCGATACGGTCATTACAGGCCCGCACTCGCCAACATGGCCGACGCGCCCTGCTCCGCCCCGTCCGCGCCGTCCTGCATCATCCTGAACAATTCGCGCCCGACGCCAAACTGGCTTGGCGGTTCCGGCGCGGGATCGCGGTTCGACAGATCCGCGCCCGTCGACAACTCGCCGGTCTGCGCGCAGACGCGAACCATGTCGCCATCGCGCAGAAAGGCGAGCGGCCCTGCTGCCCCGTCCTTCGCCTTCGCTTCGGGAGTGACGTGGATCGCTGCGGGCACCTTGCCGCTCGCGCCCGACATCCGCCCGTCGGTTACCAGCGCGACCCTGTGCCCGCGCGCCTGCAGTACGGCGAGCGAGGGGGTCAGAGCATGAAGTTCGGGCATCCCGTTGGCCCGTGGACCCTGGAACCGGACGACGACGACGACATCGCGGTCGAGCTGACCCGATTTGAACGCCTCCACCACGTCGGCCTGGGTTTGGAACACCCGTGCCGGAGCCTCGATCGTCCAGCGTTCCGGCGCGACCGCCGAGGATTTGAAGCACGCCCGGCCAAGATTGCCGGTAAGCAGGCGCATGCCGCCATCTGCCTGAAACGGTTCGCCGACCGGACGCAGCATCGTGTCATCGCGCGAGTTTTCGACCGCCGACCATGCCAGCGCATCGTCCTGCCAGACCGGCTCCGACACATAAGCCTCGAACCCGTCGTCCCAGACTGTCAGGATGTCACGGTGGGCGAGGCCTGCATCGAGCAATTCCCCGATGACATACCCCATCCCGCCCGCAGCGTGGAACTGGTTCACATCACCCGATCCATTCGGATAGACCCGCGCCAGCAACGGGACCACGCCGGACAGTTCGGCGATATCGTTCCAGTCGATGCGGATGCCCGCCGCACGTGCCATCGCCGGAATATGGATCGCGTGATTGGTCGACCCCCCGGTGGCCAGCAGCCCGATCGCGGCGTTGACGATCGCTTTTTCATCGACGACCTGCGACAACCGACGGGTCGTCGTGCCGGAAAGCTGCGCCAATCGATGCACTGCCGCACGGTCCAGCGCCTGCCGCAATTTGGTGCCCGGTTGGACGAAGGCCGCCCCCGGCACGTGCAGGCCCATCATTTCCATCATCATCTGATTGGAATTGGCTGTCCCGTAAAAGGTGCAGGTGCCCGGCGAATGATAGCTGCCAAGCTCGCTTTCCAGCAATGCTTCGCGCCCGATTTCCCCGCTGGCGTATTTCTGGCGCGTTTCCTGTTTTTCGCTGTTGGAAATTCCGCTCGGCATCGGGCCGCTGGGGACGAATATCGCGGGCAGATGGCCGAAACGCAGCGCCCCGATCATCAGGCCCGGCACGATCTTGTCGCAAATGCCCAGCGCCGCGATCCCGTCATACATCTGGTGGCTGAGAGCAACGCCGGTTGCCATCGCGATGCAATCGCGGCTGATCAGCGACAGCTCCATCCCGTCCTCGCCCTGGGTCACGCCGTCGCACATTGCGGGCGTGCCCCCTGCGACCTGCGCCGTCGCGCCCACTTCGCGGGCATGGATTTTCATCCGGTCGGGATAGCGGCCGTAGGGCTGATGCGCGCTCAGCATGTCGTTATAGGCCGTGACGATGCCGATATTGGGGCCGCGCCCCTGCTTCATCGCATCCTGATCCTCCAGCGCCCCGGCGAAGGCGTGGGCAAGATTGGAACACGCCACGTCCTTGTGCTCCGGCGCCCGGTCGGCTTCGCGGTCCATCAGGTCGAGATAGGCGGCGCGCCCGTCGCGTGAATTGTCGATGATGCGGCGCGTTACCCGGTCGACGGTATCGTTGAGTCTACTCATGCCAGCTTACTCCATCG
>JGI12210J13797_10109578_pt1 | contig 23270 bp, 22 predicted proteins | sample ElkSlonscriptome_3_FD_13797 | JGI IMG/M metagenome (IMG submission 13797)
TGAAGCCTGATCAGCCGAACTGGGCCGAACGCTTCGAAGTCTTTGCCGGGCCGCTCGAACTGGCCAATGGGTATGGGGAATTGACCGAACCGGATGAACAGCAGCGACGATTCAAGCTCGACAATCAACGTCGCAAGACGCTAGGGCTCCCGCAAATGCCTATTGACCGCACGCTTCTTGACGCCATGCAGATCGGTCTTCCGAACTGCGCAGGTGTTGCAATGGGCTTTGAACGACTGTTGATGGCAATCTTCGCTATGCATACCATCGATGCAGCATGCTACCCATGACAGGGCATCAATTCAATCAATTGATCTTGCTTTTCGAAGCAAAAAATAAATCAAAAAAAAGCCCTGCTATTCAGCAGGGCACATAATGATAATTGGTTCTTCCGTAAGCAAGTGCCAGCATCTGCAGAAGTTATACCTGACGACGCAACACCATTCCTCCGAGTGTAAGAACAATCAGCAGCATCGCTGCAATTCCCCATGCACTCAATGTCGGCACCGGCGTTGACTCTGGCAATGGTGGCTGACCTTCCACGCAGCCAACCAGGGACACACTCCATTCATTTAATGTTCCGGTATCACCATCGGCATCATCACCGATGGACAGCGTCCAAGTGCCGTTAGGATCTTCACCAAGGAATGCTGCCATCGCGCCTTCTGGTTGAAGTTGAGGCACGACAACGCCAGTTGTATAGTCAGCGTCGGTAACAGTGTCACTATTGGTATCCGCCCACGTTGTACCGGCAAAAACATCATCTGCGGTACCAGCATTATCGGTGGTGATTGCTGTGACCGTTCCGGCAGGAGACTCGAGCGTAATGTCCAGATCGCCCGGAAATGTATGTGTTATGTCAGTAAATAAAGAGACTTCGCAAAGGAATGGCTCTACACCGGCAAAATCAACCGTATCGGTAATGGTTGTATTATCTGAGATGGCCAGCGCAGGAATATTGCTGGAAACTAGAATCGGGCTCGTCGTCGGTCCCTGATCAAGCGTTGTGATATCTAGGGACCAACTGTTCAATGTGCCGCTGTCTCCACCTGCGTCATCACCGACCGACAGGGTCCAGGTGCCGTTTGGGTCTTCACCGATGAATGCGCCGAATGCGCCTTCTGGGATTAGCGTAATTTGAGCCACTCCGGTTGTATATGAAACATCGGTAACTTCGTTTCCAAAGCCAGCCTGATCATCGAACAGGGTGCCGGCAAACGAATCGTCAGAACCTGAACCATTGTCAGTTGTGACCACAATTTCCGTGCCAGAAGGTGATGTCAGCGTGATATCAAGATCGCCCGGAAACGTATGAGTGATATCCAAATTCAAATCCAGATCCCATAAATATGCATCACCCGACACGACGGCATCAACTGAAAAGGTATTGTTATCGTTAATCGCAGTGCCCGCTCCACCACCTACCGTATTAGTGCTGGAGGCCGTAGTGCTTGGCGGCGCTACTGGAGCTAGTCGTGGACTAACTGCTTCACGATCTGGACCCACATTCAGCAGCCCCATCGGATCATCACCGCCCAGCCGAGCTGATATGGAAGAGTAGTTTTCGAGAAGCGCTGCCATCGAAGACTCATCGGCAGCCATCTTGGCGATTTCATACTCCTGAGCAAGCGCAATCATGGATTCAAATTCTGCGTCCTTACTCTGGGCAGACAGACCATTCATTGCCAGAATCAATAGAAAAGCAATGGAACTATTTGACATTTTCAATTTAAACTCCCTCAAAATTTTTTTACCACTTAACAGTAGTATGCACTTATCCGTTAAGCAATATAGCACCCTTATCCTTCACAATCAAAACAAACTAGCACCCCTTAATACTTCACAACTCAGGATGCTTGATGTTTGTTGATCGAAAAATCAAGGAGTCTCAATGCACTTCAAACTTCCGCATCGGCTTCAGTTCTGGAAAACAGCTTAGTTAGGGGTTGCAACTGACCAAGCAGGTCCGGATGTAACCACAAATAATCAAGAAACGGTCAATCAGGTCAGTGGTCATAAGTGGTCGGGACGCCAGTTCGACACATGATATTTAGTAAAAACTCTAAACGCATTTTACTCAGCCAGTCTTACTCGGCTTCAATCGCCGGGATCATCATCGAATCGATCTGCTCAACCACAGGGATGGTCTTTCGATCGTCAAGTCGTTGAAATGCAACGGCAAGCTTTTCCAGCAGGCTGAGTTGGTTTGGCATTGAAACAATCCGTACATCATTGCAATCCAACCAAGCCGGTTCCTGATCCGGTTGGCTGATCGCCAGTTGGCACTTTGTGTCGTCAACATCTACATCAGCTGCCCATTGATGTCTTGGCTGCCACCACCGAGCGTCCGGAATCGGCAACGATTGTGGCAGTTCAACATCATTTTCAGACACTAGTCTCGCCCCGATGATATAACCGATCATAGTCGTCTGATCGCTCAAATCAAGCATTGCAGCACTAAACGGACGACTACGTGACTGTTGGTCCATCGTCTTGATTTGTTCGTCGGCCTGGACTAATCGAGTGCTACCGTCCGTCAGGATGTATTCTTGAATCCCTGATGGCCAGAGCGGCGTCAGCACGCGGTGCATTGGCAGCATGAGCACGATTGCTGCAAGCGGGACACAGATCAGCGATACTAAACCTGTTGGAATGCCAGAAATTGAGTTGAGGGGGCTGGCCATTTCATTTTGAATATAGCATTTTGACGAGTAACCGGGATGAACCAGACACTTCGAATTCGTTCTGCACGTGCCGCCGAGCTACCGCAGCTGGCCGAGCTGATTCGTAGCCGCTTGCCGGATTTGATGAAATCCGATGACATCCAGCAGCGCGAACAGATCGAAAAACGCCTGGCCACGCTACTGCCGGATGGTTGCCTGCAGTTGGCCATTGAAAACCGCAAACTGGTCGGCGTTGCCGCCGTCGATCTGGATCGCGCCCGGTTGCTGGCAACCTACCTCGATCCTGAGCTGGCTCGCTTCGACGTAACCCGTGAATTGCTGACTTCGATCGAAAACCACGCGGCAGCATTCGGCATTCAGCGGCTGAGCTGTTCGGCCAAACCCCAGGCCTGGACCTTCATGGAACGGATGGGCTATCGAGCAACCGACCTGCCCGATCCTCATCGCCCGATACAGCTATCCAAACGCCTGCTTGACGATGCACCGAGTTGGGTGCAGGAAATTGTTGGCCTGCACCGGACACTCGGCATTCCAGCCAATTACGGCGTCAAACGCAGACTGAAGCTGATCAATGACTGCAACAAGCTGGTGTCGATCGGTAACGATATTTTTGGCCGGGAAACCCGATTGGAGGCTGAAACAGCCGATGCCTGGCACAAGATGCAGGTCGAAGCACGCCGCAACGATATCGAGCTGCAGTTGGTATCAGGCTTTCGGAGCCGCAACTATCAGACTGGATTAATTCGCAAGAAACTGGTCGCCAATCAACCGATCGAAAAGATCCTTCGCGCCAGCGCAGCACCGGGATACAGCGAGCACCATAGCGGCCAGGCGATCGATCTGAATTCCCCGGGCGTCGAGCCGTTGACGTCGGATTTCTCGATGTCCAGAGCCTATGAATGGCTGAAGAGCCGTGCGCGACTCTACGGCTTCAGAGAAACCTATCCGATCAATAACCGGCACGGCCTCGATTGGGAGCCCTGGCACTGGTATTACCAGCCCAAGCCGGAACGACAGTCGAAAACAGACTAAGCGTCGCGTCGTCAAGCGGCCCGAAGTTCAATGCCAGGGGATCAGTCTGACTTGATTTGCTGATAGGCCTCGAGTGCGCGTTCCCTGGTTGTTTTCAAATTCACCAATGGCGCCGGATACTTTCGCTGCTTGCGTTCTTCTTCATCCAGCTTGCTCATCTGTTTAGGGTTCAGGCCATCCAGCTCGGGACACCACCGCCGAATGTAGGCTCCATCGGGATCAAACCGTTCCGCCTGGAGATCGGGATTGAAGATTCTGAAATACGGTGCCGCATCGGCGCCGGTCCCGGCCGTCCACTGCCAGCCCTGCGTGTTGCTGGCCAGGTCCGCATCAACCAGCGTATCCCAAAACCAGCGCGCGCCTTCCTGCCAGGGAACCAACAGGTTTTTGGTCAAATACGAAGCAACCACCATGCGCACGCGGTTGTGCATCCAGCCGGTGGTATAGAGCTGACGCATGCCGGCATCAACAAACGGAACACCCGTCTGTCCGCGTTGCCATGCCTTGAGTTCATCGGCATAGTCATTCTTGTCACGCCAGGGGAAGTTGCCGAATTTGTCCTGAAGCGGCTGGTCCGACGTGGTCGGGAAATGATGCAGCAACACAATCGAAAATTCGCGCCAGGCCAGTTCACGGACATAGCTCAGCGCACCCTTGCCATCCGGCAGATCCCCAGCCTCGTTCAATTGTTCGATGATCTGCGCCGGTGAGATATGACCGAAGTGGAGGTACGGCGACATCGACGATGTGCCAGGCTGCGCAGGCCGATCCCGGGCATCGGAATAGGCCTCGATAGCGTCATCAGCAAAATCTCGAATCTGCCGGCGGCCAGCCAGTTCACCGGGTTGCCATCGTTCGGCCAGGCCCTTATCCCAGTCCAGCTCGGGCAACAGTTTCAGTGAAGCGATGGAGTCCGATTCCGGGGCATGCTCAGGGCCGTTCAGTTCGCGCGGTTCCGGTGCGGTTGAAACCGAACGCCAGCCTTTCTGCATTCGCCGCCAATACGGCGTGAAAACGCGATATGGATCGCCATCATCTTTCAACAACTCCCAGGGCTCGAACAACACCGCCGCACGAAAGCTCTTGACTTCGATACCCTGCTTCTTCAGCGCCGATTTGATCTCGGTATCGCGCTTGACCAGCGCCGGTTCGTAGAGTCGATTCCAGTACACCGCTGCTGCACCGGTACTCGAAAGCAACTGATCAAGTTGCTCAGCAGCTGGGCCGGAGCGGACTACCAGCTGAACGCCACGCTCTTCAAGCCGATCGGTCAGATCGGACAGCGCATGATGCAACCACCACTGGCTGGCCTCGCCCGGCGCCCAGTCACCCATAGCATCCGGATCGTGGATATACACCGGTAAAACACGTTCGTGATTGCTGCGCGCATGATCAAGTGCAGGATGATCCGCGAGGCGAAAATCACGCCGAAACCAGACGATCGCTAAATCAGACATGCTGCGATTGTGCGTTGCTGCAATGAACCTGAAGTGATTTCAGTTGAGTCGCAGCAGCAGTGGCTGGTCCGTCAATCACCAATATCTTCATGCCACAGCGCGGGGTTTGTATTGATAAAGGTCTGCATCAACTGGACACATTCAGCGTCGTTCAGGATGGTCAACTCAACGCCACGTGAGCGGACATAGTCTTCCGGCCCTTTGAACGTCTGATTTTCCCCGACCACGACGCGCGGAATGCCATACAGCAAAATGGCGCCGCTGCACATATCGCAGGGTGACAGCGTCGAATACAACGTGGCCCGCCGATAGTCTGCCGCGCTCAAGCGCCCGGCATGCTCCAGGCAATCCATTTCGGCATGCAGCACGGCACTACCCTGCTGCACGCGCTGATTATGCCCGCGTCCGACTACTTCGCGATCGATGACCAGCACCGAGCCGATCGGAATACCGCCCGCCGCCAAGCCCTTTCTGGCCTCTTCAACAGCCATTTGCATAAAAGGATCAACAGTCTCAGACATGGGAAATCATTCGTCTTCCGAATTGTGCTGACTCATTCCGTAGCCGATGCACAGCCCCATCGCGATGCCGATCGGAATCCACAGCTCGATACGATCCGTTGCTACACCCAGCGCAGTGCCGATGCCAACACCAATGGCAACACCGGCTCCCATGCGATTGGATGGTCCAGACTCTCGGCTCATGCAGCGCACGGTACCACAGCCCTGCTGATGACTTGCTCGTGACCTGCGTGAACCGTCACTGGAGGCCAGGCCATATGCCTCAGACCGGGCTTTCAGCCCTGCGCGCTTCCTTGACGGCATCGGCGCGACGCTGCTGTAGTTGATCCAGGTAACCAGCCTGCAAGCCAGTGACATATTCGCCGTTGAAACAGGACGAATCGAAGCCGGCCAGTTTCTTGTTTTTGCCGCGCACGGCTTTTTCCAGATCGGCCAGGTCCTGATAGATCAGGCGATCGGCACCAATCAATTCACAGATTTCCTGTTCGCTACGTCCGGCGGCAATCAATTCACTGGTCGCCGGCATATCGATGCCGTAGACGTTGGGGTGCCGGACCGGCGGCGACGCGGATGCCAGATAGACCTTTCGCGCGCCGGCCTCGCGCGCCATCTGGATGATCTGTCTTGATGTGGTGCCGCGCACAATCGAATCATCGACCAGCAGGACATTCTTCTTTCGAAATTCCAGCGAGATGGCGTTCAATTTGCGACGAACGGATTTGGCACGCTCCGCCTGTCCCGGCATGATGAACGTGCGGCCAATATAGCGATTCTTGACCAGGCCCTCGCGATACTTGACGCCCAGCATCTTGGCCAGCGGCAGGCATGAGGTTCGGCTGGTGTCGGGAATCGGAATCACCGAGTCGATATCATGGTCGGGCCATTCGCGCAGAATTTTCTTCGCCAGGGCCTCGCCCATGCGCAGCCGCGTCTTGTAGATCGAGAGATCATCGATCATGGTGTCGGGACGGGCAAAGTACACGTATTCAAACAGGCAAGGCGTGTGGGGTTTAGCCATCGGGCTCTGATAGCGATGCACTTCACCATCCAGCGTGATCAGTACGGCTTCCGCAGGTGCCAGGTCGGACACGAGCTTGAAGCCAAGAATATCGAGCACGACCGACTCCGAAGCCAGAATGTATTCGTCACCACTTTCAGTCCTGCGCTTGCCCAGTACGATCGGCCGGATGCCGTGCGGGTCACGAAAGCCGAGCAATCCCACGCCGGCAATCAAGGCTGTTGTGGCGTAAGCTCCTTTGCAACGACGATGAACACCGTCGACGGCCGCAAACACGCTGTCCGGGGTCGCGCCATCAGTACTGACGCTGGACAGCTCGTGCGCCAGCACATTCAGTAGCACTTCGGAATCAGACTCGGTGTTGACGTGCCGCCGATCCTGCTCGAACAATTCTTGCGCAATGCTTTCACTGTTGATCAAATTGCCGTTATGACCAAGCGCGATGCCCCAGGGTGCATTGACATACAGCGGCTGGGCCTCGTCGGGTCGATCGCAGCCAGCGGTCGGATAGCGCACATGGCCGATGCCGATCGAACCGCTCAAACCGCGCATGGCGTTCTGGCCAAACACATCGCGCACCAGACCGAGACCCCGTGACGAACGCATGCGCTGTCCGTCCAGAGTCGTGATTCCAGCCGAATCCTGTCCACGATGCTGGAGGATTGTCAACGCATCGTAGAGACGCGCAGCAACGGCATTTCGACCAAATATTCCAACCACTCCACACATTGCGGGCTTTACTCCTGAGTTGCAGCGGGCAGAACCGGTTCTGCCTCGCTGGTTGATCTGGGTTGATCGTTGTCTTCGTCCTGATCCAGCACATCCTGCATGACGGGCGGCAATCGGTCCACGGCCCAGTCAGTCATTTGCTCGAATTGCGGTATCAGTCTTGATTCCTGCCACCATGGATCTTGCGGAAACGGCGTGAAGCGCGAAATGACCACCGCTACCATGATAATCACCAGCCCCCGCAACAGGCCGAACAAACTCCCGAACAAGCGATCGGTCGCCGACAGGCCGGTATGTTCAACCAGCTTGCCCACCAGGTAATTCAACAAGCCACCGACCAGCAGCACGAGCAGGAATACGCCGACAAAGGCAATGATGACCCGCGCTGAGGGCACTGCAATATGCGCTTCCAGCGCCTCGGCTATCGCACCTGAAAACTGGCTGGCAGCAAAGAATGCAGCCACCCAGACCAGCAGCGAGAATACTTCTTTGATGAATCCACGAAACAGGCTGACGATGACAGAAACTGCCAGAATACCGAGAATGGCCAGGTCGACGCCACTCATGATCGATTCAAAATGAGAAACTGCAATGCATTGCCAGCTCAGCTGTTCGCTCGGAAGTAAACTCAGGGATGGCTGACAATCAAGCCTTCCACACCGGCATCTGTGCTGAGGCGCGATTGTAACTGTGCCGCTTGTGGCCGATCAGCAACCGGTCCGACCCGTACGCGCCAGATCTGCCGGCCAGCGGCCTCCTCACTGAAGCGAAACGCATCGAAGCCGAGTTCACTGAGACGCCCAGTTTCACGTTCGGCATTGGCCTGGCTGGCAAAGCTGCCAACCTGCACAGCAAATTCACCTACACCGGTGCTTGCAGCGGCCGCCGGAAGTTCACTGCGACGCACGATTGGCGACACGCCCTGTACGGTCGTGCCGATTTGAGCACGCGCACGTCCAGCCGCTGCTTCATCAGCATACGGGCCGGTCTTCAGGCGAATCAGCGTCGTGCTGCCTTGCGTAATTTGGTCCTGAATCACACGGTGACCCAGCGCCTCCAGGCGCTGTCGTACGGTGCGGGCGGAATCATCCGAACTGAAGCTGGCAACCTGCACCACCCATGAGCCGCCAGCGGTGGCTGCTTCAACCGCGGGGGCCGCAACGTCAACCGGTCGAGTGATCGGATCGTCTGACTCCGACGAGCCCGATTCGGCGTCGGAGGCAACCGTTGATTCAGCAGGTGCAGCCGGTTCCGGCGCTGCCTGCGCTTGCACCTCAGGACGCAGAACGATTTCATCAGGCTGCTGCTCGGGTCGGGATTGCGCTGGCTCCAGATCGGACAGGGCTTGTGCAGGCGTTTCTTCCTGCAGTGCTCGTGAACTGACCGTCGGGTCTGAAACCGCGGCCTGGTCATTCTGGCGGATGCGTGCAGCTTCGGGATCCAACGGGATGCGCCGAACCTCGCGTGCATCACTCGGCCTGGGTGGAATCTCGAAGTCCATCGATTCGGTGGCCATCTCATCGTCCGGGCCCACCAGCAGCATCGGCAGGAAAATCACGGCCAGCGCGATCAATATGCTGGCTCCGATCAATCGTTGTTTGAGTACCTTATCCATAATGTTCGGCAGCTTGCAGTGTTTTCAGGTGACTGATTGCCGCAGCAGCGGTCAGAAACGATCCAAATACGATGATTCGATCCGGTGGCACATGGCCGGATGTCCGCGCCTGGGCCAGCGCCAAATCGAGCGCTTGTTCGACAGATTCTACCGCGTCATGCGATCCGCGGAGCGTTGTTGGATCAATCCGCTCGATGGCCTGTTCTGCGCTCAGCCCGCGCGAGGTATCCAGGCCGGCAAAAAACCAGTGATCGATCTGGTCATCCAGTACTTTGACGATTTGCTCGATCGGTTTGTCGCCCAAGGCCGCAAAGACCGCGAGTGAACGACCATCATAGCCCTGAAGTTGATCGCGCAGTGAGCGTGCAGACGACGGGTTATGCGCCACGTCGACCACGCACATGGGCTGATCCAGCACTTTCTGGAAACGACCAGGCAGTCGCGCATCGGCAACACCCGCATGAATCTGGTCCGCACTGACGTGGCGGTCTGATCGTAGCTCCAGCACCGCTGCGATTGCTGCCGTCAGGTTTCCACCCTGGTGATGGCCGGGAATACCCGGCTCAAGGTCATTGAACAGCTGGGTAGTATCATTAAGCTCAACCTGAATATCCAATCGGTTGGCGCGCCACTGCCAGTTCAGCTGCTGTCCGGCACGTCGGATGTTCGCACCGACGCCGATCAGCCCCTCAAGCATGCCGGCTGGTGGATCCTGTTCAGCAAGTATCAGCGGCCTGCCTGCCCGGGCGATGCCGGATTTTTCACGTGCAATGTCAGACCGCGTCTGGCCCAACCACTGCTGATGGTCCAGGTCGATGGACGTGATGATGCTCACATCGGCATCCACCGCGTTGACCGCGTCCAGTCGTCCGCCGAGGCCTACTTCAAGAATCAGCACTGACGGCTCCAGCACGTCGGCCAGAAAAAACGCAGCCAGGGCAATATGCTCGAAATAAGTCAACTGAATATCGCCGCGAGCAAGCTCAACCGCACTCAGCGCCTGAGCCAGAATCCCGTCTTCGACATGATTCCCGTTCAGCCTGAATCGCTCGGCAAATACCAGCAAGTGGGGCGACGTGAATGCCAGACAGCGATGCCCGGCCTGGCGATAGATGCTTTCCAGAAAACTGACGCAGGAACCCTTGCCGTTGGTACCGCCCACAGTTATGGTCACGCACCGGGAAAGATCCGGCTTCAGGTGATCGAGGACTTGCTGGACTCGGTCAAGACCAAGGTCGACCCTGGCTTCAGGCGAACGCTGTTCAAGACGTTCTAGCCACTCGGACAGATTCGGCGTTTGTGAAGTCGCTTGCAATAACGGTTCCTGGCCAGGGGTAGACTGCGATTCACCAACCTGGCATCGCAATGAAATCAGTTCTGAGTGGCACCTTCAGCTGAATCGTCCGATTCGGCCGTGTCCTCGAGCAGAGAACCTTGATGCAAGTGCCGATCGCCGTGCCCGCCCAACAACAGGCTGAGCAATTGGTGAACGCGGGAGCGCAGCTGTCTGCGGTCAACAATCTGATCAATGGCACCTTTTTCCATTAAAAATTCCGAACGCTGAAATCCTTCCGGCAATGTTTGACGAACGGTCTGTTCAATAACACGTGGTCCGGCAAACCCGATCAGCGCATTCGGTTCTGCCAGGTTGATGTCGCCCAGCATGGCCAGACTGGCTGAAACACCACCAGTCGTCGGGTGGGTCAGTATCGAGACGTATGGAAGCCGTTCTTCGGCCAGGCGCGCCAGACCGGCCGAAGTCTTGGCCATCTGCATCAGCGAAAACAAGCCTTCCTGCATGCGCGCACCACCCGAGGCACTGAAACACACCAGCGGATGACGATGTTCGAGCGCCGAATTCACGCCGGCGATGAACTTTTCGCCGACGACCGATCCCATCGAGCCGCCCATGAACTTGAAATCGAACGCACAGGCAGTGATCGGCATATCCATCAACAGGCCTCGCATGGTGACCATGGCATCCTGCTCACCGGTCGATTTCTGAGTCGATGTAATCCGATCCCGATAGCGTTTGCTGTCACGAAACTTCAGCGGATCGCGCGGTCGCAGGTTGGTGGCCAGTTCCACACGGCTTTCTTCATCCAGAAAGGATTCGAGCCGCGCCCGACCCGACAGGCTCATGTGGTGATCGCACTTCGGACACACCATCAAGGCACGCTCCAGTTCTGGGCGATACAACACGGCGTCGCAGGACTTGCAGCGCGTCCAAAGCCCATCCGGAACCTTGCGTGATTTGCCGCCCTCGGTTCGAATGCCGGATGGCATCAATTTATGAAACCAGCTCATGCACCCACCTGCCGTAGTGAAGGCTGGGCATGTTCGCCGTCGCTGGACTGCACGTGATCGAGTGCTGCACGCACAGGCTCGAGATAGTCCCGTGCAATGGTCAGCGCCTGATCAACCGATTGTGCATCGTGCAAGCGGCTGACCAGCGCAGATCCGATGACGACTGCATCAGCCGATTGGGCGGCCGCCGCTGCCTGATCCGGCGTGCTGATGCCGAAGCCCACGGCAATCGGCAGCTCGGAAGCACTGCGAATCGGCTGAATGGCGGGGCCCAGTGAGGCAGAATCCAGCGTGGCTGCGCCGGTCACGCCTTTCAATGAAACGTAATAGATGAAGCCACCGGCCATCGGCACCATGCGCTGAATCCGTCCTTCGGTCGATGTAGGTGCAACCAGAAAAATCTGGTGCAAACCAGCAGCGGTGAGCGTTGCCTGCAGCTGCTCGGCTTCATCAAATGGGCAATCCACGATCAGCAATGCATCCACGCCGACCGCGGCGCACTGCTGGGCAAAGGGTTCGATTCCGCGTCGTTCCAGCGGATTCATGTAGCCCATCAAAATGACAGGCGTGAGTGGATCCTGCTTGCGGAAATCGTTCACCATGGCAAGCACTGCATCCAGGTCGGTGCCGGCCTCAAGCGCCGACTGACAGGCACGCTGAATGACCGGCCCGTCGGCCATGACATCGGAAAACGGCACGCCCAATTCCAGCAGGTCCGCTCCTGATTCAACCATCTGATGCATCAGAGAGACCGTCGATTCCGGATTCGGATGCCCCGCCGTTATGTATGGAATCAAGCCTTTGCGGCCCTGATCTCGAAGAGACTTGAAGCGATCATCGATTCGATTCGACGCAGTCATGAGCTCAAACCTCGATGCCGTCGATATCGGCAACGGTGTGGATATCCTTGTCGCCCCGCCCCGAAAGATTGATCAACACGCTTTGGTCCTTGGACATACTCGCCGCGAGCTTGATGCCATAGGCAACCGCATGGGCTGTTTCCAGCGCCGGCATGATGCCTTCCATCTGGGTGCATTGATAAAACGCTTCGAGCGCCTGATCATCCGTCACACCGACATATTCGGCGCGTCCGATATCCTTCAGCCAGGCGTGCTCGGGACCAACGCCGGGATAATCCAGTCCCGCAGAGACCGAATGGGTATGTCGAATCTGGCCCTGGTCATCGTCGAGCAGGTAGGTGCGACTGCCATGCAGCACACCGACGCGACCGGCGCACAAGCTGGCCGCATGTGCTTGCCCGGACAGCCCATTGCCTGCAGCTTCAACCCCAATCATCCGGACTGCGCGATCCTCGATAAACGGATGGAACAGGCCGATGGCATTCGAGCCACCGCCTACGCAGGCAACCAGCGCATCCGGCAATTGACCGTATTGCTGGCTGAACTGCTGTTTGGCTTCGCGCCCGGCAACGGCATTGAAATCGCGAACCAGTGCCGGATAGGGATGTGGCCCGGCAACGGTCCCGATGATGTAGAACGTATCGTCAACGTTGGTGACCCAGTCCCGCATCGCCTCGTTCAGCGCATCTTTCAATGTCCGGGATCCACTGGTCACGCTGACGACTTCTGCACCGAGCAACTTCATTCGATACACATTGATGGCCTGGCGCCGGATATCCTCCTCGCCCATGTAGACCACGCAATCCATGCCAAGCCGGGCAGCCACTGTGGCCGAGGCCACGCCATGCTGGCCAGCGCCCGTTTCGGCAATCACCCGGCGTTTACCCATGGCCTGCGCCAGCAAGGCCTGGCCGACCGTGTTGTTGATCTTGTGCGCGCCGGTGTGATTCAGATCTTCACGCTTGAAAACAATCCGTGCACCGCCGGCATGTTCGGTCAGGCGCTCGGCAAAATACAGCGGAGAAGGACGGCCGACAAAGTGGGCGAGGTCATGATCCAGACGAGACTGGAAGTCATGATCATCGCGATACTTCAGCCAGGCCAGCTCGAGCTCCTCGATTGCCGCCATCAGCGTTTCGGACACGAACTTTCCACCATACTGACCAAAGTGACCGCGTGGATCGGGCATCGCCTGACCACCATCAACGGCTTGTTTGTCAGCCACATTGGCGTCCAAGCGATCAGCTGCTGCTTCAACCATGTCGAATCACCTGCATGAATTCATTCATCAATTGTTTATCCTTAATTCCCGGCGCAGATTCAACGCCGGACGACACATCCAGCGCGTTGGGCTTCATCAGCGCCATTGCACTGGCTACATTATGCACGTTCAAGCCACCGGCCAGAATCCACGGGCGTTCGGGTGGCGTGAACGCTTTCCAGTTGAACGTAGCGCCAGAGCCACCCTGTTGGCCGGGAGCATGCGCATCCAGCAACAGTGCCGTTGCACTGGAAAAATCACTCCAATCCGGTGTATCACCGGCCATTGCCACCGCCTTGATATACGGGCGGCCAAACGAACGGCAGTATGCTTCGCTTTCCGAGCCATGAAACTGCAACCAGTTCAGCGGCAAGCAGGATAACGCCTCATCAACATAGTTTGCCGTAGCGTCCATGAACAAACCGACTACACTCAGCCAGCCCGGCAGCGTCGCGCAGATTCGTCGGGCCTGTTCGAAATCCACGCAGCGTGGACTGCGCTCGACAAAAACCAGGCCAATTGCGGCCACACCGGCATCGGCGGCGGCAATGGCATCTTCAGGCCGGGTGATTCCACAAACTTTGACGCGCGTTGAATGCATGTTTCGAGGCTGATCAAATCTGGTGCTGTTGGGACAAGCAATCAGCCTAACTCAAATTCCATCCGCGTGGAAAGTCTGGCGTGTCAAACACGGGCAATTCCGGGTACTCAGGATATTCTGCGCCGATGAAGTACAAGCCTTCCGGGGGAGCCGTGACGCCAGCCGCCGCACGATCCTGCGCCTGCAGCACCTGCTCTACCCACTGGACCGGACGATCACCACAACCCACTGCAATCAGCGAACCGGCAATGTTGCGCACCATGTGATACAGGAAGGCGTTGGCCGCGACTTCCAACCTGACTTCATTACCCTCGCGCCACAAGCGGATGCTGCGCAGCTCACGGCGGGCATGGCTGGCCTGGCAGCCCAACGCACGATAACTGGAAAAATCGTGCTCACCAACCAGGCACTGTGCAGCCTCATGCATTCGCTCTGCGTCAAGCGAGCGGCGCTCCCAGGCCACGCGCCCCGACAGCAGGCCGGGGCGCACCCAGCGATTCAGAATCCGGTAGCGATAACGCCGACCTTGCGCGCTGAACCGGGCATGGAACTCATCGGGCATCCATCGCGCCCAGCGCACGCTGACACCATCCGGCAAGTTGGTGTTGCAACCCAGCACCCAGGCGCGCTCGGATCGTTCAACACCCGTTTCAAAGTGACAAACCTGGCAGATCGCATGGACGCCGGTGTCGGTTCGACCGGCACAGTGGATGCGCACCGGATGGTGCGCCACATGCAGCAGCGCGTCTTCCAGCACTTGCTGAACGGTTGGGCGCTGGCGCTGGCGCTGAAACCCCCTGAATCGACTCCCGTCGTATTCAAGCCCCAACGCGACCCGGTTCAGGCGCTTTTCTTCCGAACTCATCGTATCGGAAAAATGGGGTCAGTCCAGGTCGTCCAACAGCTTGCGCGCTTCTTCCTGATGGCGTGGATTGCCCTCGCGCATGACCTCGTCCAACAGCGTCTTGGCAGAATCAATACTGTTCCAGGACAGGTAGGCTTTAGCCAGGTCGAGCTTCACGTCGACATCCTCGTCGGTCGCGCTGAAGATGTCGTCGGATGCAGGCGACGATTGAGATGAGCCCGGGTCTTGGTCATCGGCACCGGCTTCCGGAGGGTGTTCGTCTGGCTGGGCTTCAGGCATATTCTCGTCGTCCTGGTCCGACCCGGGCCAATCCATTGAAAGCGGCTCACGGCTGGTCAGGCCGTCGTCATCTTGATCAGGCTCCGCTGCCGCATCGTCCAGAGGCGATTGGTCTTCAGCGATCGCATCCGTTTCATCGTCGAGCGCATTGTCTTCAATCGAAGAGGTTCGATCCTCGCGTTCCGGCCGCCCGGAATCCAACGCAAACTCCGGCGCTGGGGTGGATTCAGTCAGGCCGACGTCGGGCTCGTCCTCGGTCAGCATGTGGCGATCAGGCGATTCATCTTCTTGATCGTCCATCCGCGCCAGCATGTCGTCCATGTTGGATTCAGCATCCTGCTCGCCTTCATCGGCATCAGGTTCCCAATCCAGGCTGCCCAGCACCAGCGGATGATCCGGTTTGGTTTTTTGAGCCAGCGCCAATGCTTCTTGCCACTGGGGTTCCAGGTCATCATCGACCCGGGCATACATGGAATCGAGCGCATTCGAGAATCGACCCTCCTGCCCATCGGCCGACAATGTGTGGAGCAGCGCAAGGTGAGCGTCAAGATTATCCGGGTCCGCCCGTACACGATCTTCAGCGGCGTTCACCGGGTCTTTTGCCGGCGCCGCCGGCTTGGGCTTGATCGGTTGAATGATCTCTTCATCAGCTTCGCGAATGTGTCGAAGCACAAACAAGGCCAATATCGCCAGGACCACAAGCCCTGCAACGATGGCACCGATCAGTACCAGGTTATTCAGCAGACCCGAGCTGGTCCCGACCTGAGTCACAACCGGCTCGTTGATTTCAGCCACGTCTTCGGGTTCAGCTGTCGCATCGACAACCTCGGTTGCCTGAGTGTTCAATTCTTCTGCGGCGACAAACTGATCAAGGTACGCATCAACCTGGTCTGAAACCCCTGCTCTCATCTCGGTATCCAGCGGATCGGCAGTATTGGCACTGCGCGCATCACGCAGCGTTTGCTGTAGTTGAGCCAGATCCAGATCGGGAATGCCCAGCCCACCGGGATTATCGCTGACCAGGCCTTCCAGCTGATCAAGTCGATTCTGGAAGTCTTCGGCCTCCAGCTGAGCGGTGAAACGTTCTTCTTCACTCAGCGCTAGCTGCTGTTCTGAGCGATTCGCTGCTCCTGCTTCCGCGGTCAATCCCAGGCCCTCATCAGCCTCGGAAGGCGGCACCAGCTCGAGTCGGAAATCGTCATCGTTGCCGGCTGGAGCCGTTTCGGCTTGAACAGCTGCAGAAGGCTCATCAGCGAGTTGAGCTTGCGCCTCGGCGGCTTCTGAGTCAGACGCTGTCGGTTCCGGTGATTCCAGGCGCACCGGCTCGGAATCCGCAACTGTTGGCAACGTAGTCGACTGGCCCTGGCGGAAGCTCCGATTCTGCAGTTCAATGGCCTGGCGCGCGGACTGACGATCAATCGTTTCGATCTGCTGACGATCCGGCAATTCCAGGGTCATACCGCTAAGCATCTGGTTGACGTTGCCGTTAGGAAAAGCAGTCGGGTTCAGGTCAACGATCGCGAGCATGGTCTGATCCATGCTGAGATCAAGGTCCGGTCGCTCACGAAACGCAAGCGACCAAAGGGTGTCACCGGGCATCACGGTGTACTGGCGCTGTCCGCTGGAACGAATTGCCTGGGGTACTTCCCGCATGATTCCAGTCTGCTGCCCTGATTCCGAAGGCGCGCGGTCAGCATCAGTTACAGGTGCAGGTGATGGTGAGGGTTCATTTGCCGATGGCCGGGGCTCTGGGATAGTGGGCTGTTGTGGTGTGCTGGTCTGAGCCGGCGGCGCCATTGGAATCGTGGGCGGGTCCAGAAACAGCGTATATTCCCGTAGGAGGCGTCCGCTCGACCAGCGCGCATCAATCAGCAGTTGAATAACCGGATCAGTGATTGGTCGTTGGGAGCTAACCATCAGGACGGCAGGACGTTGGCTTCGGTCAATGGTGACCGTAATGCCTGTTGCCAATACGTCCGACATCAATCCCAACTGCTGGTAGGCCTCGGCATTACCGACGCGCGCCGTCAGTGAATCCAGCTCGGCCTCGCTGACTTCGAGCAAGCGAACCTGGACATCGAGTGGCTGATTCAGAAACGAGTTGACCCGCGCCTCACCCAGGCCCATGGCCTGTGCCTGATGGGCCGCAATCCACCCGATCAGGACCAGCGCACCGGCGGCGAAAATCCGAATTCCCCTGTTCATAAGCGCATTCCCTTCAACGTTTATTGATGCCAAGCGGCACACTTTATTAGCGAGTATAACAATTGACGTCCTGAACCAACAGTGCTCACTGAATTCCGTTGCCTGGGGAGCGATCATGACCTCTTCTGTCGGTCAGTCGCCAAATCCATCAGCGTTCAATCAGATATTCCGCAATCTGTATCGCATTCAACGCAGCCCCTTTGCGCAGATTGTCGGCCACGACCCACAAATTCAGGCCCAGGGGATTGCTGTGATCCTGACGAATGCGCCCGACGTAGACTGGATCGTTGCCCGATGCATGCGTCATCGGCATGGGGTCTTCATCCCCCTCCAGAACCCGCACACCGGGCTGTTTGCTCAGTAGCGCTGAGGCCTCGGCGGCCGTCATCGCTTGGTTCAATTCGAGGTGAACGGCCTCGGAGTGCCCGTAAAACACCGGCACTCTGACCGCCGTCGCGTTGACCGCCAGGTCGTCATCATCAAGAATACGGCGCGTTTCAAGATGCATCTTCATTTCTTCCCGCGTATAGCCATTGTCTTCGAGACGGTCGATCCGTGGAATTACGTTGAATGCAATCGGCGCGCTGAGCACTTTTGCTTCAGCGTCGCGAAAACTGAGGCGATCGGCTGTCTGGCGGCCCAGTTCCTCCAGCGCTGAGCGACCGGCACCTGATACGGCCTGGTAGGTCGACACCTGCACCTTGCGAATGCCGACAGCGCGGTGAATGGGTGCAATGGCCAGCAACATCTGGATGGTCGAACAGTTCGGATTGGCAATGATGCCGCCCTGCGTCCTGCCCGGCCAGTCATCGAGTATCCGGGCGTTGACCTCAGGGACGACCAGCGGCACATCGTCCTGCATTCTGAAATGGGACGTGTTGTCGATCACGACACAACCGGCTTTGACAGCCACCGGCGCATAGTCCGCCGATACGGCGCCACCGGCCGAGAAGAATGCGATGTCGATGGCATCGAATTCAAACGAATCCAGCGCATGCACCCGTATCGATCTACCGTTGTAGTCCAGCGTCTGACCGGCCGATTGTGCGCTGGCCACGGCCGTCACCTTGCTGGCCGGAAAGCTGCGCTCCGAGAGCAGGCTCAACAACACCTCACCTACCGCTCCGGTAGCACCGACCACTGCTACACGCACCGGCGCTTTCATCAGGATTCTGACCCGCTGGAGCGCCGGGCGTCGAATTCAATATCCGGCTGTTGTGGCTCGACATCGCCGCACTGGGCGCGATGCAGCAGGTATTGGTCCATCAACACCAGCGCCAGCATGGCCTCAACGATCGGCACGGCCCGAATACCCACGCACGGGTCGTGTCGTCCGGTCGTAATCAGTTCAACCGCTTGGCCGTCGGTATCCACGGCCTTCCCTGGCAGCCGCAAACTCGATGTCGGCTTGAAGGCTACCGCCAGCGTCACCGGTTGCCCGCTGGATATCCCGCCCAACACACCGCCGGCCTCGTTACCGATAAACCCTTCCGGGGTCATTTCATCACGGTGCTCGGTGCCCTTTTGCTCCACGCTGGCAAAGCCTGCGCCGATCTCAACGCCTTTGACGGCATTGATGCTCATCATGGCCGCTGCCAATTCGCCATCCAACTTGGCATACACGGGCGCACCCCAACCAGGCGGCACGCCAGTCGCCTCAGCCCGCACCAGCGCGCCAACTGAATCACCGGATTTGCGCAGCGCATCCATATAGTCTTCCAGCGCGCCGACTCGCATCGGGTCCGGTATGAACAGCGGATTATCGTCAATCGAATCGGCTACGAATTGTTCGTCACAGACCTGATCGCCAATTTTCGAAATCCAGGCGGTGATCTCGATGCCAAACCGCTGATGCAGATATTTTCGGGCCAATACACCGGCAGCCACCCGCACGGCCGTTTCCCGTGCGGACGAACGACCGCCGCCGCGCCAGTCTCGAATACCGTACTTGTGCTGGTAGGTGTAGTCGGCATGGCCGGGCCGGAATTGTTGCGCGATCCGGGTATAGTCCTTGCTGCGTGCGTCGGTGTTGAAGATCAGCAGTGCAATTGGCGTTCCGGTCGTCTTGCCTTCAAATACCCCCGACAGAATCTGCACATCCTCTTCTTCATGGCGCTGTGAGGTGTGACGGGACCGACCGGTTGCCCTTCGCATCAGTTGTTCGCGGATTTCTTCGGCGGTAATCGTCATTCCAGGCGGGAAGCCGTCAATAACGCAGCCAATCGCGGGACCATGGCTTTCACCGAATGTAGTTACCACCAGCAGTCGTCCAAAGCGATTCAAACTCATGGCGTCATGACCTCATGAACATCAGACTGTAATTGCAGGGCCTGGCAGGCTGAATGCGAAAGCAGGAATACGCCATCACCGCCATGCTCGAACTCAAGCCAGATCGGGTCAACCTCAGCCATCCAGCGCTCTGCCTGAGGCTGTGCCTCGCCAACTTCGACCAGCAGCCATCCATCCGACGCCAGATGATTGGGTGCCTCGAGCACCAGCCGACGGACAATATCCAGTCCGTCCTGACCGGCTACCAGCGCGGATTCCGGTTCGTGCCGATACTCGTCGGGTAATTGGTTCATCGAGGGCCTCGGCACGTACGGCGGATTGCTGATGATCAAATCATAGGGACCATGGATGGCGGCGTAGACGTCAGAATGAATCAGACGCACCCGATCGTGCAGGCCAAGCTTGCGTGCATTGGTCCGGGCCACAGCCAGGGCGGGCTCGGAAGTATCCACTGCATCAACTCGTAGTTCAGGCCAATAATGTGCGAGCGCCAGCGCAATACAGCCGCAGCCGGTCCCTACTTCCAGCACGCGCAGCGGCTGGCCCAGATCGACCCAGGGATGCAGCCCATTCAGAACCAACTCCGCCAGCGGTGAACGCGGTACCAGCACATCGCGACTGATACCGAATTTCAGTCCGGCAAACCAGGCCTCGCCAAGAATATAGGCCAGCGGCTGACGACTGCTGATGCGCTCATCAAGCAGGGCTTCGAGTGTTTGTCGCTGATCCGGGTCGAGGGTTTCGTCCAACCGATGCCGCATAGCCTCAAACGGGTAATTCAGCGCGCAGGAGACCAACCAGAATGCCTCGTCAGCGGCATTGTCCGTTCCATGGCCAAAGAACAGATTCGCCGATTGCATCTGCTCGGCCGCATATTCGAGCCAATCAGACAGGGTCTGATCGGCATTGAGCGCTGGCTGCGTTGACATGCCGCGAGTATACGCCATTGGTATACTTTAGCCATGTACAGACACCACTGCTCACACATTCCACTGCAGGTGCAGGGAAAAGCCCTGATTATCGTATTGGTGGCAGTTGCTGCGATGCTTGGCGGCCTGACGGCTTCGCGTTTTCTGCTTCAAGAACCTGTTGAATTTCGGGCGGCTTCGATGTTTCCAGAACCGCGACAACTGCAGCCGTTCGAGCTGGTTGACGGTAACGGCCAGCCCTTCACCGAGGCCGACTTGACCGACCGCTATACGCTGGTTTTCTTCGGCTTTACCAACTGTCCGGATATCTGCCCCGATACGTTGAACCAGGTCGCCGAGGCCAAGCGTCGGCTTGAACTGATGCGGGTTGAACAATCCAATCTTCCGCGCGTGGTATTTGTTTCGGTCGACCCAGAGCGCGACGAAGGCCAGGCCATGCTCGATTATGTGACCTGGTTTGATGATGATTTCAAAGCCATTACCGGAAGCGACGAAGCGTTGCAGGAACTGACCCGACAAGTCGGTGCCCTGTATGTCCGTATGGCACCCGATGAAAGCGGGTTCTACTCCGTTGACCATTCCGGCATGATCGTGATTATCGACCCGGAAGCACAGATGATCGGGCGCTTCGCACAACCGATCGACACTGAATCCATGGTCGCTGATCTGTTCGAGTTGAGCCGACGTGGCTGAATGATTTGACTGATTCGCTTTCCTGGTTTTCCCGCTGTACCGTCAGCCTGCAGCATGTTCTTCCGCAGCACATACTGACGCGACTGGCTAATAGGATTTCGCAAAGCCGGAGTCCGTGGCTTGCGAATACGCTCAAACGGGCATTCTGCAAACGTTATCCGGTCAAGCTTGAAGAATCCGCTCAAACGCTGGATCAGTTCGAGAATTTCAATGCATTTTTTACCCGTGCGTTAAAGCCCGGCCTCAGACCGTTGCCGGAAGATTCAGGCATCCTGGTCAGCCCCTGTGATGGAACGCTCAGCCAGCTCGGCGCAATCGAACACGGTCGAATGATCCAGGCCAAGGGCCATACGTTTTCGGCCGCTGAACTGATCGGCAATGCTGAACTCGCCGAAGGCTTCGAGTCAGGTCACTTTGCGACCATTTATCTTGCGCCTTATGACTATCATCGAGTGCACATGCCCTATGCCGGGCAATTGACACATGAAATCCGCGTTCCTGGCCGTTTGTTCAGCGTGTCGAACGCGACCAGTCAGTTGATTCCCGGGCTGTATGCCCGAAACGAACGCATGGTGGCCCTGTTTGAAACCGACCGCGGACCCATGGCGGTGGTCATGGTAGCCGCGATGCTGGTGGCCGGCATCGAAACCGTATGGGCCAGTGATGGCCCCTATCGCCCCAGCCATTCAATCAATACGCTACCATTTCAAGAGCCCCTTCAATTAGCCACTGGCGACGAACTGGGTCGCTTTCACTGGGGGTCCACCGTAATTATTCTGACCGGGCCTGAATTCGAGGACTGGAACTCGGCACTGAGTTCAGGTCAGATGATGCGACTGGGTCGAGCCATGACATGAACTTATCCGATGACCACGAGTTCCAACGACCATGATGAAAAATTTTCTGAACGCTTTCCTGATCCTTGGCGGCCTGCTCCTGATGCAATGTTCAGCCTTGGCACAGGAAGAGCCTGGTGACGAGAACACAATGCACTGGCTTGCCGACCGCGCGGCTGAATCCGATGTGGTCGTCGTCGCACAACTGGAGCGGACCGACTACGAGTATCGACGTGACTTTCCGGTCGATGGCCGCACCTGGTTTCGCGTGATTTTCGACTACAAAACGCCGCGCGAGATGGAACGCCTGATCGTGCTGGAAACCGGTTTGCAAAACGATCTGAGCTGTTATTTCCCGGATATTCCGGCCTTTGAAGAACAGCCCCGCTACCTGCTGTTCCTGGTCTATGACGAAGAGGGCGACCTACGCGGTCACGAAATGGGTTGCTCAATCGAACTCGCCGTCAACGATGAAGGTCAATACGCCGCAATCTGGCCCCAGCTAGCCATGCACAAAGTAATCATGGGCCCTCCTCCCTTTACGCCGCCAACCATTCCGGAGACCGAGGTTGCAGATCCCGAACCGGAGGCCTTTCCTGAGCCTGATCAGCGCTTGCAGGCACTAGTCGAAGACATGGACTTTACCGGCCCTTCCTCGCGCATCGATGGCAGTGACATGCTGGCGCACGAACGCCGGGCACTTGCCGAAGAACAACAACTCATCATGGACGGCACCGACCTGATCCGCACCCGCGGAATCGAACTCAGTGCGTTGCGTCAACTGATGATGCCGGGGCTGATGTTGGATCAAACAGACCGCAGTCGACGGATAGAGGCAATACGACAGGTATTGAATGAAGGATAGCCGCTAGATTTTTTTATTTGCTTTTTCATCATTGGTTATTCGCCTCCCGCGACTTCACCGCCCGGCTGCGCCGGGTGCCCTGCAGTGCTCGGCTTGTGATAACAATCAGGCGGGGCGAAAAGAACTCGCTTGCGCTCAAACACCTTTTCGCCCGATTGTCATAACAATCTCGCCCGCCGCTACGCGCTTCGGCGGCTCACACGCTCACCAAGGTCAAAAGCAAA
>JGI12210J13797_10008595_pt1 | contig 23265 bp, 17 predicted proteins | sample ElkSlonscriptome_3_FD_13797 | JGI IMG/M metagenome (IMG submission 13797)
CTCGGTCGGCTTGGGCGCGGGCCGAGCCGATGCGGGCAGGGGCGGAGGCGTGGCCGCGGGCCTGGCCTCGGCGCGAGCGGGCGTGGCCGCGGGCGTCGCGGGGGGCGTGGCCGCGGGGACCGCCTTGGCCTCGGCCGGCACGCGGGACACGGGGGCGCCCGAGGGGATCGGGAAGCGACCGCGGGGCGGCGCATCCAGGCCGCCGGCGTCGTCGTCGTCGTCGTTGCCGAGGTCGTCGAGCGGGACCAGCCGGCTGCCGAACGCGGGGTGGGGCGCGGAGTCCTCGGGGATGCCCGGCACCAGCACGCCGTCGGACTCCTCCTCCTCCGTGCGCAGCTGGGGGAAGGGCGCGGGGTAGTTGGGCGGAGGCGGCAGCGGCTCGTCCGCGGGCTTGCCGGCCGCGCCCTTGCCCTCGCGGCCCAGCGGGGCGGCGGGCGAGTCCCACTCTTCGAGCCCCAGCGCGGCCGCGGCGGGCTGGGTCGCGTCGGGCTCGTCGAGCGGCGGGCCCTCGTAGGGCGTGAGCAGGCCTTCGAAGAAGAAGGTGGAGATCGCGGTGAGGGCCTCGATGTCGTCTTGGCCGCTCTCGTCGACGACCTCGATGATGTTCCGGCGGCCGTCGAAGTGGTGCAGGACCGCGAGCTGCTCGTCGCTCAGGTCGGTGCGACGCTCCTCGAGCTGCTCGGGATCGGTGGCGAGGATGGAGTCGAGCGGGGGCAGCTGCTCCATCAGCCGGCCCCACTCGTCGACCCGGCGCATGCCCTCCATGAGGATGCCCTGGGTGCTCTCCTTGATGACCTGGTGGCGGTTGACCGGCTTGAACTCGACGTCGAAGTGGCCGTCGGACAGCCCCAGCAGCCGGTAGATGGCCGGGCCGCCCTGCAGCCGGCCCATCTCCGCGTCGATGATGTGGCCCTCGCGGAACCACACCGTGGCCTCGCCCAGCTCCGTGCTCAGCGAGATCGTGCCCGTCTTGCGGCTGATCTCGATGGTCTGGATGAGGTCGACCACCGCCATGTCGGCGAGCTGGCCGCTGAACTTGGTGCGCGCCGCATCCTTCTTCTCGAGCCGCTCGTGCTGCTTGCGCTGCAGGAGCATCGTGACGCGGGTGGTGATCTCCTTGATGTAGATCGGCTTGGTCAGGTAGTCCTCGACCCCCAGCTCGAGCCCGCGGACCTTGTCCTCGATGGATTTCTCGGAGGTGAGGAAGATGAACGGGATCGTCTTCCAGCGCGGGTTGCCCTTGACCTCGGTGCAGAAGTCGAAGCCGTCGCGTTTGGGCAGCCGGGTGTCGGAGATGATGAGGTCCGGCTCCGCGTGCTGGAGGAAGTCGAGCGCCTCCTCGGCCGACTCGGCGGGCGTGATCGAGAACCCGGCCTTGCGGAGGCTGACCTCCAGCACCCGCCGGTTTCGTGCGTCGCCGTCGACGATGAGGAGGTTCTGACGCGGCATGGCTCAGTCCCCGAGGGCCGGCGAGTCGACCTCCGCCGCGAGGTGGCTACGGTCGGTCATCGAGCCGCCGACGCCTCTGAAACGCTGCGTTCGCCACCGGACGATGGAGTGTTGCTCGCCTCGCGTGCGCACGCCACGGAGAAACTGCGCGACCATAACAACCGGGGGATGCGCACCGCAAGTTGGTGACCATTCGGTCCGGCCGGGGGCGGTCGGACCACCGAACCCAGTTTGGGCCGGTCGGAGGGGACGTCGGGTGGGCACCGGTCACGGCTGAACGTACGATGCGGTGACATGCCGAGCGATCCCTCGTCTCGTGAGTCCGACCGCGCGGCAGCCCAGCGGCCCCCCACTACGATCTGGCAGCGGATCCTCGCCGCGCCGGTGACCGCAGGCCTCATCGTGCTGTGCTTCGCGGCGTTCCTCGTGACCCTGGGGGTCTGCACCCTGCGGGTGGACGACCCGGGCGCGATGCTCTCCCGCTCGTGGCTGCGGCTGGACGCCTGCTCAGACACCCTGGCCGACCTCGGTTCCCTGCGCATGGCGGATCTCTGGCTCGACGGCGCCTGGTGGCGCGTGATTGCCGCAGGTCTCCTGCATGGGAGCTGGCTCCACGTGGTGCTGAACACGTGGAGCCTTTGGGTCGTGGGGGAGTGGGTCGAGAACACGTGGGGTCATGCGCGGACGGCGGTGTTGTTCGCGCTCTCGAGCGTGGCCGGGTGCTTGGCCTCGGCGGCGTGGGTCGAGGCGCCGGTGGTGGTCGGGGCGTCGGCGGGGATCATGGGCATGGCGGGGGCGCTGTGGGTCGGTCGGGTGTTCGGTCGCGGGGTGGTCGGGCAGCGGCTGCGGCCGCTGTCGGCTCGGGTGCTCGGCGGGTGGCTGGTCGTGCTGGTGGCGCTGGGGTTCTTCGTGGAGATGATCGCGCAGGCGGGGCATCTCGGGGGGCTGGTGGCGGGGGTGCTGCTGGGGCTGGCGTGGTCGGGGCGGGAGGCGGTCTTGGGGCTGGGAGCGCGGCTGGGGCTGGGGCTGGGGTTCGCGGGGTTGGTGCTCGCGGCGCGGCAGCCCGAGGGGCGGGACGGGTACTACGAGTACTTGGGGTACGAGCTGCTGGATCGGGGGCGGGACGAGGAGGCCGCGGCGGCGTTCGATCGGGCGCTGGTGAGGCGGCCAGAGGAGGGGCGGCTGGCGAACGGAGTGGCGTATGGGCTGGCGAAGGCGGGGGTGGAGCTTCAGCGGGCGGAGGAGCTCGTGAAGCGGGCGTTGGAGGAGGAGCCGGAGAACGTGGACTACTTGGACACGTTGGGGTGGGTGTACTGCCGGAAGGGGGAGGTCGAGGAGGGGATGGAGTGGTTGAGGAAGGCGTCGGAGGCTTCGGGGGGAGGCGAGGAGGAGATCGAGGGGCACCTGGAGGGGTGTGCTGGGGCGGGGGTCGAGGGTGCGGACGGGGCTGCGGAGGTGGACTCTCTGTAGAGTGTTCCACGTGAAACACTGGGTGGTCTTTGGCGGTGGGTGTTTCACGTGAAACGCAGGCAGGGGCTGCACGAAGGCGGGCTTGGGGATCTGCCAGTGTCGCGAAGGCTTGCGTGGGGTGCTGGGTAGGGGTCGGCTGCTTGGGCTGGAGATATTCTGGAGACCGGTGCTTGCCAGTGGCTGAGCGGACGCTGGTGGAGAGCCGCTGGCTGGAGATCGTCACGGTGGGCTGATGGCTCGAGGGTGGCGACCGTCGAGTGGAGATGGAATCGGTGGGCCGGGGAGCTTGAATGGAGGCGGTCAGGCCCTGTTTAACGCGAGACGACTACCCCGGACGTGCTCGCCGGCGATGACGGTGAGTGCTGCTTGGAGAGGCCTATCGTCGCCGGCTCCGCGCGACCGGGGGCCCCTTCTCGCTACGCGGGCCCGACCGCGGCTGGGTGCGGTACAGCTCGGGCAATCAACTCCACCCGACTCGAGGTGTCACAAGCGACAGCGTTCGAGGTTGATGCTCTGGCGGTCTGAACGCGGATCCTCTGCTGACCGCGAACCAAGAGATCAGCCAACCTCAGCGGACTGGCGTGCCTGGAGGGCAAGGCGCCCGAAGTGCACGAGTGTTCCACGTGAAACATTTCCCTCTGCTAGTCCACGCGAGGGCCCAGCGATCGAAGTCCCCTCCTCCAGAGGGTTGGTACGGCACCAGCGGAATCCGTTGTCGGCACGCTCGCGGGTGTTCCACGTGAAACGCTCGATCACCTCGAACCTGCCGGAAGCACGAGTGACCGAGTGTTTCACGTGAAACACTCCTCGAACCGGCTCCCGCGCAGGCCTCGGAAGCTCCTACACACCATGGAGACGCCGCCTCGGGCCATGGGGTGGCCGTCGGCCGCCACATCCCCGCCGCGTGCTTCAGGGTCTCGAGCTGCCATCGGTTCCTGGACGACCGCCTGGGGCTCCTGCAGGTCTTCCAGGAGCACGAGAGAGCACGAGAAGGAGGGCGGAGAACCTCAGAGCACCTGGATGGCACTCCGGACCTCGAGAGGAGCCTCCGTCCCTGTGGGTAGGCTGTGGACGAGGCCTCATCGAGGCCCGTGATGAATCCACCACCGATTGTTCCACGTGAAACACCTGAGAACTCATCCTCCCAGCGCTTCGCCGCCTCGGGGGCCCTGAGGCGGTCCGAGCCAGCGACAGCGAGTGGATTCTTCGCCCGAGGGCAGGACTTCCGAACAACCTGGCGGACGGGCCCGCGTAGCCAGAAGGGGTCCCCGCTCGCGCGCAGGCGGCGACGAGTTGCTCCCCCAAGCAGCACTCACCACCATCGCCGGCGAGCACGTGCGGGGTAGTCGTCTGGCGTTAAACAGGGCCCGACCGCCCTCCACACGAACTCCCAGCTCCACGAGCCACCCGATCCACTCGCCCTCCATCGAGCTCCCGGCCCCCGCTGCAACCCAACGAAGCCGAAACCCCTCAACAGAAGACACATCCAGCGCTCCCAGACCCGCGGGCCTCACGCGAAGCCGCCCGCCCACATCCCCCGACGCCCAATTGTTCCACGTGAAACACCAACCAGCCGGAGCCTCACCTCCGCAAACTCCCCAACGACCACCCACCGCGCCGCTCTCACCCCTCCGATCCCACCAGAAATCCCATCACCCCCCACCGCGGTCCCCGCACAACCGTGCTTGGCTTTTTTTCGCCTACCCTCTCCGACCCCAATTCCACGTGACAGAGCACGATCCCACGTGTTAAAGTGGCTCTCGACGCCTCTTCGAGCCACGTTTCGGCCCCGAAGACCGCCCGACTAGACAAAATGTAGAACTCCGTTTCATCCCGTGGCTCGACCCCGGCTGCTGCCACTTCGTTCCACGTGGAATCACCCCATCGGGCTCGAATTACCCGCCCCGAACCCACCCCGATCGAAGCGATCCCAAGGTCCAAGAACGCAGCTCGACGCGCCCGCGGCTCCACCAACACCACCAAGCACGCCCGAACCGCCGCCACCACCAGCCCGGGCAAGCCCCCGCCGCTCCCCACGTCGACCCAGCAGCACGCCGCATCCACCGGCCGCACCCGCTCCACGCACGCGACACACTGCAGCCCCTCCTGCACGTGCTCCCGCAGCGCGTCCGGATCGGTCGAGCCCACGAGGTTCATCGCTCGTCCGTACTGGCGCCACAGCCCCAGCAGACGATCGAGCCGCGCCCAGCCATCCTCCGTGACCCCCACGCCCGTCGCCTCTGCCCACGCCCGCAGCTCCGCCTCGGTCAACGCCCTGCCTCCGTCACGCCGGCATCTTGCCACGCAGCCCGTTGGTCTATGCTCCCCCGGCCATGGATGCCACGCAGCGCGCCCGGCAACGCCTCGCCGAACTCGACGCCGCGGGCCTGCTGCGTCGCCCGCCTCCCGTGTCGAAACGCCGCGGCGTTCGCTACACCCTCGGCGAGCGCGAGGTGATCGGGCTGTGCAGCAACGACTACCTCGGCCTGGCCGGCGACCCCCGCCTCACCCCGCCGCCCGAGACCCACGCGGGCGCCGGCGCGTCGCGGCTGATCTGCGGCGACCTGCCCGAGCACCGCCGGCTCGAGCACCGTCTCGCCGCGCTCGTCGGCGCCGAAGATGCCGTGCTCTTCCCCAGCGGGTTCCAGCTCAACGTGGGCGTCCTGCCCGCCCTGCTCGAGCCCGACGACCACGTCCACAGCGACGCACTCAACCACGCCAGCCTCATCGATGGCATGCGCCTGTCGAAGGCCCGCCCCACCGTGCTGCCCCACGGCCGCGCCCCCTCTCCTCGCCCCACTCCCTCCCCTCACCCCACTCCCTCCCCTCACCCCACTCCCTCCCCTCGCCCCACTCCCTCCCCTCGCCCCACCCAGACCCACGCGGTGCACTGGTGGATCACCGAGTCCATCTTCTCCATGGATGGTGACCGCATCGATCCCGACGCCGTCGCGGCCCACCTCGACCGCGGCGGATCGATGTACGTCGACGAGGCCCACGCGCTCGGGCTGTTCGCGGCCGGCCAGGGCTCGCTGGGTCCCCTCGGGATCCAGCCCACCGTCGTGGTCGGCACGCTGAGCAAGTCGCTGGGCACCGCGGGAGCCTTCTGCGCCGCGTCGGCGCCCCTGTGCGCGTGGATCCGCAACCGCGCCCGCAGCTTCGTGTTCAGCACCGGCCCCAGCCCGCTGGTCGTGGCCGCAGCCATGGCCGCGCTCGACGTGGTCACCGGGCCCGAGGGCGACGAGCGGCGCGCCCGGCTGTGGGGCAACGCGCGTCACCTCGCCGCGGCGCTGGGGCTGCCGGGCGAGCCTCCCTCGCCGATCTTCCCCATCCTCGTCGGCGACAACGAGCGCGCGCTCGCCCTCGCCGCCGACCTGCTCGACCGCGGCTGGCACGTGCAGGCGATCCGCCCCCCGACCGTCCCCCACGGCACCGCCCGCCTGCGACTCACCGTGAGCGCCGACCACCAGCCCGACATGCTCGAGCGCTTCGCCGCCGATCTGCTCGCGCGACTGCGACAGCTCGGCCTGCCCTTGATGGTCGAGCGCGGCACCACCCCCTCCTCCTCTCCCACGCCCACCCGCCGCCCCGCCTGATCCCCATGTCCACCCGCGTGTTCATCGTCGGGACCGACACGGCCGTGGGCAAGACCGCCGTGACCGCCGCCCTGCTCCGCACCGCCGCCGAGCGCGGCATGACGGTCGCCCCGTTCAAGCCGGCCCAGAGCGGCGACGACCAGCCCTCCGACACCGCCCGCCTGCTCCGCGCCGCCCGCCTCCCCCCCGCAGACCTCGAGGCCGCCTGCCCCCTCCGCTATCCCGAGCCCCTCGCCCCCGGCCTGGCCGAGGCGGCCCACTCCTTTACCCGCCCCGACCACCCGGCCGATCCCTCCGTGATCACCCGCGTGCGCGAGGCCCTCGACGCCTGGGAGGCCCGCCTCGATCCGAGCCTCACCCTCATCGAAGGCGCAGGCGGACTCCACGTGCCCATGCCCGGCGCCACGTGGCAGCCCACGTGGATCGCCGCGCTCGCGGGCCACACCCTCGTGGTCGGTCGCGCCGGGCTGGGCACCATCAACCACACCCTCGCCACCATCGCAGGCCTGCGCCTCGCCGGTCGCCCGCCGCTGGGCTTCGTGCTCAACCACACCACCGCGCAGGCCGATCCCTCCACCACCGACAACGCCGCGGTCATCACCACCGCCTCGGGCGTGCCCCACCTCGGCACCCTCCCCCACGGCCCCGAGCCCGCCCTCGCCCCCGCCCTGCTCGACGCCCTGCTCGCCCGACTCCACCCGTCTCCGTGACCCGCTCGACAACCCAGCCCGACCTCGCCCCGAACCGTCACCCGAGCCGCGCCCCGCTCGACACCCTGCTCGCCCGACTAAACCCGTCGCCGTGACCCGCTCGACACCCGAGCCCACACGCCCGGTCACCGACGCGACCGCCCTCGATCACTTCCCGATGCAGAACCGGGCGAAGATCGACGCCAGCACGTCCTGCCCCACCGGACCGAGCGCGCTGCGACCGGTGATCTCACCCAGCCGCGCCTCGGCCACGCCCAGCGCGAACGCGGCCAGCTCGAGCCGCTCGTCGTCTCGAAGCTGCTCGCACGCCTCGTCGAGAGCATCGAGCGCATCGCGAGCGCGGTCGCGGTGGCGCGCCAGGCCGATCCACGCGCTGTCCTCCCCGGCGTGGAACCACTCCAGCAACGCTTCCCGCACCGGCGACAACCCCTCGGGCGACACCCCCGGCCGCAGCGACACGCCGAGCCACTCGGGCCGCCGACACCCGCGGTCGCGCTTGCTCTCCACCCGCACCACCGTCACCCCCGAGGGCCACGCCACGTCGGCGCCGGCGCTCGGATCGGCGTCGGCCGCCTCGACCCACACCACCACGTCGGCCCCCTGCACCTGCGCCCGGCTCAGCGCGACCCCGGCCCGCTCCACCGCCTCGGCCCCCTCGCGCAGCCCGGCGGTGTCGACCAGCGTGCACCCGTAGCGCTCGAGCTGAAGCGAGGCCTCCACGTAGTCCCGCGTGGTGCCCGGCTGGTCGGCGACCAGCGCTCGGTCGCGACCGAGCAGCGCGTTGAACAGCGAGCTCTTGCCCGCGTTGGGCGGGCCGGCCAGCACCACCCGCGCCCGCGACCGCGCCCGGCGGCCCGCCTCGAAGCGCTCCACCCAGCGGGCCAGCGCCCCGCGGCGCTCGGCCGCCGCTCCCTGCCACCGCGAGAGATCGCCCGGGTCCACGTCCTCGGGAAAGTCGAGGTTGGCCTCGATCTCCGCCCGCAGCTCGAGCAGCGCCCGACGCTCCGCATCGACCCCCTCGCCCAGCTCGCCCGCCGCCAGCCGCCGCGCCTGCGACAGCGCCGCGTCGGTCCGCGCCCCGATGATCGCCGCGATGCCCTCGGCCTGGTCCAGCGTCAGCCGACCCCGCTCGAACGCCCGCCGCGAGAAGTCACCCGGCCCGGCCGCGGTCGCGCCCCCGGCCAGCAGCCGCTCGATCACCGCCTCCACGTTGCGCCGACCCGCGTGCACGTGCAGCTCGATCACGTCCTCGCCGGTGAACGAGCGCGGGCCGGGCATCAGCACCACCAGCCCGTCCTCCACCTCGCCGTCTCCCAGCGCGATCGACCGCCGCATCAGCCGGCGCGGCGACGGCAGCGAGCCCACCAGCGGCTCGACCACCGCCCGCGCCAATGGTCCGCTCACGCGCACCACCGCCACCCCTCCGTCGGGGCGGCCGGTGGCCACGCCCACCAGCGTCGAGCGATCGTCGACGCTGGCCGATCCCCGCGGGGACCCACGCACGGGCGGCTCAGTCCCGGCTGCGGCGCTCGGGGAAGACCACCACGTGCCGCTTGCGACCCTCGCCCTCCGACTCGGTGGACAGGCCCTCGATGTCGGCGATGGTCATGTGCACCACGCGGCGCTCCATCGCGCTCATCGGCTCGAAGTGATACGCCCGACGGCTGTCGAGCACCTTCGACGCCACCCCCTGCGCGAGCTGACGCAAGGTCTTCTCGCGCCGCGTCCGGTAGCCGGCCACGTCGAGGGTGATCCGCATGCGCGGGTGACCCTCGGCCTGCAGCACGCGCAGCGTGAGGTACTGAAGGGCATCGAGCGTGGCGCCATGCCGACCGATGAGCAGCCCGCCGTCGTCCGGCGAGCAGTTCAGGTCGCAGTGCAGACCATCCTCCTCGATGTCGATGTCGACCTCGACGTCGACGCCGAGCAGCCCCAGCACGGTCTCGAGGAAGGTCCGCACCACCGGCACGGCCTCTCCGTAGAGATCCTCTGCCGGCACATTCTCGCCCTCCGCCTCGTCACCCATGGGCCCGCGATCCTCCATCATGTCGATCCTGCTCGTCGTGCCGGCCATCACGTGGCCGGAGCTTCGGTCTGCTTGTTGGTGCCGACCTGGATGGCCGTCTGGACCAGGGACAGCACGATGTTCGCGAAGATATAGACCCCCAGCCCGGATGGCAAAAACAACATGAAGACGGTGAACATGATGGGCATCACCCAGCGCATGAGCTTGGCCTGGGCCGCGTCCATCGTGTTGGGCATCATCCGGTTCTGGAGGATCATCAGCGCTCCCAGCGCAAGCGGCAGGATGTAGAAGGGATCCTGTTCCGTGAGGTCCGGTAGCCAAAGGAACGGTACGTGCACCAGCTCCACGGCCGCCCCCAGCATGGAGTACAGCGCAAACCAGATGGGCAGCTGCACCACCATGGGGAAGCAACCGGCCAGCGGGTTGACCCCGGACCGGGCGAACAGCGCCTGCATCTCCTGACCCTGCTTGACTCGATCGTCGGAGTATTTCTCCTTGATCTTGGCCATCTCGGGCTGGATTTCCTTCATCCGCTTCATCGAGCTCATCTGCTTGAGCGTCAGCGGGAGGGTGGCCGCCTTGATGAGGACCGTGAGCAGGACGATCGACCAGCCCCAGTTGCCCACCAGGCCGTAGAACCAGCGCAGCAAGCCCAGCAGCAGGGTGCCCAGCCACTTGGAGATGCCCTGGAAGAACCCCCAGTCGATGGCCTCGTCGAGGTGAACCCCCGTGTCGACCGCGGAAAAGGCCTCCAGCCGCTCCAGCTCCTTGGGCCCGACGTACAGCCCGAACACGTGCGTGGCCGCACGGCCCGCGTCGATCTCGGTCGCCACCGTGGTCAGCCGGATCTCCATGGCCGAGCCGTCGTCGGACTGCGCGATCTCGCAGTCCTGCGCGGCCTGGCCCGGCACCATCAGCATCGTGAAGTACTTGCCGTCGACCCCCGCCCACTCGATGCCCGGCCCGTAGCGGATCGGACCGTCGTCCACGTCGGAGTGGTCCTCGTCCTCGACGTCGTCGTGCGTGCGGCACAGCCCCCGCCGAATGTCGTAGCGAGACTCGCTCAGGCCGATCCGCGAGCGCAGGTTCACCCGCGCGCTGATCGGATCGCCGGCGAGGTTCTTCACCTCGACCTCCATGCGCGCCTCGTAGTCCTCGAGCAGCTCGATCCGCTCGATGACCTCGAGCTCCGCGCCCACCCACGCCAGCGTGACCCGGCGGTCGGAGACCTCGCGCACCTGGTACGCCGCGCCCCGCGGGACCAGCAGGTTGCCGTCGTCGTCGGTGAAGCTCACCTCGAGCGTGCGCTTGCCGTCCAGCCCCAGGCTGTCGGTGGCGGTGGTGTGCCCCTCGAACTGCGGCGACAACAACTCGACGCTCGACACCAAGCCACCGCGACCCGGGGCCGCGTTGGTCAGCGTGAGCGCCAGCAGCTCGTTGCGCACCACGTGCTCCTCCACCGGCACCGTCTCGGCCGTGGGATCGACCGCGGGCTCGCTCGGCTCGGACTCACCGGCCTTCGCCTTCGCCTTCGCCTCGCCGTCCCCCTTCGACTCGCCGTCGACCGACTCGCCGTCGACCGACTCACCGTCGACCGCCGCCACCTCGTCGCCCGTAGGCTCCGGCGTGGGGTTGAGGAGGTTGAAGACCATGAAGATGGCGGCGCACAGGGCAACCGCCACGAAGATTCGCGTCTGGAAGTTCACGGAACTGCGCTCCTCTCGGACCGCCCGGCCACGAGGGCCTCGGGCGAGGCCGTCGGCTCGGGCACGGGATCGAAACCCCCGGGATGGAAGGGGTGGCAGCGCACCAAACGCCGCATGGCGAGCCAGCTGCCTCGCGCCGCGCCATGCAGGTGCAGAGCCTCGGACGCATAGCACGAGCAGCTGGGATGGAACCGACAGTGCGGTCCGAGCATGGGCGATACGAACCGCCGGTAGACCGCGATCATGCCGATCAATCCTCGGGTCACGCCTCGGGCCACGCCTCGAGCCACGCCCCGAGCCACCACTCGGCCCACGATGCTCATCGTGACCTCGAAGGACGTCGCAGCCGGCCGGCGAGGGTCTGCATGTCGCGGACGACCGCGTCGTAGGTCAGGTCGGCGGCGTCGCGCTTGGCGACCCAGACCATGTCCAGCCCGTCCGGCAACGAGCGGCGCTCCCGTCGGAAGACCTCGCGGACCAGCCGCTTGATGCGATTGCGCTTCACCGCCTTGCCGACCTTGCGGGTAACGGTGACCCCCAGCCGCGTTCCCGGCAACTGCGAAGGCTCGCGGTCGGCGGCAGGAGGCTCGCCCGCCGCTCGAGCGGGCCGGGGCGACGGGGCGACGAAGACCAAGAAGAAGCGGGTGTGGTGCTTGTGCCCGCCCCGCTGAACCCTCAGGAACTCCCGACGACGCCGGAGCCGAAGGCGCCGCGGGAATCCTTCTGGCTTCATCCCAACGACTTACTTGTGCCCGGTCGTGACCGTGAGGCGCTTGCGGCCACGCCGGCGCCGAGCGGACAGGATCTTGCGACCGTGTCGCGTGGCCATGCGTGCCCGAAAACCGTGGGTACGCTTGCGGCGGGTTCCGTGGGGTTGGTAGGTCCGTTTCACGACACTGCTCCTGACGAGGCGGCGGCATCCCGCCGGCGCATTCGGGGGCCAACCCCCGGTCTGGGCGCGGATCGATAGCAGCGGCCCCCTGGACTGTCAAACGACTCCGCGCATCGCCCGGGGCCCGGCCATCCGGCCCCCCCGGAGCGGATCGAAGCGGACCTCCCGCGGGCGTCCCCTGCCCCCTCGGCGGCCTCGGGGCAAGTCCTACCCCACGAGCGTGCGGGTAGAGATCTCCAGCCGCCTCGACCCATTTTTCTCGGGCCCGTCCCGTCGAGCGACCGGCGCCAAGGCCGTGCGGATCCGCCGATCCGTACGCCCCAATGTCACGGTTCCGCCCCATGACGGCGTCAACGCGCCGTTCGACCCGGATCGCCCGACCCCCCTCCGGCTCGGGCCGGTCATTGCGCCGATCGGTTGGCATGCACTTGATCGAGATCGATTCCGATCCCCAGCCGCGTCCGCAAAGTGGCTTGCCAAGCCGACTTCCGAGCACGCGTCCACGCAAAGTCGCTTGGGACGGTGACAGTACGAAACGGCCCCGATCTCCTCCCGAAATTCCCGAATGATCCTCGGTAGATTCGTACATTCGGCCGGGTGGCCGAATTTTTCGGATCGTCCGGGGCGATCCCGGGGAGATCTGAAAGATCCGTGATTCCGACCAGTTGAAACCGTGCGCGGGACACGGGCTTGCGATCCCTCCGGCGTCCCGAGTAGAAGCCCTCCCCCTGGTCACGGACACCGTCGTTCGCCCGTGACCCACACCTCCCCATTCGTGATCTCCACGGGTGGAGGCTGGCCGGCACGTCGCGGGTAGGCCTCCGAAGAACCTGTGGACAGGTTCGTCTCGTCCTCAGGATTTCACGAGTGTTCTCCGCGACTTCCACACTTATCCACAGATTGGTTCGTCTGTGGATGCGAGGGCTATGACGGACATTTGGACCGAGGCGCTGCACGGGCTTCGACCCCGGCTGGGCAAGGAGACCTTCGACCTTTGGTTGCGGCCGCTGGAGCTGCTCGAGGTCGCCGACCGCCGGGTACGCCTGCGGGCGCCCAGCCAGTTCATGAAGGAGTGGTTCGAGAACCACTACAAGGAGGCGGTGCTCGAGCAGATGGCCGGCGGGGGCTCGCCCGCGCCGGAGATCGAGATCGAGGTCGCGGTCGACGCCGCTCCCTCCGAGCCCTCCGCCTCCTCCCGGCCCGCGGCCCCGGCTGCGCCCGCGCCGAAGCCCGTGGTCGCGCCACCGCCCACGGGCCTGGCCGATCGCTACCGCTTCGACACCTTCATCACCGGGGCGAGCAACGAGCTGGCCGCCTCCGCGGCGGCGGCCGTCGCCGAGGACCCGGGCCACCGCTTCAACCCGCTGCTGCTGTACGGGGGCGTGGGGCTGGGCAAGACCCACCTGCTGCACGCGGTGGGGCACGCCATCCACGACAACCACCCGAAGCTGCGCATCGTCTACCTCAGCGCCGAGCGCTTCATGAACGAGTTCATCTCGGCGGTGCGCTACAACCAGTTCGACGAGTTCCGCAAGCGCTACCGCGAGGACTGCGACGTCTTGCTCATCGACGACGTGCAGTTCATCTCCGGCCGCGACCGCACGATGGACGAGTTCTTCCACGTGTTCAACGCGCTGTACGAGGCGGGCAAGCAGATCATGGTCACCGCCGACCGCACGCCCTCGGACATGCAGGGCATGGAGGAGCGGCTCACCTCGCGGCTGAACTGGGGCCTGGTGGCCGACGTCAAGGCGCCCGACCTCGAGACCCGCGTGGCCATCCTGCGCCAGAAGGCCGAGCACGACCGCATCGCCATCCCCAACGACGTGTGCGTGTATCTGGCGTCGCTGGTGCGCTCCAACGTGCGCGAGCTGGAGGGCGCGCTGGTGCGGGTGTCGACCTTCGCCGCGCTCAAGGGCCGGCCCATCACCGAGGCCTTCGTTCGCGACGTGCTCGGCGACCCGGCCGACGACGAGCGCCACAGCGCGCCCATCACCGTCGAGTCCGTGCTCAAGACGGTGGCCCAGTACTTCTCCGTGCGCATCGCCGACATCAAGGGCCCGCGGCGCCACAAGGGCATCGCCCGCCCCCGCATGATCGCCATGTACCTCAGCCGCGAGCTGACCGGCTCGAGCTTCCCGGAGATCGGCCTGCGCTTCGGCGGCAAGGACCACTCCACCGTCATCAACGCCTGCAAGCGGATGACCGCCATCCAGCAGGACGACCCCGAGCTGCGCGCCACCATCACGCAGCTCCGCACCCAGCTCACCCGCGTGCCTCGCTGACCGAGCGACGCTGACTCACGCCCACCCGGCCATCCTCACCGGCCACCCTCACCGGCCACCCTCACCGGCCAACCCTCCGGGACACGACCCCCCGCCCCGGGCCCTGCGACATCGCAGCGGCTCGAGCGTAGCCTCGTGCCCGAACGATCCTGTGGATACGTCGTGGACATCCCTGACGATGACCAGGGGACGACGCTGGGGACGGCGAGCCGACCTCGGCCATCCCCGGCCATCCACACCGCCCTCCGCCGTCGCCACACAGATCGTCGCTGGTGATATTATCGAACGAAATCAAATATTTGAGCGTGGCGGCGGGAGACTTCCCCACAGATCCACAGCCTAGAAGAAGACGACGACAATTAATTTAAATTAACCAAGGATCCTGACCCCGCTTGGGTGACCGCGCCGGACCGCATACCCTCGGTCGACCCACGGGACGCACACTCGCCTCGGGGTCGTGCAGCCGTCCCATCGAGGAGCCCTCTTCATGGAATTCGAGATCGACCAGGGTCGCTTCTTGTCCGCCCTCTCGCTGGCCCAGACCGTGGCCGACAAGCGGAGCACGATGCCCGTGCTCGCCAACGTGCTGCTGCACGCCGAAGCCGACGGCCACCTGGTCTGCTCGGCGACCGACATGATGATCTCGCTGACCGAGACCATCCCGGCCGACGTGAAGACGGCGGGCAGCCTCACCGTCGGCGTTCGGCACCTGCACGGCGTGGTCAAGACGCTCCCGGGCGGAGACCTCAGCTTCAAGGGCCTGGACAACCACTGGGCGCAGATCATCGCGGGCAAGAGCGAGTTCAAGCTCATGGGCATGCCCCAGACCGACTTCCCGCCGCTGCCGTCTCCCGACCGCAGCGACAAGGGCAAGAAGTCGGCCATCAGCTTCGCCACCATCACCGGGCACGTGCTCGCCGACCTCATCCAGAAGACCGAGTTCTCGGTCTCCACCGACGAGGCGCGGGTCAACCTCAACGGGGTGCTGCTCGAGAGCGACGGCACCACGGCCACGATGGTCTCCACCGACGGTCACCGCCTGACCAAGTACGCCCGGCCGCTCGAGGGGCTGGTGCTCGACAAGGGCATCATCATCCCGCGCAAGGGCATGCTGGAGATCAAGCGCGTGCTCGACCGGGTGCCCGGCGAGGTCGAGGTGGGGGTGGGCGACCAGTACCTGTTCCTGCGCGCGGGCGACCTGCTGCTGTCGGTGAAGCTCAACAACGTGATCTTCCCGCCCTACAAGCAGGTCATCCCCGCCGCGCACAAGCGCGAGGTGACCGTCGCCCGCGACGAGCTGCTCAACGCGCTGCGTCGGGCCGAGGTGATGGCGCCCGAGAAGACGGCCACCGTGCGGCTGAGCATGTCCGAGGGCACGCTGGAGCTGAAGGCCGACAACCCCGATCTCGGCGTGGCCCACCACGAGCTGGCCGTGTCGCTCGAGGGCGAGCCGCTCGAGACCGGCTTCAACGCCCGCTACCTGATGCACGCCCTCGAGGTGATCGACGGCGAGGACGTGCGGCTGCAGTTCCAGAACGAGCTGGACCCCTGCGTGATCAAGCCCGGCGACGACGCCGACTTCCTCGCGGTGGTCATGCCGATGCGGATCTGAAGCGAAGCGTCGAGCGTCGCGCTGGGTCGGAGCACCGGGCGCGACGCGAGGAGCACCGGGCGCGACGCGACGCGAGGACCTCGGAGGCGCTCGGACGGGCTTCAGCGGAGCGAGTCCTCTCGGGCTCCCCGGGCCGCGGTGACCCACCGGGGGCGTTGGGCGCGGGAGTCGGGCGCGGGAGTCGTCGGGAACTCTGCTCGGCGAGTGATATCGTGGACGACATGAGGCTCATCACCGCCTGTTCTCGCTGGGGCCAGGGGTCGCTCGGCGTGGCCGTGGCCGTCTTTCTCTCTGGCTGTCCGCAGCTTCCCGAGGGCACGGGGTCGGGCGGGAGCGAGGGGCCGCCGCCCGAGGAGCCGTCGCCGGTGCCTTCGAGCATCTGTGATCCGCTGGGACCGGAGGGCGCCGACGAGACGGCCGATGGCGAAGGATTGGTCGACGAGGCCTGCCCGGAGGTCACGGGGGATGCGATCCGGGTCGAGTGGTACCCCGACGTGGTCATCAAGCGCTACGCTCGTAGCTCGGTGTTCTTCAACACGAAGAACCTGCTGCGAGAGCAGGTCGAGGTCGAGTACCAAGCCACCGCACGAATGGTCGATCGTGACGAGGTCTTCGACCTCCGGCTCCGCCGGCACCAGCGAACCTACGGTCCCATCGGTGGAGGGTCGACCGAGATGGATCTCCAGCTCGGGGTCAACCTCAACGTGCTGACCGAGGGGGAGATCGAGATCAAGGTCTCCGCTCGCCTGCTGGAGCCGGTGCGCACGCCCATGGTCGAGATGTCGCGGGTGGTGGTGACGACCAAGCACGACGAGGACGGCTACATCTATGACATCGACTACCTGGAGTGGTAGCCGCACAGCCGCGTCGGTGATGGCCATCGCGGGTCTGAGTGCCATGCTCGAGCCATCGGCGCTGGTGCAGGCCCAGTGCTCCCCTCCCTACGGTCCTGGCTCCGCCGAGGCGTGCAACATCCGAACGAGCTGCATGCACCCCCAGCTCCCCGAGAGTCGTGCCGTGGTCAAGATCCGCGGCCGTTCCCTCGAGGGGATGAGCGCTGGATCCGGTGTCCTGGTCAACAATGGCTTCGGCATCGAAGGGGCGCCGTACGTGCTGACGGCCGCGCACTTGCTCGACTACGACGGCAACGGCGACGTGACCGACGCGGAGGCCAACGACTTCGGCATCCACGCCGAGTTCTACTTCGGGCTGGACTCGAGCTGCGACGGCTCGGGTGTGGCCGAGCCCTACCTCGTCGAGGGAGCCACGGTGCTCGCGGAGGACGAGGTCTTCGACATGGTCTTGCTGCAGCTCGATGTCGCCAGCGCGGATCTCATCGCCCACGCCGACCCCTACTTCGTCGGCTGGGATCTGGAGGGAGAGTTCTTCCCGACCTACGTGCACACGATCCACCACCCCTGCTGCGACACCAAGATGATCTCCGGCGGAGAGTCGTCGTGGGAGTACAACGGGTTCATCCGGCTCGATGGGCTGACGTGCGGTGGGCTGCAAGATGGTTCATCGGGCGCTCCCCTGTTCGATACGGCCACGGGCAACCTGATCGGCGTGTTCTCGGGCGTGCTGAGCGGCGATGGCCCGTCGACGGGGGGAGACGTGTGCGCGGGCACGAGCGCGTCGATCATATTCGGTCGATTCAATGACTTCGCCTTCCCGTTCCTCGGCGCCCAGGACGTCGTCCCCCCCTTCGACCCGGGAGCCTGACCCGTGCTCCTCCAAGCCCTCTCGCTCCGCGACTTTCGCAACCTCACCGAGGCGAACCTCTCGCTGCGGGAGGGGTTCACGGTGCTGCACGGCCACAACGGGGCGGGCAAGACCAACCTGCTGGAGGCGGTGTACCTGGTCAGCACGCTGCGCTCGTTCCGGTCGAGCGATCTGGGCGTGCTGGTGCGCCACGAGGCCCCGGGCGCGCTGGTGGAGCTGCAGGGCCACGACCCGGCGCTGGGGGTGAGCACCTCGCTGGAGGTCCGGCTGGAGCGCCGCGGCTCGTCCACCCGCCGGGTGGCCTCGGCCGACGGCAAGGTGGTGCGCTCGGGGGCGGCGTTCTACGGGCGCGTGCGCGCGGTGCTGTTCACCCCCGAGGACCTCGGCGTGCTGCGGGGCTCGCCCACCGGGCGGCGGCAGTTCATGGACCGGGTGCTGTTCGCCCGCGACCGCGGGCACATCGCAGACGTGCAGGCCTACGACAAGCTGGTGCGCTCCCGCAATCGCGTGCTGCGCCAGGAGGGCGGGCCGCCGCCGGTAGAGCGGGCCAAGCTGCTGGCGACCTACGAGGCGGGCCTGGCCGCCACGGGAGCGCGCTTGTGGACGCGGAGGGTCGACCTGCTGGCCGACCTCCACGCGCGCTTCTCGGAGGCGTTCACGGCCATCCACGGGCAAGCGGGCGACCAACCCGAGGGCGGCGGCTCGGAGAGCGGACATGCGCCCCACGCATCGCTGCACTACGCGTGCAAGCTGGGCGACGTGCCGGCGGCCGAGCGCGAGGCGGCGCTGCGAGAGGGGCTCGCCGAGCGTCGCCCCCTCGACGAACGCCGCGGGGGCACCTCGGTGGGCCCCCATCGCGACGACCTGCTCGTGCAGCTCGACGGGCAGACGGCGGGCGACTTCGCCTCGCAGGGCCAGTCGCGCGCGCTGGTGCTGGCGTTCAAGCTCGCCGAGGTCCAGTCCGCGCGCGACCGCGACTCAGCCCCCCCGCTGCTGCTGCTCGACGACGTGTCCAGCGAGCTCGATCCCCGCCGCACCGCGCTGCTGTTCCGCACCCTCGGCCGGCAAGCGGGGCAGTGCATGCTCACCACCACCTCGCCGCACTTCATCGACCTGCCCGCCGAGGTCCACCGGCAGCACTACCGCGTGGAGCGGGGCACGGTCACGCCAGATTCCAGCGACTCCGCGTAGCGAGCGGCGATCGGGCTGGCCCGGGGCTCTCACGCGCTTCGCCAGCCCGCCCTCGGCCCCGCTCGGGACGGCCCCGGCCCTTCCGCGAGCGCCCACGAAAGGTATTGGAATCCTGGGGCTTTTCGCCCCAGCCGGCGCTGGTCGGACCCTGGTCGCCGTGCTATGGTCCGGCCTCGTTTCGGGGCCCCGGTGGGGCCGTAGAACCCAGCGTAGAGCCGCCCCCATGGCCCCCAACGATACTCCTCCCGACGCCGACGATCCTTCGACCGACGGCACCGATGCGTCCTCTGCCGGCTACGGCGCGGACTCGATCTCGGTGCTCGAGGGCCTCGATGCGGTCCGCAAGCGGCCCGGCATGTACATCGGCGACACGAGCGATGGCTCGGGTCTGCACAAGATGGTCTTCGAGATCATCGACAACTCGATCGACGAGTCGCTCGCGGGGCACTGCGACCGGATCGAGGTCACCATCCACCTCGACAACTCGGTGTCCATCGAGGACAACGGCCGCGGCATCCCCACTGGGCCCATGGAGCACCAGGGCAAGATGGTCGACGCGGCCATCGTCATCATGACGGTGCTGCACGCGGGCGGGAAGTTCGACAACCAGAGCTACAAGGTCTCGGGCGGGCTGCACGGGGTGGGCGTGTCGGTGGTCAACGCGCTGTCGGACTGGCTCAAGCTCGAGATCTGGCGCGCCGGCAAGGTGCACCGGGTTCGCTTCGCTCGCGGGCTGGCCCAGGGCGACGTGGAGCTGGGCGCGGCCACCACCAAGCGCGGCACTCGGATCACCTTCCACCCCGATCCGCTCATCTACACCAACATCGAGATCGACTTCGAGATCCTCGCCCAGCGCTTCCGCGAGCTTTCGTACCTCAACCCCGGGGTCACCATCGTGCTGCGCGACCTCCGGGACGGGCGCGAGAAGGCGTTCGACGGGACGGGCGGCGTGGCCAGCTTCGTGAAGCTGCTCGCGCAGAACAAGACGTCGATCGGAGACCTGGTCTACTTCAACGAGAAGATCTCGTTCGAGTTCGAGGGCCAGGACGCCGAGCTGGGCGTGCAGGTGGCACTGCAGTGGACCGACGCCTACCAAGAGAACGTCCTGTGCTTCACCAACAACATCGCCAACAAGGACGGCGGCACGCACCTCACCGGGCTGCGCACGGCGCTGACCAAGGTGGTCAACGCCTACGCCAACGACAAGAACCTGCTCAAGCAGCACAAGAGCTCGCTGACGGGCGAGGACGTGCGCGAGGGCCTGGTGGCGGTGGTGTCGATCCAGCACCCCGACCCCAAGTTCAGCTCGCAGATCAAGGACAAGCTCGTCTCGGGTGAGGTCACCGGCCTGGTCTCGGCCGTGGTCACCGAGCAGCTGTCGCGCTACTTCGAGGAGAACCCCAAGAGCGCCAAGTCGGTGGTCGAGAAGGCCATCCTCTCGGCGAGGGCGCGCGCGGCCGCCCGCAAGGCCCGCGAGACGATCACCCGCAAGGGCGTGCTCGACGGGCTGTCACTGCCGGGCAAGCTGGCCGACTGCCAGGAGCGCAACCCCGAGAACGCCGAGCTGTTCCTCGTGGAGGGCGACAGCGCCGGCGGCTCGGCCAAGCAGGGCCGCGATCGGGCCACCCAGGCCATCCTCCCGCTGCGCGGCAAGATCCTCAACGTGGAGAAGGCCCGGCTGGACAAGATGCTCTCCAGCCAGGAGATCGTCACCCTCATCACCGCGATGGGCACCGGCGTGGGCGACACCTACGACGTGGACAAGCTCCGCTACCACCGCATCGTGATCATGACCGATGCCGACGTCGACGGCTCGCACATCCGCACGCTGCTGCTGACGTTCTTCTACCGCCACTTCCTCGACGTGATCGAGCGCGGGCACCTCTACATCGCCCAGCCGCCGCTGTACAAGGTGCGCGCGGGCAAGAAGGACGTGTACCTCAAGAACGACCAGGGCCTCGATCGCTACGTCATCGACAACGCCATCGACAACCTGTCGCTGGTGGTGGGCGAGCACGAGGTCAGCCGCGAGGTGCTGGCCAAGATCGCCAAGCAGGGCCTGCGCTATCGCGACGTGCTGGTGGCGATGGCCCGCGACCACCGGGCCGAGGTGCTCGAGGCGCTGCTGGACATGATCGGCACCGACGGCCAAGAGGCCGTGCTCACCGCGTTCGACGACGACCACCGCGCCGACCTCGAGCAGCGGACCGGAGCGCTGGCCGAGGTGGTGAGGGGCGAGATGCCCCAGGCCCTCGTCGCCGCCGAGGTGGTGGCCGCCGAAGACGACGACTCGCCGGCCATCCGCTTGTCGATCACCCGCGACGGGCTGACCCAGCGAGAGCTGATCGACGTGGAGCTGCTCGAGTCGCCCGAGATCGAGGAGCTGCTGCGGATCCGGACCGAGCTTGCCGCGGTCGGCCCCATGCCCTTCACGCTCCGGCGCGGCGACGAGGAGCTGGCCACGATCAAGCGCATCGTCGACCTCGTGGATCACATGGGCGAGGTGGGCCGCGCGGGGCTCAACATCCAGCGCTACAAGGGCCTGGGCGAGATGAACCCCGAGCAGCTGTGGGAGACCACGATGGACCCGGACCGGCGGGTGCTGCTGCAGGTGCGGGTGGGCGACAAGGTCGAGGCCGACGAGATCTTCCCCGTGCTGATGGGCGACGACGTGGAGCCGCGGCGCAAGTTCATCACCGAGAACGCGCTCAACGCCCGCAACCTCGACGTCTGATCCGACGCCGCGATCGGAGGATCGCGGCGCCGGTGAAACCCGCCGGCCCGCTCCGGGTACGTGCACGATCGGCCGCGGAGACCCCGGTGGCTCGATGATCTCGCCGGAACTTCACCCGGCGGAGAGTGTCATCGACCTCGCAAGGGAGGTCCCACCATGTTCAAACGAAGTCGCAAGCGCGAAGAAGACGAAGAGCGCGAGGCGAACTTGATTCCGGTACTCAGCTGTCTGTTCCTGCTCATCCCCGCGCTGCTGCTGGCGATGGAGATTGCGCCGTTCACCGCGGTGCGGGTGCAGCCACCCCGGTTCAGCGAGCTGGCCGATCCGGGCGACGAGCCCGAGACCAAGCCGCTGCGCTTCCGGGTGCACGTGCGCGAGGACGGGTTCACCGCGCGCTATGGCTCGTCGCCCGAGTCCGAGCGGGAGATCGACATCCCGCTGTCGACCGGCGGCGGCCACGACTACGCCGCGCTCGAGCAGCGGGCCGGAGAGCTCAAGGCGCTGTTCCCCGAGGACATCAAGGTCGACATCTCGGCCGAGTCGAGCGTGGACTACGGCACCCTGGTGCAGTCGATGGACGCGCTGCGGGGCCGCGAGTGCTCGCTGAAGGGAGCGCTCTACGGCGAACAAGAGCCGCCCGAGTGCTACTTCTACGACGTGATCGTCAAGGCGAGCACGGTCTGAAGCTCGGAGCTTCGAGGGTCGGGGCTTCGCCTGGCGAGGCCTCGACCGCTCGGGACTCGACCGCCGCTCGGGTCTCGACCGCCGCTCAGGTCTCGGGTCGCTCGGCGTCCCAGCCGAGCTTGTCGCCGCAGTGCAGCATCATGGCGCCCTCGTAGGGGTTCATGACCTTGCCCTCCTTCTGCACCCACAGCGCGCCCTTGCCCCCGAAGGTCATGGGGCAGTGCACGATGACGTGCCCCGCCTGCTCGCCCGGGTTGGCATCGAGGTACTCGAGCATGCCCTCGCTCATCTTCTTGAAGGCGGTGCGCGCGGTCTGGATGTCCTTGGCGCCCACCCGGGCCGCCCCCTGGACGATGGCGTCGACGCCGGGCTGACCCTGGCGAGACTCGGCCGCCGCGATGACGGTGGCGCCGAGCTCGGGCAGCTGGTCGAGCTCGTCGGACGCGAGGGTGTCGGCGATGGCCAGGTAGGGCGAGACCAGGGTCCCGTCCCCCGCCGCTTCGACCTTCTTCTCGCCACCACAGGCCGACAGCAACAGGCCCGACATCGCCAGCGAGAAGCCGATCCTTGCGATCATCATGACAGAACCTGCCATACCACACGGGTGCCGGCTGCGGTAGAGTCCGGCCGCTCTCGTGATGTTCGCTTCGCTCTCGCTGGTGGCGGCGCTGCTCGTCTCGAACTCGGCGCCCGATGCGATCGCCGACGCTGGCGCGGCGTCGACGGTCGAGCCGACCGCGCCGACGCGCGACGCGAGCGATGACGCCCCGGACGCGACGCCGAGCGCCCCGAGCGACGCGCCGGCGCGAAGCGAGCCCTCGCCCGAGCCCTCGCCCGGCTTCTTCGACCCGGGCAAGATGACCGAGGGCGAGACCCCGAGCGTGCCCGGCTCCCCCGACCAGCCGGTGTCGCCCGACGACCCGCGCTCCATGCCCACCGTCGAGCCGGTGCCGGCCGAGTCGGGTGGCGTCCCGCCCATGCCCCCCATCGAGGACCTGCCCCCCAAGGAGGGCGACCCGGGCGGCGGCGGCCGGCGCAAGCTGTTCGACCTCTCCCCGCCCGGCCCCGATCGCCCCCCGGCCGGAGCCGAGGGCGGCAGCTTCTTCGACCCAGGCAAGCTCGACGACACCGGGCCCTCGGGCGGCACCATCCAGATCCGCGGCTACGTGGCGGCCAACTTCTTCGTGG
>JGI12210J13797_10003135_pt1 | contig 23250 bp, 21 predicted proteins | sample ElkSlonscriptome_3_FD_13797 | JGI IMG/M metagenome (IMG submission 13797)
GACGAGCAATACCAGGGCGCGGTGATGCAGGCAATGGGCGAGCGCAAGGCTCAGCTGGAGAACATGCAACCCGATGGAAAAGGCCGCGTGCGTCTTGACTACATGGCGCCGGCCCGGGGGCTGATCGGTTTTCAAAGCATCTACCGCACCATGACCGCCGGCACCGGCCTGTTCTTCCGCGTATTCGATCACTGGGGCCCGGCTACCGATCGCATCGGTCAGCGACAGAACGGCACGCTGATCAGCATGGATCAGGGCACGACCAATGCCTACGCGCTGTTCACGCTTCAGGACAGGGGCAAGCTGTTCGTCGGCCCCAGCGAGGAGGTCTACGAGGGCCAGATTGTCGGGCTGCACAGCCGCGCGAATGATCTCGTGGTCAATCCGCTCAAGGCCAAGAAGCTGTCCAACGTGCGGGCCGCCGGCAAGGATGATGCGCTTTTGCTAACGCCGCCCGTCCGCATGAGTCTCGAACAAGCTCTGGAGTTTCTGGCAGACGACGAGCTGCTCGAAATCACCCCGGCGCATATCCGGCTGCGCAAGCGCATGCTCAAGGAGAACGAGCGCAAGCGCGCATCGCGTTCTTGAGCGTTCAGCCTGGACGACGATTCAGAGCGGGACACCGGCGCGCGGAAGCCAATCAAGGTCGGCGGTGAAGCCCGGCCTTTTTCAGCGAGGTCGACTAATTCGTCTTGACGTTGGTGTGAGCTTTGCGACCTTCAGCGCTCGTCGCGGGCGCCGAGTTGTTCAGTGAATCCCTAAGGTTGCTGTTCTGCTTCCCAGTCGTCGTCCTCGAGAAACGAATCATAGTCCGGTGTCGCTGATTCACCGGTGATCCTGAATTCGCGATTCTGCAGCCAGGCGTCGCGCACAAAGAGGTATTCATCGAAGGCATCCTCGAGCTGCTCTTCTCGACCCAGCAGGTTTGCGCGCATCTGGATCAGGTCCAGCGCGATGCCGTATTCGCGGCCGTTGACGGCCTCGCGCCACAGCACATCGGAATAGGAGTCTACCGGTCTCGCCAGACCGTCACGCAGCGTGGAGGGACCAAGGAACGGCAGCACTAGATAGCGCGAGTCGGCCCATCCCCATACCGCCAGCGTCTGGCCCAGGTCTTCCTCGTATTTCGGCACGCCGGAGCGGGTCGCCACGTCAAAGAATCCTGCCAGGCCGAACACCGAGTTCATCGTGAATCGAAACACCGTCGTGACACTGTCGGCCGGTCGTCCCTGGAGCACCAGATTAAAGACCGTCGGCAGGGTCTCCAGGTTGTCGAAGAAATTGGTGATTCCGGTCTCCACCGGATCGGGTACGATTTGCTCGTATCCAACCGCAACCGGCCGAATGATGGCCGTGTCCAGCGTGCGGTTGAACTGGTACATGTTGCGATTGAACGGCTCCCATGGGTCAACGGGGTCGCGCTGCCCGGGCGGCGGCGCGGTCGTGGCGCAGGCAGTCAGCAACAATGTCAGAACGGCGATGATCGGCACCCGGTATTTCATTGGTCTTTTTTCCATCCAAGAAGAGTGTCCACCTGGCTCAGGCCGGCGATGGTGCGCAGGGCTTCCGGTGGATTTTCGAATCGAACCTCGGCGCCCAGCGCCCGTGCCCAGCTGAGCCATTCGAGGAGCAGGGCCACAGCGCTCGAGTCGGTGGCCTCAAGGCCGGACAAGTCGAAGACATGCGGCGGACCGTCGTTCTTCCAGTCCAGGTGCTCGCGATAAACCGAGGGCACTTCGTCGACCGTCAGAGGGCCTTCCAGACGATAGGTTCCGGATGCTGCGCTAACCATCGGTTTCAATCCGAAGCTCGCCGCGCTTGAGCCTGTCAAGTGTCGTGTCGAAGCCTTCGTCTCGTACCATTTCGCCAATCTGGTTGCGAAATGTCGTGACGTAGGAAATCCCTTCCACGATCACGTCGAATATCTTCCAGCCTTCGTCGGTCTTGCGGAAGACGTAATCGACCGGGGCCTGGTCGCCGTTGTTCAGCGTGACACGGGTCTTGACCCGGGTCATGCGCTCGCTGTTATCGCCGGCCAGCGGCAGGATGTCGATCTGATCGCGGGTGCGGAAATCGAGGAGACCATCGGCATAGCGGCGAATAAGAAGGTCGCTCAGGGCGTCGGCGAATTCCTCGACCTTGGCTCGCTCCATACCGCGCGAGGACCGGCCCAGCACCAGGCGGCCGGAATAAAGCGTGTCGATCTCGGCCAGCAGGATCGGCCGAATGTCATCGCGCAGTGCACCGACGGTGTTCTCGTATTTTTCCCGGTTTTCGTCGACCAGCGCGAACAGTTCATTTGTGGTTTCGCGCACGATTTCCACCGGGGCTGGTTCCTGCTGCGCGACCGCAGTCGACGTTACCAGGAGCATTGTCGTCAGAAGTATTGTTAAACGCATTATTCAGATTCCTCGTCGCTGTTGAACAGGTAGCGGCCAATCAGCTGCTCGAGCACCACGGCTGAATTGGTCAGCAGAATGCGGTCTCCGTCGGACAGTGCGTCGGGCGCGCCGCCGGGCTCGAGACCGATGTACTGATCGCCGAGGAGGCCGGAGGTGAGCACCGACGCTGAGGTATCGGAAGGAAGATCGTTGTACTGGCTGTCGATCTTCAATATCACGCGGGCCTCCAGCGATTCAGCGTCGAGTGCTATCGATGCCACCCGGCCGACGGTCACGCCCGACATGGAGACCGGCGCTTTCGGCTTGAGACCGCCAATGTTGCTGAAGTAGGCGTTGACTTCGTAGGTTTCGCCGGTCTTCACACCGCCCGAGTCCGTGGCCTCCACAGCGAGAAAGATCAGGGCCGCTATGCCCAGGAGCAGGAACAGCCCGGCGGCGATTTCAACTTGGTTGGATGATTTCATATCAGTATGTGGTTTCCAAAAAGCTACAACATCAGTGCCGAAAGAACGAAGTCCAGCAACAGAACCGAAATTGCGGTCGCAATCACCGTATGGGTCGTGGCCTTGGCGACGCCCTCGCCGGTCGGTCTGGCCGTCCAGCCGAAATACACCGCGAGCCAGCTGGCGATAATGCCGAAGCAAACTGCTTTCAGCATGCCGCCGCCGAAATCCTCCCACAGGCCGATGCTGTTTTGCATGTTGCCCCAGAAGGTCACCGGGTCGATACCCATGACGCCGATTCCGAATACAACGCCGCCCAGCAATGCCATGAAATTGAATATCAGAACAAGTGCGGGCACGGCGATAAAGCCTGCAAGCAGCCGCGGCTGAATGATGCGCTCGATCGGATCGATCCCCATCAGGTCCAGCGCATCGATCTGTTCGGTGGCCCGCATCAGACCGATTTCGGCCGCTACTGCGGTACCGGCCCGGCCGGCAAACAGAATTGCGGTGAGAACCGGCCCAAGCTCCTTGAACAGCGCCAGGCCGAGAACCGTGCTTACCGAATCGCCGGCGCCGAAGCGGTTCAGCGTATCGTAGGTCTGCAGTGTCATGACCAGCCCGACGAAGAAACCCGACATCATGATGATGACCAGCGAGCGCACGCCGATGTAATAGACCTGGCGCATGGTTTCGCCGGCATGAAAGAGCGTGAATCTCATCCCGCCAAGCGCGGTGATCAGGAACACGCCGGCATTGCCCATTCGACGCACGGCGAGGACCAGCCACGACTGAGAAGCTGCTGGCTTCGACGGCTGCGATGACGGGCGGGTTGCCTGTTTGCTCATGCCTCACCCCCGTTTTCCAGCAGCTGTTGCTCGAGGTCCGGCGCCGGGTAATGAAAAGGTACGGGCCCGTCGGGCAGTCCCTGCAGAAACTGGTGGATGATTTCGTTGCCGTCGGCGCCGAGCTGGTCCGGAACGCCGCAGGCCACCACCTTGCCGCTGGCCATGATGCAGGCATAATCCGCAAACTTCGACACTTCGGCCACGTCATGAGTGATGACCAGGCTGGTGATCCCGATCACCCGGTTGATTTGACGGATCAATCGTCCCGTGGCGGCCAGTGAAATCGGATCGAGACCCGCAAATGGCTCGTCGTAGAGCATCAGATCGGGGTCCAGCGCCAGTGCACGTGCGGTGGCCACACGGCGAACCATGCCGCCCGAGAGCTGCTGCGGATACATCCGTGCCGCACCGCGCAATCCGACGGCCTGCAGTTTGAGCAGTACCAGTTTCTCGACCAGATTTTCCGGCAGGTCAGTGTGTTCGCGCACGGGCAGCGCGACATTGTCGAAACAGGTCATGTCGGTCAGCAGCGCGCCGTTTTGCAGCAGCACGCCGATATGTCGGCGCACGTCGTTGAGTTCGTTGCGGTTGAGGTCGAGGATGTCAATGTCGCCGACATAGATCTGCCCGGCGTCGGGCTTGAGTTGCCCGGTGATCAGTTTGAGCACTGTTGTCTTGCCCGAACCGCTGGGCCCCATGATCGCTGTGACCTTGCCGGGCGGCACTTCGAGATTGAAATCATCGAGCACCACCTGGCCGCTGCGGACCATTCTCACGCCCTGCAGGCGGATTGCCGGAAGATCCGGATTGATGATACTTGACGTGTCCAAGTGCTCGATTTCCCAATTTTGGTGATTCTACGTCGATCAATCCGCCGGCCACGTCAATTCTGTGGTGCCGGGCGTTCATTGGTGCTGATATGTGAAGACAGCTACCGCCACGATTAGTTTACGGCATCCCTGATGGATTGATCAGCTCCGACGTTCACGCCATGAGACCGCCGAAAGCCGAATTGGCTTGCAGCGACGGGGTCGTATCCAGGGTGGATCGTCAGACTTCAGAGAATGTAGCGGCTCAGGTCCTCGTCGCCGGCCAGATCGCCAAGGTGTTTTTCGACGTACTCGGCGTCGATCACGATGCGAGTGCCCGACTGGTCCGGTGCGGTGTAGGAAATCTCGTCCAGCAGCCGTTCCATCACCGTATGCAATCGGCGTGCGCCAATGTTTTCGGTCGATTCGTTGACCGAAAAGCTGATCTCGGCCAGCCGGCGGACCGCGTCCTCGGTGAATTCCAGTTCGACGCCCTCGGTGGCCATGAGCGCGCGATACTGCTCGGTCAGCGACGCGTCCGGCTCGGTCAGAATACGCTCGAAATCGCCGGCCGAAAGCGCGCGCAGTTCCACCCGGATCGGCAGACGGCCCTGAAGTTCGGGTACCAGATCCGACGGTTTCGCCAGGTGGAAGGCACCCGATGCGATGAACAGCATATGGTCGGTATTGACCGGACCGTACTTGGTGTTCACCGTCGAGCCTTCGACCAGCGGCAGCAGGTCACGCTGCACACCTTCTCGCGAGATTTCGGCGCCGCCGCCCTGTTCGGCGCGGCGGCACACCTTGTCGATCTCATCAATGAACACGATACCGTTCTGCCGGGCATTCTCCAGCCCCTGCTGCTTGACTTCTTCGTCGTTGATCAGCGTCGCGGCTTCCTGGTCGATGAGCAGGGGCAGGGCATCCCTGACTTTCATCTTGCGCTTTTTGCTCCGTTCCCCCGCCATGCTGGAAAACATCTGCTGCAGCTGGCTGGTCATTTCCTCCATGCCGGGCGGCGCCATGATGTCGACGCCGACGTTCATCGAAACATCGACCTCCACTTCGCGCTCGTTGAGCTCGCCCGCCAGCAGCTTCTGCATCAGCTTTTTCCGCGTCTCGGACTGGTTGTCCGTGGCCGGCTCAGGGCTGTTGGCAAAGCCGGTCGACTGGCGGCGCGGCAGCAGCAGGTCGACCACGCGTTCGCAGGCCGCTTCCTCGGCCCGGGCGCGCACCGACTCCATGGCCCCATCGCGCGCCATCTTGACCGAGATTTCGGCCAGATCGCGGATGATCGATTCGACGTCCTTGCCCACGTAGCCGACTTCGGTGAACTTGGTCGCCTCGATCTTGATGAACGGTGCGCGCGCGAGCGCGGCCAGCCGTCTGGCGATTTCGGTCTTGCCGACGCCGGTCGGCCCGATCATCAAGATATTCTTGGGCGTGATCTCGGGCCGGAGTTTCTCGTCGACCTGCATTCTGCGCCAGCGGTTGCGCAGCGCGATGGCTACTGCACGCTTGGCTGCAGACTGGCCGATGATGTGACGGTCCAGTTCCTGGACGATCTCGCGCGGGGTCATATACGACATATCAGGAAGTCTCCAGCGTTTCGACAACGTGCTGGCCATTGGTGTAAATGCAGATCTCGCCGGCGATGGTCAGCGCCTCGCGGCAAATTTTTTCGGCGCTGTCTTCGGTGTTTCGCAACAGTCCCAGTGCGGCGGCCTGGGCGTATGGTCCGCCCGAGCCGATGGCAATCAGCCCCTCTTCCGGCTCGATTACATCGCCGTTGCCGGAGATGATAAGCGAGGCCTCGTGATTGGCGACGGCCAGCAGCGCTTCCAGACGCCTGAGCATCCGGTCGGTACGCCAATCCTTGGCCAGTTCGACAGCCGCTCTTGTCAATTGACCGGAATGCTGTTCGAGCTTGGCCTCGAAGCGTTCGAACAGCGTGAATGCGTCGGCAGTCGCGCCGGCGAATCCGGCAATCACCTGATTTTTGTAAAGTTTTCGGACTTTTCGCGCGTTGGCCTTCATTATCGTGTTGCCCAGCGTGACCTGTCCGTCGCCGCCGATGACGACTTGACCGCCCCTGCGCACCGAAACGATGGTGGTGCCGTGAAACTGTTCCATTGAAAATCCGTTGGCTGACCTGAATCTCTGGAGGTGGGGCCGATTGGTACTGTGCTCAAGAAGGGCGCATGCAATTCGGACCTTTGGCGCTGTTGTCGACAATACGGAAATGCATCAGCGCTCTATTTGATTGTGCTATCAGAATCATAAAAACAATCAATTTGATATATCTTTTTAATCCTTTATCCTTGTAATCGAAAATTCGTTATTCGTAAAAAACACCCAACCAGACACAGGAGAAAATCATCATGTTGACCATTGGCGACAAGTTTCCGAACTTCAACCTCAAGGCTACCGTCGGAACCGACATCAACTCGGCGTTCACCGACATCGACAACAGCACGTACAGCGGCAAGTGGCTGCTGGTGTTTTTCTACCCCAAGGACTTCACCTTCGTGTGCCCGACCGAAATCAAGGCCTTCAGCGATCTGGCCGACGAATTCGCCGATCGCGATTGCCAGGTCCTTGCCGCCAGCACCGATACGGAATTCGTGCACATGGCGTGGCGCCAGCACCATGAAGATCTCAAGGATCTGAAGATCCCCATGCTGGCCGACGTCAAGCGCGAACTGTCCGGTGGCCTGGGCATTCTGCACAGCGAAGAAGGCGTTGCCAACCGCGCCACGTTCCTTGTCGATCCGGAGGGCATCATCCGCCATGCTTCGGTCACCGACATGAACGTCGGTCGCAACCCGAAGGAAACGCTGCGCATTCTTGACGCGCTGCAGTCCGACGAGCTTTGCCCGTGCAACTGGCAGCCGGGTGACGACCACCTGCAGGCCGCGTAAGGGTTCGCAAGCGTAGCAATCTGTTTCCGGCCTCCAAGGCCGGAATTCAAGTAATCCATGCCGGCGCACGGACCATCCGGCGCCGGCATTTTTTTCCGAACGTCGCCAGCTCGACGTTCGCCGCCCCTAATCCCGGTCTCCCCCCTTCCGCTATTGCGGCACCTGGGGCGGGCAGCCGAATTCACAAGGAATGAACCATGAATATCAACGATCTCAAGCAACACCTGCCGGATTACGCCAAGGATCTCAAGATCAATTTCGGCAATGTACTCGACACCGACCAGCACGAGCACCTGAACCCGTCCCAGGTGTGGGGCACGGCCCTGGCAACCGCGATCGCCAGCCGCAACAAGGCGTTGATCGAAGTTGTGGAATCCCAGGCCCGCGAGGTACTGGACGCCGACTACCTCAAGGCGGCCAAGGCTGCTGCGGCCATCATGGGCATGAACAATATCTACTATCGATTCATCCACCTGGCCAGCAATGACGAATACGGCAAGCTGCCGGCCAAGCTGCGGATGACCGTCATCGGCAGCCCCGGAATCGACAAGGCCGACTTCGAGCTGCTCAGCCTTGCTGTTTCAGCGGTCAACGGCTGCGGCATGTGCATCGACAGCCACGAGAAAATCCTGATCAAGGCGGGCTTCAGCACCAATGCAATTCAGGATGCCGTGCGCATCGCTTCGGTCATGCACGCAGTCGCCGTTGTGCTTGAAACGGACCCGGAAGTGAATCTTCAGGCCGCCGCCTGAACAGAGCATTGCAACTCGAATACAGGCCGGCGCACGGTGCATCCGTCGCCGGCTTTTTTTTCGCATCGCCTCACGCATCGCCAGGGTCGGTGGGCCCGCTGAATGTCTCACCATGAGTGGCGCGATACACTAGGCTATCGTTCGGGAATACCGTGCAGAGGCGGTCAATGGAAGTTGAACAGGTCGAAATCCTTAAGCACCTGCAGTCGCATCCGCCGTTCAGCGAGTTGTCCGAAGAGCGTTTGGGGAAAATAGCCAGCCAGGTCGAGATTGCTTACTTCCGTGCCGGCGCACAGGTGCTTTCGGTCGGCCAGGACGTAACCGATTTGCACTATATCCGCAGCGGCGCTGTGGAGGTTTACCGCCGCAGCGGAGAAATCTACAACCGTCTAGGCGAAGGCGGTCTCTTCGGACAGCTGGCGCTGATGACCGGCAAGCCGGCGCGCTTTGCGGTTCGCGCCATCGAAGACAGCCTGATTTACTTCATTCCCCAAGCGATGTTTCGCTCGCTGTTTGACGAAGAGGAAGCATTTGCCGAGTTCATCGAGGTGGAGGACCGTACTCGCCTGCGACATGCGGCATCCGAGCAGGCGACCGCCAGCCAGTTCATGACCGTGAAAGTGGCCAAGCTGGTCAGGTTGCCACCTGTTACCGCGGCTGAATCGATACCGATTCGCGAAGCCGCGTCCAGAATGGCAGGCAATAAAAGATCCTCGCTGATAATCCTGGCCGATCGTGCAAACGATGCAGACGAAAGAAATCGGTCGTCATCGGTCGATCAGTCTGACGTGACCGGCATAGTCACCAGCGACGACCTGGTCGAACGTGTCCTGGCCGAGGGGCTGGATCATGATCTGCCGATCCGTGACGTAATGTCGCCAGACCCGATTTCGATCAACGCCGACGCCTTTCTGTTCGAAGCGCTGCTTGTCATGCTGCGCAACAACGTTCATATCGTTCCAGTGATTGATCGCGGCAAGCTCTTCGGCGTTATCGACCTGGCGGACGTGGTCAGCCTGGAAACCCAGAACAGTCTGTTCGTGGTGCGAAGTATCTACCTGCAGAACAATGTTTCGGAACTCAAGGCGTTGCTTCCGAATGTGAGGGCGAGCTTTGTGCGGATGGTCAACGAGGACGCCAATTCGCACATGATCGGCAGCGCCATGGCCTCCGAGGGTAGGAGCTTCAAGCAGCGGCTGCTGGAGTTGGGCCATGAAAAGTTCGGGCCGCCCCCGGTGCCTTACTGTTTCCTGGCCCTGGGTTCCATGGCGCGCGATGAACAGATACTCTACAGCGACCAGGACAATGCGCTGGTGCTGCATGACGACTACGATCCAAAACGCCATGGCCGGTATTTCGAGAAACTGTCCACCTTTGTCTGCGACGGCCTGGCCGAGGTTGGATATCGTCACTGCAAAGGCGGCTACATGGCCAGCAACAAGCGCTGGCGAAAACCGTTGCAGGCCTGGAAGGATGAATTTCGGAAATGGATCCAGCAGCCAAAGCCCGAGGCATTGCTGCATGGCTCGGTTTTTTTTGATCTCGACGGGGTGGCAGGCGAAACGCGAATGGCCGACGAGCTCAAGGCGTTCGTGGCCGACGAGGCCAGCCGGTCGCCGCGTTTCCTGGCCTGTCTGGCGCGCAATGCCCAGAACCGGACGCCGCCGCTGGGCTTTTTCAAGGATTTCGTGCTGGAAAAAAGCGGTCGCTACGAAAAGACCATCAACCTGAAGCGCCGGGGCACCGCGCCGCTGGTCGATGTTATTCGCGTGCATGCGCTTGCAAGTGCTTCGCAGTCCCAGAACTCGTTTCGACGCCTGAACGATATTGTTGCTGCCGGTTTTTTGACCACAGGCATGGCCGCCGACCTTCGCGACGCAATGGAATTCATCTCGATTATTCGGATCCGTCATCAGGCGGCGGCCATTGAAGCTGGTCGATCGCCCGACAACAACATCGACCCGGGAAACCTGCCGAGCCTCGAACGACGCAGTCTAAAGGACGCGTTTACCGTGCTTAGCAACGCGCAGAAATTCATCAAGTTCCGCTACCGCGGCTGAGCCCGTCTTATTANTGGTCTCACTATTGAACAGACACTCACGGCTACGGACGTTTTGCCGATGCTTGATGTAGGCTCACTACACAAGCGCATTTGCGCCTTGCCACAAGCGCCGACAGACGAAAGCGGAGTATCTGCTCAATAAGAAGACGGTTTATATGCCCGAATCGAACGACAATCGCTCGCCGATGTTTGGCGGTCCGGTCTGGCCGGAAATCTACGAACGGCTGGCATCCCGGTCCACCGCGCCCCTGCTCAAGCGTTTCTACGCACGCGGCATGTGCTCCGGCGATACCCCCTTGGCAGATGTCCCGTTCGTCGCGCTCGATCTCGAAACCACCGGAATGAGCGCCGACCGCCACGGCATCGTCAGCATCGGCCTGGTGCCGTTTACGCTTGCCAGAATTTATTGCACCGGTTCGCGCTACTGGGTGCTGCGTCCGCGCCGCTTGCTGTCGAACCAATCGATCGCCATCCACCGGATCACCCATGACGACCTTCGGCGCGCGCCGGACCTCGGCGAAATTCTGCCGGATTTGCTCGATGCAATGGCCGGCCGGGTCGCGGTAGTGCATTACCGCAATCTGGAACGGCCGTTTCTACGCCGTGCGGTATGCGAGCGGCTGGGCGAAGGCATCGTATTCCCGGTCGTCGACACCATGGAACTTGAAGCGCGGGTTCATCGTCGTTCGCGAGTCGGTCGGTGGCAGAGCGGCTCGATCGCTCGCTTCCTGGCGGGTCGCGAGGGCCGCCACCCCAAGTCGATTCGCCTGGCACAGAGCCGCGCGCGCTACAATCTGCCGCTTTATTCCGCCCATCACGCACTCACCGACGCGCTGTCAAGCGCCGAACTGCTTCAGGCCCAGGTTGCATGGCGATTGAGTCCNGAAACGCCGCTGCGAAAAATCTGGCATTGAGAGGGCCTTGCCTTGAAATGCCGTGGTCAGCAGCAAACTGACCCGGATCAAATCCGGCACGCGGTTCTATACCTATACTGACGCTGCAACACATTCTTGGGGATCATCCCGTGAGCAAGACGCTTCTGCTTTATTTCAGCGGCTATGGTCATACGCGCAAGATCGCCGAGCGTATCCGGGCGCGCCTGGTTGAAAACGGCGAAGAGGTTCAGGCAGCGGCGCTGGACGACGCGACCGTCGATCCATCTGCTTTCGACCGCATCATTATCGGTGCGAGCATTCGCAACGGCAAGCACAAGCCGCCGGTGCACGACTTTATCCGGCGGCATCAGGCTTTGCTTGAACAGCGTCCCAGCGGCTTCTTCTCTGTCAATCTGGTCGCGCGCAAGCCGGGAAAGAACACCCCGGAGACCAATCCATACGTGCGGGCCTTCGTCGAAAAATGCCCCTGGAAGCCGGACCTGATCGGCGTGTTCGCCGGCAATCTCGACTACCAGCGCTACAGCTTCATGGACCGCAACATCATTCGCTTCATCATGTGGATGACCAAGGGGCCCACCGACCCGCAGACCAACACCGAATTTACCGACTGGGACGCTGTCGATCGCTTCGCCGACACGATCGCCGGGCTGGAAAAGCCGGCGATGGCGGCTTAGGCCGTCCTTGAACGGGCCAGTCAAAGCCTTGCTGGATCGAACCAGGGCCGCCCAGCATGGGCTGGTCGCCGTCCTGTCGGTCTGGCTGATCGCCACCAGCCCCTGGATATCGATGCGGCGCATCGTGCCGGAGTCACCGGGGTTCTGGGACTACGCTCACATTGGATTGGGCATTGCTTTGGCCGCGATCGCCGTGACTTACTTCACCGCCCAAACGATTGGCGGGGGATGGCGTCGGCATTTTCCGTGGGTGGCCGGCGACCTGTCCGAAGTCAACAGCGATTTCAAGGCCATCGCCAACTTGAAGATTCCTTCGGCCGGGGGGTCGGGACTTTTCTCGCTGATCCAGGGCCTGCTGCTGGTCATGCTGCTGGCCACGGCAATCACCGGGGTCGCCTGGCTGGCGGCTGACGGGGCCCGCATTGCGCTGGCGTGGCGCGAATGGCACATGCTGGCCGCCAACGTGTTTGCCTGGCTGCTGGTCGGGCACGTCGTGGCAAGCGCGCTGCACGTTCTGGATTTCATGCGCGACTGACATGCTTTTAACATGGCATCAAGATACCTACAGTATTTGATGCACCCCATTTGCGGCGCATGTGCGCAAATGGCTTTGCTTCGCGGTTCCTGCCGTTCCGGCCGGGTTGATAATTCAGCGCTACGGAGTGATCCGTCTGTCAGTGTCAATTGTAATTGGCGTACAAGAAACACGCCCGATATACCGCTCGGCGCCCACGGCGACGGCAAGCCGTTCGATGGTGACGCAGGCGCCGGCAGCCCGTTTCCACGCCGGGCTGCCGGTTTGTTGAGAGCATGAACGAATCAGAGGCTATTCGAAAGAATCGCTGAATATGGTCTGCGGATCACCGGTCAGGGCAAATGCGGTTTTTTCGTTGGTATGTTGGGTGCCACTGAAGCCTTCGGCAAAACTGAACAGGTCAGGGGTAAAGTCAACATCCTCGTCATCGGCTGTGCCGAAGACCAAGTCCGGACCCACGCCCACGGTTCCGGCCAGGTTGCCGCCCCGGTCCATGATGCTCGAGCCGGTTCCGGCGGCCGAATTTTCGGTATGCCAGTTGCCGAGGTAGTGTCCGGCTTCATGCGCAGTTATGTTGCCGATGCCTGTCGCGACCAGATCGATCTTGCTGGCGCCGGGGGCGATCGCATATTGATTCAGCGAATTCGGATTGCTTGCCGGCGCGCTGAGCAGATCCAGAAGGGTAAGCGCGGTCTCCCCAGGCGCGAAGTTGCCCGGATCTATGGACTGCGCAATGCCAATGGTCTGGATACCGGACTCGGCAATCGTGCCGCCGACAATCAAACGGCTGACGTTGGGATTGCTGCCGAAGTTGTCGGTGTTATCGCGGCTGTTGCGAATTTCTACCGCGAATGCCGGATTGCTTTGCGCTGCCAGATCCGCTGTGATGCTTTCTTCCATCGAGGCCAGAATGGCGTCGATCAGGGCGTCTTCATCTTCGGGCAAAAGGCCCCAGTTCGCGAGGAACGATGAAAGCGGCGAAAGGGTCACGAGTTGGTTGGGACCGCCGAAAATCGAGGTGTTGACTTCCGCGCCGTCAAAATCGACGAACAGGATCTGCCTGTTCTCACTACCTTCGAAAATCTGCCTGAAAACGCCCAGATCCAGATCATAACTACCTGCTGAACCGCGTACGCAGACTGTATGGCGATCGGACTCGTAGCTGACGAAATCGACCGTCACAGGACCACCGGGCAACGGATTGGCGGCCGGATAAATACCCGAAGCGGAGTCGCTCGCGCCTATTTGCAAGTCCCCGTTTGCCAGAAACAGTTCAACCCGGCCGACCGCGTCGCTGCCCGAGGCGCCCAGCATGTCGCCGGGTTCCAGGTCAAGTCCAAAGCAATCGACATCGTCGGAATTCAACCCGACTTCAAGCGTGTAGTTCCCTTCGCTGGCCGCCCCGGTGCCTGAACCTGAATCGAAAGGATCGCCGGGCAGCACAGCCGACGGTCCGCCCGTTTTCCAGCCGCCGATCGAAAAATAGTAGGTGCCGTCGGCGGGCGCCCTGAACACAAGTCGACTGTCGAAATTTCCGCTATCGATATCTTCGTTGAAGGCGAGCGCTGTCCCTTTGTCGTTCCAGATCGCCGTATTCGGATCGAGGTCGCCGATCGGGTCGTCCGTTGTAACCGAAATCGAGATCAGATCGCCTGCGGTAATCCCCTGAAGCTCGAAGAAATCGAAGTCGCCACTCCCTGAACTGGCGCTGCCGTGCGGGCCGTCACCGATTTCACCGTCTGCGGTCAGGGCTTCTCCGGAGGCAATAACCACGCTGGTCGCGGAAGAAATGTCGCCGTTGTCTTCGGCGTCGATCATGAATGGAGTAGGGGCCGCCGGCGCCGCGATGGTGCCACTTACTGTCAGCTCGCTGTCCTCGCCGCCGCCGCTGCCGAAAGCGCCAATCACCTGTGCCGTAGCCAGGCTGTCGTTGGGCTCTTGTTCCGCGACGACTACGACGGGGCCGCGGCGGCCGGCGGCCATGGCCTGTGCGCGAATAATCGCATCGAGCGCGTTTCTGGCGTCCCAATAAGCCCAGTCGACTTCAGCGTCTGCCGGCAAGTAGCTCAGACGCGGGTTCGGACCCGGCGGCGGCATGGTGAGCACTTCAGTGTCGCTGTAATATCGCTTCTTGTCGCCGGCCGGCGCGTCTTCAGCCAGCACCAGAGTGCAGAAAAGAGTCGTAAGAACCAGAAATGATTTCATCAAATATTCCGTCATTATCAAATCGTTGTTGTTGGATATGCCAGTCGGTTTTGCGCAATCCGGCCGCTGAAAAATATTCTTCCCAGCGCTCGATTCGGGTGCGAATTTGCAAGCGTTCTGGTCAATCCCATGCACGCCTCAGGCCAAAAGATCGAAGGCGGGCCACCGTACGCCGACTGTCGGCATAAAAAAATGTCGGGATCGCAAAACCCCGACCGGGCGAGCATGGTCGATCGGCGCCTCGTTGTCAACAGTCAAAAAGCGCTGCACACCTGGAGCGAATTAGTAAAAATGTTTGGCGTGCTGTTGCGAATCAGTCTCGCGCTCGTGGTTGCAGAATGGGTGACGGGGTACACTAGGGCAGAAAGCAGAAACCAGCACAGAATCAAGCGAAGCCTGCCATGACCGTCAAGGAACGCATCGAACACTCCCGCACCCGGATCACCAAACTGGTGTTTCCGCAGGACACCAATCCCATCGGCACGCTTTACGGCGGCACAGCGATGAAGTGGATGGATGAAGTTGCATTCCTGACCGCCACCCGCTTTGCCCGGCGCCAGGTTGTGACGGTTTCCATGGACCGGGTGGATTTCAAGGTGCCGATTCCGAAGGGCAGCATCGTCGAGCTGATCGGCGAGGTGACTCGCGTGGGCAATACCAGCGTGACCGTGACGGTGCAGATCCTGCGCGAGGATCCGCTGTCCGGCGGACAGGAACTGGCCATCCGGGGCGAGCTGGTCATGGTCTCGGTCGACGAGAGCATGCGCCCGGTACAGGTAATGCCCGGTAACTGAAGTTTTCGCCTGTTGCCTGCCGCCAGCGGCGGTGACGCCGGCATCGGTGGTGTTCTCCGTCACCTTGCGAACGTATTGGCCCGGCTGGATGCGATCGGCAGTCCAGCCGGGCGGTGATCATCGGCAGGACACGGCGCCGGCCGTGTCCCGCAAGCCCACTAAACGGCTCTCGAGCGCAGCGCGCCCGCGGCCAGGCCGGCCAGCATCAGCATCAGGAGCAAAAGTGAGCCGGTGCCGAGCGCCGGAATCGGCTGCGGCGGCGGCCCGCCGCCCCAGATCGAATCATCGAAGTCCGGATTGAACCCGGTTTCTTCGGCAAAGCGGATAATCGCGCCGCCGTTTCCGCCCTTGGGATTTGGAACACCCCCGACACATTGGCCGCCTGAAACTGAATTGCATCGGATATCACCGGAATTGATCTGCACGAACGCAGGGCCGCAGGTCGGCGATTCGATACAGCCAGGCGAGCCGATACCGGGAAAGAAGGACACATCCATGCCGGTGAAAATCTCGCCGTCGGATGTCGCCAGGGGTGATTCCCAGAACGTCATTGCATAGGACTGGATGCCGCCGAAGGCGTCGGTTATCAGGTCGATGCCGTTAACTATTTCTGAATTCGTATTGTCAAGCGTGACTACGCCGTCGCTGAACGAATAGCTGACCAGAATCGAGTTGACGTTGGCCGTAATATTCGGCGCAAGCGGCTCGCTGAGCGTGATGCTGCCGGTAAGATTCTGACCGGTGGAATAGGTCCCGAAAACGTCTTCGAACGGCTGGCTCTGGAAGGTATAGGTCGTCTCCTGCGCCTGCACCGCGCCGAATCCGATCACCAGTGCTGCGGCGCAGACTGTCTTGAATGCATTCATTTGTTATTCCTTATTCCTTATTCCAAATTCCAATTGAGGTGATCTCCGAACTTCTGGGAGTATACCGAATCGAGTCGCGCTACAGCCAGTTTATATTAGGGGTCAGAAACCTAAATGTGCGGGCGCTGTGGCGCGGCGTCGCCTTTGCGGATTACTTGCGTGGGCAATAACAGCGAGACCGTGACGGTGCAGATCCTTCGCGAGGAATCGCTGTCCGGCGGCCAGGAATTGGCCCCACAGGGCGAGTTGGTGATGGTCTCGGTCGACAAAAAATGCGCCCGGTCCGGGTGATGCCGGGGGATTGATTCGTACATTCCGGCAGCGAATGGATGCGCGACGCGGGAATTGGGAACACGCACTTCATTCAGGTTTTGAACATCATTCAGTCACGATGTCGGTCTGCGCGCTTCTTTCGACCCGCGCGTGCTTCCACGGCCAGCGGTGATCGTGGGCATTGAACCAATCGACAGTCCGTCGCAGGCCTTCGCTGAGGCCGACGCGCGGTTGCCAGCCGGTAAGCTTATGCAGCCGTTGACCGTTGCATAGAAAACGACCGATTTCACGGCGCCGGAACAAACGCTCGTCGCTGACCAGGTCGAAGCCTTCTGGGCGCATGATCGCGGCCAGTTCCTCAGCCACTTCAGCAACCGTGTGCGCTTTGCCGGAGCCAACGTTGACCACTGTGGCGGGTTCGGCCTCGACCAGCAGGAGCGCGGCCAGCGCCCGAACAGTGTCGTGAACAAACGTGAAGTCACGTGCCGCGTGCAATGCGCCGAGACGGATCGTTGTGCCCTGGTCGAGCTGCTGAATGATTTCAGGGATTACATAAGCGTGGGTTTCGCGCGGGCCGTAGCAGTTGAAAATCCGGGCGATCAGCACCGGGCAGCGCGACTCGCTGCTCATGGTTGCGCATAGACGATCGGCGGCAAGCTTGGTGACGGCATACGAGTTGACCGGGTTGAGCGGCGTGTCTTCGTCCAGCGCGGTACCCGCACGGGTGTCATAAACCTCGGTAGACGACAGGTGCAGTATCCGCTGGACGCCACACTGCGTGGCGCATCGAAGCAGATTGTGAGTCGCCTCGACGTTGTTGCGCAAAAAGCGAAGCGTGTGACTGTAAGCCGTGGTCACGAACGTGTCGCCCATGCAGTTGACGACCCGTGCCGGTGCGAAGCTGCGCATGCTCTCGAGAAGCGCATCCTGATCGCAGGCATCGCCTTGAACGGTCGTCAGGCGCAGGCCGTCCAGGTTTGCAGTGCATCCATGCAGCATGCTGTCGAAGGCGCAGACGCTGGCGCCATGGTCGAGCAGCTCGCGACACAGCGCGGACCCGATGAAGCCGGCCCCGCCGGCAACGAATATGCGCTGGCCGCATAGTTCGCTGAAGTTGACGGCACGCGTCATCGAGGACCTCTTGATTTCGGGATCTGTGCGGCCGGGCCGGTGTAGCGGTGCGGATCAGCATCCAGCGAGGCGGCAAGCTGGCGCAGCGGCGCCGCACAGCTCGACCAGCTGTGGTCCGACAGTTGGTCCAGGTCGGCTTTCTCGAGTTCATGGCGATGCGCCGGCGTGCTCAGCAGGTCCAGCAGGGGTCTAGCGAAGTCGGACAGATGCTCGCATACGATCAATCCGCCGAACCCGTGTTGCAAATGGCCCCGCGCGCCGGCCCGGGTACTGACACAAACACGACCGCTGGCCAGGGATTCCAGCACTTTCAGGCTGGAGCCGCGCAGGCTGGGTTGCGGGTTGATGGTCAGCGCCGCGCGGTTCAGCAGGGGTTTGAGCGTATCCACGCTCTCGATGATTTCAATTCCGGGTTGGCTGAAGGCCGGGAGCGCCGCTGCACGTTCCCGGGCGCCGGGGCCGCCGACAACGGTCAGACTGACATCCGACAGACGCGCCCGCAACTGCGGATATATGGTTGCTGCGAAATCATGAATGCCCATCCAGTTTATCGGCGCACGGAACGGGCCGAAGAACAGAATATTCCGTCCGCCGGAAGGCTGGTAGTCGGCGCGTGCCACAGGATCACAGCCGTTCGGCACCAGCACACTGGTGCGTTGTTCGAGCAGCGCCTGATCTTCTGCCGAGCACACGATCAGCTTTTGATACCGATCGATCAGTGCCAGTTCCGCCCGATCGGCAGCGGCCTGGCCCGGGTCATCGGGCTGTAGCAGAACATCCTGCAGGTTGAGCCAGAACGGCGGCTGCCAGACGCACTTGTCGCGGACCTCGATCAGCGGTGCCAGCTCCATGTGCTCGATCATCACCGCCAGCGGACGATGGAGGTCGATCAACCTGCACAATTCGTCGCGCAGCTGCGAGCGGGCGTGGATGTTCATTCGCGCGATGCGATCGTTGGCCAGCGATGGATCGAGCTCGGGTCGACCGTCGATCCGATAAACGGCGTCGAAGGTATCGAAGCTGGTATCGAGGCTGCTACTGGACGTCTCGGGATAAAGGTCGCCTTCGTCGCTCAGCAGAATCAGTCCGCGCCCGCGCGCCAGTTCAGCCGCCAGTCGAGTGGATCGAACTGCGCCGCCGTGGCGTGGCGGCAGAATGGCAAACGGCGAAACCATCAGGATCGGAGACGACGACGGTCGCCTGTAGCGCCGCCTGGGAATCCAGCGGAAATCGGGATTCGGGATCGGCGCTGAATGCGCCTGCCGCCGAGCCCGCCAGAGCGCCCGGCACGACGACCAGCGCGTCAAGTCCCGAATGCTGCGCAGGTCCAATTGACCCAGCCGGCGCATCTGCCGGTCGAAAACCGGCGGTAACAGCGGTCCGCGCAGGCTTAGCTGCAGTCGGTTGCGTTCGAAAATACGCGCCACTTCCGATTCCGGAAAGTAGCGCTGCACCGTAACCCGGTGCAGGTGCAGCGCCCGGGACTGCGGACAATAGATGCTTTCCCAGCCCTCGCGATAAGCGCGCACGCCCAGGTCCACGTCCTCCCAGTAGAAGGGGTCGTAAACGAGGCAGGAAGGCAGCATCCGACGCAGTGTGGCCGCATGAAACAGGGAGGAGCCGGCGCCGGCCCAGACCGTGCCGCGCGCGTCGGGCAGGGTGGACTCTGCGTGATAGGGTTGCGCCAGATCGTTTCCCGTCGGCATGAAGGTCCACCCCGTCTCCTCACGCCGCCGTCCGTCGTCGGGAAAAAGAATCTGGGAGGCTATTGCAAAAACGCTCGGACCACGCCAGCGCAATACCTCGCGCAAGGCTTCCGGCTGCAAGCGCATATCGTTGTTGAGCAGGTAGATGCCGCCGAAGCGCGCCTCGCGAACACCCTCGAGTGCGGCGTGACTGAAGCCCAATGGATGCTTGTGAAATTGCCAGCGTGCTTCAGGATAGCGACGCTGCAGCTGTTGATATTCGCTGCGGGGCGATCCGTTGACGACGATGATGACCTCGTATTCCTCGTCGATTCTGCACAACGCATCGAATAAGCCCTGCAGACAGTCCGTGAGCAGTTCACCACCGCCGCGCTCGGGGATTACCACGCTGAGCCCTGCTTCCCAGCGCAGCGGCACGAAGGATGCCGGACGCCGTGGGCGCTTTCGCTCTCGCCAATGGCTGGCGCGAAGGAAGAGCTTCAGCGGGAAAGCCGCCAGGCGTCCTCGCAGCGCGCGGATTGAGTTCATCATGATGCGAGGTCCTCGATTGCAGTGCATACGCGATCGAGCTGCTCGGCATCAAGTGCCAGACCGGAAGGCAGATACAGTCCATTGGCCGCGATTCGCGTCGATACCGGGCAATCGGTCTGGGGCCCGTGCATATCGATCAGCGCGGGCTGCTTTGAGCAAGGTTGAAAGAAGCTCCGGGTATCTATCCCGCGTTCGCCCAAGGCGTCGCGCAAATCGTCGCGGCTCAGCGGGAAGGGCGGCTCGACGAGGATTGCGTACATCCAGTAGACGTTTTCAGCCCACGCTTTGCACACGGGCAGGCGCAGACCTGCGATACGCTTCAAGCGGGCAGCGTAGGCGGCGGCCATCCAGCGTTTTCGAGCGAGGAATTCGTCAAGATGCGCGAGCTGGCCCAGGCCAAGCGCGGCCTGCAGGCTGCCCATCCGATAGCTGAATCCGAGCTGATCGTGGCAGAACCGGTGTCCGGGCCGATGCGCCATGTCACCCATCGATCGGGCTTTCTGTGCAATCCCGGGATCGTCGGTGACCAGCATGCCGCCTTCGCCGGTACTGATGATCTTGTTGCCGTAGAAACTGAAGGCGGCAACGTCGCCCAGGGCGCCGCACGCGCGGCCGCGATAGCGTGCGCCGTGCGCCTCTGCCGCATCTTCGACGAGCGCAAGACCGTGTTCGGCCGCGATCGCCTTGAGCCACCCCATCGCCGCGCTGTGACCGTAGACGTGCACCGCGATGATCGCTTTTGTCTTTTGCGTTACGGCGGAACGCACGGCCCCCGGATCGATAGTGTACGTATTGGGGTCGACGTCGACGCACACCGGCGTGGCGCTGCAGTAAAGAATTGCTGCGACCGTTGCAAACATGGTGAAATCCGGAACGATGACCTCATCGCCGGGATCGAGGTCCAGAGCACACAGCGCAAGATGAAGCGCCGCCGTGCCGCTGGAGGTGGCGACCGCGTGCGCCACGCCGAGTTGCGCCGCGAAGGTTCGCTCGAATTCGACAACCACTGGCCCGGCAGACGACAGCCAGCCCGCTTCCATGGTCTCGACGACCCGGCGCTTTGCATCGTCGGGTACTACCGGTTGATTGACCGGAATGCGCGCCATTGAAGATTGATTTGAATCAATCAAGCCTGTTCCACCCTACAACTGGATTGCCTCGGCGGGTGACACTATAACTATTAATTCGGCATACAAGTAAATATGCCGGGTTAATGCCCGGCCGGAACGGCCGGGACCGCAAAGCGAAGTCATTTGCGGACATGCGCCGCAAATGGCGTGCATCACGAACATAGGTATTTTTATGCCGTGTTGATAATACGAAGGGACTCCACGCCCGGTCATCAAGCTCTCGTTCGACGACCTGCCTTGACTCCGAATTCGCTCTTCAGACCAGCGGGTGCAGGGCTTTTCATGGTGCCCCGAATGAACGGTCACTCGAAGCTGTCGTCGAACAAGATGTCGTTGGCCTCGAACGTTCCGGCATCCGGAGCCCCACCGAATACCCGCGGGCGACCATCTAGATCTAACGGCCATGCATTCCGCTGTTGGCAGGTATCCATGGCCGGAGATTCGGGGCCCAGATGGGCTGCCCCGTCGCTATTGGTCACAAGCAGCGGATCGGTCGCCGGGCCTGCCTGACCGGACTGGTCGAAGTTGCAGCCTGTTTCGAGACTGCCGGTGCCGACGCTGCTGACGCCGCCCTCGACATTGCCGAAGGCGATGCTGTTGAACATGGACAGTGACGATTCCTCCAGCCCGACGTAACCGCTGCCGCCGTTTTCCGTCAGCGTGACATGAACGGCCTCGAATACCGAACTGCTCTGCGCCACCACGGCATCGGCCGCGTTGTCATGCATCCAGACGCTTTCCATGTTCACGCGGGTTGACGTTTCAAGGAGTTGAACCGCGCTTGGCCCGGAGTTGCGGCGGATCGACGAAGTGAGAATGTCGCCGGTGGTTTCGATGCCGTATGCAATCGCGGAGCCTGTGTCGGCCGCATTGTCTCGAAACTCGGAGCAGTATCGATTCGGATCGTCGAACAGGAATGCCTTGCAACTCGCCGATGAGCGGATCGTGGAGGCAGAGTCCTGCTGGTAGATGGCACCACCCGCGCTGGACGAATTGCCGTCAAACACCGAGTCAACGATCTCGACGTCACTGAGACCAATCAGGCTGACCGCACCGCCCTGGATTCCCGAAATGTTGGCGGTAAAATCGACGCTGTCGAGCAGCGGTCCCGAGAGTATGCCGGGTCCGTCGCCGAACACGTCGATCGCACCGCTGAATTGGGCCGCACTGTTGTTGTTGAATCGGGGTCGGAATGCGATGGCCCCGGGGTCTTGTACCGCGAGGTCTGAATTCTCCAGCGAAATAGCCCCGCCAATGCTTGCATTGTTGGCTTCGAAGACGGCGGTATCAGTGACTTCGACCGTACTGTTCCGGCTGAAAATCGCTCCGCCGTTCAGGACCGCCGTATTGTTGCGTAAGCCGGGCCCCGCCAATACAGCGCTGGAATCGAACAGCGCGATGGCGCCGCCGTTGCGGGCGGAATTGTCGTCGAAACTGACCAGAAAGAAGCTCTCCCCTGTTTCGACGATGCTTCCCTGGCGCGCGTGAATCGCACCACCGTCGCCATCGGACGGGTCTTGACCCGCATTCGGCCCGACAACACGACAGTTATTGAAGGTGGTCTCCAATAACGTGATTGTCGAGTTCTCGGCAAAGATACAACCGCCGCCCGGTTCGTCGATTGCGAGGTCGGGATTGACCCGATCCGTCGACACCGTGCCGTTGCTAAGCGCGCTCGCAAAGGTCGTCAGACTGCCGTCCCTGACGAACACCAGGCCGCCTTGACCGGTGCCGCCGTTGGTCAGGTCGACCTGGTTCAAACTTATCGCGCTATTCTCGAAATGGAAAATCCCGCCAATTCCGCCGAAAAACGCGACGCCGGTGCCGTCGATCAACACCCGGCGACTCAGATCAATCTCTTGCTCCGTGCAGTTGCTCCCTGACACGCTGGCCAACAGCGCAAGATCCTTGTTGTTGACGAAGCCGATGCGTTCGTTGTATCCGCCGACCTCGATGTAGACGCTATCGCCGCTCTGCGCGGCGGTAACGGCCGCTGTGATGCTGGAGAAGGCACACGCCTGACCGTTCAGTCCCACTCGAAGTTCGGGGCCCGGCCCGCGGGCCGGCTGATCGTGAGACCTGGCCGACACTGCAATGCCGGGAGACATCACAAGACTTGCCAACATGGTGTACAGCCACACTTTTTTCATGCGCTTTTTCCTTTTCGGCTCGACACGGCCCGACGATCGTCGTCGACTTCGTTACCCAGCGTAAAATACCCGATTCGCAGCCAGCTACAGCCGGAATCCGATCCGATGACCCCCAATCCGAG
>JGI12210J13797_10071706_pt1 | contig 23230 bp, 19 predicted proteins | sample ElkSlonscriptome_3_FD_13797 | JGI IMG/M metagenome (IMG submission 13797)
GGAGGAGGCGCCTTCGCCGGCCGTCGTCGATGGCGACCAGCACGCCCGCGCCGAGTTTCTCCGCAATGCGGCCGCCGACCTGTGGGGCGAGCAGTGGCTTGCGGTCCTGTTCGCGTTGGCGTGGCTGACCACGCTGCTCATGTGGCTGCGTGAACGGGGCCGCCGGCGACCGGGGGATTTACCTAAGGACACGGGTACCGCGGGTGAGGCTGGGGCGCGTGGCGCCCATGATCAGGTGCTGCGGTTCAAGCGCGCCTGTACCGCGGCAGACGCGCGCGCTGCTCGCGCGGCGCTGATCGATTGGGGGCGGATCCGCTGGCCGCATCGTGCGCCGTCGGGGCCGCTGGGCCTGATGGAGCGGCTCGATGCCGACCCGAATGCCGTGCGCGCCGCGCTTGCGATCGAGCAGGGTCTCTACGGTAGGCAGGCGTTGGGCTGGGATGGCAAGCCCGCGCTGGCCGCGATCACGCCGCTGCTGGAAGCCGTACAGCGCCGCCCGGCGGCGGGGCAGCCCGCATTGCCGCCGTTGTACCCAATGTCTGCGGAACGCGACCCGCAGCCGTCTGCAGGCCGTCGGGGCGACGCTCATAAAGGAGAAGCTCGCTCCCGCGAGGCGTGAGCGAGTGGGCGGACAGCAATCAGTGTCCTGTCGGGCCGCGCGCTCGCGTCGGGCTGCTCATGCGCCCCAGCGGCGAACGCTGCCGGTATCGAGGTGTACGAAATCAGATTTGGTGTAGTAGCCGACGCCGCCGCGCCCGAGCTGAACGGCCACGTCGCGAATGCTGCGGGTCGGCATCTGCGACATGCGCACATCGATGGCTTTGCCGGTCATGTGCAAGCTCCGTTTAGCGACACCAGACGAGGTGCGCCGCAGCATCGCGTTGGTCTTCGGCGAACGATAGCCGCCCAGGATCTCGAACACGCCATCGTCGTGGCCGAGGCGGGACTTGACGTCGAATAACAGATCGTACACGCGTGGATCGATGGCGATGCTGTCGCCGGTGCGAAAATCACGCAGGAAGTGATTCAGCCGGCCTAGGGCGCTGCGCTGATAGTTGTCGCCGACACGGTAGGTCAGTGTCAGGCGCTCATCGGTGTGTAGATGGTGGAGCGATAGGGTCCTGGGAGCGCTGCGGCCCTTTGGGGCCTTTGCCAGTACGGGTGAGGACGCCAGCGCGAGACCCGCGCCGAGAAAATAACGCCGGTTCATCGAAATTCCCCCTAGAATTGGTAGTTTCCTTCGGCCGTGCCAGTATAGCGACGGCGCAATGGAGGGCAACGCAGCTCGAGAAATGATTGACGTCGGCCGTGCGCCCTCTAAAATAGTTGAGGAAAAGTGCCCAACTTGTCAAGTGCAAAAGAGTTTTGCAATGATAAAGTGAATGGCGAGATCGGGTGTCTGAGTCGGCTTTCGGCAGAATTGACGCGGTCGCGGGGGCGTCTTGGCGACATGATTCAAATAAAACGATTGATTGAATTTATTGACATGCTGCGAGTGGCGGGGGCTTGGGCTGCGCGCCGCGGTGTTTGTTGTGAAATGGTAACGCCCGCCCAAGCACCGACACCCACGGCTGCCGATGGCAAGGCCTCGGTTCGCGCGGCCCAGCCTGGCGCCCGATGTCGCGTAAGAGCTTGCGGCCCCTGGGGGCACCCGGTTGCGATTGCCCTGTCCGCGATCGTGCTTGGGTTGTCCATGGGGGGCGCCAGCGCGGACGTGTACAAATATGTCGACAAAGGTGGCAACATCTATTTCTCTGATGAGCCGTTGCCGGGCGTTCACCTGAGCTTGGAATGGAAGCGCACCTCCAAACGGCTTGTGTCAGAGAACAAACAGCAGTCTGAGGAGGTGCAGCGCGCCCAGGCCGCCGTCCAAGCGCGCATCGACGCGCGCCTCGAGGCGAGCATCAACGCGCGCACGGACCTTTACGCGCTGCGCCCATCTAAACCGGTGAGCGGCTCGATGTCAGTTCGGCGTGCACGCTATCGGCATCTGATCGACGATGCCGCGCGTCGGCATGGCCTGACCCCCGAATTGCTGCATGCGGTGATCCGAACCGAGTCGGCCTACCAGGTCAATGCGCGCTCGCATGCCGGAGCCTGCGGTTTGATGCAGCTCATGCCGCAGACGGCAGCGCGGTTTAAGGTCGTCGACATCTGGGACCCGGCGCAGAACATCCAGGGCGGCGCGGCCTATCTGCGCTTCCTGCTCGACCTGTTCGATCACGACCTCAGGCTTGCGCTGGCCGGCTACAACGCCGGCGAGGGCGCGGTGAAGAAATACGGCTACGAGATACCGCCCTATCGCGAGACCCAGAACTACGTCCGCAAGGTACTGCGCCACCTGTCCGCGGAAGGAGGAATGCCCCGTCGGTCGTGAGCCAAGACGAGCAACGTCTTCAACCGCTCGGTGAGACTTCAGTCCTCGCCAATGACGCGCCCGTCGCGGGGGGTCGACAGAATCTTCTCTGCTTCTCCCTGCTGCGCGGCGAAGATCATGCGATAGTCGGCATCGTCACCCTCTGGGCGGTTCGCTCGCAGGTCGCGCACGATGGTTCGCGCATCCTGATAACGCTCCTTGGTGTCGATGTGGCTGAGCTGCAGGGTTGGCGTGATCTTGTAGACGAAGTACGGCATTTATCTGACCCTAATGAATTGTTGCGCGCCACGCGCTGACGACGCCGGGCTAACGATCACGGCTGCGCGCCGCCCCGGAAGATGACGCGTTTGTTTCACACAAACGGACGGTGATCGCGACTGGCATTGTTCGTACTGGGCGGTCGGCACCGGTGGTCTGCCAGGAACAAAGACGGCCCACCGGTTACAAGCGAGGGCCCGATTTTTCGCAGAATCCCGCCCCAAATGCAAGTTCGCCGCAGATGCCTGGGTAAGCGTCTCGTTGCGCGGAGGGGTACCTCGGAGTCCTGGCGCGGCGGTACGGCTGAGTGGATCAAAATGACTTGCCCCGGCCATAAGGAGAACCTTGGAAATCCTGCTCTCTGCATATGGTATCGTGACCAACCGTTCGCGATGCAAGGCGCCAGACCCGGTCGCGACAGCGTACGGCCCCTGGGGCCGTTGACTCCAGCTTTCGTCCACGCGGTTCGCTGCTTTGTGGGGCGACGGGTGCGTCCGCTCGCGGTCGCCCTGTGCATGCCCAAGGTGGCAAGCGCACTTAAGAGGCATGTCATGATCAGACCTGTTGGCTCCGATGAGCTCAAGCCCCTGTTCGTCTACGATCCGGACCAGCATCACGCGCTGATGCGCGAGGCCGAGGGCCTGCCGTCCATCACCATCAGCTCGCAGGCCGCCGGTAACGCCGTGATGATGGGGGGCGGTTACTTCACACCGTTGCCCGGCTTCATGACCGTCGCCGATGCCGTCAGCGTGGCCGAGACCATGCAGACCACCGGTGGCATGTTCTTCCCCGTGCCTGTGTTGTGCCTAGCCGAAGACATCAGTGCGATCGGCGATGCCAAGCGCATTGCGCTGCGCGATCCGAACATGGAGGGTAGCCCGATTCTTGCCGTGATGGACGTCGAGTCCGTCGAGCAGGTGTCCGACGCACAAATGGCGCTGATGACCGAACGTGTCTACGGCACCCTCGACATGGAGCACCCTGGTGCCTCTGCCTTCAACACCCAGGGTCGCACGGCGTTGTCCGGGCCGATCCAGGTGTTGCACTTCTCCTATTTCCAGGACGACTTCCCGGACACATTCCGCACTGCGGTGGAGATTCGCAACGAGATCGGCGAGCGTGGCTGGAAACGCGTGGTCGCCTTCCAGACTCGCAACCCGATGCATTTGGCCCATGAAGAACTCTGCCATATGGCCATGGAACGCCTGGAATGCGACGGTCTGGTCATCCACATGCTGCTCGGCAAGCTCAAGCCCGGGGACATCCCTGCCCCGGTGCGGGACGCCGCCATTCGCAAGATGGTGGAACTGTACTTTCCGCCCAACAGCGCGATGGTGACCGGCTACGGCTTCGACATGCTCTACGCCGGCCCGCGAGAGGCGGTGCTGCACGCCTATTTCCGGCAGAACATGGGCGCGACGCATTTCATCATCGGTCGCGATCATGCCGGTGTCGGCGATTACTACGGCGCCTTCGACGCCCAGGCGATCTTCGAAAAGCAGGTGCCGCCGGGTGCACTCGACATCGAAATCTTCAAGGCCGACCACACCGCCTATTCGAAAAAGCTGGACAAGGTGGTCATGATGTGCGAAGCGCCGGACCACACCAAGGACGACTTCGTGCTGCTGTCCGGCACCAAGGTGCGTGAGATGCTTGGCAACGGCGTTGCCCCGCCGCCGGAGTTCTCTCGGCCCGAGGTGGCGCAGATTCTCATGGACTACTACCAGTCACTCAAATAGCGCGACGATGCCGGACGCCGACGGGCGTTCGGCGCTGTGTTGTTGCGCCTGTGCGTTGCTCTGAGTGGGCCAAGCGCCGAGGGCCGAGGGCCGCCATCCAGCATGATCCATATGTTTGGCCCTCGGTCCTTATCGAGATGCGCGCGTCGTCGCCCGGATGCGTGACGGGTCTGCGAGCATTTGGCGCGCTCAAGCCAAGGCGTGAAGCGATGCCTCAGGCCTCCGGAATTGCGCGCATGAAGAAGGTCTTCAGGTACGACGTCTCGGCGATGGCCGGGTGCACCGGGTGATCCGGGCCTTGTGACCCGGCCAGCAGCAGTTGCAGGTCTCTGTCGGCGCGTCGAGAGGCCCCCTGGACCGCGTGCAGAAAGCCATCTCGGCCCATGTGGAAGGAGCATGACGAGGTAATCAGCAGGCCGCCTGGTTCCAGCAGGTCTAGTCCCAGGCGGTTCAGCCTTTCGTAGGCGCGGGTGCCCTCCCGTTCGTCCTTTCGTCGCTTGATGAAGGCGGGTGGATCGAGCACGACCAGGTCGAAGCGCGCGTCCTCGTCGCGCAGCGCGCGTAGCACCTCGAAGGCGTCACCCTGGCGGGCGACCACGCGCTTGTCAAAATCGTTACGCGCGGCGTTCTCCGCCACCTTCTCGAGTGCCGTGGCGGAGCTGTCGACGAAGGTCACGGATTCGGCGCCGGCGGCGGCTGCCTGCAGGCCCCAGGCACCCAGGTAGCAGCAGACGTCGAGCGCCCGGCGTGGGCGGCCGAAACGCGCCAGCGCGAGTCGGTTCTCGGCCTGATCAAAGAACCAGCCGGTCTTTTGGCCGCTGGCCGGCTGTACGCCGAAGCGCAGGCCGCCTTCGATCAGCTCGATCTCGCCGGGGTCATTGCCAAGCACCCACTCGACGCCCTGCGCCAGGCCCTCCTGTTCGCGCACCGCGGTGTCGTTGCGCAGCACGATGCGCTTGGGTCGCAGCACTTGCTCCAGTGCTGCGATGACATCGGCGCGCTCGCGGTCCATGCCCGCGGTCGTGATTTGCACCGCCAACAGGTCCCCATAGCGGTCCACCACCAAGCCCGGCAGCGCGTCGCCTTCCCCATAGACCAACCGGTAAAAGGGGCGCGCGTAGAGCCGCTCGCGCAGCGTCAGGGCCGCGCGAATGCGCTGGACCAGCAGCGAGGCACTGAGGGGGCGGTTCCGTTGGCGGCTGACCAGGCGCGCACAGAGTAGCGCCTGCGGATTCACATAGCCGTGCCCAAGCCAGCGCCCGTGCTGAGCAAACAGCTCAATCGCCTGGCCCGCCTCCAACCCCTTTAGCGGTGTCGCGGCAATGTCCACCTCGTTGCTGTAGACCCAGCAGTGACCCGCCAGCAGGCGGCGTTCCTGATCTTTTTTCAGGCGCAACGGAACGGGCTTCATTGGCAATCTCCGGTGGATGGACAGGGCCTGCTAGCCTAACCTGAACCGGGGGTGGTTGGGTGCTAGGTTTGGCCCCTAGATTGCTTGCGGGCGTGGAATCTTTGCAGGCGCTTCGAGTTTCGTTGCCGAAGCGCGTTTGCCTTCCGGGGGCGAGCGCCAAGGGCCCGGGGCGAAGACTGCGCAATTTCGCAACTCGAGCGGACCGGAGCGAGTGTCGAGGGGCGAGGTTCGAGAAATACAAGACCGATCAGAAGGTGCGTAGCTGGACAAACCAAATACTGGCGTGCGATGGGTCAATGCTGAACAGCGGCCGTCGGCGCTTAGCGCTTGACCCACGTCAGCAACGCGCCGGTTTCAGAAAAGCCGCGCCGCGCCCTTGTAGGTCTCGTGCATTGCCCGGTCAACTTTCGGCGGCGGCGTTCAGGGCCGACAGCACGGCCTTGAGCGAGGCGCCGACGGTGTCGCGGTCGATGGCGGCGCCGGCGATGTGCCGGCCATCCATGTCGAGCTGGATATAGGCGGCGGCTTCCGCGTCGGTGCCGACACCGATGGCGTGCTCCTGGTAGTCGAGCACGTGTACGGGCTGTCCGCTGAAGCGGGTCCAGGCGTCGCCGAAGGCGGCGATGGCGCCGTCGCCGGTCCCCTCGAGGCGTTGCTCGATGCCGTCGACGCGGACCCGCGCCTGGATCTGATCGTGACCGTTGCGGCTGAGCCGATAGCCGAGTAGTTGCGCCGGCGCCCGGTCGCGGATGAAGTGCTGCTGGAACAGCTCGCGGATGGTCTCGGCGTCGATGATGCCCCCGCGCTCCTCGCTGACTCGCTGCACGATGTGGGCAAACGCCTGCTGCAACCAACGTGGCAAGCACAAACCGTGCTCACGCTCCAGCACGAAGGCGACACCGCCCTTGCCGGACTGGCTGTTGACGCGGATGACCGCCTCGTAGCTGCGGCCCAGGTCGGCCGGGTCGATGGGCAGATAGGCGACCTGCCAGGGGCTGGCGCAGTGCGCATCGGAGCGCTGCTGTCTCAGAGATTTGTTGATGGCGTCCTGATGGCTGCCGGAGAAGGCCGTATAGACGAGTTCGCCGACCCAGGGATGACGGGGATGGCACGCCATACCGGTGCAGGACTCGACCACCTGGATGATCCGGTCCGGGTTGCGCAGGTCCAACCGCGGGTCGACGCCCTGGCTATAGAGATTCATGGCCAGGGTGATCAGGTCCATGTTGCCGGTACGCTCGCCGTTGCCGAGCAGCGTGCCCTCGAGGCGGTCGGCGCCGGCCAGCAGGCCAAGTTCCGCGGCGGCTGCGGCTCCCCCGCGGTCGTTGTGCGTGTGCAACGAGACGATAACTGCATCGCGGCCATGCCGGTTATGCGACAGGCGCCGGCAGAACCATTCCACCTGGTCGGCGAACAGGTTCGGGCTGGCGGATTCAACGGTTGCCGGCAGGTTCAAGATGCAGGGATGCGTCGACGTCGGCTGCCAGACATCGAGCACGGCGTTGCAGACCTCCAAGGCATAGTCTGGCTCGGTCTGCGAAAAGCTCTCCGGGGAGTATTGGAAGGTCCAGTGGGTGCCTGGGTACTTGGCCGCCTCCGCGGCGAGCAGTTCGGCACCGCGCGCCGCAATCGCCTTGATGCCGTCCCGGTCGGCGCCGAACACCCATTCGCGCTGCACGGGCGAAGTTGAATTGTAGACGTGCACGATCGCCCGCGGCACACCGTCGAGTGCGGCGAAGGTGCGCTGAATCAGATCTTCGCGCGCCTGCACCAACACTTGCACGGTGACGTCTTCAGGGATCTGCCGCTCCTCGATCAGCCAGCGCACGAAGTCATAATCCGGCTGGCTCGCGGACGGAAAGCCGACCTCGATCTCCTTGATGCCGATCTCCAGCAGCAGCGACCAGAGCCGGCGCTTTTGCTCAACGCTCATCGGCGAACGCAGGGCCTGGTTGCCGTCGCGCAGATCGACGCTGGCCCAGCGCGGGGCCTGTTCGATAACGCGATCGGGCCATTGACGGTCCGGCAAGGAGACTGTCGGGGCGCGGCGGTATTTGCGGTGATCAAAGGACATGGCGGCGAGTCTCGAGTTGCGAGCGTCTAGGTTCGGGCATTGGGGGCGGCCCAGGGCTGGTGTACGGGTTGCGCTCACCGGCCCCTTGGGCCACTGGGGCGAGATTGGCCTGTTGGGCCGTTCCCTGTCGTCGACTGGTGGCCGACGGAAGATAGAATGCGCCAATCAGGTTCGCCGATGATTGCGAAGTTGCCTTCATCATGGCCTAATTGCGCAATGATCGTTTTCTTTAGTCAGAATCCACGCAATAGTCTGTCTATACGGCTCTAGCAAGTCCCCCTCGCTCCTTGAAATGCGTCCCTCGCCTCTTCCCAATGCTCGACCTCTACGACAAGCGCATACTCGAGACCCTCCAGCAAGAGGGCCGCATCAGTAATCAGGAACTCGCCGATCGCATCGGCCTTTCGCCGTCGCCCTGTTTGCGACGGGTGCGGGCACTGGAGGACAGTGGCCTTATCGCCGGTTACCGGGCGATGTTGGACGCAAAGAAGCTGGGTCTGACCCTGATCGCGTTCCTGAGTATTTCGATGGATCGCCACACGCCGGAGCGCTTCGCCAATTTCGACGCGCAGGTCGCGGCCATGCCGGAGGTGTTGGAATGCTCGCTGATTACCGGCCGCGATGCCGACTATCAGCTCAAGGTCGTCGTCCGCGATATGGACGCCTATCAGGACCTGCTGTTGAATCGACTGACGCGCATCGAAGGGGTCAGTGGCGTGCACTCTAGCTTCGTGCTGCGGCAGATTGTGGAGCGCACGGCACTGCCGCTGTCATAGCGGCCTGGAGCGGTGATGGCGCTCCTGGCGGAGCGATCCATCAGTCCGTCGAGCGTAAAGGGCCTTGCTGCGCCGTTTGTGCGTTGCTTCAAGTGGGGCATGATCGGCCGCTCGGCGCTCGGCGCTCGGCGCTTGGCCCTGCAAGCCTTTGGGGCACCTATCGGCTAGACGGGGTTCCTTCCGAGCAGCGTTGAGGCAAGGGCCGCCGGATCAGTTCTGCGTGTAGCGCCCCGTCCGTGGGAATGCGCGTCCGTCGCTGTCGAACAGATGACAGGCGTCCGCAGGGACGCCGAATTCGAACTGACGGCCCATCCTGGCCTCGGTCTCGGGGCGGACCTTGACGGTGAAGTCCTTGCCGTCAACGTCGAGGTAGACGTAGGTCTCGGCACCGAGGTGCTCCGCCACCTGCACGGTGCCGGTGATCTCGTTATCGGCCTTGGGGTGGTCGAGCAGCACAGTGTGCTCGGGGCGGATGCCGATCTCCATCTTGTCTCCTGCCTCGGCGGTGCCCGTATCGACATCGACGGTAATGGAGACGCCGGACTCGAGCTTGATGCGGCTCTGTTTCGGATCCGGCTGCTCCAGCGTGCCGGTGATGAAATTCATCTTAGGCGAACCGATGAAGCCGGCGACGAAGCGATTGGCTGGAGTGTGATAGAGCGCCAACGGCGGCCCGTACTGCTCCAAGTTGGTGTCAGCGCCCTCGGCCAGCGGGCTCAGTACGACGATCTTGTCCGCCAGGGTCATGGCCTCGACCTGATCGTGGGTGACGTAGATGGTGGTGGAGCCGCGGCTACGGTGCATCTTGGCCAGCTCGATGCGGGTCTTCACGCGTAGTGCCGCGTCCAAATTCGACAGCGGCTCGTCGAGCAGGAACACGGTCGGGTGCTGCACCAGCGCGCGGCCGATGGCGACGCGCTGCCGCTGGCCACCGGACAGCGCCTTTGGCTTGCGCTCCAGGAAGGGGTCGAGGCCGAGCATGTCTGACGCTTGGGCGACACGCTCCTTGATCGTCTTCTTATCGAACTTCTTGATCTTCAGGCCAAAGGCGAGGTTCTCGCGCACGCTCATGTGCGGATAGAGCGCGTAGGACTGGAACACCATGCCGACGCCGCGGTCCCCCGCGGGCACGTCGTTCATGTGCTTCTCGCCGATGAACAGGTCGCCCGAGGTGATGTCGTCGAGCCCGGCGATGGCCCGCAGCAGCGTCGACTTGCCGCAGCCGGACGGACCGACGAAGACGGTAAACTCACCCTTCTTGATGTCCAGGTTGATGTCACGCAGCACATCGCGCGCGACGCCGGGGTCGAAGTTCTTCATCAGATGCTCGGTGCGGACATCGGCGGTCATAGCGGCCCTCCTTCGGGCATACGGCATCGTTTGGGTGCCGCTGGCGTGGGGTTGGGTATTGTGGTGTTTCGGTCTTTTGTTGCGGCCGCGATCCTTGTCGAATTAGGCGCTTGGCCGTCACCCCTTGCCACGCAACGTGATATCCGAGTTGATTCTCCGCGTCATGTCTGTAGGATAAAAGAGGTCTCTAGGCCAACGGTGCCGAACCTACATCGTCCGGCCGCATCGGGGCGGCGTCTTGCCGTCTCATCAATAGCGCATTCGCGCTGACTCGCGCGGGCTACCCCGCCTATCAAGGCACTCGTCGGTGCCGAATGACGACATCAAGTGTACTGTCCCAAGTGGCGGTATGTCTGCAACGGCGTGAACCCGCCTGTGGGCGGGTTCGCGTCGCCATCAGCGACCCAAGCAGGTCCAGGAGTTAAGCGATGTATAATCCTAACCATGCCTATCAAGACTATGGGAAGGATCCCCTTGCGATCAGGGATACCGATCACTACCAGGCCGAATATATCGAGTCCTTTGTCGAGAAGTGGGATCAACTCATCGACTGGGATGGACGCTCGGAGAGCGAGGGCGATTTTTTCATGCGCATCCTGCGCGAGCACGGCGCGAAGAAGGTGCTCGACGTCGCTACCGGCACTGGATTCCACTCCGTACGCCTGCTTAGAGAGGGCTTCGAGGTTACCAGCGCAGACGGCAGTCCGAACATGCTGGCCAAGGCCTTCACCAACGCCCGTAGTCATGGAAAGCTGCTGCGCACCGTTCAGGCGGATTGGCGTTGGCTCAACCAGGATGTCCACGACTACTACGACGCGGCCATCTGTCTCGGCAACTCATTCACTCATCTGTTTAACGAAAACGACCGCCGTAAGGCCCTGGCGGAGTTCTACGCCACCCTTCGTCACGACGGTATCCTGATTATCGACCAGCGCAACTATGATGCCCTGCTCGATCATCAGGTGGAGCCGTCCCACAACTACTATTACTGTGGTGACAACGTCCGCGCCACGCCTGAGCACGTGGACGAATCGCTCGCACGCTTCCGCTACGAGTTCCCCGGCGACCACGTCTTCCACCTCAACATGTACCCGTTGCGCAAGGACTATCTGCGCCGCCTGTTGCACGAGGTCGGGTTCCAGAAGGTCACGACCTACGGCGACTTCAAGGAGACCTATCGGGACGAGCAACCCGACTTCTTTATCCATGTTGCCGAGAAGCGATACATTCCGGCGGAGGAGAGCGAGTGAGCGTCAACTATTCCGAGTTTGTCGAAACCGCGCGCAGTTACTACAACAGTGACGATGCCGACAACTTCTACTTCCACGTATGGGGTGGTGAAGACATCCACATCGGCCTCTACGAAGGCGACGACGACATCGCCGCGGCGAGTCGACGTACCGTCGAGCGCATGGCAGCCATCGCCGGCCCACTCGGCCGAGAGACCCGTGTCCTCGATATCGGTTCCGGGTTCGGCGGGGCGGCACGCTACCTGGCGAAGACCTTCGGCTGCCACGTCACCTGCTTGAATCTCAGCGAAAAAGAGAACGAACGCAACCGCGCGATGAGCCATGAGCAAGGCCTCGATCATCTGATTACGGTGGTGGACGGCAGCTTCGAAGAGATCCCAGCCGCTAATGCGAGCTTTGATCTTGTCTGGTCTCAGGATGCCATCCTGCATAGCGGGGACCGAGGTCGTGTGGTTGGCGAGGTCGCACGGGTGTTGCGTCCGGGCGGACGCTTCGTCTTCACGGACCCAATGCAGGCGGACGACTGTCCTAGCGGCGTGCTGCAGCCGGTCCTCGATCGTATCCATCTGAGCACGCTGGCTTCGTTCGCGTTCTATCGCCAGGTGGCCGCACAACACCATCTCGACGAGGTCGAGGTTCTGCCCCTGACCGACAATCTCCCGGTCCATTATCAGCGGGTTCGCCAAGAGCTGGAGCAGTCACGCGATAGCCTGATCGGAAAGGTCTCGGATGACTATATCGAGCGCATGAGCACGGGGCTCGGGCACTGGGTCGAGGCCGGACGCAACGGCTATCTCAGCTGGGGCATCATGCACTTCCGCAAGCCAGCCGGTTGAGCAACAGCGCCGTCTCTCCGGCGCGGGGCGACGGTGCCGAACCGCATCTGGCTTGACGATGCCACATGGCAGCGACTGATGAAGTTGATGCGGCGTCGGTCTAGGGTCAACTCCAGAGGCCGATGCCGGCGTCTCGTGCCAGATGCCGCGTTGCGCCGCTACGATGGCCAGGCGCTCCAACGTCTCCACGAGGGCCGCGGGGCCGATGTTGCCATCGAGTTCGGCGATGATTCGAAGCGTGATGCGCCGTTGCTCAAGCTCACTGGGCTTCTCGGATGACAGGTGACATCGCCCTTGGCGCCGCCGAAGGAGACGCGGACTGGGCTGGTTTGCATCGCGTCACCTACCGGGCGTCGTAGGGGGTCGGCTCAACGGCATGGAGCTTCCAGATGTCGCGGTTGTACTCGGCGATCGTACGGTCGGACGAGAAGTAGCCGCTATGCGCCGAATTCAGGATGCTGATACGCAGCCAGCGGTCGCGATCCTGATAGGCCTCGGCGGCCAGTTGCTGGGCGCGGCGGTAGCTGTCGAAGTCCGCGGCGGTGAGCCAGGGGTCGTGCGGGCTGCGGATGCCGCGGATGATGGGATCGAAGATGCCCTTTTCGAACTGGTTAAAATGACCCGATTCGAGCAAGCTCATGACCTCCAACAGTGCCGACTCGTTGCTGATGATGGCATTGGGGTCGTAGTTGCCCCGGGTCCGTTCGACCTCTTCCGCCGTATGGCCGAACAGGAAGAAGTTGTCCTCGCCGACCTGTTCGCGAATCTCGATGTTGGCGCCGTCGAGGGTGCCGATGGTGGCCGCGCCGTTCATCATGAACTTCATGTTGCCGGTGCCGGATGCCTCCTTGCCGGCGGTGGAAATCTGTTCCGACAGGTCCGTGCCGGGAGCGAGCACCTCCATCACTGATACCCGGTAGTCCGGAATGAACGCGACCCGCAACAGCTTGTTGACGTCGGCATCGGCGTTGACCACCCGCGCCACGTTGTTGATCAGCTTAATAATCAGCTTGGCGATCTCGTAGCCGGGCGCTGCCTTACCACCAACCAACACGCAGCGTGGCGAGCCGACGTCGGTGTCGCCCCGCTTGATGCGGTTGTAGAGGTGGATGACGTGCAGGATGTTCAACAATTGGCGCTTGTACTCGTGGATGCGCTTGACCTGTACGTCGAACATGAACTCGGGCGGAAATTCCACCTGGCAGGTGTCGAACACGAGTTTGGCGAGGCGTTCCTTGTTGGCGTGTTTGATGGCGTCCCAGCGCTTGCGGAAGGCGGGGTCTTCGGCGTGTGGGGCGATCCGCTCGAGCTGCGAGAGGTCACGCACCCAGTCGCTGCCGATGGTCTCGTTGAGCAGTTCGCGCATGCCCTCGTTGCACATCGCCAGCCAACGGCGGGGTGTCACTCCATTGGTCTTGTTATTGAATTTGTTGGGCCAGAGTTCATACCAATCGCGGAATAGGCCCTGTTTGAGTAATTCCGAGTGCAGCGCAGCGACGCCGTTGACCGAGAAGCTGCCGACAATCGCCAGAAACGCCATACGCACCTGCGGGTCGCCGTCTTCCTCGATCAGCGACATGCGTCGCTGGCGGTCCATGTCCCCAGGCCAGCGCGCGGCGACTTCGGACAGAAAGCGGGCATTGATCTCGTAGATGATTTCTAAAATCCGCGGCAACAGTTGCTGGAATAACCGCACCGGCCAGCGCTCCAGCGCCTCCGGCAACAGCGTGTGGTTGGTGTAGGCCATGGTGCGCGTGGTGATGCCCCAGGCCTCATTCCAGTCCAACCCGTGGTCGTCCATGAGTTGGCGCATCAGTTCCGGAACCGAGACCGCCGGGTGGGTGTCGTTGAGCTGAAAGCAGTTGTTGTCGGCAAAACTGGAGAAGTCTTGACCGTTGAGCCTGATCCACTCGCGCATCACGTCTTTGATGCTAGCGCTGGCGAGGAAGAATTGCTGACGAAGACGCAATTCCTTGCCGGATTCGCTGGCATCGTTGGGGTAGAGCACCATGGTGATGTGCTCGGCGTCGTTTTTCGCGGCCACGGATTCCGGGTAGCTGCCGGCGTTGAATTCACCCAGATCGAACTCATCGGTGGCGGCGGCAGACCATAGGCGCAGGGTGTTGATGGTGTCGTTGTGATAGCCCGGGATCGGAATGTCGTAGGGCACCGCGAGCACGTCGCGCGTATCCACCCAGCGTCGCTGCAACCGCCCCCGGTGATCTTTGTACTCCTCGGTTCGGCCAAAGAACTGAATGCGCTGGGTGTACTCGGGACGCTCCAGCTCCCAGGGGTTGCCGTCGCGCAGCCAGTGATCCGGTTCCTCGACCTGGCGGCCGTTCTCGAGCAATTGGCGGAACATGCCGTATTCGTAACGCAGCCCATAGCCCTTCACCGGGAGTTGCAGAGTGGCGCAGCTATCAAGGAAGCAGGCCGCGAGCCGACCAAGACCGCCGTTGCCGAGTCCGGCATCCATCTCGGCGGCTTCGATCTCCTCGTAGAGCAGGCCCATGTTGTAGAGGCTCTTGCGCGCCTCGTCCGTGATGCCGAGGTTCAGCAACGCATTGCTCAGGGAACGGCCCATCAGGAACTCGAGCGATAGGTAATAGGTGCGTTTGCAGTTGGCCTTGTCGCGGGCGTGGCGGCTGCGCTTCCAGCGTTCCATTAGGCGGTCGCGCAGCGTGATGGCGAACGCCTTATAGGGGTAGGTCGCGGAGCGGCAGCCGCGGCCGCGGCCCAGTGTATGTGCGTAGTAGTGTTGGAAGTCCAGAGCGATGCCGTCGGCGTTCATGGGTAGCGGCGCCAATACGAACAGCTTGTCGTTGGGGGAGCTCTGACTGAGGTCTTTGAACGGGGACATGACGTTACCCTGGAGGTGGCGTATCGGTATAAAAAGGGCGCGATGGCGGCATGCGCAGTGTTGGACGGCCACGAGGCGTGCCGACGTGCAGCTTGAATGTGGTTGCTAAGATAACCCGCGCAACACGCGGACGCATCCGTCTTTGCCGTTTACGGCGCAGATTTTTTTCAAAAGGGCTGGACGAAAGCTTGCGTCGCTGGACGCGGCAGGAGCGCGGTGTGCGCCCTGTTCCCCAACAGGGTGCTGGCCGCGAGGCGGCGCTTGGCGGCGGTCGCTGGATTACTCGAGGGCAGCAAGTGCGTGCAGATGCGTCAGGTTTTTCGGCGCCAGTGCGGTTGGCTGCCGCAGGGCCGAGCGCCAAGGGCCTGGGGCCGAAATTACGGATGGCGCCGTGCGCCGGCGCTTGGCCCTTTTGAGCAGCCCATGGGCTGAGCAACGGAACAGGTTGAGTTCGTCGGTCCGAGGCGTTGCCTCGCTAGTAGTAGACCGCCGTGAAGCGCCATCCGAGCAGGCCGAGCTGCATGCGCAGGTAGACGGGCGCCTCGTCGGCGGCTCCGATGCGCACAAGAAAGCCGTTCGGCGGGGTGTAGAAGGCATAGCGGACGGCGGGCAGGAAGCCGCGTTCTGCACTGCCGCGGGCCGCGAGCAACTGGTGGACCCATTCCAACGTCACGCTGCGTTCCAGTTTCTCGTTGCCTGAGGAACGGATGCCCTGTTCGATCCACTCGATGAAGGGGTCTGACACCTGGCCGATGCTGCTCTGGGTGTCCTTGTTCAGTCGCCGCAGGATCTGGTCGCGGACGCTGTCGATGTCGACCAGGTGGGACAGGGCCGTGGGCGGCTCCTCGAGCACCGTCTCGTTCAGGCGCCAGAGGTCGACGTAGGGCCAGACCAGCAATAGCGCCAGGCCGACCGCTAGCACCGTCCCGGCCCGGCGTAGTGACCGCGGCGGGTGGCGGATGCGGCCGACCAGGGCCAGGGACCGCGGTGCCTTCATGATGTCGTCTCCGACTGCAGCCGTTCGAGTTCCTCGCCAGCGTCGAGCCATTGCGCCTCGACGTCGTCGAGCTCGGCATCGACCCGTTGCTTGTCTGCGAGTAGTTGCAACAGTCGCGACTTGGCGTTGTCGGCGTAGACGGCCGGATCGGCCAGCCTCTGTTCCAGTGTTCCCTGCAGCGCCGTCAACTCCTCCAAACGCTGCTCCAGCGCGCGCAGATGCTTGCGCAGCGGCTGCTGGCGGGCGCGCTGCTCGGCATCGCGTCGGCGTTGCTCCTTGCGCGCGGCAGCGGAGACTTCGATGGGGGCGGCAGCAGCCTGGCCGTCGGTGCCTGGACGCGTCGCGTCGCGGTCCTGATCACGACCCTGATCGCGCCCTTGGCCGCGGCTCTGATTGCGTCCGGCGAGCCAGGCCGGATAGTCGTCGAGACTGCCGTCGAAGGGCTCGATGCCTCCAGCGTGCACCAGCAGCAGGGTGTCGCAGGTGATGCGGAGCAGGTGGCGGTCGTGGGAGACCAACACGAGGGCGCCGTCGAATTCCTGCAGCGCCTCGCTCAGGGCGTGGCGCATCTCTAGGTCCAGATGGTTGGTAGGCTCGTCCAGCAGCAGCAGATTGGGGCGTTGGTAGATGATCAGCGCCAGCGCCAGGCGCGCCTTCTCGCCGCCGGAGAACGGCGCGATCGGTGCCAGCGCGCGGTCGCCGCCGAAATCGAAGCCGCCGAGAAAGTCGCGGAGTTGTTGTTCCGGACGCTCGGGGTCCAGCCGCATCAAGTGCGCCAGCGGCGAATCGTCCGGGCGCAGATGATCCATCTGGTGCTGGGCAAAGTAACCAATGCGAAGGCCCTGAGCGCGTGTCAGCGTGCCGGCCAGCGGGGCGAGTTCGGCCGCTAGCAGCTTGATGAGCGTCGACTTTCCGGCGCCGTTCGGACCCAGCAGCGCGATGCGTTCGCCGGGGGTCAGGCTCAGCGAGAGCTCGCGCAGGATTGGTGTGCCGTCATAGCCCGCGCTGATGTGCTCCAGCCGCAGCAGCGGGTGCGGCTGGGCGTCTGGTGGGGCGAAGCTGAAGTGGAACGGTGAATCCATGTGCGCCGGTGCGATCAGTTCCATGCGCTCCAGGGCCTTGAGCCGGCTCTGGGCCTGGCGTGCCTTGGTCGCCTTGGCGCGGAAGCGGTCGATGAAGCCCTTGACGTGGACGATCTCGCGCTGCTGCCGCTCGAACGCGGCTTGTTGCTGGGAGAGCTGTTCGGCGCGCTGACGCTCGAACGCGGAGTAACCGCCGCTGTAAAGCCGCAGTCGACCGCGCTCGATGTGACAGATGTGCTCGACCACGGCGTCGAGGAAGTCGCGGTCGTGGGAGATCAGCAGTAGCGTGCCCGGGTAGCCGCGCAACCAGCCCTCGAGCCAGATCACGGCGTCCAGGTCTAGATGGTTGGTGGGCTCGTCGAGCAGCAGCAGGTCCGAGCGGCACATCAGCGCCTGGGCCAAGGCGAGACGCATGCGCCAGCCACCGGAGTAGCCGGCGATGGGTCGGCGCTCGTCGCCGACGGCAAAGCCGAGGCCGTGTAGCAGCCGTGCCGCCCGGCTCTCGGCCTCATAGCCGCCGATGGACTCCAGGCGGTCGTGCAGCTCCGCCTGGCGTAGGCCGTCGTCGTCGTGCTCGGCCTGTTGCAAGGCCGATTGCGCCTCGCGCAGTTCTTTATCTCCATCGATCACGAATTCGATGGCCGGGCGCTCCCCCCCCGGCGTCTGTTGCGCCACGTGTGAGATTTGCCAGCCGGCGGGGATGGAGACCGTACCGCCGTCCGGCGTCAGCTCGCCGCGCAGCAGCGCGAACAGGCTCGACTTGCCGCAGCCGTTGGCGCCGACCAAGCCGACCTTGTGTCGCGGATACACGCGCAGGTCGGCCGCTTCGATCAGCAGCTTGCTGCCGCGGCGCAGTTCCAATCCGGTGAGTTGCAACATACTCAGGCGCTCCGGCCGAGGTTCGCGGTGTGTGCGACACCTGGAAGCCCGCGGTCCAGGCGTCGATAGCCCACCGCTTCGCTCAGGTGCGCGGTCGCGACCCTGTCGCTGTCGGCGAGATCGGCAATGGTGCGGGCCACCTTTAGAATGCGGTGATAGGCGCGTGCCGACAGGGCAAGGCGTTGCAGAGCCTGCGTCAGCAATGCACGCCCGGTCTCATCGAGCTTACAGTCGCGTTCGAGCTCACGGGGGCCGAGGGCGGCGTTGGGCTTGGCGGCGCGCGCCTGCTGCCGTGTGCGGGCGTTCTCGACCCGCGCACGCACGTCAGCACTGGCCTCGGCGTTGGTCGTCGGTGCCGCGGCCAGCCGCTCGACCGGCAGCCGTGGAACCTCGACCTGCATGTCGATACGGTCCAGCAGCGGACCCGAGATGCGCGAGCGATAGCGCGTGACCTGCTCGGCGGTGCAGCGGCAGCGTCCGTTTTCGTCACCGAGATAGCCGCAGGGGCAGGGATTCATGGCCGCGACCAATTGGAAACGGGCGGGGAATTCGGCCTGACGGGCGGCGCGGGAGATGTGGATGTGACCGGACTCTAAGGGTTCGCGCAAGACCTCGAGCACGCGCCGGTCGAACTCCGGCAATTCGTCGAGGAACAACACGCCGAGGTGGGCGAGCGAGATCTCGCCAGGGCGCGGGTTACTGCCGCCGCCCACCAGTGCGACGCCGGAGGCGGTGTGATGGGGGGCGCGGAACGGCCGCTCGCGCCAACGCGCGGGGTCGAGGGGCTCCCGGCCGCTGACCGAACGGATGGCGGCGGCCTGCAATGCCTCGTCCTCGGACAGCTCGGGCAGGATGCCGGGCAGCCGGTTGGCGAGCATGGACTTGCCAGTGCCGGGTGGTCCGATGAATAAGAGGCTGTGCGCACCCGCGGCGGCGATTTCCAGCGCACGCTTGGCATTCTCCTGTCCGCGCACGTCGGCGAGGTCGTCGTAATCCGGCCGGCGACGACGCATTTCAGGGGCGTCGAACGGTGCGAGCGGCGCCTGCCCGTTGAGGTGGTCGCAGACCTGCAGCAGGTGGTCCGCCGGCAGGATATCCAGCCCGCTTACGAGGGCGGCTTCTTCGGCGTTCTCCCGCGGCAGCACCAGCGCGCGACCGGCCTCGCGCGCCGCAAGGGCCGCCGGCAGTACCGCCGAGACAGGCCGCAGTGCACCGGTCAGTGCGAGTTCGCCGAGGAACTCGTGCCGCGCGAGTTGCTCGCCGCGGACCTGTCTGGACGCGCCAAGGATACCGAGGGCGATCGGCAGATCGAAGCGCCCGCCCTCTTTGGGCAGATCTGCGGGGGCCAGATTGATGGTCACGCGCCCGGCAGGGAACTGGAAGTGGCCGTTGATCACCGCGCCGCGCACGCGATCCTTGCTCTCCCTGACCGCCATCTCCGGCAGGCCGACGATCGACAGCGCCGGCAGGCCGCTGCCGGCATGCACTTCCACGGTCACCTCCGGGGCGCGGATGCCGTCCCGGGCGCGGCTATAGAGCACACAAAGACCCACGGCAGAAGACTCGAGGCCTCAGCCGCGTCCACCGGTCTCATCTCCGGGCGCTGCGCCTTGTCCGGAGATCGCCTCCAACTCGGCGACACGAACCTGGAGTGCGTCCAGCTTGGCACGGGTGCGGGCCAGAACCGCGGCCTGGACGTCGAACTCCTCGCGTGTGACCAGATCGAGCTTGCCGAGTCCCGCTTCGAGCGTGGCTCTGAAGCCGCGGTTTAGGTCTTCCTGCAACACTTGCACCCCTTTCGGCATGCTGGCGGAGAGGCGTCGTGCGAGGTCGTCGAGCTGTTTCGGATCGAACATGAGGCATTCTCTAGATTGCTTGAGGGCGTCAAATGTTTGCAGATGAGTCATGTTTCATGGCGACAAGCCGCTTGTCCTCCGAAGGGCCAAGCGCCAAGGGCCTGGGGCCGACATTGCCGAATCTCGCTGTCCTGCGGCCCTTGGCCCACTAAGAGCAACGCACAGACATGGCAACAAGGCACCGTGCGCTCGTCGGTCTGAGGCGTCGCCTCGCTAGCCGATATGAATTGCATGGCGCCGCATTATAGAGGTTGCGGCTTCGCGTCGCGCACCGAAAGAGCGCCCCGGTTTGGTGCGGATTTCCGCGATGAGCTGGGTGTACTTGCTCTATGTTGGTGCGCGAATCTGTTGCATTTACGCGACTTTCGCCGTGGAAACGTTGGTTTTGCGGTACATGCCCGCCTTGGCACGAGCCATGCTTAAACCCAGTGACAATCCGTCCATCGCGTTAACGACATGGGTCGCGGCGTAGGCGCCGACGATCCGGGCTCCCACTCCAACGAGGTAGTAACAATGAAAGCACATCCAATCCGCACGGTCGTCGCGACAGGCGTTCTGCTGTCCGCGTCCATGATCAGCATGAGTCAGGCCCTGGCCCAGGGCCCCTGGGCCTTTAGCGCGAACATCGGCGCAGTGTCCAACTATATGTGGCGCGGGGTTACCCAGACTGGCGATCAGGCGGCCATCCAGGGTGGTGTCGATGTGGCCCACGAGAGCGGATTCTACGCGGGTACCTGGGTCTCCAACATCGATTGGGATGAGGGCAGTTCGGAGGATGTCTCGGGCACGGTCGCGGTCGACCCGACCACGATCAGTGGCTTCGCGGAAGACGCCGACGGCAACCTTCTCGTGACTGGGGCCACCTCCGGCGCTGACGCGGCCTCGCCGAACTACGAGCTCGACGTTTACCTGGGCTTCGGCGGCAACATCACCGACGACCTCAGCTACGACCTCAACACCATCTACTACGCCTACCCCGACGGCCGCGATTCTGATTTTTGGGAAGTCGGCGGCAGCGCGACCTTTAAATGGTTCACGCTTGGCCTGGCCTACACGATCTCCGGCGAGAACGATGGCGGCCTGTTTGACGACGGCGACATCTATTACTTCGGCGGTGCGGAGTTCGCGCTGCCCTACGACTTCGGCTTCAGCGTGCGGGGCGGCTACTACGACTTCCGTCACGATGAAGTTGTTGTCGGCTCGGTTACGGATGCGGCAGGCACGAGCTTCGATGTGACCGAAACCGCCGATTACTGGAACTATGGTGCATCGATCAGTCGCGAGGCCGGCGACTTCGGGACCTTCAGCCTGAACTGGGACCAGAACAACGGTAAGCAGGACGTTGGCTACAACACCGATCCGAAGTTCTGGGTGGGCTGGAACAAGGAGTTCTGATCCCGCGTGATCTTCGATCACAACATGCACCCGCATCCCTATGCCGGGCCCCATGGCCCGGCCGCTTCACTATCTACGGAGCCTAGTCAATGAAGCTGATTGCAGCCATTATCAAACCGTTCAAGCTCGATGACGTGCGCGAGGCGCTGGGGGACATCGGCGTTTCCGGCATCACTGTTATCGAGGTCAAGGGTTTTGGTCGCCAGAAGGGCCACACAGAACTCTATCGTGGCGCCGAATACGTCGTCGACTTCCTGCCCAAGATCAAGGTCGAGATCGCCGTCGATGATTCATTGGCGGATCAAGTCATCGAGGCCATTACCAACGCCGCGCGCACCGGCAAGATCGGCGACGGCAAGATCTTTGTCTTCGACGTCGATCAGGTCATCCGTATCCGCACCGGTGAGACCGGTCCGGACGCACTTTAAACGTATCCGCTAGGAGGAACTTCGCAGTGGAAGAACCGATTGCCCATCTCGCGTATTCATTGGATACGTTTTATTTCCTGATCTGCGGCGCCCTGGTGATGTGGATGGCCGCTGGCTTCGCGATGCTCGAGGCCGGCCTGGTCCGCGCCAAGAATACCGCGGAGATCCTGACCAAGAACGTCGCGCTGTTCGCCGTTGCATCGATCATGTACATGATCGTGGGCTACGGCATCATGTACCCAAATGGCGGCAACGGCATTATCCCAGAAATCAACTGGGCGTTCATGTTCGGTGGTGATCATGCCGTCGACGAGGTGCTTGGCAGTGGTGGTGACACCTACTATTCGCTGATGGCCGACTTCTTCTTCCAGGTCGTCTTCGTCGCGACCGCCATGTCCATCGTCTCCGGCGCCGTGGCCGAGCGCATGAAGCTGTGGTCGTTCCTGTTGTTCGCTGTGGTCATGACCGGCTTCATCTACCCGGTGCAGGGCTACTGGAAGTGGGGTGGCGGCTTCCTCGATGGTCTGGGCTTCAACGACTTCGCCGGTTCTGGCGTGGTGCATCTGTGTGGCGCCTCCGCGGCCCTGGCTGGCGTTATCTTGCTCGGCGCACGCAAGGGCAAATACGGCAAGGATGGCTCGATCAACGCCATCCCTGGTGCCAACCTGCCGCTGGCGACGCTTGGTACCTTCATCCTCTGGCTTGGCTGGTTCGGCTTCAATGGCGGTTCCGAGCTGAAGGTGTCTGATATCGGCGAGGCGAATGCCGTCGCGGCGGTCTTCGTCAACACCAACATGGCTGCCGCTGGTGGCCTGGTGCTGGCTCTGATTACCGCGCGCTTGTTGTTCGGCAAGGCCGATCTGACCATGGCCCTGAATGGCGCTCTGGCTGGCCTGGTTGCCATCACCGCGGAGCCGCTGACGCCGAGTCCGCTGGCAGCGACGCTGATCGGCGGTGTTGGTGGCGTCATCGTGGTGTTCGCGATCCTGTCCATCGACAAGCTGCGTGTCGATGATCCAGTCGGTGCGATCTCGGTGCACGGCGTGGTCGGCATGTGGGGTCTGATGGCTGTTCCCATCACGAACGGTGATGCGAGCTTCATTGCACAAGGCATCGGGCTCGGTACCATCTTTGCCTGGGTCTTCGTTACCGCCTTTATCACCTGGCTGCTGATCAAGCTCGTTATGGGCATCCGTGTCAGCGAGGAAGAGGAATACGAAGGGTGCGATGTCGGCGAGTGTGGCATGGAGGCCTACCCCGAGTTCGTCGGGTCGCGCGGCGGCGGCTAATTGCGTCAGACTGCTTGACGCGTCATGCTTGCAGCGGGGCCTTCGGGCCCCGTTTTCATTTCTAGCGAGGCGATGCGTCATACCGACGAGCGTATGGCGCTGCGCTGCTAAGCCTCAGCGTTGATTTGGGCGGGCCCAGCGCCGAGGGCCAAGGGCCACCGCGCGGCGCCATTGTGCTCGCTTTCCCGGAGTTCGAGCCCACGCGACGTAGCCGATCGCGAACGTTGAGTGCTTCGGGGCGTTTCTAGAACTTGTTCGTTTTTCAGTATATGCTGAAATACTGTTGAAACTGCCGAAAGACACCTTCACCCGTACCGCCGATTGGACCATCCCCGTGCCTGCGACCTCGCCTTCTTCCCGTCTCTTTTGGCTG